>Ga0210383_10000034_pt1 | contig 152173 bp, 132 predicted proteins | sample IncBWC14OmetaG_FD_160072 | JGI IMG/M metagenome (GOLD analysis project Ga0210383, IMG submission 160072) | Forest soil microbial communities from Barre Woods Harvard Forest LTER site, Petersham, Massachusetts, United States - Inc-BW-C-14-O ...
TGACTCTATCACCAACTTCGACGTGTTCTGGGAAACGTATCGAGAGCAGTATCCGTTTTTTCATCTCCACCACGTGGACTGGCAAGCCACGCGTGATCACTTTCGCCCTCTCGTCATCCATGCGTCACCCCCTGAGCTCTTCGGTGTGCTGCGCGCGATGATCGAGCCGCTTCACGATCACCACACCTACATCTACTCGACCACGGACACATCGCTCGACTATGGCGGTGAGCGCCCCGATCCCGATCCGATCGGTGACGCCGGTCGTGCGCGGGCGCTCGAGATCATACAGAATCGTTTCCTGGTCGTTCCTCTCCTTTCGTTGGCCAACGGCAAGGTGTCGTTCGGCATGCTGCGGGACTCCATCGGATATCTGCGGGTGATGGGGTTCGGGGCGTACTATGCGGACAGAAGCTACGAGCGGCAGGGAGAGGATAGGTTCGCGGCCGATCTGCGTGCGCTGGACGCCGCGCTCGACACGATCTTCGCACCCTCCGCTGGATGGCGAGGGCTCGTCATCGACATGCGGTTCAGTGGCGGTGGTGCCAGTGCACTCGGCTTGGCGATCGCCAGCCGGCTGGCGACGGCGCCTTACACGGCTTATGCAATAGTCGCGCGTCGCGATCCAAGTGACCCGACGCTCATGACCGCTCCGCAGCTCGCCATGGTCGTGCCAAGCGCGCGGCCGGGATGGCATGGGCCGGTGGTCGAGCTCACAAGCCGCTACAGCGTAAGCGCCGTCGAGACATTCACGCAGGCGCTCATGGGCCGCCGTCCGGCGGTCGATCGAATCGGAGAGCACACGAATGGAGTGTTCTCTGGTGTCCCGAACCGTCACCTGCCGAACGGGTGGATCTTTGGCCTCCCCAACGAGCTCTATCTCACCGAGCGCGGTACAAGCTTCGACGTCTCCGGGATCCCACCGACGATCCCCGTTCCGACGCTTAGGACGGCGGATCTCGCCGCGGGCAGCGATCCGGGACTCGATCGCGCGATCGCAGTGCTGTCGGCGGGACGGATGGACTCGCCGAAATAGAAGTCGGGGCACCTTGCCGCCGCCCATTAAACGCAGTCAGGTCGTGCAACGGCCAATGACAAGCTCAGCCATTGGGGCACACGTCCAGCGTCAAGCAACGGACTGGGGGCTGGCCCACCTTTGATTCTTGTCGGCGCCATTAATAAACGAGGCCGCCTCACCCTTCGCGATTTTCGAAGGATGGGGACCTCGGACGTCGCTGACTTAGGCGAGCAGAACGCGATTAATCCTCATTCTTCCTTCTGACGCCTTCCGGGGCTGGCCCACCTTTGATTTTTATTGTTGACACCATCCCGAACTGAGGCTGGCCCACCCTTCGCGACTTCCGAAGGGTGGGCACCACGGACGCGGATTTTCTAAAGGTTTCCGTGAGCCCGCTATTCATCGCCGGCAAAGCAAGAATGTTTGCGTCGGCGAAGGCCCTGATACCATCGTCCGATGTGCCCACCTTTCGACAATCGCGAAGGGTGGGGCAGCCTCGTTTATTAATGGCGCCGACAAGAACCAAAGGTGGTCCAGTTCACAGCAACTGACGAATTAAAAAGTGTCCGGTATATTGGAGTCCTTACAGGTGTGCCCGTCGACTACCTGTTGCACCGCTGAATGACTTTATGCCATGACTACAATCAGCGCAGTCGCAGGAGCCGTTCTGGTTGCGTTCGGCCTTTTCCTGGTTGGTCTTACCGTCGTGGTCTTCACGAAGCCGGCAGTAGCTGAACGTTTTTTTATGGCCTTCGCGAGTTCGGCGCGAACCCACTACACGGAGCAAGTTGTCCGCCTAGTGATCGGCGCGTCACTCGTCATTCGCTCTGCGGCTATGTGGCAGCCGAAGGTCTTCTGGCTCGTCGGATGGGCCATCGTTGTATCCTCCTTGGTGTTGATCCTTACCCCGTGGCAATGGCACGATCGTTTCGGCGAGGCGGTGCGTCCGATGCTGATTCGTCACATGAAACTGTTTGCGGTCGGGCTATTGGCGTTCGGAGTCTTACTTATCTTTTTAAGTATCTATGGGGTGGGGCTTGGCGAAAGTCGCTACCTTCAGCGTTAGCAAATATCAATAAGGGGCTCGACAAGCTCCTGGTTTGGTTGGCGAACACTGAGCCAGACGTGGTGAGTCTCCAAGCGCTCTGGTATTGAACATCCAAGGATGAACGAACCCCGCATCGACGGAACTGACCTGGATCCTCGCAAAGGAGCCGCCGCTTATACGCCGTTAGCTTTGGCGTGCTATGACTTGGCGGTCTTGCGGTTTTCCAATTCGTTTGTCTGGGAATGCTCCTCGCATGTGCTTCTGGATTTCTACAACCAGCATATCTCTGATAGGCATCTGGATATCGGTGTGGGAACGGGTTACTTTCTCGATCGATGCCGGTTTCCGTCGACCACGCCGACGATTGCGCTGTTCGATTTAAATCCTCACAGCCTCGCAAAATCAGCCAAGCGCCTGCGCCGCTACAATCCGTCTTGCTATTTGGGCAATGCTCTTCAGCCCATCGATATCGGTATGTCTGGATTTGGTTCCATCTCGCTCAACTATCTCTTGCACTGCCTTCCTGGTAATTTGGCGAGCAAGAGCATCGTATTTGAGCACGTGAAGCCTTTGTTAAAAGATGGTGGGGTAATATTCGGCTCTACGATTCTGGGCGAAGGCGTGCGACACAACCCGCTGGCCGAACAACTGATGAAGATTTACAACGGGAAAGGAATTTTCAGCAATTTGTCAGACCGCCAGTCAGATCTTGAGGCAGGGCTGAAGGCACATTTCGATGAACACACAATACACATCGCGGGATGTGTAGCGCTGTTCAGCGCCAGAAAGGGATTTAGTGAAAGTCGCCACCTTCAACATTAACGATATCAATAAGCGGCTCGACAACCTCCTGGCTTGGTTAGCGAAAGCCGAACCGGACGTGGTGAGTCTCCAAGAGCTCAAGGCAGAGCAGGGAGCGTTTCCCGTGAATGCCCTTCGAACTCTCGGGTACGAAGCGGTCTGGCAGGGAGAGCGTTCCTGGAACGGCGCGGCCATTCTCGCGCGAAACCACGTTCCGGTGCTGACCTGCACAAGTTTGCCGGGAAATTCCGAAGAGCATTATTCTGAACCTCGCAATCATGAAGATCAGCAAGCTCGCTACATTGAAGCGGCGGTTCAGGGAGTCCTGATCACTTCCATTTACCTCCCGAATGGGAATCCGCAGCCTGGACCGAAATTCAACTACAAGCTGGCCTGGTTTGAGCGCCTCATTGCCCACGCCGCTGAACTCATGGCGAGCGGCGCACCCGTGGTGCTGGCTGGTGACTACAATGTCGTGCCGACACCGCAGGACATCTATCCGACTCGATCGTTGGATAACAACGCGTTAATCCAACCCGAGAGCCGACAGGCTTTTGCGCGTTTGCTGGCTCAAGGCTGGACCGACGCCATGCGGAAACTACATCCGGACGGCCCGCTCTGGACATTCTGGGATTACAAATTTGAACGGTGGCAAAAGGACAAAGGCATGCGACTCGATCACTTTCTGCTCTCACCGAATTTGTCGGACCGGCTCGTCGACGGTGGTGTTGACCGATGGGCTCGTGGGCAGGAAAACGCGAGCGACCACGCGCCCACATGGATCGTGCTTGATCTCTAGGCTTGATCTTCTCTAAGCTTGATCTCTAGATCAGAGTCGATGTTCCAGCCAGCATTTTCCTTAGTAGCGAAAACCGGGGCCACTGCATATCTCCTTGCGGTGACGCAGGTGTAAATCCCGGCGAATCTGCCATATGATAGGAATGCAGTCAGGCAGACGCGTGCGGGCGTGGCGGAATGGCATACGCAGCGGACTTAAGGAAAACTTGAGTGCTCGCCTGGGAAACCGGCGATGCAGAACTGCTCAAATTCGGGGAACCCTGAAATGGCAATCCCGAGCCAAGCCCGGAGAGACAAAGCCGGGAAGGTGTAGAGACTAGACGGGCAGCACCTAAGCTTCGGATTCTTCGGGGTAGGGTGAAGGGATAGTCCAGACCGCAAACCTGGCGTGAGCCCCTGAGGGTGTCACGTTCGGGCGGCGAAAGCCGTAGACGGTATGAAAATCCGCAGGGCTTAAACGGCCCATGAGGGTTCAAGTCCCTCCGCCCGCACCACATTTTGCCAATCCAAACCAGTTTCGCCCCGGCGCCAATATATCAACTCAATCAACCATTCGATGTCGACGTGGCGACTCTGCCGGTGCTCGCAGTGTGTCGAGCGAACGGGTCGGGTCTGCCGCTCAGCAGTCTCCATTCAATAAATAAGGGGAACTGTGAGTCAGTTCCCCTTATTAGACAGTTTTGGACAGTTGCTGCAAGTGCCCGTAACCTTATGATTGAGTTGGTTGCGGGGGGTGGATTTGAACCACCGACCTTTGGGTTATGAGCCCAACGAGCTACCAGACTGCTCCACCCCGCACTTCGATCATAGCAACCGCCGGAAACGGCGTCAAACCGGGGTTGGGGCAGAGATTTCTAACGGCTCTTCGATATCGTCCGTAGCGAACTTCCTGCGCAGGTTAAGCGCTTTCCTCCATCGGGCGCGATCGTCCTGGTCCACGAAATCAGCGAACGTGCAAAAAACGTAGCACCCCTCCGTCGACCCCGGCATCCAAGGAATGTAACTGGGAGTGTCGAACGATTCGGAGTTCACCGAATCACAGTCAATTCATTGCAACCCAAGGAGGGCTCTTCTATGGCGAAAAAGGATGTCTCCGCCAGTCGTCAAACTGCAATCAGCGCACAGCCGCGTATTCACCAACACGCCCCTGAGATCCAGGCGTACGGCACCGTGTCGCATGCTCTTCCACTCGAACTCGAAGAGCCGGTGCGTCTGGAAATGACCGAGCAACTGAATCTGTTGCTCGCCGATACCATGACCTTACGCGATCTCTACAAGAAGTCGCACTGGCAGGTTGCCGGACCTACGTTCTACCAGTTGCATCTGCTATTCGATAAACATTTTGGAGAGCAGGTCGAAATCGTCGACGAAATTGCCGAGCGCATTCAGTTGCTCGGTGGAGTTTCGCTGGCGATGGCGGCCGACGTTGCCGAGACCACGCGCATCGCACGCCCGCCAAGGGGCAGGGAAGAAGTGCCGGTTCAGATCTCGCGTCTGCTGGACGCGCATCAGATCATCATTGGCCACTGCCGCGAACTCGCGGAACGCGCTACCAAGTTAGGTGACGCCGGCACCAACGATCTGGTCGTCAGCGATGTCCTCCGTCCCAACGAACTGCAAGTGTGGTTCCTGAGCGAGCATCTGGTTGAAGTACCCCTCGTCCAGGCCGAAGAGCCCAGCGCGCGAAAAGCTGGTTAGTGGGGAGTCGTTACTTATCCGAAAGCAAAAAGAATGCGGGCTCCGGCGAACGTCGGAGCCCGCACGAGTCTTGGCCTATCGCGCGAGCCGAGGTTTTACGCCTTCATGTTGTCGTGGTCGTAGTACTCATACCCCGACATGGGTTTCTCGCCGCCCTTTTTCCAGATGCGCGAATCTGCCGGTATTTTGTTGAGCGCACGCGCCATTTCGCGAATGTGCATCGCGACCGTCCCGCAACACGCGCCGATATAGTTGATTCCCAGATCGCGAGCGTTCACCGCATACTCAGCCATATCCTTCCGGGTAAGTTGCAGCGGATCGAGCGCATAAGGAAATTCCGGCAGGCTGGTGAAATCCGGTTTCTCCTTCGGCGTGCGATACGCGACCGGTTGACAGGCCAGATATCCCGAAACCGCTTTGCGCATCTGCTCCATCGGCCCCATGATATGTTGCGGCGGCCGCAGGCAGTTCATGCCGACAATGTCGGCTCCGGCATCGAACAGAGTCTTCGCGGCATTGGCCGCGTTCGTGCCTTCAGCAGTCTCATCCTTATTCTCAAAGCAGATAGTGACCATCGCAGGCAATCCTGTTTTCTTGGCCCGCTCCACGGCAATCAGCGCCTCGCCCAGCCAGGAAAACGTTTCTCCAATAATGAAGTCGACACCCTCCTCGACCTGCACCGCAAGCTGCTCGTCGAATGTCTTGCGTACGCGATCCGCGGCCGATGCGCTCCCCGGTTCATACATCCACGTCAGGCTGATGTTGCCCGCAACCAGGCACTGGTCGCCCGCAACCTCACGCGCCACCCGAACTGCGGAGCGATTCAGCGCCTCGAGTTGGTCTTCAAGACCGACGGTCGCCAGCTTGTCGCGGCTCGCATAAAACGTGAGCGCCTGCAGTACCTCTGCTCCCGCCTCGCGGAACTCAATATGAAGTTCGCGCAAAGCGTTGGGATACAGCAGCGCGACTTCCGGCGTGAACGGACCTGCGCGCACCCAGCCGCGTTTTTCCAGTTCCAATAAGTAGCCGCCGTCACCCAGCACGGGGCCGTCCTTCAATCGTTCGAGAATGCCTTTCTTTTTCGTGTTCATGCTTGCTCCGGAGAATTCTTAGTTACCCACCCTGGGGCTTAATTTTTCGCGCGACATTCTTCGCACGCAACTTCGTTCGCACGACTCAGGCGGCCGCGTCCTGCAGTCGTCCCTTCTTCCAGTCGCGCAGCGCCTGATGGGCGCAGTTGCGCCCCGGCGCTCCGGTCACGCCGCCTCCCGGATGTGCGCCCGCCCCGCACAAATAAAGTCCGGCAATCGGAGTTCTATACTGTGACCACCCCGGCACCGGCCGCATAAAGAACAGTTGCTCCAGCCGCAGATCGCCGTGAAAAATGTTGCCCTCGGTCAAACCGTAAGTGCGCTCCAGATCGAGCGGCGTCAGCACCTGCCGCGCCACAATCGCGGCTGGAACGTTCGGCGCATATTCGCCGATCTTTCTGACCACGCGATCACCGAGCAATTCACGCTTCTCATCCCAATTGCCCTCGCGCAAGTGGTAGGGCACATACTGCACAAAGCAAGTGAGAATGTGTTTGCCCGGCGGCGCCAGAGAATCATCCGCGTTCGACGACACCACGCAGTCCACCCACAACTCTTCGGGAATCTCGCCAAACTTTGCGATGTCGTAGCAGCGCTCCGCGAACTCGAGCGATGGCACCAGCGTATAAAACGTTCGTTCGAGTGCAGTCGCCTGCGGTGAGGTCCCTGTGAATCGCGGCTCCTCTGACAACACCATGTTTACCTTCGCGCACGGACCCTGCATCTTGATGCCGCGCATGGAGAGCAGAAAATCCTCCGGCAGTTCCTTCGCCTCCACCATTCCAAGAAAAGTTCGCTTGGGGTCGGCGTTGGAAAGAATCATTCGCGCGCGAAGTTCGGTGCCGTCCTCCAGAACAACGCTCCGCGCCCGGCCATCGCGAACCGCAATCCGCGCGACCGTCGCCGAAGTGCGAATTTCCACGCCGAGCTTCTTTCCCGCCGCGGCCAGCGCCTGCGTGATCGATCCCATCCCACCCATCACATGCCCGTAAAATCCCTGCAGTTCCTGCTCTCCGCCGCTCAGCAGATGAAACAACAACCCAATCGCAGTCCCCGGCTGATACGGCCCGCCATGTTTGCCGTAGACGTTGTTGGCCAGAAACATCGTCTTCATTTTCTCGGACTCGTAATTGTTGTCGAGAAATTCTCCCAGGCTGCCGGTCAGAAACGATACGAGTTGCGAAATCTCGCTGCTGGAAATTCCACGAAATCGTTTGCCCACGCGAAACAGATCGGCCCACCCCTTCATCGTCGACGTATCAATTTCCGGCGGAGGTTCCATAAAGAACGGCTGCAAGTATCGTGCCAGCTTTTTCAGCTGATCGTCGACTTGCACAAATCGCGCAGCATCTTTTGCGGAAATCTTTGAAAATTCTTTTTGCGCGCGACCGCGATCCACCCACCACGGCACGACGTGTCCATCCGGAAATGGAACCTGAATTGCCGGATCGCACGGAATCATGCGCAGCCCGTGACTCGCCAGATTCAATTCCGAAATCACCTCGGGCCGCAGCATGCTCGCAATATAAGATGTGGTCGACACGCGGCAGCCCGGCGCAACCTCCTCGGTCACGCAACATCCGCCCACAATTTCCCGTCGCTCCAGCACCAGCGTCGACAATCCCGCGCGTGCCAGATACGCTGCGGCCGTCAGTCCGTTATGGCCGGCGCCAATCACAATGGCGTCATAAACCGATTTGGTGCCGATCTTGTTGTCCTGACTTGAGGTCACGGTCAGCATCCGGAGTTGAACAACACTATCGCAGATAGTCCTAAAAATGAAGTTGAAATCGAAGGTGTGGTGCGGTATGCTGCCGTGACTTACAGTCACTATCTATCACCATGCCGGGCATCGCCAGCAATCGCGCCACACCGCCGCTCTACCAACGCCAGGCGCCGACGCGTCCGCGATCCGAGGCTAAGCGCAGCCGCATCATCGAAGCGGCCACACAACATTTTGCCGAGCACGGTTATCACGCGGCCCGGGTCGGCGACATCGCCACCGCCCTTGGTATCGCCAAAGGGTCAATCTTCCAGCACTTCGGCAGCAAAGATGGACTATTCTTCGAGGTCTATAAACGCTCCGTCCGCTCCTTCGCCAAGTATCTGGACGCCCCCGCGGAAATCCGTCTGGCCGGTTTCTTCGAGGTGCTCCGTTATTGGCTGGTGCGCACCGAGCACCTGGTTCACGAGGATTGGATCCCCTATCGAATCTCTCTGCTCGGCAATTACGGCACCGACCTCGTGCTGAAGCGCGAGATCAACCGCTTCCTCATCACCGAAGACCCTTACGGCACCGTGAGTTTCGTCCGCTTCGGACTCGAGCGTCACGAACTACGCAAAGACATGGACATCGAGATGATCGTTTCCATCCTCGACTGGATGATGGAGCGCTTCCAGGATGCCTTGCTCACCGCCGAACTTGATCCCGGATTATTTCGCCGTCAGGGAGAACTGGCGGAGAAAAAGGAAGCCCGAATCCAACAGTTCCTGGATGTATTGCAACGAGCAATCGGCGCCGTGGTGGCAGATCCCGCGACCAGAGGCCGTCCGCAGCTGAAAGGAAATCATCGCAGGTAGGCTGCTGACTGGCGCATAATCAGTGTGCCGTCCTGAGGTTGCGCATTATTCATTCGAAGGCATAAACATGCAAGCATCGATTGAAAAGATTCTCGCCAGCTATAACGATCATGCCCCGCTCCCCGAGGCGTCCACCATCCCCGCGCCCTGGTATGTCGATCCGCGCATTTCCGAACTGGAGCGCCGGAATGTTTTCGGCAAGACCTGGCAACTGGTCGCCCGCACCGATCAGTTGCAGAAGCCGGGAGCCTTCGTTTCCACGCGCCTCGCCGGAGAGCCGGTAGTAGTTGTGCGCGGAAGCGATGGCGCCTTGCGCGCTTTTTACAACGTGTGCCGTCACCACGCCGCCGCCGTGGTCACCCAGCCCTGTGGTCACGCCGAAATTCTGCAATGCCCCTACCATGGCTGGAAATACGGTCTCGACGGATCGCTCAAAGGCATGCCCGAGTTCGATGGCGTGCAGAACTTCGACCGCGCCGAAAACGGTCTGATTCCAATTCGTGTCGAATCCTGGGAATGTTTCGTGTTTGTAAACCTCGACGCTCAGGCCGCGCCGCTGCACCAGTTTCTCGGCGGACTGGTAAAGCGCGTAGCGCCTCTCGGCATCAGCAATTTGCATTATTTCGATCGCAGATCCTACGACATCAACTGCAACTGGAAAGTCTACGTCGATAACTATCTCGACGGCGGATATCACGTCCCGCATCTGCACAAAGGCTTGAGTTCCGTGCTCGACTACAAGCAGTACACCATCGAAAACGAAGATCGTTATTGCCTGCAGTCGAGCCCCATGGTCGCCTCCGACGAAGATGCCGCGACCGGCGCCACGCGCAAGGGCGATCGCGCCTGGTACTTCTGGCAATATCCCAACCTGATGATCAATTGCTACGAGGGATACATGGACACGAATTACGTCATTCCCGTCGACGCCGATCATTGCCGAGTGATCTTCGACTTCTACTTCAGCGACGTCAGCGAGGCGCGCCGCGAATACAACAACGAGTCAGTGAACGTGGGTAACCGCGTGCAGGACGAAGATCTCGGCATTTGTGAAGACGTGCAGCGTGGCCTGAAATCGCGCGCCTACCGCGCCGGCCGGCTCTCGGTGCGCCGCGAAGCCGGCGAACAGTTATTCCATCAATTGCTCGCCGCCGATCTCAAAAGCGGTTACAAGGCCGAGTTCAAAGCCGAGCTCAAGGAATGTTCCGGGTCATCCATCTCCGCTGCCGATTGAGCCCTCCGGCCCGCGTACACGCAGTTATCGGATCGTAGTAATAAGGACCGAATCGTGAAACTACTCCTCGCAGCCATTTGGGTTCTAACGACTCTCGCCTCTGCGCAAATCACGGCCGTCCGCGCAGGTCGACTCATCGACCCCGACTCGGGCACAGTCCTTACGGACCAAATCATCCTCATCCGCGATTCGAAAATCGAAAAAGTCGGGAAGGGAATCGACGTCCCTGCCAACGCCACCGTCATCGACCTAAGCAAGATGACCGTCCTGCCCGGCCTCATCGATTGTCACACGCATGTCGCCGACGGCGCGCATGACGGCGAACCCATGGGTCAGTTCAAGAAAACTGGAGCCCAGGTAGCCCTCGAGTCCGTGCCCAACGCCCGCGCCATGCTGGAGTCCGGATTCACTACCGTGCGCGACGTTGGAACTTATCGTGCCCTCGGCGACATCGCGCTGCGCGACGCCATCAATCGTGGCGATATCATCGGCCCGCGCATGTTCGTCGCCGGCGCCTACGTCACCATTTCCGGCGGAGCCGGCGCGCTCACCGGCCTTGCTCCCGATATTCAACTCCCCTGGGATCTGCGCTATGGCGAAGCCAACAGTCCGTGGGAAGTTCGCAAAGTAATTCGTCAGCTCGCGCACGACGGCGTCGATCACATCAAAGTTCTTTCCAGCGGAGCCGTGCTCACTCACGGCAGCAATCCCCACTCGCAAGAGTTCACTCCGGAAGAACTGCAAGCCGCGGTCGACGAGGCCGGCCACTTCGGCCTGCGCGTCGAAGCCCACGCGCACTCGCCCGAAGGAATCAAGAATGCGATTCGCGCCGGCGTCGCGTCCGTCGAACATGCCAGTATGATCGACGACGAGGGCATCGCCCTCGCCAAGCAGCACGGCACCTATCTCGACATGGATATCTACGACGAAGAGTGCATCCAGGAAGATGGAAGAAACGGAAAGATGCCGAAAGATTTCCTGGAGCACGACGCCCAGCTCGGCCAGATCCAGCGCGACAACTTCCGCAAAGCCCTCGCCGCCGGCGTGAAAATGTCGTTCGGCACCGACGCCGGAGTCTGTGCCTATGGCACCAGCGGAAAACAATTCGCCTTCATGGTGAAATATGGAATGACTCCGATGCAGGCCATCCAGGCCGCGACCAGCAACGCCGCAGATTTGCTCGGACACTCCAGTGAAATCGGCTCACTCAAGCCTGGCAAGTACGCCGACATCATCGCCGTCGCAGGCGACCCGCTCGCGGATATTCGTCTGCTAGAAAACGTCAAATTCGTAATGAAAGACGGCAAGATTTACAAGCAATGACCTGCCGTCACTGGTGATCGCGCGGGATCGTTTCCTGCCACGTTTTCGTTTTGATCGTCTGCCCATCTTTCACCAACTCACGCGTGTACTTGTAATAGAAATTCTTTTGATCGGTGGTCACCAGAAGATGTCCCCGCCAAGTCAGCGTCCGGCCTTTCAACGCGAACACACTCTCCGCCTCCCCGCGCACTGAGCAAGTCTCCGGATGGGCGTCGTCACCGTCGTAAGTGAGATTCTCGAAATCGTTTTCCGTGCCCCAAGGATATTCATATCCATCCTTGCCCTTCCAGTGCACCGTCGTCTTCTGCCGCGCTTCATCGCGCTCCACCGTCCAGTCGCCCGGCCAGGGAAATCCTTCACTCTTAATATCTGTCCGCTCTTCGGACGGTTCAGGCCGCGCGAACTCCGGAGCAGCCGCCCCATGCACCGGAACAACTGGAAGCACAATTCGCGACCCGCCACCCCCGCCCAACTCCAGCGACGTGGTCATCGCATACGGCGTCGGCAGCATCATCGGCCATAGCGAATTCGAAATCGCAACACGAATGCGATGGCCTTTCGGAAACACCCACGAAGTCAAGTGCAGCTCAATCTCCAGCGGATACACCTTGCCCGGTTCCAGATCGCGCGGTTCGCTCATCGATTCCCGTTGCGCCCCGTTCAATCCCGCGCCCGTAATTTGCGTGACCGTACCATCTGGAGCCACATCGGAAAGCCGGACGAACCAATCCGCCAGCGGCGCAGTCGCCGAAGCGCGCAACAGCGCGTGCGGCCGTCCCAGAATCGCCACCTCACGCTCCAGCGGCGCCGAATCATAAACCAGACTGAACGCGTCCACCGGCCGCGGATCGCTCAACAACTCTCCCCACCAGAAGCCAGCCTCCACGCCAACGGTCGGAACATACTTCAACTGATGCGTAGTCTGCGACCCGACTGAATGGTCGAGCGAGTGATTCCCCTGCAAAAAAAGCGTGGTATCGGTCGCGTCCTTCGGAGGCCACACATCTTCGCGCCGCCACTCTCCTGGCACGCTCTGCAAATTCGGATCCGGCGGGTGCCAGTGCTGCATGTAGACGACCAGTCGGGGATCGTTCTGCACACCTGTGTCACGCCCCTTGAGCCAGTGGTCGAACCAGCGCACCGCTTGGTCGCGCCACTCAACGCGCGGCCCGAAATCCGCGTCATTCGGATATGAATGATTCCACGGCCCGACAATCGCTTTGATGGGAGCCTTCGACTTCATCAGCATATCGATAACGTTGTCGCGATACCCGTCCTGCAGTCCTCCAATCAAGAAACTGGGCGTCGTGATCTCACTGAGTGGCCGTACTCGATCGCGCCAGAACGGCCCGTCATGCTGGTGCTTCAAATAGAGCAGCGACCAGGGCGGCGAGTCGAAGCGCGGTCCCAGGGTTTTTTCATCGAGCGAATAATCGGGAGCGCCTACCCATCCCTCGGCCATGTCCATGTTCAGTTCAAATTCGTCCACGTGCGCCATGCCGTCGATGTAATGAACGTCGTCGTGAAACAGTTCCGCGGTCGCATGCAGGGCAACAATCGCTTTCAACGCCGGCGGATGGCGCATCGCCATCTGCAGCGCCGTGAATCCTCCCCACGAAATTCCGAACATACCGACATTCCCGTTCGACCACGGCTGACGTGCCAGCCACGCAATCACCTGTTCGCCGTCGACTTGCTCCTGCTCAGAATATTCGCGCTCCGGGGGAACCCCTTTGCTTGCGCCAAACCCGCGAATATCCACACGCACGCCCACATATCCGCGCCGGGCAAAGTAAGCATGCTTCGGATAATCTCCCGCGGCCGTGCCATCATCTTTGCGATAAGGCAGGTATTCGAGCAGGGCAGGGAACTTCTCTCCCGGCTTCGCGCCGTCCGGCATGTAAAGCGTCGCAGCCAGTCGCACACCATCCTTCATCGGAATCCACGCCTGCTCCATGCGGACCCCATAAACCGCAGGCGACGGCGGATCGCTGGCAAAAATGGAAAGAGAAGAAAAAATAATGAGAAAAAAAGAGAAGAAGATAGAAGCGGCCTTCGCCAAAGCGGTCTCCCAAGTTGCCGGTCTGCCCAAGCGCCGGGTGCGCCATTTCTCGCATCCGTTGCGAGAAGTGGGGAAGTGACCCCAAGACTGACCCCCGGTCAATCGTGCGGCTCCTGCTCGCGGCGCATGGCGCGCAGATCGATCCCCAGTTGCTCCGCTTTCTTATACAGGTGGCTGCGTTCCAGGCCAAGCGTTTTCGCGGCGAGGCTCATATTCTGATGGCTGCGCTTCAGTTCCCCGAGGATCACCTCGCGCTCGAACGCCTGCACCCGGTCGGCGAGCGCACCTGACCCGATGGCAATCGGCGCTGTGCCCGCACTCGAGAAAGTTTTCGGCAACGCCATCTGCACCGTTGCCAGGTCCACTTGACCCTCGGTCGCCAGCAGCATCAGCCGCTCCACCATATTCCGCAATTCGCGAACGTTGCCCGGCCAAGGATGCGTTTGCATCTCCTCGATCGCGTCTGCCGTAAACGGAATAGGCTTCCACCCATTCTGCGCGCACACCTGCGCAGCGAAATGCTCAACCAGCGCAGGAATGTCGTCGCGCCGCTCCCGCAACGGCGGCAGCAGCAACGGAAATACATGGATGCGGTGAAACAAATCCTGCCGGAATTTCTCTTCCCGTACGCGCGCTTCCAAATCGCGATGCGTTGCCACCACCACGCGAACGCTCACCGTGACCGCCTTATCGCCCCCGATTCTCTCCACTTCGCCTTCTTCCAACACGCGCAATAACTTCGCCTGCATGTTCAAAGGCATGTCGCCGATCTCGTCGAGAAAAATTGTTCCCTGGTCGGCCTGCTCGAACTTGCCAATGTGGCGACCCGACGCGCCCGTGAACGATCCTTTCTCATGTCCAAAAAGTTCCGACTCAATCAACTCCGCCGGCACGGCTGCGCAATTCAAGGTCACGAAAGGCCCAGCCGCGCGCGGGCTGCGTTCGTGAATGGTTCGCGCCACCAGTTCCTTGCCGGTCCCGGTTTCGCCGAAAATGCACACTCGCGATTCGCTCGCCGCGACGCGCTCCAGTTGCGCCATCACTCGCCGCATGGCCTCGCCCTTCCACACGATTTCGTGCTTACCCAGTCGCTGCCGCAGTTGCCGGTTTTCGCTTTCCAGTCGCTGCAGCTTGAGCGCGTTCTCCACTGTGAGCATCAGCTTGTCGCTCGAGATGGGCTTCTCCAGAAAATCCAGCGCGCCCAGCCGCGTCGCCCGCACCGCCATTTCAATGTGCGCTTGTCCCGACATCATCACCACCGGCGCCGTCACTCCCTGCCGCTTCAATTCCTCCAGCAGCGTCAGGCCGTCTTTGCCGGGCATGACCACATCCGAAAGAATCAGATCGAAGCTCTGTGCCTTGGCCAACTCCAGAGCCTTGGCCGCGTTGTCGCACACCGTGGCTTCGTGTCCCGCCAACCGGAACGCGCGCGACAGCGAAGCCAACGTGTTGGCTTCATCATCGACAATCAAGAGATGCGCTTTCAGGACCAACCGTCCTCCCCGTTCTTTGGTTTCCCTTCGTGAACCTTAGTGCCCTTGGCGGTTTATGCTTTCGTTTCTTGCAACGCCTCAACATTCTCTGGCAACTCGATCACAAATGTCGTCCCGCGCCCCGGTTCGCTCTGCACGCTGATTCTCCCTCCATGATCGCTCACCACGGATTGCACAATCGCCAGCCCCAACCCAGTCCCATGCTGCTTGCTGGTGTAATAAGGAGTGAAGATCCGCTCGCACTCCTCGGGCGTCAGCCCAGAGCCTGTATCAGAAATTTCGACGATCACCTTTCCATCGTCGCCCCGGCTCCGCAGTCGCAGTGTCCCACCATCAGGCATCGCGTCCATTGCATTCAGCACCAGGTTTGAAAATGCTCGATGCAGTAAATCCGGATCGGCAGCGATAGTACCAAGACTCTCGTCCAACTCCAGCTTGCAATCGATCGTAGCTCGCCCCGGTGCCTGCAGTTGCGCCTGATAAAGCTTCACCACTCCGCGCAGAATTTCATTCACTTGCACCGCCTGCAACTGCGGATGCGGCATTTTGGAAAACTCGCTGAACCGTCCAATGATTTTCTTGAGATTCGAAATCTCAGCCAGCAAAGTATCGGAACTTTCGCGAAACACTTCATCAAACTGCCCCGGACTCTGCGTCCGCGCACGCACCAGGTTCTCCACCGTCAGTTGCAGCGGAAACAATGGATTCTTCAACTCATGCGCCAGCCGCCGCGCCAGTTCACGCCAGGCCGCTACCCGCTCCGTCTGCACCAGGCGCTCTTTCTGCGCCAGCAATTCTGCTGTCATTCGATTGAAAGACTCGGCCAGTTGCGCGATCTCGTCGCCGCCGTGCACCTCGACTCGCGTGTTCCACTCGCCCGCCGCCACATTCTGCGCCGCGCGCGCCAGTTGCTCCACCGGCCGCGTCACCCTCGCCGCCGCCCAACTGCTCAGCAGGATCGCCAGAATGATTCCGCCTCCGCCCACCAGCAGTGCCGCCGCGCCGATGCGCCGTTTCAGTTCCACATACGGTCGCCGCGAATTTCCCACCAGCAAAACCGCCAGCAGCGGATGATCGCTCCCCGCACCGCGCAGCGGGAGCGCCTGAAACACCTCATCGTCCGCTTGATCGAGGGACCACGACACAGTCCCCTGCATTTTCTCGTTGTACTGCCGCACCGCATCAATAAGAGGCGCAAACTTCTCAGCCGGCCGGGCGGCGCCAGGACCGTTCCCCGCCGCAGAGGGGTCTAGCAGCGATTCCGGCGAGAAATGATCACTCTGATTCTGATACAGCAGAACCCGCATGTCCGCCGGCAGATCGAGCCCGGAAAGAAAATTCTTGTCTAGCCGCTGCCCGCCTACCACGTACACCGGATGTTCTCCGATGTGAGTCGCCCGTACCGCAAAGAGCCCGAGAGCCGTCGAGTCCTGCAATTCCTCGCGTTTCAGAAATGCGTCTTGCCCGCTTAAAGCCGACAGGCCCTCAAACCCGGTCTCGGGATAACCAAACTTCGCCGGCCACTGCGCCGAAGAAATAATCTTCCCCTGCCCATCCAGAAATTCCAGAAAGTCGAGCTGCCGATTCTCCGCCACTTGCCTCGCCAGTTCGAAATATTCAGCGGAGTCGGCAGACGTGCTTAGTGACGAGCCCAGAGATGCTCCGTTGAGCGCGGTCGCCATCCGGCTGACCGGTTCAGACCCCGCGATCGCTTCCACCCGCCGCGCCACATTCTCACCCCGCCGGTTGAATTCGCGTTGAAACTGCGCCACCAGCGCCGCCGTCCGCTGCTCTTCCGTCTTCTCAAACGCGTTACGCGTAACCGCGAGCACCAGCAACGCCACCGCCGCCACCGACAGAAAAACCGTCAGCGCGAAAACCGTCAGAAGTTTGCGGCGAAAAGTCATAGGGTGCGAATCATAGTTTGACCCGTGCGCCAATCATTGTTTCGCGGTTTCCAGCCAAGCGTCGGCCAGAGTCCAGCTTCCATCGGCTCGCAGCCCCCAATTTCGTAACGTCGCAGCCGCCGCATAGGACACTGGCAAATGAAACAGAGGAATCACACGCTGTGTCGCCAACACCGCCAATTCGCTTACATAGAGTTCTTCAACGGAGCCGCCCGTTTTCCCCACCGACGTTCCCGCCAGCGCCGCCACATTCTCGAGCGTGATCCACGGATCATTCGACTTCAACGGAATTCTCACCAGCCGCAAATCAGCGGCAGCCGCCGAAGTAGGCTGCAGCGACAATCCGGCATCTCGGGCGTTGAGCGCAATGCGCTCTGCCAGCAGCCGGTCCACTGGGTCGCCGTCACCGTATCCAATCGTCCATGTTGTCGCGGTGTGCACTTGCTCACGTGCCTGGCGCGCTCGCGCCAAGTCCGCTCCCGTCGGGAACACAAATCCATAACCGCTCATCCAGTTCGGCAGAATGCTCGCCGCGGGCTGCCCAGCTCCCTGCAGCAGCACGCTCTTGATCGACCCGCGCTCGACACTCAACGCCAGTGCCTGGCGAAGAAGTTTCTCGTCGGGCGACGCAGCATCGTGCGCAAACACAAGAGCCAACAACTCGACCGGCGCGGAACTCGCGAGACGCCGTCCTTCCTGTGCATCCCGATTCTGCGAAACTTGACTCTGCGAAAAAAGATGCGTCTGTTCCGCCGCCACCTCCACCAGATCCGCCTTACCTAGTTCCAGCGCAGTCATCTGCTCGCGAAAACTTTTCCCCATTTCAATCTCGAGCGTGTCGAGAAAGGGCCGCCCCCGCCAGCAGTCCTCATTCGCCGCCAGCGACAAGCTCTTTCCCGGTTCCCAGTCCACCACATGAAACGGCCCCGTTCCGCTCGGAGTACCCTGTGGATTCCTCTTCACAATCGCATTCCGCTCCAGCGCCAATTCCGCCAACAAATCAGGATCAGGTCCGCCCAACTCAATCACGACAGCGTCGCCCGCCACACTCACTCTCCACGCCGGATTCGCCGCGCGCAGCGATGCAGCCACAACCTCGGCGCTGAGCGTCGTCCCATCGTGAAACTTCACCCCACTCCGGATTCGCAATTGCCACCGCTGATTCCCCGGTGCTGACTGCCACGACTCAGCCAGCCAGGGCTGAACGCGCCCACTCTCGCCGGTGGTCACCAGCGTGTCGAACATCAGCATCGTCAGGCTGCGCTGGGCAAACGAATCAGAATCTCGGTGAACAATATCAGCCGCATCCAATTCCACTGGATCGAACGACGCCGGCGCGGTCCGCATCGCCACGCGCACCGTGCCTCCGTACTGCGGACGCGTCTCCGCCCCAGACGCCAGCGCCGCAACCGTCATGTTACTGATTACCAGGCTACTGACTACAAGCCACCGCAAGTCGAAACGCATCATAGCTTCCTGTCTCACGACTCCTCACGACCACGACCGCAGTATCGCCCTTCGCTTCAGTCCACAACGCAGTGATGACGCCGCCGAGAAAATCGACTGCCCCGCTCACCGCGACGGGATCGCGATCGGGAAACTCGAACGCGCGCACCCAGTCCCCGCTCCCCTCTTCGGAACTCGTAGCCAGCACCTGCCAGCCCGAGCCGCACGCTGTCTTCACGCTCGCCAGATCGCTCCCCCAGGGGAATGCAGCGGGCTGATCGCTGCTGCCGTCGACCACGTGCACGTGCCCATCCGTCGCGGCAAACAGCCAAAGCAGAGATTTATCGCGCGGCAGCACCGCCGCCGAATAAAACTTCGATACCGCACTAAGCTTGCCCACGCCCGGCGTTAACACTCCAGTGAAGAAGTTGCGCATCGGCGCATAAAAAGCGCCCACCGGAGCGATCGCTACCGCATTCGAATCAGGCCCGGGAAACACCGAAAAACTTCCACTGCTCAGCGCCGCCGGAACCAGCGGCCACGGATCATCGCTCTCGCGGCAACTCACAGTCAGCGGCGATCCCGCGCCGCGACAGACCACGCCGGGTAGATAAACATCCAGCAAATGATCTTTCGCCAGGATCAGTCTTCCTCGCAAATCCCGCGGCCACGGCCGCGCGTGCGCGATCTCCAGCGCCTGCTCCTGCTGCCACTTTCCCGCCAGCAGCCTGTAGATCGAAACTTTCTCGGCCGCGAGCACCGCGATCCGCGTGGGCGCCGCACTTTCCTCCAACACGGCCACGTCCAGAATCGGATCCTCCTGCGTCCACAACGGAATCTTCCTCAGGCTCAGCGGCACGGATTCGCGCCCCGCCAGCGAACTCTCGGATCGCGGCGAAGACACCATCACCACCACCGCCTCGCCCTGATGAATCTCGGCGACCCAAACATAAGACGCAAAACTTTCCGACAGCGAAATCTTCACCGCAGTTGTCTCGGAAGTCGCCGCCGGCGAACTCGCGCGGTCAGAAACAGTTCGATCCGATTTGACGAAGTGAACGCCCGCACTTTCGAGCGCGCTCCGCAACCCGTTCTGGATCACCTCGCTGTCGCGTTTGCCCAGGGATGAGCGATTCTCCACCGTCAGCGTGATCGCTGCCGATCCAGTCACTGCGGCAATCTTGCTCGCCAGTTGCCGCTCCGGGCCGCTCCAGTCTCCTGCGGGAGCGGTCATCGCCTGCCCCGCTAGCGCCAGCCCGATCAGCACGCAACAGATTTGCCCGAGACCGCGAAGGTTGGGCGTGCGGCGGAAGGCGCGACTCACAGGCTTCAGAATGGTGTTTGGGATGGCCAAATTATAAACCGCTCCAAGCGTCTGCACGGCGCGACATCTGTACTGTTTGGACACCGCCGTCGAAGAAGAAGCAAGGCGATTGCTTGGGCCGCGCAGCGCAGGCTGCTCATCACGGATGGACCCCGCGCACGCGGACCCGCGTCGCCGCCCAATCCGACCGCCCGCCGCTATCCGATCAAGCTCTTCGCTGGCGCCGTCGTTCCCTCGGACTTCGCCGTCTCCTGCGCCAGTTTTCCCGGCGCAAAAAACAGACGGAACACTTGCCCGAAGATCAACTCTTCCGCCAGCAACGCCACCGCCAGCGAAAATACCATCCCCGCCACGACCGCCATGAATGTGATTGCCATCTGCATAAAGTCCTCCTGAAACTTCAATTTGAATTTCCGCCTTCTTCAAAAACTCTCCCCGCGACCTAACCTACTGCCCGCTGTTCTCCGCAGGAACTTCCGCCGCGGCCACGGTCGAATCATCCGCGCCGCCTCCGAATACCTGCGCCACCTGCTCGTCGCGCTCGCCGTGAATCTCCGCCGAATCCCCCACCTGCAGCATGGTGAACAGCTGCTCTATGTCGCGATTGCGTAGGCGAATGCATCCATGCGAAGCGGCATGTCCAATCGACAGCGGAGCGTTTGTGCCGTGAATCCCATACCGCGGTCGGCTCAGCCCCAGCCACCGCGTCCCCACAGGATTGTCTTTGCCGCTCGGCACCACGTTTCCGCCGTGGTAGTACCAGGGATTGGCCACGCGGCTCACGATCCGGAATTCGCCCGTAGGGCTGGGGCTCCACGCCGCGCCAACTGCAATTGGGAATGTAGCGATGACGTTTCCGCCTTCGATCACCGCGAGCCTGCGGTCGGGAATGCTGACCAGCACGACTCGGCTGACCCGAACAGCGTCGGCCGTCGCGCTCTGCGCGATCGTGTTTTGACCGAGCAGGCTCTGACCGGGCAGGCTCCGGCCGAGCGAGGCCCGCGTCAGCGATGGGCGCGCGACCGACGGGCTTGCCACAGCCGATAAGGCCGCAAAAGTGAGTGCCGCCAGAATGAGTTTTTGTGCCCGCTCCGCCGTCTCGCCCCGAGCCCTGCGTTCCATGCCCGCCCTCCCTATGAGATAGCCGTGCGCTAATACAAATGGCAGGACAGCAGCCAAACCGTATCCGACTGAAAATAAGCTAGTTGACGATGTGTGGAAGCGGCCGACTAGTGTGCCGGAAGCCACGCCGTGTCTGCCGACACACAGGGGCAGGAATTGAGGTTGTTCGACTAAAAAAGGAGAAAAAGCGGGAAGACAGGCTTGACTTACCTCAACCCTTCAAGCGCCCGGCCCCGTGCCGTCTGGGGTAACGGCTTGTGGGGTTCTGTGGGTGGGGCCGGGCGATCCTATGAACTAGAAGGCCTAATACAATTGTCCCTATTTAAGCCCCATAGCCCCAGCATTTCTGTGACGGCCGTCACAGTTGCGCGTGATTCTCGTCATGCGCGGCGCCGCTATTTATCACGGGCCCGGGTGCCCCATTTCTCGCGTTTTTTGCGAGAAGTGGGGATTTTGACTCTCGGTTCTTCATTCTGCCAATCGCCGTTTACGCTGTCCTGGCGGTGCCCCCGCGTTGACTTCCGACCCACCGCCCGCTATCGTTGCGGCGTCATGAACATTGTCAAAGCGACTCGCCAGTTTGAAGATTGGCTGGCCCATCGCACCGATCTCGTCAAAAAAGATCTGCACCTCAAACACGCAAGCATGAAGCTCGCGGTCTTTCCCTTTCTGCGCGCCACCTACTACCGCTGGGCGCAAGTCTGGCCCAAGGTTTGTCCCGATCTCGCCCGAGCACCGCAAGTGCTCGCGGTCGGTGACCTGCACGTAGAAAATTTCGGCACCTGGCGCGACATCGAAGGCCGCCTCATCTGGGGCGTCAACGACTTCGACGAAGCCCACCCCATGTCCTATGTCAACGATCTCGTCCGCCTCGCCGTCAGCGCTCATCTCGCGTCGCAGGCCGGCCACCTGCCCATCAAGGGCAACGACATCTGCGACTCCATTCTCGAAGGCTATCGTGAGGCTCTGATCGAATCCGGGCTGCCCTTCGTCCTGGGCGAAAACAACGACTGGCTGCGCCAGATTGCCGAGAGCGAACTGCGCGACCCCATCCACTTCTGGGGCAAAATGGACGCTCTTCCCACCCTGAAAGGCGACATTCCCATCAGCGCCACCGATGCCCTCGAGCACCTCATGCCCGCCCGCGATCTCCCCTATCGCCTGAAGCGTCGCGTGGCCGGACTGGGAAGTCTAGGCCATGCCCGTTATGTCGCCATCGCCGACTGGCACGGCGGCCGAATTGCCCGTGAAGCCAAGGCTCTGGTTTCCTCCGCCTGTTACTGGGCCAAAGATGACCATGGTCCTCCCGAGATCCTCTACCAGACCATCATCACCCGCGCCGTCCGCTGTCTCGATCCTTTCGTCCAGTTACGCGGGCGCTGGATCGTCCGCCGCCTCAGCCCGCATTGCTCCCGCATCGAACTGGCCACGCTGCGCGCCAAAGGCCAGGAACTACGCCTGCTTCGCGCCATGGGATGGGAAACTGCCAACATTCATCTCGGAAGCACAAACGCCCGCAAATCCATCCTCAAACACATGCAAAGCCAAAGAGGGAGGTGGCTGCACCGAGCCACCGATGACATGGTGAACGCCGTCCGCGACGACTGGAAGGTGTGGAGCAAAGAGGGTTATGCCTAGACGGTAAGGAAGAAGAGCGGAAGAGGAAAGTTTGGGTTAAGCCACGCCGCCGTGCGCGGCGCCGGCCACTGCAGCCACCCTCGCCACAGCCCGACGCAGAGGCTCCAACGCCACTCCGCGCTCCCGGTCATACACCAGGGTCCACCGCGTCGCGCAATCATCGCACAGCCAGTAATGCTCGACCGACCGTTGCGCTTGCCGGGCGCGGATGTCTCCCGGCCGGTTCACGCGATCCGTCTCCACCATAAAAAGCTTGCCCTCTCGAAGCTTCAAGAATGGTTTGCAACATTGTGAATTGGCGCACCGGCTCAACATCTTGTGGCTACTTCCTGCTCGGTGCACACAATCCCTCCGAGCGGCTGGATTCCCAATCACAAGCACGTCTCATGCCACAGAGCTTCCCGGTCTGGAACAGCGTTCCTCACCCGCCAAGACGCGTTTCTGATCCTCACGGGTCCCCTACCAGGTTCCCTCTCTTGCCGCCCAATCGGCAGTCCCTGCCGAAGCCTCGTCGCAGCCCGTGTGTGAGACGGTTCGTGTGGGGACGGGTGACTCGCCCGTCCATCGTCCATCGATCGCAGCTCGGCATCACGACCGCTGCCTCAACGTAATAGAATTGACCGAACCAAACTCCGTTGCCTCCAGAAGCTCAAAGCCACGAGAAAAGCTCCGATGCGACCGCCCGTCTGACTCGCGTCGCCCGCTTCCCGCGCCTCCGTGCGCTGGCTTGGGACGCGGACCAGCTCTACGCCTCACGCGGCTACCAACTGTTGCGCGCGAAAATTTCCGACCCCCTCACCACCGTTCAATGGCAGCCCGTAGCCGCCTTCCACCCGACGTTCCGCCGCAGCCTCTCGGTCATGAACCGCCTTACGGCCCGCCTCTTCCGCGACGGCTTCCACGCACTCGCTGTATTGCCGTCCGGCGCGCTCGTAGCCGTCACGCCGGGAGCCGTGGTCACCCTCCCCGCAGGCGAAACCGAATTCCGCCGAACGCATACAATTGTTCGCGGCACCCGCCCTCTCCACATCACAGCGGTTCCGAACGGCGCAATCTACTGGGGAGAATATTTCGACAACCCCGCCCGCGACCAAGTCCACATCTACGCCTCCACCGATTCCGGCGCCAACTGGAACGTCGCCTACACTTTTCCAAAAGGCGCAATCCGCCACGTCCACAACATCGTTCACGATCCCTGGGCAAACTGCCTCTGGGTGCTCACCGGAGACTACGGCGACGAATGCCGCATCCTGCGCGCCACCTGCGATTTCAGCCGCGTCGAGCCCGTCCTGCAAGGCCAACAGCAAGCCCGCGCCGTAGCCGCCATCCCCACCGAACAAGGCCTCTACTTTTCCTCCGACACCCCTCTCGAATCGAATTTCATCTACCGCCTAGACCGTCATGACCAGTTGCAGCAACTTGCTCCCATCAGCAGCTCGTCCATCTACGGATGCCGCGTAGGCTCCCGCGTCTTCTTCTCCACCATGGTCGAGCCCAGCGAAGCGAATCGCGACCGCCACGTCCGCGTCTACGCAAGTGATACGCGCAGCCGTGCGAATAACGCCGATCCCCAAGCCCAGCCTCTGCTCGCATGGAAAAAAGACGCATGGCCCATGGGCCTCTTCCAATACGGCAACGCCATCCTGCCCGACGGCAACAACACCACGCCATTCCTGGCCGTGACCACAGTCGCCGTAGAGTCCGACGACGCAACCACCTCGCTCTACTCTGTCGCCCGATAATCCAGATCGGTTGCCCAGTTGGGAACGGATCGGCTGGGCGTCATCCCGAGCGTAGCCGTTTCTCAGGCGGAGCGAAGGGCCTGCTCTGAGCGAAGCCGAAGGGATCTCCCGCTGCTGAAACCGTCACGTGACCTTAGCCCTGGCCAGTGTCGCCTTGCCGTAAGATGGAAACACGAGATCGCGAATCACTCCTTGCCCCGCCTCAACTACTACCGACGCATCTTCAGCGCCTACCTCCTGGGCGGCAAAAGTCACCTGACCTTCTGGCACGAAACTCCCGCGGAAAATCCGAACGCCACTCCCGGCCAACTCGGCGAATACTACATGCAGTTTGCCGAAAAGGCCGACTATCAGGGCTCCTACGATTCCACAGGCGTCCCCCAACTCGACTATCACGGCAAAATCGGCCTGCAGTACAATCCCATCGCAATCGCGCAATACGCCCTCGGAAACTACAATCTTTACCGTCAAACCGCCGACCCGGAGCGCTGCCAGAAATTCTTCGTAGCCGCCGACTGGCTCACCTCGCACCTCGAGAACAATGCCCAAGGCCTCGCCGTCTGGAACCACCACTTCGATTGGGAATACCGCGACACGCTCCGCGCCCCCTGGTACTCGGCGCTCGCGCAAGGGCAGGGAATCTCCGTGCTGCTTCGCGCCCACAAGCAGTCAGGAAATGTCAGCTATCTCGAAGCCGCCCGCCGTGCCCTGGCCTGCTTCCACGTTCCCATGCAAGACGGCGGCGTCGCCTTCACCGACGAATCCAGCGACCTCTGGTTCGAGGAGTACATCGTCTCCCCGCCCACCCACATTCTCAACGGATTCATCTGGGCCGCCTGGGGCCTCTACGACTATTCCCAAGCCACGCAAGACGCCTCGGCCCAGAAGTTATTCTCGAGCGCCGTCCGCACCCTGCTGCACAACGTCGACCGCTACGACCTGGGCTTCTGGTCTCTCTACGAACAATCCGGCACGCGCTTGCCCATGGTGGCCAGCCCTTTCTACCATCACCTGCACATCGTCCAACTGCGCATCATGCACCGCCTCACCGGAGAATCCACCTTCAGCCGCGTCGCCGACCGCTGGCAAACCTACACCCACAGCTCCCTCAACCGCGCACGCGCCGTGGCCTACAAAAGTGTCTTCAAACTTTGTTACTACTGAGAATTGATCCGAGGAAGGCGCGGCTAGGCCCAGTTAATGCGTCCTATCGCGATTTTTGCCACTGACACCGCTGCACTGCGAAAAACTGAATGACAACCACGAAGAGAACCAGAGCCGGCTACTTGCTGGCCGGCGTATTCTTGGGCGCATCGGTGCGCCAAACGTACAGGAATTTCTCGTCGCTCGACGTCTCCACGGGGATACTTTTCTCGCGTGTTACACGGTTCAGAGCGGATCGAAGATTCTGCATCTTCTCCCCGTTCAGACTGCTCAACGGGATCTTGACCGCTTGCTGGGCGCTCAGCTTTGAGAGATCGCCCAGAATGTCTGTTACCGCCTTCCGATGTTTTCCTTTACGACCCTGCGGAACATCGGACCGATTCACGGCTGCATAGTGAGTGTCGTTTCCGTTTCCATTCCGAGTCATCGCAACCCCCTGTGTACGCTACCGTACCGTACGCGAGAAATCGTACTGCAAGGAATCGTAGGCTGCAACTAAAAATCTAGCCGATACCTGACACGCGCAAGAGAGCCCCCCCGACATCGCGCTAACCTTAATGTTGTCAATGATATGCTGCGACTGCGTTAAACCAAAACCTACTAAAACTTCACCCGTATCAACCGAAAGGCGCTACCGTAGTTCTGCCCTAGGTTGTCAGTGTCACGAGAGCGACGCGCCAAAACTTCGCAATCGTCCACGGGACTTCATAAAAACAGAGATCACAAACATGGTTCGGATTGCACTCGATGTGAAAGAGCGCGAGTTTGACCCCAACATTTTCCTCGCGACCATCGGCGATGGCAGGAAGTTTCTAGCGTTTTCCAAAAAGCAAACGATTTATACCCAAGGCGATCGGGCGGATGCTGTCTTCTATGTTCAGAAAGGCAAAGTAAGGCTCACGGTCGTATCCAAGTCGGGCAAGGAAGCAACGATTGGCATCGTGAGCGAGAGAAATTTTTTTGGCGAAGGCGCGCTGGCCGGGCAATTCTTGCGCATGGGGTCCGCCGCGGCCATGACAGACTGCGAGCTCCTGCGGGTCGAGAAGAAAGTGATGATGGGTGCGCTTCACCGCGAGCATGCGTTTTCCGACATGTTTGTGGCGTATCTGCTGGCGCGCAACATCCGCTACGAAGAGGACCTCGTAGACCAACTCTTCAACTCCAGTGAAAAGAGGCTCGCTCGGATTCTGCTGCTGCTGGCTCATTTCGGCAAGGAGACCATTCCCGATGCCGTTGTCCCCCAGATCAGCCAGGAAACTCTAGCCGAGATGATTGGCAGTACGCGTTCGCGGGTTAGCTTCTTCATGAACCGATTCAGAAAACTGGGCTTTATCGAATACAACGGCGGTCTGAAGGTGCACAGCTCTCTGCTTACTGTCGTACTGCACGACTAGTTCCTCTTCGCCCAAAAAGCAGATGAGCAATTTTGCACAGCCGTCAGGGGCTCCAAGGGTTGACGATAAGAGTCTCTTTGGAGATGCACCATGCCCCCTACTGTTTATGCAGAACCCTCGGGCGGAGTAATTCTCTGCATCGACGATAACCAGGAAGTGCTGGAGTGCGAGAGGGCTTTCCTGGAAACTTTTGGTTATGCCGTTCTGAGCGCTCCCAGCGTCGACAAGGGGCTTGAGTTGGCTTCCATCTATTCGATTGACGTTGTCGTTCTTGACTATTTCATGCCGAAGATGAACGGTCCGGAAGTCGCCACAGAACTGAGGCGGCTCAGGCCGCAAGCGCCGATCATCCTGCTCACCGAAGGGCAGGGTGTTCCGGAGCTCGCGCTGAGCTTGGCAGATGCCCTCGTCGCCAAGGATCGTTTGGCAAGCCAGTTGTTGCCGACAATCGCCTACCTGCAAGGAGGCGGCCGCATCTCGCCGGCTTCTTATGATGCATAACGAACTGAAGCGTAACGGAGGGGAGCTTGTAAGGGTGTTTTTGTTCGCAGGCCTGCTCGACATTGCACTCGGATTAGCATTCCTGGCCGCGCCGCTTCCACCCGCCGAGATTCAGGAAATCAAAACCGGAGACGCGAACCTGGAGTTGCCGACCACTCGTAGTGAGCGCGTGTCGCCGGTCACCAGTGTCATGTTGCTCGCATGTGGAATTACGCTGATAGTTACCGCCCGGCCTGGACGTCGAAAAACCTGAACCGCTGTCCCCCGCGTCTTTAGCCGTCACACGCCAAGCCCCAGGGACCACTGGGCCTTAACCTGCGAACCTCTCGCCTTGCGTGATTTACTTTCGTTGGATCATCCGGCCGGGGAGAGCTCCCACCGCAAAAATCGACCCAGTTTAGATCCGACTCTCGTCGCGGAAATTTTGCGTCGGGTCAGGCCGAGAAAAAGGCCGAACCCATTGAGAGTCCGGCCTGAAGCAGGTTCGAACGGTGCTTAGCAAATCTAGCGCGGTCGTGAGGATCCGAATGGCAGGTATTCCGCCGCTAACCCATGACCGCGCGTTAACCCTTACAGCCTGCATGAACACTACCGGTTACCACTCCGAATGACTGTTCTCTTTTATACATTCTCTAAGAATAATAACGCCCATACTGTCACTACTCGTGACGAGAGGTTGTGCCGTATGACTCTGATCGAACCAACCGTTGTTCACAAGGTTTTGCTGGTCGATGACGATGACGCTGTTCGTGCCATGATGAACGCAACCCTTCAGCGCAAAGGGTTCCAAGTTGTTGCTGCCGCCAGCGTGACCGAAGCTTTGAAACACATCGCGACCGAAAACTTCGACGTGCTCATCACCGACCTGCACATGCCGAACCCCGGCGACGGATTTACGGTTGTCACCGCGATGCGGCACTCCCAGCCGAACGCCCTCACGCTGCTGGTCAGCGGCTACCCTGACGTGCAGAGCTCGATGGCCGCGATTCTTATGGAAGCCGACGAAATTATGGTGAAGCCGTTCGCGGTTGCGAAACTGATCGACCTCCTTCGGGAAAGGATGCTCAATCGCAAGCCGGCCGTACGCGTAGAAAAAGAGAGAGTGAGTGCGATACTGCGGCGCTGCATTGCCCGCGTGGTCGAAGACTGGTTAGCACGGGCAAAACAGAGCAAAGAGCTTAACCACGTTCTGTTGAGCGACGACGAGCGCACCGGACATCTCCCCAAGCTCGTCGAGGACCTGGTGGTCCGCCTTAGCAAACCCAGCGCCACTGCCAAGGACAGCGATGCGGTCTTTTCCCCCGCTGCAGCGGCCCATGGCAAGCTGCGATACAAACAAGGCTACACGCCTGCGATGCTGGTACACGAATCGCGAATACTGCAGGTAACCCTCTTTGGTACGTTGCAGAGCAATTTGAGTTTTCTGGATTTCAGCCTGCTTTTGCCCGATGTCATGACGATTGCGGATGAAGTGGACGCACAATTGACCCAGTCAATGGATAGCTACATGGACGCTATGCGCACGCCCGCGGCAGCGTAGCCATTGGCCCGTCGCGAACAGCTGACCTTCGCCGACGGTGCTTAAGGTTTCCTCGCCCCGTTCCCCGGCGCCTTCGGCGTCAATTTCTTAACGATGAATTCCTGAAACAAATTCGATACCGCCGTCGAGGCAATCCCCAGCGCCGCATTTTCAAATGTCAGCGCCGCCCCATCGCGATCCTGCGCCGGATAGTACAGATTCGAAATCCCGCCCGCCGCCAGGCTGCCCAGCATGTTCGAGTAATTCGCCTGCCAGCGCCGGTTGTCACCCTTGCAGATGAACGCATTCGCAATCGCATACAAAAACCGCGACGGGACGCTCCCGGTCCCTTTGTAGAAATATCGCGGATCTTGTTTCAGAAGCGACGGCAGAATCGCGCCCCCAATAAACGTCCCCGAAAGCGTATCGCCATAGCCGGCCCCAAAGCGTTTCGCATATCCCTGCGCGCCCTGCCCGTATCCCTCAAAATGATTCTGCCATTGCTGCACGCCCGCAGCCCCGCCCACCGATACAAAAGTAAACGGATCAATCACCGTCCTGAAAGCGAGCCTGAACTTCTGCTTCGAGGTCAGCGGTACCGCGTCAGGGATATAGCTGACATAAAAATTCGGCAGCACGCCCAACACGCGCTGCTGCTCTTCCACCTTAATCTGCTCCTCCGCGACTTCGATCTGCGAAACCCCAACCTCCACATCAGTCATCGCAGTAGCCACCGCCAGAGCCCACACTGCAGCAACGTAGTTCTCGCCCGCGTGCAGCGTCCCAGAAGTTGCCTGCGTCGCGAACCCCGCCGCCACAACAGTCAGCTGAAACGCTCCCGGCGCAACCTTCGCAAACGAGAACGTCCCATCGGCGCCCGTGACTGCTTCCTGGCTTTCGGATATACCTTCGCCGGTCAACTTCACACGCGCCCCGGCCACGACCGCCCCGCTCTGATCCACCACCGTGCCGCTGATGCTTCCGAAGTTTGGCTGGTCCGGCAGCGCCTCGCCCGTCGGCGCCGTGTCATGTTGTTTCGCACCCGCTTGCGGATCACCTGCAGGAGTTTGCACCGGCGTCTGACCGAAGCAGAATGATGCCCAACTCAGAACGCCAAGCAAAAAAACGATGAGTCTGGAGTCGAGTCTGAGGGCCATGGGCCCATTCACTCTACCTTCTCCAGTTGCTCTGATCCAGATCACCAAAGGTAACTCATTCCCACGCCCCGCACCGTTCCGACCGCTGCCCCATTCCACTCTCAGAACTTGGATGCGACCTGCGCCCCGCCGGTCAACCCGCCTATCCCTGTCTTCCGTGTGTAAGATAGCCTTCGACATTCGCGTGAAAATTCTTTACGTCTCACAATATTTTCCACCGGAGATGGGCGCGCCCGCCGCCCGCGCCGCCGAACTCGCCCAGCACTGGGCGCAGTCCGGCCACGAAGTATCCGTACTCACCGGATTTCCCAATCATCCCACCGGCGTGGTTCCCGCCGAATGGCGCGGCCGCCTGCGCCGCCTGACCTACCACGAACGCATCTTTCTCAATTCCCCGTCCCAGCCAACCACTGGCCGCATCGACGTATTCCGCACCTGGCTCTGGCCCTTGCCCAACCGGAAAGCGCACGAGCGCATGCGCAACTACGCTTCTTTCTGCGTCTCAGCCGCGCTGCGCGGTCTGTTCATCCCGCGCCCCGACGTCGTCATCGCCTCGTCACCCCAACTTTTAGTCGGACTCTCCGGCTGGTGGATCTCTTTCGCGCGCCAACTCCCGTTCGTCTTCGAAGTCCGCGATCTCTGGCCCGAATCGTTAACCGCAGTCGGCATTGGCGATGAAAATTCCACGTTGCACCACGCCCTGGCGGCGATTGCAAAGTTTCTCTATCAGCGATCCAACCGCATCGTCGTCGTGACCCCAGCGTTCAAAGAACACCTGATACGCCTCTGGCGTGTACCCGCAGAAAAAATTTCGGTCGTCGAAAACGGCGTCGAGACCGATCTTTTCGCTCCCGCTCCGCCAGCGGCCAACCACGCGTTGCGCCAAGAACTCGCCGCCGAAGGCAAATTCCTGGTCTGCTACATCGGCACCATGGGCATGGCGCACGGCCTCGAAACTCTGCTCGACGCCGCCTACCAACTCCAGCAACAGAATGCGAACGTGCACTTTCTCCTGGTGGGCGAAGGCGCCGAGAAAGAGCGCATCAAAACCCTGGCCCAATCCCGCGGCTTGTCCAACCTGCGCTTTCTCGACCAGCAGCCGCGCGAAAAAATCCCCGCCTTCATCTCCGCCTCCGATGCCTGCCTGGTTCTTCTGAAAAAAACGGACGTCTTTAAGACCGTCATTCCCACCAAGATGCTGGAGTTCATGTCCTGCGCGCGCCCGGTAATTCTCGGAGTCGATGGTCAGGCCAGGCAGATCGTCGAACAGGCCGAAGCCGGCATCGTCATCGAACCGGAAAACGCCTGCGCACTGGTCAGCGCCATCCAGCAGTTATCCGCGAATCTCGAACTCGGTACTGCGCTGGGTCAAAAGGGAAGGGAATACATCCTACAGAATTTCTCTCGCGCCCACACCGCCGAAAAATATATCGAAGTCCTGGCCCGGCTCTTACGCCAGGCACAAGCTGGATGAGTCCTACTCACAACTCTTGCCAAAAGTCTCTCAACCGAACCGGGGTGCACAGCTACGCGTGCACGTCTACGGGTGCACGGCGTAAATCGAAACCGCCGTCGCCATCGCCATCGCCGCTTCGAAAGTTCTGGCCGCGGCCACTTTGCCTGCGCTGACCGGAATGAAAAGAATATCGTCCGCCTGCAGAGTCACATCCGGAGACTTCGCCTCTAGCATTTTCTTGATCTCAACCTTCGTCTCAGTCATCCCCGTCGGCCCCTTGTGAATAATGCGGGCAGCGCCCAGTTTCGCGGTGCGGTTGGCACCGCCGGCCAGCGCCATCGCCTGCAGCACCGTCAGCGTGCCATTGTCCACCAGCAAGCCGGCGGGACGGCCTACGTCTCCCACCACGTAGATCACGGGCGCACGCGGGATGGTAATCGTATCGCCGGGCATAATGTCGATATTGCCGCTCAGGTCGTCGGCCAGATTCCGCGGCAAATCCACGCGAATCGCTTCCGGCTGGTTCCGGCGGATCACGGCGATCTTTCGGGAAGCCAGCTGCGTGAACCCACCCGCCTCAGAGAGCACCCCATACAGCTTGTGATCGGCCACATCCGGGTACATGCCGGGTTTTTGCACTTCTCCCAGTAATGTGACCGCGGACGAAGCCGCTTCATCCATGAAGATGGTCACATGCGGGTTACGCACAAATCCGCCGTCCGCCAGCCGCTTCTCGATCAATCCCTGGGCTTCCTCCTGTGTCAAACCATCTACGTGAACGTAATCGATCAGAGGAAGGTAGATATCTCCAGACAGGCTCACTCGCGCTTTGCTGGTCAATTCCGGAACGTTGTACACGTTCACTTCCATCAAATCACCCGGCCCCAGCTTTACAATCGTCGCCTGATCGCCAGAGTTTCGATCGGCTGAGTCTTGCGCCGCATCCGGAGCTTTTGCCGGAGCCGCTCCTGCTGCGCTCGCCGCCTGCGAGACCGACTGAACCGGAGGGTGTGCGGAAGGAACCGTCGGAGGTACCGAGGGCGCAACTGCCGAAGGAACTGCCGCTGGCGTCTCTCCCGGTTGAGCGCTTTGGGAATTCTGGGTTTGCCCAGCCTGGGTTTCACTGCCCGCCTGCTGAGCTGATGCACCGCCGGCCACAACCACCGATGCTGCCAGCAACAACAAAGCTCGGCCGCAGCCAGTGAAACTCAAAGTGCCCGAACCCATCAGTGGACCCCTGAAGTAATAAGTGAGAATTTGAACAGCAGTTTAGCACAGCAGCGCAGGTTGCGACCCCGCTATCTGCAAGGGGTCAGGTTAGTTTTCCACAGGTTTTTCGAGCCCGGTGATTGAAACTCCCATTGCGGTACTGCTACAGTCTGAGCACCCTTAACACCGACAGAAATTTGTCCTTTAGACATCAACCGCGGGTCATGTCTGCAATGCTTTTTTGGACGAGGGTGAAGTTGACATGCGCTTCAGCGCAGGTCGGCTCGCCGAAGGTGGCATGTTGACCGCTATTTTCCTGGGCACGTTTGTATTAGCGCTCGTGTCAGCGTTTGTGCTGACCCGCTACGTGCGTGATTTCGCCTCAGCCCACGGTTGGGTCGCCATCCCCACCCAGGAGCGCCACCTGCATTCCAGTCCTCTGCCTCGCTTAGGCGGCGTAGCCATTTTTCTTTCCTTTTCCGGTTGCATGGTCGCGGCCGGTCTCTGGGCCATGCGGAATCCTCACCTGCACTCGGCCTTTTCCCTGAAGACGCTGCTCACCATTCTCGGCCCCGCATCGCTAGTCTTTCTGCTCGGCGTATATGACGACATTCGCGGTGCCGGCCCCTACCTCAAATTTTCCGTCCAGGGCGTTGCCGCCACCATGCTGTTCATCGGCGGTCTGCGCATCGTCAACATCCCGGTGCTGTTCGGCGAGCACAGTCTGCCCTGGTTCGTAGGCTGGGCCTTCACAGTGGTGTGGGTTCTGGCCATCACCAACGCCTTCAATCTTATCGACGGCCTCGATGGCCTGGCCGCCGGATCGGCCCTGTTCTCCACGCTCGTCGTTTTCGTGGTGGCCGTTCTCTACGGGCCTTCCCTGGTCACGGTGATGACCATCGCTCTCGCAGGCGCCATCCTCGGCTTCTTGCGTTTCAACTTCAATCCTGCAACAATTTTTCTTGGCGATTCCGGCAGCCTCTTCATCGGCTTCATCTTGAGCGCGCTGGCCCTCGAAGGAGCGCAAAAAGCCCCGACCATCGTCGCCGTCGCCATCCCAGTAGTTTCGTTCGGCCTGCCGATTCTCGAAACGTCCCTCTCCATCATCCGCCGCCTCATCAGCGGACGTCCCGTCTTCACCGCCGATCGCGAGCACATTCACCACAAGCTCCTGCAGCATGGCATGACCCATCGTCAGGTCGTGATCCTGCTCTACGGTGTCTCCGCAATTTTTGCCATGCTGAGCCTGTTCCTGCTGTGGCCAACCGGTAGTTCGCTAGGCCTGGTCCTGGGCGTCCTGGGCATCGGCATCTGGATCGGCGTGCAGCATCTCGGCTACCTCGAATTCGGCGAGCTCGCACGCGTCGCCCACCGCACCTTCAATCAGCCGCAGATTTTCGTCAACAATCTCGCCATCCGCCGCGCCACCGAAGAACTCAAAGTCGCCCGCGACTACGATCAGGTTCGCCGCATCCTGACCGCAGCCTTCGGCAGCAACGACTTCGACAGCTTCGAACTTAAGCTCGATCTGCTTCCCGGAGAAGTCGTCCCGTTCGAAACCGCCGATCCCTCCGCCGCACGCCGACCCGGAAATTTATTCCGCTGGAACAAAGCCGGAACCTCGAAAGTGCCCGAAGCCTCAACCGTCTGGACCGTCGCCCTGAACCTGCTGAGTTCCTCGAACCGCCGCCGCGGCACCCTCACCGTCTATCGCCTGTATTCCACCCGAGACCTGCAAGTCGACATCAATCTTCTAACCACCGCATTCCCCACGGTCCTCGCCGATGCCCTCGATCGCACCCTCGCTCACTCCGTCCAAGTCATCGCTCTGCCCGACCAAGACACCTCGCTAATCTCCGCCCAAGCCGGCTAGCCGCAAGCAGTCAAACAAAACTGCGCCCCGCGAAAATCTCGCGGAGCGAAACCGTGCGCGCCGAAACCGTGCGCGGCGAAACCGTGGAAGAGCGGCGCTTCAGCGCCGCGTCAGGCGATCAATAAAAATGGGGCTTTAGCCCCTGTGTGAGAACTGGATTTGATGGAAAACCGAGGAATACCGCCAAGATTCAGGCGCGAAGCGGCGTCATATAAAATGGGACGGAAGCGCCGGGAGAACAGGAACGCGACCCGAGAGCCCGCCGGCGCGGACACCCAGACCATCACGCGACCAAGCCACTATCACAAACGAAAGGCTTTTCGATTTACAGTTTCGCGCTGGCGTACGAATTGATCTCGCAGTTCAGGCAAATCTCTTCAAAAGCGGGTGCAGTCCATTGCATGATAACCCCCAGTAATCGTCGCACAATCCATCCGCGAACGTATCGATAGCATAGCCCAGCCCCGAACCGAAATCAATACCCGCTAGAAAATAGTCGACCGCAACCCGCATGCGGTGCGCCTTTTGAGAAATCCGCGCCGCTTGGCGTCATCCCGACCGGAGCCGCTCTTCAGGCGAAGGGAGGGATCTCCCGCGCATAATCTCCGCGCTCGTCTGCACTCCCGCATTTCCGCCCGCGTTTTCCACACCCCGGAACCACCACCGTCACTTTTTCTCTCTGCGCTCTCTCTATACCCTTCGTTGCACTGTGAGAGAAGCGAGGACGGGTCATCATGTTTCGCAAGACGGTCTACGGCGATACTTTCAAAGACGTCAACTTTGTCCCTCTGCAGTCCGCCACATTCTGCATTCAATGTGAGCTGATCAGCACCAACAGCAAGCCCTATTGCCTGGCCTGCGGCAGCCATGCGCTGCTCGGCCTGTCACGCGTGCTCGGCGGATCGCTGCTCCACGAGCAAACCGCGCACCTGATCCTCGACGCCGAACTCAACAACCTCGTCCGCGACCTGCTGCGCACCGTCCCGCATGCCGAAGTCTTAAACATAGCGGACCATCAAGCCGACCGCCGCTCGCCCGTTTACACCGCCGAGCGTTCCTATGCAGATCGTTCCTATGTTGATCGTCCTTTTGAAGCCCAATCCTTCGCCGAATCCTACGCCGGCCAATCCCGCATGCCCGCGCTAGCCCAGCGCAGCCAGCTCCGCGTCGCCAACGCCGCCCACCCCGTCTCCGGTTTCCGTGCCGTATCACCAGGAGAAGAAATCGAAATTCATCCCGCCGAGCTCGACCTCGAGCCCGCCATCAGCGCCATCACCGAACGCGCCCAGCATTTAACCGGAGCCACCGGAGCCGCTATAGCCCTCCGTGCCGGCGACGAAATCGTCTGCCGCGCCCGCGCCGGCCGCACCGCCCCCGATCTCGGAGTCCGCCTCCAAACCGACGCCGGCATCTCCGCCGAAGCCGTCCGTTCCGGCGAAATCATGCTCTGCCACGATGCCGAGCGCAACCCCCGCGTCGACCTCGCCAGCTGCCGCCGCCTCGGCGTCCGCTCCATCCTGGTCTCGCCCCTGCGCCACTACCGCCGCACCCTCGGAGTCTTCGAAGTCCTCTCTTCATCCCCGGGAGCCTTCGACCAGAACGACGTCGCCACCATGCAGCTCCTCTCCAGCATGATGGTCGCCGCCATCTCCCGCATCTCCAGCCTCCACCAAGCCGAAATCCTCCGCCGCGCCGGCTAAACCCATTCTCTGCACGCGCCCGGCTAACCATCTCTTCGGGCGCACCGGGTCAGCTTCCCAAACTCATTTTGTCATTCCGAACCGGGCTGAAAGCGCGGTGAGGAACCTGCTGTTCGCCCGCCCGTCCCGAAAAGAAACGCCCTTGGGTGTCGGCAGCGCTTCCAGCGCTCCGAAAAAGTCTCCTTCCAAGAACAGGGCTTCAGCCCCCGAGGCAAGCGACACCCCCCATCGTCCTTCCGACTTTCTTCTTCCTTGCTTACTTTTCCACAATCCGGGGTTAATATGGAGCCAACACAATCTCGGGCCACTCCCATGGCGGTAATAACCTCGCCCCTGCAACCCGTCTCAGTCAATCGTCGCCGCCGCGTGCGACACAAAATTCAAACGCCCGCCTACGCCAGCTTCACCGGCGAAAGCCAAAGCGCAATGCTCGACCTCCACGAGATCGTCGACATCAGCGAAGACGGCGTCGCCATTCAATGCCACTCGCCTCTCGATCTCGACCGCCGCGTGAATCTCTGCCTCGATCTTGCCGACAGCGACGATCACATCTACACCACGGGCCAAGTCGTGTGGTCGAACTCATCGGGACGCGCCGGTCTCCGCTTCGCCGAGTTGCCCGCCGACTCCATCTCGCAACTCCGCCGCTGGCTCTTCGTGAACGTGATGGCCGGAGTGGCTCACGGCGAAGCCGATCTAAGCGCTCTCAATGGCGACACTCTCGACGGTCCCCGCCCAGAAGTCGCCCCGCGTCCCAACTACACCGACACGCTCGCCGCCGTGAGCGCCGTGCAGCGTCAAGTCGAAGTGCTCGGTCGCGATCTGGCCGCCGCCCTGCCGCTGATCTCCGAACGCGCCCTCACCCTCGTTCGCGCCTCCGGCGCTGCGATAGCCCTCGCCGACGCCGACCCCGATTTCATGATCTGCCGCGCCAGCTCCGGCCCCGACGCTCCGCCCGTCGGTGCCCGCCTGCAAGTTGGTTCCGGCTTTTCCGGAGAATGCGTAAAGACCGGCACGCTGCTCCGCTGCGATGACACCGAACTCGACCCGCGCGTCGATCCCGAAAGTTGCCGCGCCCTGGGAATTCGCTCCATTCTCGCCACGCCGGTCCGCGTTGGCGAAAAAACAATTGGCCTACTCGAAGTCTTCGCCGCGCAGCCCAACACATTTTCTGACACTGACAGTGCAGTCCTGCAGCGCCTCGCACAGACGGTCCTTGCCGCCATCAACCGCGCCGCGCGCGCTGAAGATCTGCCGCCTCTCGCCGCCGCTGAACCAGCAAAATTTTCGACGCCGCCCGGAAGCATCCTTTTCGCTTCCGCGCCCGACAATAACGAAGAAATGAAAACTGAAAATCCTGGAGAGAAACAATCCAGCGTCAGCCTCCCGCTCTCGCACCTGATCATTCTGGTCGTCGCTGGCGTACTGATCCTTGGCGTCGTCTCCGGCGCGCTGGGCTACATTCTCGCTCCCTGGATTCAGACCAGGCTCCGCGAACACCGCGGCACTTCGATGCAGACCGTCCTCGCGTCCTCGAAGCCGCCCACCTCGGACACACCAGCCTCATCCACTCCCGCCGTCGAGACCGCATCCCTGGACCAACTTCGCCAAATGGCCGAGGACGGCAACCCCGCCGCCGAAAACGCATTCGGCCTGCGCTACGCCACCGGAGACGGCGTGAAATTGAACGAGTCCGAAGCCGTTCGCTGGTTCACCCGCGCCGCCGAGCAAGGCAATGTCGCCGCGCAATCCAAGCTGGGAGCAATCTATTTCGGCGGCCGCGGCGTCCCGCAAGATTTAACCCAAGCCTATTTCTGGATGCTCTTAGCCCGCGCCAGTGGCGACACCACCAGCAAGGCGCTCGCCCCCTCAGTCACCGCGCAACTCACCCGCGCCCAGGCCAATTCCATCGAACAGCAAGCCAACGCCTGGCTCCAGCAGCGCATGGCCACCTGGAAGCCCACCGCCGGACACTAAAGGCTCTTTAGACCCTGCTTACAAAACCCGCCGCACGCAGTGACGTGGAGGAGCGGCGCTTCAGCGCCGCGTTAAGCGCACAAGAAATTAACGGGGCTTTAGCCCCCGTCGTACGAAGCTTAGAATATTCCCAGAGCCCCACATGCCCGCCCTCCGCGAAATTCTCGACCGCAAAGTTCGCGAAGCCGACCCCTCCCTCTACGAAAAACTCGACCACAACCGCGTCCGCTGTTTTTCCTGCGGTCACTGCTGCCCCATTCCCGAAGGCCAGCCCGGCGTCTGCAAAGTCCGCTACAACCGCGCCGGCACCCTCTACGTTCCCTGGGGATACACCGCCGGAATGCAATGCGATCCCATCGAAAAAAAACCTTTCTTCCACGCCCACCCCGGAGCGCTAGCCTACAGCTTCGGAATGTTAGGCTGCGATCTCCACTGCGGCTACTGCCAGAACTGGGTGACGTCGCAAGCCCTGCGCGATCCCAACGCCATCTCGCCTCCTCTAGAAGCAAGCCCAGAAATGTTAGTTCGCGACGCCCTCGACCAAGGCGCAAAAGTCCTGGTCAGCACCTACAACGAGCCGCTCATCACCAGCGAATGGGCCGTCGCAGTTTTCAACGAGGCGAAAGCCGCCGGCCTACTCACCGGATTCGTTTCCAACGGCAACGCCACCCCGCAAGTCCTCGAATACCTCCGCCCGCATCTCGATCTCTACAAAGTCGACCTCAAAAGTTTCGACGACCGCCACTACCACGAACTCGGCGGCCGCATCGCCCCCATCCTCGATAGCATCCGCCGCATTCACGCCATGGGATTGTGGCTGGAAATCGTCACGCTCCTAATCCCCGGCTTCAATGACTCCCCCGATGAATTAGCCCGCCTCACCGAATTCCTGGCCGGAATCTCTCCCGACATTCCCTGGCATGTCACCGCCTTCCACGGCGACTACAAAATGCGAGGAGCAGACCAGCGCGATACCAACGTCGAAGATCTACTGCGCGCCGCCGAAATCGGCCAGTCCGCCGGACTCCGCTACATCTACGCCGGCAATCTCCCCGGCATGGTCGGCCCCTGGGAAGACACGCGCTGCCCAAACTGCAACGAAACGTTAATCCGCCGCTACGGATACCACATCGAAGACTACCGCCTAACTCCAGAAGGCCGCTGCCCGAAATGCGCCCACGAAATCCCCGGCCGCTGGCCCCAAAAATTCGAAGGCCAAATCACCTCGCGGCCTTTCCTCCCACAAAACCGCTCCCGTTTATTTACAATCACAAGTCGTTGAATTCGGAACTGAGAAACAGCGGGTGCAACTGAGGGACGGCGGGTGCCCCATCCTAGTCGCGTTTTTTGCGACTAGGGGGGGATGTCCATCCGACTTAGCGCTACTAATATCATGCGGAAGAAACTTTACTCCATAACCGCGCTACTCCTCCTCACCTCCTGCTCCCCGCGCGACTACCTGACCCGCCGTCTCGCCGCCGATCTCATCAACGCCTCCGACACCTTCAAAACCCCGCAGCAATTCGTCCTGCAAACCGGAGTCATCTCCAACAAAGATTACGTCTCCCCCGAATATCTAGTCCTGCAACATCACGGCTGGATTTCATCGACCACAGCCCCATGTCCTCCCGGCCTAATCCCGCCCCCGTGCTGGGACGTTCTCCTCACTCCTGCAGGCGTCGACACAGTGCGAGCATTAATTCCCGCCGACGCAGCCACCCGTCCCGCGCTCTCCATCCCCGTAGCCAAACGCGAACTAATCGGAGTCACCGGCATCAGCAAGCAGGGAAACGCAGCCGACGTCGACTTCACCTGGCGCTGGATCCCGCTCAACGAAATCGGCGCCGCCCTCTACTCCCGCGATCTGCAATACAACTCCACGGTCGGATTCCGCGACTACGACGACGGCTGGCGCATCACCCCCGCCCACAGCGCAGCTCACACCGGCCAGCCAATCGACGAAGCCCTGAAAACCGCCGAGCCCGCGCAATGACCAGCATGGATGCGTTGACCTCTGTGCACTCTCCATTTCCCAAGGCTTCCGTGCACTCCCCATTTCCCGAGGCGTTGTCCCGAACGCCCGCGTTCTTACGAGCGGGCGGAGGGATCTCCCCTGCCACCGCACTCGCGAGCATCGCGACTACCGCGCATCCCTTCCGCCTTCCATGAGCCAGCAATCGAGTCCCGTCGAATCCGCGGCAAACTTCCTAACCCCGCGCCGCCTGCGCGCGCAAGCCATCGTCCTCGCTCTCTGCCTGTGGGGAGTCTGCGCCGTCGACTTCACCACCCCCGGCCCGATCGACCGCGCCGGCAACATCAAATTCCAGGATTTTCTCCCGCTCTACATCTCCGCCCACTTAATCGCGCGAGGCCGCGCCGACGAAATTTACGACCAGCAAATCACTGCCGATGCAGTGCAAACGCTGGCTCCTCCGACGAGCAATGGTGAACCGATACGCGTCATTCTCCCCAATCTCTACGGCCCGCAACTGGGACTCTTCTTCGTCCCGCTAGCCCGCTTCCAATTTCCAATCGCCGCGCGAATCTGGGTCACGGTCAGCCTGCTCGTGATTTTCGCGTGCGTCTATCTGGTCTGGAAAACTTGCCCCGCTCTCAAGCCGCACTTCGCAACGGTCGCCCTCGCCGCGCTCGCCTTTCCCCCGCTCTTTCATTTCTTCGTGCGCGGCCAGTTGTCCGCCCTCGTCCTGGCGTGTTTCACTGCCGCATTCCTGGCCTTCCGTGCCGATCGCCCCTGGCTCGCCGGAATCGCCCTCGGATTTCTGATCTTCAAGCCGCAATTCCTGGTTGCGATCCCGCTAGTGCTGCTCCTGTCTCAAGCCTGGAGGCCGCTCGCCGGCCTCATCATTTCCTCCAGCGCGCAACTCGCATTCGCACGCACGTATTTCGGCCCCGCCGTCATGCGCGCCTACGTCGATACGCTCTGGCACATCTCCCGCGTGATCGGTGCATCCGAACTCAGCCTCGCTCCCATCCAAATGCATTCCCTCCGTTCCTTCTGGACACTTCTAATCCCTTCACCGCAATTAGCACTCGCACTCTACATTCTGTGTTCAATCATCACGGTCGTTGTGGCCGCCGCCATCTGGAAATCTCCCGCCCCGCTCCCCCTACGCTTCTCCGCGCTAACCCTCGCCGCGATCCTAGTCAACCCGCACCTGTTCGTCTACGACCTGCTGGCGCTCGCACCCGCGATCTTGCTCCTGGCGAACTGGACTCTCACCAACCCACACTCCGCCACGCTGCGCCTGCTGACCTACCTCGCATTCATCCTTCCCGTGTTCGGTCCACTCCCCCGCTGGACGCACCTCCAACTCTCCGTCCCCGTCTTCGCAGCGTTACTGTGGCTCCTCTTTCGAAATTCTCTAACCGCAGATTCCAGAACCCCCGGTCACAAACTTGCCACCAACGAATCCCGCGTTGTATAACCCTTCTTCCCGCCGGGAACCCCATGCGAATCCACAAAACTGCTTTAGTACTCCTGTTCATGAGTTGCGCCCTGACCGCCATAGCCCAAACCAAACCCAAGCTCACGCTCGACGAATTCTTCAACTCCGTCGACTTCACCGCGCTAGAGATTTCCCCCGACGGCAACTCGGTAGTCATCGGCACCGAGCGCGCCGACTGGGATCAACAAATCTTCCGCAAAGATTTATGGCTCTGGCGCGCTGAAACTAAGAACAGTGACGTGAAGAACGACAACGGCAACCCGGGCTCGCTAATCCAGCTAACCCAATCCGGCCACGACTCCGAACCCAAGTGGTCGCCCGACGGCCGCTGGATCGCCTTCCTCTCCGAACGCAAATCATCCACCGAAAAATCCGGCGACTCGGATTCCGACTCCGGTTCTGACTCCAAAGACAAAGACGACGAAACCACCCAGCTCTACCTAATCTCCCCCACCGGCGGCGAAGCCTTCCCGATCACGCAAGGCGACGAAGACGTCCACGCCTTCTCATGGTCCGGCAATACGTCCGGAAACTCGTCCGGAAATTCGCAGACTCTCTTCTTCGCCACCCGCCAGCCCTGGACCAAGGCCCAGAAAGACTCCTACAAAAAAGACTGGAAAGATGTCGTGCAGTACCGCACTGCCGAGCGCGGCGACACCATCTTCTCCCTCGACGTGCCCGCAGCCCTAGCCCGCCACGCCGCCGCAACCGCGGAGAGCGCCGCTGAAAAAGCAGACGACGACGCTACTCCCGGGGCCGTCGCCCTCGCCACACTCCCGCTACGCGTCGAGGATCTCTTCATCTCCCCCGACGGCAGCCAGCTCGGCGTCCTCATCAACTCCATCAACCTGCGCCAGGAAAAGGACGACGACGTCGAGATCTACACGCTTGATGTGGCGCGGGCACTCCTGCCCGCGAATGCCGCAAGCTCCACAAATGCCAGCGTAGCCCCGAAGCCGCAGGCCAGTCCCATCCGCGTCACTCACAATCACGCCGTAGAAACCAGCCCGCGCTGGGCCGCCGACAACCACCACATCTTCTTCACCGTAGAAGTCGGCGACGTCTCCGGCCCCTACCGCGACCTCCAGCCCCATCTCTACTCCCTCGACATCAACAACGGCAAAATCGAGCAGTGGTCCAAAGACTTCATCGGCCCCATCGATCACTATGTTGTCAGCTCCGATAACATACTAGCCTCGGCCCGCATCGGCACCGAAGTCCAACTCTATTCCGCCGCCAAGTCCGCCGAATCTCTCCATCGCATAAGCGCATGGCCCGGCACCTACTCCCAAATCTCGACCGCCGAGCACTCGCCGAAAATCGCTTTCATCTATTCTTCCCTCACCAAGCCCGAAGAAATCTATCTCGCCGACAGCGCCGCCACCCTCGATCAAGCCCGCCCCATCACGCAATTCAACCAACTCTTCACCGACCGCGACCTTCCTCAAGGCAAGCCTTATCAGTGGAAAGCCGACGACGGCACCACCATCGAAGGCATGCTCATCTACCCTCCCGGAAAATTTGAAGCCAAGCATCTCCCCATGCTGACCTTCATTCACGGCGGCCCGGCCGACGCCGACGGCAACCATTTCGAGGCCGACTGGTACCAGTGGGCCGCCCTCGCCGCCACCAACGGATGGCTAGTCTTCGAGCCCAACTACCGCGGCAGCACCGGATACGGCGACAAGTTCCTCGCCCAGATCGTTCCCCAAATCGTCTCCCGCCCCGGCAAAGACATTCTCGAAGGCGTCGACGCCCTCGTCAAAGACGGCATCGCCGACCCCGACCACCTCACCATCGGCGGCTACAGCTACGGCGGATACATGACCAACTGGCTCATCACCCAGACCACCCGCTTCAAAGCCGCAGTCACCGGAGCCGGCGCCGTCGAGCACATCGGCAACTGGGGCAACGACGACACCAACGCCGACGACGCCTACTTCCTCGGCGGACGCCCCTGGGAAGCCCCCCAGCGCTATCACGACGAAGCCGCCATCTTCCAAATCGACAAAGTAAGAACCCCCACCCACATGGTCGCGGGCGCCGACGACATAAGAGTCGCCGTCCTAGAAGACTATCTGCTAGAGCACGCCCTCTACTCCCTGGGCATCCCCAACAAGCTCCTAATCTTCCCCGGCGAAGGCCACGGCCTCGGCAAAAATCCCTGGCACGGAAAAATCAAAGTAAGAGAAGAACTAAACTGGCTGCAAAAATACGGCTCACTCCCCGCCGCCAACTGATCGCAACTCCACAGCGCCTGTCATCCGGAGGAGGGCGCTTTTTGCCCGACGAAGGACCTGTGCAAATTGCTGCCTTCGCGGCGCTGCCGGCGGTTGCATAGGTTCTTCGCTTCGTTCAGGATGACAAACGTGTGGTGGGTTATGCCCTCTATTTTTTTTGCGCTCTCCTGTAAAATTCTGATTCGAAATGACTTGCCGCGCTGGGCACGGCACGATCTCGGCAAAATCTTGCGTCGTACCGACTTATGGCTAAAATCTTCTGGAATAGGGACTTAGCGTTGGACTTTGGGCGGTTCGCCGGACGATCGTCGAACGACGGTTTTGAGCAACTCTTGCGCATGAGTTGAGCTTGCGCCTTTCAGATTTCTCAGTAAAGGTCGTTCATCACAGGATCGGGCTGTGGAAGGCTGTGGAAAACGAGTTCCTAGTTGCCTTGGTCGAGATGCTGCTCCGGTAAGTGAGGGGCGGCGGGAGCGAGCGTGGAAGAGCGGCCCTTTGAGGGCCGCGTTACATCGTGCCGAAGATGATGTGGCCTTCAGGCCCTGTGTGGGGTTCTGGAATTGCCAGAGGCAAGACCGGGGCTAAAGCCCCAATGGAGGGGTTCCTCTATCGCGGCCCTGAAGGGCCGCTCTTCCACGGGACTTCCACGGGGCGATCGGGATTGGCCGGTCTTACCTTGCTCTCGGATATCAGTGTTTGAAACTCGAAACTCGCAGCCTCGAAACTTACTTCCCCGCGCTCGCCACCTTCACACCGTGGGAAGCAGCCGCATACCGCGCAATCCCTCGATACAAAGCTTCGGCGATCTGCTCGCGATATCCGTCGCTGCGCAATTTCTGTTCGTCCGTCGGACTCGACACAAACGAAACTTCCGCCAGAATTCCCGGCATCGCGCTCTCGGTCAGCACAACGAATCCAGCTTCTTTAATCCCGCGGTCGCGCAGCCCAGGATTCTGGACCGAGAGCGTCCCGTAGAGAGACCGCTGCACGCTAGTCGCCAGCCGCCGCGATTGCTCAATGCGCTCATGCAAGTCGGCCGGCGAAAGCGCCGGCGCAGCAGCCGGCTTCGCACCAGGAGCAGTCTTCGCCACGCGCGTATCGACATCTTTATCCTTCGCTCCCGGCGACGAAAAGAAATTCGTGTAATACGTTTCCACGCCGCGCGCCGAAGGCAAGTCGCTGTAGTTGGCATGCACCGAAACGAATAAATCCGCCTGCGACTGGTTGGCGATCGAAGCCCGCTCGTCGAGCGTGATGTAATTGTCGTCAGGCCGCGTGTAGATCACTTCCACGCCCAACCGACTTTGCAGCAGCATGCCCAGCCGCTGCGAAATCTCAAGCACCAGATCTTTTTCAAGCAGCCCGCGTCGGCCGACAGTGCCGAGATCCCAACCTCCGTGTCCCGCGTCAACTACGATGCGCATTTTCGGCACGCGCGCGCGCAGTTGCAAATCTTCCTTGCTCGGAGGCGGAACGACGATTGCCAGCTTGTTCTTTTCGGCCTCGCCCGAGTTCGGGAACAGGTTGACTGCGCCTTTCGGAGTCGCGCCAATCTTGCGCACTTCGACGACGAGCCGGTAAGGATTCGGTTCGAGACTCACAGAAAACGTGGAGTCGGATTTGGTCTGCAGGACAATGCGCGTCATGCCCGCGACGGGCTGCGCTACGCGAATGCGGCTGACGAACGTGTCGCCCACATCGATCGATTTGCCGATGAGCTCAGGAGCAAGTTGCGTGTCACGCAAATCGAAATAGATGCGATCGGGATTGGCGAGGCGATGCGCTTCATACTGCACCTGGTCTTCCAAGTCGAGGACGACCGTGCTGGAGTCGGCCGACGACCAGTGGCGAATTCCAGTGACACGGGGAAACTTCGACAACTCCTGCGGAGTTGCGGGCGCGCTGTCTGGTTCACTCGCATCGGAAGCTGCGTCTGCGCTGGCGCCTGCAGCGGCGGTGGGAACCGTTGGCACAGGAGCAGTTGGCTGCTGGTTCGCCGCGCTCTTGCTGGACGGCTTGACCGGCATTTTCTCGGTGCGAAGCGTCGCGTTGCCCAGTTGCGTAGTCTTCAGCAGCCAGACTCCACCGGCAAACGCCGCGCAGATCGCGATGAACGCCAGCAGTATCAGCAGGACTGGGCGACGGCTCGCGGGCTCGGGTTGCAGCAGATTGAGTTCGGGCGCGGAGGCTACTTCGGCTACGACGGCTTTTTCCAGCTTGGCATGCTTCTCCGCAGGCCGGTCGGGAATTGTTCCCTTCGGGATCGCGGTCGCGGCAGTCGAGGTTATATGTGCAGCAGTTTTGTTCGGGATCGCAGCGGCTGGAGCCGAACTCAACGGCGGAACGACCGGCTTCTTATCTGTCGCAGCGACTGCTGGGCCGCAGACCACCGGCGCTGCCACTGTTGGCGCAGCTGTGGCAACAGGTCGAACCGCGGCGGGTGGAGCGACGACATTCGGAACGACGGCCGACGCAACAGCGGCAGATACGACGACTGAAGGTGCGACGACTGAAGGTGCGACGACTGCTGGTGTGACGCGCGCGACTTTCAGTGGCTCGGGCGCGGGCGCTGGACGCGGAGGCTGTCCCAGCCTGCTCGCGGCGGCTTGCGCGGACTCGGCGAAACGATCTTCATCTTCGGGCTTGAGCGCGCCCAAGACTAATTCGGCGAGCAGGCTTAGATTGCGGACGTCGCTGTCGTTGAAGGCGAACGGCCAGGTGGAGAATGCTTCGAGCAAACCGATCACGCGCCGCCGCCCGCACAGCGGCACGGCCACCATAGAGCGAGCGCCCAGCTTGCGGCAGGCCTGCAGGTTGACGCGAGGATCGGTTTCGGTGTCGTCGCACATCACGATCTGCGCGGAACGGAAGCAGGCACCGGAGAAGGCGGAATCGCGGTCAATGCGAGCGCCGACGTCGGGGCGAACGTCGCCTGCCGCGGCGCGCAAGACAATCTCGTTATTTTCGGCGAGAGCGATGGCCAGTCCGTCGGCGCCGGTTATAGCTACGGCGCGCTCGGCGACCAACTGCAGCACTTCGTCGAGGATGAACTGCTCCTGCGGGTCGAACTCGGCGACCAGAGCGCGCAGACTTTCTGCGTCGAAACTGTTGCGGCGAGCGGCCAGCGCTTTGCGGCGGCGCACCTGGTCGTGCAATGCGGCGAAAGCCAACAGGGCCTGCAGTGCGTCGGACTGCGACGGTTTGTTTTGTGGCGGATCGTTTGGATCGTGCGGAAGAGTGTTCGGAAAATGTTCGGAACCGGCGGAAGAAGATTGCTCACGAGGCCACGGAGGTACACTGCCAGCGGCAAGCGGAGTAGTCACTGCACGATCCGGGTTCGTGGTGGAAGTCGCCATTAGAGACAGTTCACTTTTAAGTTATCGGGGTTTCAGCGGAGTTGCAATTACCTGGACATGACCCCTCGGGCATGTACTTTGGTAAGCGCCCTCTAATGGTTTCACGAAATACGCGACGGAAGACATTGCTGGCATCCCGCTCCGGTTGTTGCCACCGGATTGCCGGCAGACGAGACTTAGCAAGATACGACGAGCGATTTCCGGAGGAGCTTCGCACCACGCTAGTTACTAAGGCGGTGCGGGCGGGCGGAGATAAGATTCGGGGGATAGGGTCCGGAGCCCGGTCCTTCGGCGGTGCAGCATTTATGGACGCAGGCACATCTCCCGCGCGACAACCCAGGGTCAAGCACCGGCACGAGCTGCACACGCTGACCTACGTCACGCTTGACCAGGCCAACGGCGGCATCGTGCGCAACCTGAGTCATGAAGGCGTGGGACTGCAGGTGGTCGCCGGAGTGCGTCCGCGACAGCAGTTGCGGGTGCGCTTCGAGTTGCGCGATCCCCGGCTGCGGGTGGACTCTCGCGGGGAAGTCATGTGGGCGACGAGGTCGGGCCAGTGCGGCATCCGATTCCTCGATTTGTCGCCGGAGGTGACGCAGCGGATCAACGAATGGATTTTTGACAGCCTGCTGGAAGCGGCTGCGCTGCACGGCGGGCAGACCGAACCTATATTTGCCGGGACTCCGTTTGGCGAGGCGGTGCTGGCGGAGTCGCTGACCCTGCCCGCGATCGACGAAGTCGGGGATGACGAGGACTTCGGTGATGTCGACGACGACGGCTTGATCGTTTCCGCGACTCCACTGAAAGTGATTGAGTTGCCAGTGCGTCCGGAGCCACAAGCGCCCGTGTTCGATGAAACCATGTTCGATGAAGCGGTCGAGACCGCTGCGTGCGATCTGCCGCAAGATTGGTCGCCAGAAGAACAGTCGCAGGAGCGACGTTCGACGGAAGGCGCTTTGCTCGAAGACCGGTCGCCGGAATTGGACTGGCTGTCGCGGCCGCTTTCCGGGCGCAGTCTGGTATGGACGATCAACGCACTGGTGGCGCTGGCGGCTCTGTTGCTGGTGGTGCTCGTCTTTCTCTCTGTAACCGGTGAACCTCCGCGCTGGCCGCTGGCTATGATGGGCGGGGCCGCGGTGTGTGTGGCCGGATTGTACTGGGGATTCTTCCACGTGTTTGCCGGAGCGAGCCCAGGAGCGCGATTGGCCCGGATGGTGGGATCGGACTACGAAGAGGACGAGGAGTTCCGAGGAGCGCGCTTCCGGTGAAGGGGGTTGACCTCAGAGGCTGAACAGTTTCTGAAGAAATTCGCTGCGGAGTGAGCGGGGGCCGAAGCCCCGACAGAAAAGAGAGGCTTGATCGCAGCGCTGAAAGCGCTGCGCCACCCAAAATCGAGCGCTCAGCAAACCGCAAAGGCGCGTTTCTTGACGCGGCTGGAGGCTCTTTCGAAGTTGTTTGCTAGTTCGCGAAATATTGCTGGGCCAGCCAGAGTTGCAGGGTGCGCTGCTGTTGGCGGGCAAGCTTCACGAAGCGGATGCCGAGATTTCCCCGCTTGTCCTGCCATGCGATCTCTGCCCGAGCCTTCAACCCCGAGCGGGCGCCGGGCAATGCGAACGAGACTTGCAAACCCTTCAGCGCTTCGACCGGATCGGTGGTGTGAATCTGCATTCCGCCCTGACTTAGATTGACCAGGAATGCGTCGGTCGGCTTCTGGCCCTTGCAGTTCAATGACACAGGGACTTCGAGGCCGGCGCGATGATAGCGCAGGCGGCCGTCGAGAATCATGCTGCGCGCCGCCGAGAGCGTGCGCACGGCTTGCTCGACCGAGATTGGTTTTTCGAAGGCGAAGAGCGCGCCGGTCTGATCGAGACTCTGGGTGCACTGTCGACCGCCCATGATGACGAGGGGCACAGCTTTCGGCGTGTCCGCGCTTTGCAGTTCGCGAAGGAATTGCGCGCTGCCGTTCAAATCGCAGTCCACGATGAGGGCGTCGATTTTTGATTTGCTGAGCCGGGCCAACGCTCGCTGCGGTTCGTTTTCGACGGAGACGTCCATGTGAAGACCGCCGAGGATGCATTCCAGAACACTGACTTCCTGCCAATCGCGCGAAACCACCATCGAGGAAAGTGTCATGGGTTTAACTCTAGCGGTGCGGGTAATGTTGCCGTAGATAACCAACGTAACGAGGGTGACGTTCGGCTACCGCCAGCGCTATCCGCGAACGGGCAACGGCTCGTCGGGTTTGGAGTGTAATGGCCTGGTTTCAGCAGGTAGCTTCGGTTTGCCCGTCATTCACTAATGACGTGGTCGGCCCATTCCACCAGGGAAACGTAGATCGGAGGCGCACCCCATTTCGCGTTCCAAGTGCTCAAGTCTGCCTCCGTGATCCCGCGGCACGGGAGCAGGCTCCACAAGAAAATACCGGGATGCGTTTGGCTACAACCTTCGCCATCGTCTCACTCAGGGGAGGCCATCCGATGGGTTTGACCGTATCAACCGTCGCCTTGCGCGTTAGGTACGTAGCGTCGTGAGTGAGAAATATCTGCACATCATGTCCGGCGTCGGCCAGTACGAGCCCGTGGTCAAAGACGAAGGATGCGCGGGTCGGCTCATCGGTTCCCCAAGAACTCCTCATCAAAATGTGCAGTTTCTTCTTTGGGGCCTGAGGCTGCTGAATCTGCGCTTCGCTGGTGGAGGTGATTATGGCCCCGGCGGCGAGTACGCCAGCAGCCAATTGCGTCGATTTTTCAAGAAAGTTTCGGCGGGTTGCCATACCTCACCTCCGCAGTGGGAAGGCTCTACACGAGCCGGGGGTTGATTGCAAACCATTTAGCTCAAAGATGATGTTTGTCGACGCCCATGGACGCGTCTGGGTTTGGCAGTTTTCCATTCAAGCCATGCCACGACGCTGCAACTCCCGGAAACGTCGGCCAACCGGAAGCTATCCTAGCCTCCGACTGGAGGGCAACCGTCTCGATTGGCGAAACATCGCCATTACACTCGTTGACGCCGGATTCGGCGTTAGCGGAAACATCCGAATCGCTGTTCTCGATCAAACGACTCGTGCAATACAGATAGACAGAACACTTCCCAGCGTTCACTTGATTTAAGCGAGAAACTTCCGCTCAGCCTCCGCTCAGCCTCCGCTTGCGACATCAAGACCTTGACCACCGAGAAGGAATACGACGGATGGTCCTGGTTGATGTCCTCTTAGCGGTTCCCGTCGGCATTTGGCCCTATGAGGAACGATAGCGTCGGCTGCGTCCAAAGGGTTTCATCTGGGTAGGTCACCTGGGGCTGGGCCAGAAGACAATACGCATCAGTACGCGCCCCACAACCACCAGCAATCCACAGAACGTGGCGAGCGCTTCTAGTCATTACATCTCCTATCTCAGGCTGTTGGCTTGTCCCAACCAGCGGGGCACCCGCTTCTTGTACATAAGGTAGGCCTGACCGAATGCTGCTTCCAAAGTCCGTTCTTCTCCAGGCACAAATACGAGATTCACAACGAGCAGTAGTGCGATAAATCCCATAAAAACGGCCAGGCTTCCAAAGAACAGCGCCAACCCCAGCCATGATGCTAGTTCCGCGACATACGTCGGATTCCGCATAAATCGATAAGGTCCATCGGTGATCAAGACCGAGGGCACCAGCCCGAGCCTCACGGCATTTGGTGCATGCACAATTCCCGTGATCAGTGTCCAAATAAGCAGAGCCGTGGCAACGCCAACCGGGATCAGTCCGGGCAAATTCCAGAACCCGGGCGACCCGTGTACCCAACCATGACGATGGGTCAGCTTGGAGATCGCCCACGGAACCGCTCCATGCGCAAGCGGAATCACAATCAGACAGACAAATAGCGCCAGCAGGATAGCCATCCATCGCTGAATGACAATTCCGCTCGGCGCTGTGGATATAGGAACTCCAGACGGACTCATGATGGGCACACAAAAGGAAAGTGCTTACGCCGGCAGTATATGCGCGAAACCCGAACGGCTGAAACGAGTAATGTTCGTCAGGCTCCAGCAAAGAAATGCCAGCGGGATTGCGTCACGCTCAACGGTGGCTGCTGATAAATCGCCATTACACTCACAACGGGCTCGGGCGATAGTGCTCACTTCCCCCGGTACCACTCCACGGTGCGACGCAGGCCTTCTTCGAAATCTACTTTGGGTTTGTAGCCGAGAGCGGATTCGGCTTTGGAGATGTCGGCGAGGGAGTGTTTGATGTCGCCGCCGCGCTCGGGTTCGTACTTGGGTTGGCCGGAGTACGAGGTCAGACCTTGCAGCAGTTTGAAAGTTTCGTTGAGGCTGACGCGGCGGCCGGTGGCGACGTTGAAGACTTGTCCGGCGGCTTTCGCTGCGGGAGCTTGGCAGGCCAGCAGGTTGGCTTCGACGGCGTTGTCGATGTAGGTGAAGTCGCGGCTCTGTTCGCCGTCGCCGTAGATGGCGGGCTGCTCGCCGCGCAGCATGATGGTGATGAATTTGGCCAGCACTCCGGAGTAGGGAGATGAAGGATCCTGGCGCGGGCCAAAAATGTTGAAGTAGCGCAGAGCTACGGTTTCGAGCTGGTAGCAGCGGTAAAAAGAAATCAGGTAGTGCTCGCTGGCTAGCTTGGCCACGGCGTAGGGCGAGATGGGGTCGGGGGTCATGGATTCGCGCTTGGGCAGGGTGGGGGTTTCGCCGTAGACAGAGGATGAGGCGGCGAAGACTACGCGCTTTACCTTGGCATCGCGCGCTGCCACGAGCACGTTGACCGTCCCGTCGAGATTGGCGCGATTGCTGGCCAGCGGGTCGAGGACGGATTTCGGCACGGACGGGATTGCTGCCTGATGCAGGACGTAGTCGACTCCGGCGCAGGCCTTGTGCATGGCGTCGAGGTCGAGGATGTCGGTGTCGCGAAAGTCGATGCGATCCAGAAGTTCGGCAATATTTTTCCGGTTGCCGGTGGAGAAGTTGTCGACGCCGCGTACCTGCTCGCCGCGAGCCAGAAGAGCCCGCGCCAGCGACGATCCGATGAAGCCGCCAATGCCCGTGATCAGATAGAGAGCCATGCCTCTTCAATCATAACGAATGAGAGAGATTTCGTGCGGAAGGTGGAGGAGGGAAGTGACGAGAGGGTGACAAGGAGGGCTCCGGGCTAGAAACGCGAGAGGGCGAGGGTGCCGACGTTTCCTAGAATTTATCGCCGGCGCCCTGACTCTTGCGGAGGACGCGGACGAAATCTTCGCGCATGAGCATCTGGCGGCTTTCAAAGAAAGCCATCAGCGCCTTCAGCGCCGCGACCGGATCGGAGATCGGGGGCAGAGCCTCCAGCGGGGCGACGGCGGGAAGTGAGGAAGCGATGCCCGGCCCCATGGTCAGAAACGGTTTTGAGACCGTGGCCAGCATGGCGCGCAGGCGCAGCCGATTCTCGTCTGACATTTCGGTGAAGGCGATGCCCATGCCAAGGTAGGGGTAGCTGACGCGAACGCTGCCCTTGGTCTCGACGCGTTCGCCGTTAGCGTCTAACTTCAGGTGCAGAACCGTCGCTACCGGATATGTGGCCTGTGTTTCCACGTAACAGCCGTGCAGACTGACGTCAGTGAATGTGGCCCAGGTGTGCACGTCACAACCCTGTTCGCGGATCTGGACGCTGCCTTCGCACTTGTAGCGGGGGCTGCGGCGTTTTTCCGAGCCTTTGACCTGGATGCCGGAACTCGCGGCCGCGAGGTTCGAGGCGAGATTCGAGGCGGGAGTTCCGTCGGCGCTTCTCGCGGGAGCCGAGGCCGCAGCACTTGCGGTGAATGGACTGGATGTCTGTTTCAGGGCTCTCAGATAAGCCACGCCCTCGTCGATTTCTTCTGCCATAGCGTCCCCGGTTGCGGACCAATCGCGTCCGCTCTGATCGAAGGTTATCCCCGGCGAGCGGTCTCAGAAGTGGAGACAGTTCCGGGAATTCTGATTTCTCTTTCCTCTATCGGAAGAAACTGGGCGCGACATTAGCGAGGGAGGGAAACGTTGCGTTAAGAATCTTTTAATTAAGACCTAACGAAGGGGTGCGTCCGTGGAGGCTTCGGCGGCGGCCATTTGTTGAGCCGCTTGCCGGATCCGCGCCCAGAGGTCGTCGCGTCCGGCGCCGGTCTTGGCCGAGAAGGGAAGCAGGGGAGCGGAGGGATATTCCTGAGTGAGGGTGCGCAGAGCGCCGTTCAGTTGATTGTTGGAGAGTTTGTCGCTTTTGGTTGCGACCACCAGGAATTCGCGGTCAGAGGCGGAGAGAAAGTCCAAGAGCTGGCGGTCACTTTGCTGGGGAGGAACGTTGGCGTCGATCAGCACGACGCACAGGCCGAGCGTGGGGCGATCGTTGAGATAGGGCTCGATGAATTTTGGCCATTCCTGGGAAATCTCGCGGGAAATCTTGGCGTAGCCGTAGCCGGGGAGATCGGCGAAAATCAGCTCGGGGCGCGGCTTTCCGGGCCAGCGGATTTCGAAGAAGTTAATCGCGCGGGTGCGGCCGGGAGTGGAGCTGGTGCGGGCAACTTTGTCGCCGACCAGGGAGTTGATGACGCTCGATTTGCCGACGTTGGAGCGGCCGAGGAAGGCGATCTCCGGCAGGCTGGGAACGGGGAATTGCGCGGCATCGGTGGCCGACGCGAGAAACCGGGAGAGAACCCTCATGCTCAAGTTTGCAACGAGGGGAGGTTGGTTGGCAAGCGCCGGGGTAGGGCCGGTACATTCCCCTCAACGGTGCTGCTGTGCTGGCTCATCAGTCGTCACTCATCACTCATGACTCGCGACTCGTCACTCGCGGCGAAACTGTTTGCTCAGGGTGAGGGCCTGATGCTGGTAGGACGATCCTATGTTCGTGCCATAGATTTTTTCCGGGCGCGAGAGCAGGTGCATATAGTTCAGGCGGCCGACGAGTTGTCCGTGCTCCATGAGGAAGGGAACTTCGTGGGCCCGCACTTCGAGCACGGCGCGAGTTCCTTTGATTTCGCTGGAGCCGTAGCCGAAGCCGGGGTCGAAGAAGCCGGCGTAGTGAATGCGAAATTCACCGTCGGCCGGATCGAAGGGAACCATTTCGGCGGCGAATTCGGGTGGAACGCGTACTCGCTCCCGGGACGCCAGAATATAAAAATCACCCGGCTCAAGAATCAGATTCTTGCTCGCATTCTGATGGCGAACTTCCCAGAACTCCTCGCTTGGATAAAAGCCGACGCGGTCGAGTTCGATCACGGGAGCATATCGCTTGGCTTTGTAGGCAATGACCTCGCCGGGTTCCGCGGCTTCGAGGTTGACGGTAATGCGCAGACCGCGCTGGAGTTGGGCCTTGCCGCGGATCCCTTCGTCCATGTAAACGAGCGGTTCTTCCTGATCCAGATCCTTAATCGTGCGATCACCGGAGCGAGGGCTGCCTTGCACGAAACGCAGCTGACTGAGCCTCATGCCCGCCCGAATCGACACGGTGAACGTGCGGGAGACAACTTCGGCGTACAGCTTGCCTTTGTATCCCTGGGGTACGCTGTCGAACTCGGTGCCGTAATCGGTGATCAGGCGAGTGAAGATATCGAGCCGGCCGGTTGTGCTTTTGGGATTAGCGCGCCCGGAAATGTTGTCCGGTAAACTCAGTTCCTCAACGAGAGGAATGATGTAAACGCAGTCTTTTTCGAAAACCGGGGCGCCGGTGAGATCGATACGAGCCATGCGCAGTTCTTTGATTTTGTCTGCGACCGTGGAATTGGGTCCTGGCAGAAAGCTGGCTCGCACGCGGTGGGCCATGTCTCCGAGGCGCATGTCAAGACTCGCCGGTTGAACATGCTCGGGGTTGACGGCGGGAGTGGCGCGGATGTGTCCGCGCGCGATCAGACTGTTGATTTCTTGCGATGGAAGGATGCCCGCAACTCGCGGTGGAGCGCCCTCCGCGGGCGACTCGGGCTGGTTCAGGAAAGCAATCTGACTTTGGTTCGATGTTTCCATTTCAGGATTCCCCGTACTTCTCATCGCTTCCGCGATGCGACGCGGTCTCGATTATTTCATATTCATAAAGGCTGGAGTAACAGTCGCAGACTGCCGCGAGGCTGGAAAATGGCAGGCGGAAATCTGGCCGCCGGTTGGGCTGGAGAAATTAGCATCACTTTACGGAGGCGAACGGCAGAAGTCAACCGCACTTACTGGTGCGCGGCTGGACTGTCTCCCGTGCCCGAGGTCAGTGGTGCGATGGGCTGGGTGGTCTCGACTTCGCTGAGGGCGGGCAGCGGGGATTCCAGGGCGATGGCCAGGACCTGGTCCATGGTGTCGACGAAATGCAGCTTCATGGCGTTGCGCAAATTCTCTGGGACTTCGGCTACATCTTTTTCGTTGTCTTTGGGCAGGATGACTTCGAAGAGTCCGGCGCGATGCGCAGCCAGTAATTTTTCTTTCAGGCCGCCGATGGGCAGAACTTTTCCGCGCAGCGTGATTTCGCCGGTCATGGCCAGGTCGCGGCGGACGGGAATTTTGCTCAGTGCGCTCGATATGGCTGTGGCGATGGTGATGCCGGCTGACGGGCCGTCTTTGGGAATAGCGCCTTCGGGAACGTGCACGTGAAGGTCGAGGTTGCGGTAGAAGTCGCGATTCAGGCCGAGGCGACTGGCGCGGGAACGCACGTAGGACATGGCGGCCTGCGCGGATTCCTGCATGACGTCGCCGAGTTTTCCGGTCAGCGTGAGTTTGCCTTTGCCGTCGACTACGCTGGCTTCCGTGCTGAGAATCGAGCCGCCGACTTCGGTCCAGGCCAGGCCGGTGACCAGGCCGACTTCGGATTTTTCGTGTGCGAGCGTGTCGCGGAATTTGATGACGCCGAGGAAATCGTTGACGTTTTCACCGGTGATGGTGATGTTGTAGTTCTCGCCCTCTTTGACGACCTTGCGCGCGACTTTGCGGCAGACGTTGCCGATTTCGCGTTCCAGGTTGCGGACGCCCGCTTCGCGGGTGTAGGAGCGGATGAGGCCGGTAATGGCTTCGTCGGTGAACTTGATGTTCTTTTCTGAGAGGCCGGCGGCCAGCATCTGCTTTTTAACCAGGAATTGTTTGGCGATTTCGACCTTTTCCTGCTCGGTGTAGCCGTGCAGGCGGAGCACTTCCATGCGGTCCTGCAGGGCCGGGGGAATGGTGTGCATCACGTTCGCCGTGGCTACGAAAAATACTTGCGAGAGATCGTATTCGACGTCGAGGTAGTGATCGACGAACATGAAGTTCTGTTCGGGGTCGAGCACTTCGAGCAGGGCCGAGGAGGGGTCGCCGCGGAAGTCCATCGACATCTTGTCGACTTCGTCGAGCATGAAGACTGGGTTTTTGGTGCCCGCCTTCTTCATCATCTGAATGATCTGCCCGGGAAGAGCGCCGATGTAGGTGCGGCGGTGACCGCGAACCTCGGCCTCATCGCGCACGCCGCCGAGCGACATGCGGACAAACTTGCGGCCGGTGGCCTTGGCGATGGACATGCCCAGTGAAGTTTTGCCGACGCCCGGAGGCCCGACGAAACACAGGATGGAGCCCTTGGGATTTTTTACCAGCTGTCGGACGGCGAGGAATTCTAGGATGCGCTCTTTGATTTTTTCGAGGCCGTAGTGATCTTCGTTCAGAACTTTTTCGGCGCGGGAAATGTTGCGGATTTCTTTGGAGCGCTTTTTCCACGGCACGGCCAGGAGCCAGTCGAGATAGTTGCGCGAAACTGTGGACTCGGCCGACATGGGCGGCATGGCTTCGAGTTTCTTCAGTTCCTGCAGCGCCTTGTCTTTGGTTTCTTTCGGCATGCCGGCGGCTTCGATCTTCTTTTTCAGCTCGTCGAACTCGCTCTTTTCGCCGCGGCCCAATTCCTTCTGGATGGCCTTGATCTTCTCGTTGAGGTAATACTCTTTTTGCGCCTTTTCCATCTGGCGCTTCACGCGCGACTGGATGGTGCGGTCGACGTTCAACTTTTCGATTTCGATGTCGAGCACGTCGGCGATGCGGGTGAGGCGCTCGGCGGGGTCGAAAATTTCGAGCAGTTCCTGCTTTTCTTCGATCGAGAGCTGCAGGTTGGCGGAGATCACGTCGGTCAGCTTGGCCGGATCTTCCATGCGGACGGCCGAAATCATGGTCTCGTAGTTCAGGGCCTGGCACAGTTTTACGTATTGTTCGAACAGGGAAGTCACGCGCTGCATGCCGGCTTCGAGCGCCGGGTTGCCTTCGGTGCCATAGCGAGCGACGCGGACCGTGGCCTGCATGAAGCCTTCGGTGTCGACGACTTGAAGAATCTTGCCGCGCTCAATGCCTTCGACCAGAACTTTGATGTTGCCGTCGGGCAGCTTCAGGCTCTGCACGATGTTGACGATGGTGCCGACCTGATAAATTTCGTTGGATTTGGGTTCGTCGATGGAGGCATCGTGCTGGGTGGCCAGGAAAATCTTCTTGTCCGCCGCCAGGGCCTCTTCGAGCGCGCGCACGCTCGATTCGCGGCCCACCACGAACGGGGTCATCATGAAGGGGAAAATGACCACGTCCCGGATGGGCATCATGGGCAGCTTCCTGGATTCGAACTTTTCCTTGGATGTGGTCACTGAGTCTCCCTGGGGGTAATGAGCAAAGCCATGAACGGCCTAAACGGTAAACGGCTAAACACAGCCAACCTACACAATTCTACTCTGTGTGCGTGATCGTGGGAAATGGCATTTGTAGAGGCTTCCGGCAACGGCTTTGCCTGCGGCGCCTCGGAAACTTGCTTCGCTGATACCGGCGGCAGAGACGTAGCAAGCTACGTCTCTACTAAGGCTATCTTCTATCCTGCCTTTTCCATCACGGTGGCGAACGAGGCGCTGCGCTTCTCTACCATTTCCCGCGTTACTTCAAACTCTTTTACTTTCTTCTGGCTGGGCAGGTTGAACATGAGGTCGAGCATGAGTTCTTCGAGAATCATACGCAGGCCGCGCGCGCCTACCTTGCGTGCCATGGCCTGGCGCGCGATGGCGCGCAGCGCATCGTCAGAGAACTTGAGGCGCACGTTCTCGAACTCGAACAGACGCTGGTATTGCTTGACGATGGCGTTCTTGGGGCGAGTGAGGATTTCGATGAGCGCGTATTCGTCGAGATCTTCGAGCATGCCGACGACTGGCAGGCGGCCGACGAATTCTGGAATCAGGCCGAACTTGATGAGATCTTCCGGCTGGATCTCGGTCAGCAGTTCCTGGGTGCGCTTTTTCGAGGTTATCGCATCTTCCGTGTCGGCGTCTGTGCCACTGCGGAAGCCGAGCGACTTTTTGCCGATTCTGCGGGAAATGATTTTGTCGAGACCAACGAAGGCACCGCCGCAGATGAAGAGAATGTTAGTAGTGTCGACCGGAGTGAACTCCTGGTGCGGATGCTTGCGTCCGCCCTGCGGAGGAACGTTGGCGATGGTGCCTTCGAGAATCTTGAGCAGGGCTTGCTGTACGCCTTCACCGGAAACGTCGCGAGTGATGGAGGGGTTCTCGTCTTTGCGGCCGATCTTGTCGACTTCATCGATATAGATGATGCCGGTCTGAGTGCGGCTGACGTCGCCGTCGGCAGCTTGCAGCAATTTGAGGATAATGTTCTCGACGTCTTCGCCGACGTAGCCGGCTTCGGTGAGCGTGGTGGCGTCGACAATGGCGAAGGGCACGTCGAGCATCCGGGCCAGCGTCTGGGCCAGCAGAGTTTTGCCGGTCCCGGTCGGACCGATCAGCATGATGTTCGACTTGGTGAGTTCGATTCCGTCGCCGGTTTTCTGGCGGTTCATGAAGATGCGCTTGTAGTGGTTGTAGACGGCGACTGCCAGCTTCTTCTTGGTTTGCTCCTGGCCGATGACGTATTCGTCGAGGAAGGTTTTCACTTCCTGCGGCTTGGGCAGCTGGTTCGGCGTGCTGCTGGGCGGAGTCGCGGTGCGGTCGTCTTCGAGAATGGAATTGCAGACCGCGACGCACTCGTCGCAAATGTAAGCCCGGGGATAATCGCTGGGCGACGAGATCAGTTTAGCTACGGCGTCCTGCGACTTGTGGCAGAACGAACAGCGGAGAATCTCGTCGGACCCCGACTTGTTTTTCACTCGGCTCTACTCCTTCAGATCTCTGCGGCGACCGAACCCCGCGTCCATCGGCTCTTTTGCACTTTCCCGCTGATTGTCGACTTTCATGTCGACTCGCCGCTCACGCCTTTCGCCGCCGACTTCCTTCAGCCGCGAAGGCCGATCATACCGCTTTTGCCGTCTTATAGATGATATCGTCTATGATTCCATATTCCTTAGCTTGTTGGGCATTCATAATGAAATCGCGCTCGACATCTTTCTCCACTTTGTCCAGTTTCTGACCGCTGTGCTTGGAAAGTAACTGGTTGGTAATCTCGCGCATGCGTAAAATCTCGCGCGCGTGGATGTCAATGTCGGTCGCTTGTCCGGACAAACCTCCCATAGACGGCTGATGTATTAGAATTCGCGAATTCGGAAGTGCCAATCTCTTTTTGGGTTCGCCTGATGCCAAAAGTAATGCGGCCATGGAGGCAGCCTGGCCGACACACAGCGTCATGACGTCGTTCTTGACGTATTGCATGGTGTCGTAAATGGCCATGCCGGCCGTGATGGAGCCGCCCGGAGAGTTGATGTAAAGCTGGATGTCTTTCTCCGGATCTTCCTGAGCCAGAAACAACATTTGGGCAATCACCAGGTTGGCGATGTTGTCGTCAATGGGCGTGCCGATGAAAATAATGTTGTCGCGCAGCAGCCGGGAATAGATGTCGTAGGCGCGTTCGCCCCGCCCAGTCTGCTCGATGACCATCGGGACCAGCATCATCTGCGGGTCGTTTCTTCGTCCGTCATTATTGCGGGAATCATTAGAGTTCATGTTCACCTGTCACACTGCGCCCCGAAGCAACGGCTAGCTTGCAGGGGAGGATTCGAAAGTGGTCCGCGTTTTTTGTGCTACGCGGACTGGTGATACAGAAAATCGAGGGTCTTTTCGCTGCGGATTCTGTTCCGGATTCTATCGAGGCCCCCATCCTGTGTCAAACGAGCGCGGACCGCTTCAGGAGTCTGTTTCGACTGCTGGGCAAGGGCTGCAATCTCGCGATTGAACTCCTCGTCACTGACGTCGATTTTCTCAAGCTCCGCAACGCGTTCCAGTAGCAAAGACGACTTCACATCCTGCAGCGCCTGATCGCGCTGGCCCGCCCGCAAGCGCGGCAGGTCCATCTTTTTGAGGTCCTCCATTTTCATACCTTGAGCCGCGAGAGCGCGCAGGCCGCGTTCCAGGCGGAGATCGATTTGCCGGTCGACCAGCGCCTCCGGCACTTCGAAATCGTTGCGCTTTACCAGTTCGGCGACCAGTTTGTCTTTGGCTTCGCGCTCGGCTTCGTGCTTGCGCTCGGCCAGCATGTTTTCGCGAATCTGTTTCCGGACCTGGTCGAGGCTCGTGAACTCACCGAGCTCCTTGGCGAAGTCGTCATTCAGTTCAGGAAGATTTTTCTGTTTGATCGCTTGAATCTTTACCGTGTAGACGAAGGTCTTGCCCGCGAGGCGCTTGTCGGTGGCGTCGGCGGCGTAAGTTACTTCGAACTCGCGCTCGTCTCCGGCGTTGGCTCCGCGCAGGTTTTCAGTGAACTCAGGGACCGTGTTCTTGCCGCCGATCTCAATGAGGAGTTCGTCCATGTGGACGGGCTGGGAGGTTCCGTCTTCCACTTTCGGTTTGCCGTCCATTGAGGCCTGAGCGAAGTCGCCGTCGGCCAGGGGACGACCTTCAATCGAGGTGAAGGTTGCGTGCTGCTCGCGCACGTTGTTGAGCGCGTCTTCGACTTCTTCGTCGTTTACGACGATTTCGGGATGGTCGGAGCGCAGTTCTTTGTACCCTTCGACGACGATTTCGGGGAGGAGTTCGAAGCTGGCCTTGAAGCGCAGCGGCTCGCCCTCATGAATGTGCAGGTCTGTGACGCGGGGCTGCGAGACGGGAATCATGCCCAGCTTTTCGGCTTCTTTGCGGAAGTGGCGCGGGACCAGGGCTTCGACCACATCGCTCTTCAGATCTTCTTTGAAGCGCTGCTTGATGATGGACGCGGGGACGTGGCCGGCGCGGAATCCCGGCAGGCGCGCGACCTTCTGATATTTCTGGATGATGACATCCATTTCGCGAGTGACTTCGTCGGCCGGAATTTCGACCGAGATTTCGCGCTTCAGGCCGTCCTGCTTCGCGTCGTTCTTGACGTCGCCCTTGGGGCCGACTGTTTCAGTGGGACTCACGTTTTCCCTTTCCGCTTGCCTGGCCCGGTTCGTTGCCGTATGGCGGCCGTATCTGAGGGGCCTTGTGCGCAGGGCCTAGCGCAGAACATATCCCTTTCACACGCCGTTAATATTGAGTGTAAAGACAGAAGGAGAGCAGCGTCAAACGGGGAAGTGGCATTATAATTTCCGGCGCGAAATAGATTCCTGCAATGGGCCGATGCCGCTGGCCCGAGGATTGTTTGACGACCGCGCTGCGACCGGAGACTTCCGGGGCAGACGGTCGGGAAGGGAAACATGGCCGAGTTAGCGACCAGGAAATTTGGCATCACGTGCCCGATTTGCAAGCGATTCTGCTTTCTCGGCTACGTGGAGATTGAGGATACGGCTTCGGTGGGCGAACTGCGCGCCAAGCTTCTGCAGCAGGGGTGGAAGGGCGAAATTGCGCGCTGCGATTATCTGAAGTGTGATGGCGAGATATTTTGCTCGTGGAATGTCGCGGTCTTTCCGCGGTAGCGCGACCTTCGCCGGCAATCTCACGCGAGCGCCTCACGAATTCTCTTTCATGACTGACCGTTGGCTTACTGTTTTGAACCGCGAAGTCGTCGCCTGCACCCGCTGCCCCAGGCTGGTGGCTTATCGCGAGGAAATTGCGCGGGTGAAGCGGCGCGCTTATTTGAGTTGGGACTACTGGGGCAAGCCGGTGCCGGGGTTCGGCGATCCGCAGGCGCGCGTGCTCGTCCTGGGACTCGCGCCCGGCGCACACGGCTCGAACCGCACTGGGCGGCCGTTTACCGGCGATGCTTCGGGAAACTTCATGTATCCCGTGTTGTACGAGACGGGATTCGCCAGCCAGCCCACGTCGACGGATCGCAACGATGGCATGCAGTTAACGGATCTTTATATAACGGCAGCGGTGCGCTGCGCTCCTCCGGATAATAAGCCGCTGCCACAGGAATTGGCCCAGTGCTCGCACTTTCTTGATCGGGAGTTGGCGGGATTAGAAAATGTGAAAGTAGTGGTGGCGCTGGGAAAGATTGGCTTTGAGGCATATCTGAATTACTGGAAGCGCCGCCTTGCCCACCCTTCCGCCAAAAACGCGGAAGGATGGGGCCCCCACTTTAATAAAAAGCTGTACGCGTTCAAACATGGCGCCAGTTACCGGATGCCGGACGGTAAGGTGTTACTGGCGTCATATCATCCGTCGAACCAGAACACACAGACGGGAAAGCTGACGCGAAAAATGTTTGTGGAAATCTTTGAAGAGGCGGCAAAATTTGCCGATAGATAAATTGAGGCGCCGCCCGTGCCGGTTCGCTCGACCTTCCTTCTTATGAGGGTATAGCTGAAAAGCTCGGTCACGAACCGGGGCGGCGCCACTTCTTCTGTGTGGGATGGACACTCTTGTCCGCCGCTTTTGATGTTGATTTTGATTTCGAACTCTCCTCCTGCTACTGCAAGATCAAGACCAAGATCAAAAGCGGCGGACAGGAGTGTCCGCCCCACACAGGCGCTACTTCAGCTTCGTGACCGTGACTTCCAGTTGGAATTGCCGCTTCGAGTTAGGATCGTCCACGCTGCCTATGATCATCGGCTTGCCCAGCAAGGCCAAAGTGCTGGCGTTAATCTTGAGTTGCCGAATAACCGGGTGCCCTGACTCATGGTCGGGAATCGCGAAGTTGCTGATCTCGGCTTTTACCGACACCGGGATGCCATCGGAACGCTCTCCGATTCTGCACCAGATACTTGTGCCCACGTCGATGTACTGATACTGGCCCTGCCCTGACTCGACAGGGACGCGAGTGCCGATCTTGATCTCATTGGGATCGTCCGCGTTCAGGTTGAGCGAATACTGCCGTGTATTGATCGTCTTGCCCTCTTCCAGTTCCCTCACGGAAAAGTCGAGCCGGTAGGCATGCACTGGCTTCTCGGGAGCAGCCACAGCCTTCCCTTCTCCGGTGGGTTTGACTTGCTCCGCTTCCTGCGCCTGCCCCGCCGCTCCCCAACAAATCATGAACCCCAGAATCACAACTGTCCAAACCGCCATTGTCTTACGCATGGTTGCTCTCCTTGAGTTTTTATCTCTCCGTCGAGTCGCTGTTTCCTTCTTCTGAATTCGTGGCCCTACTGCCAGAAGGGAAGGCTTTCATCTCTTCGAGCTGATCCTGCCGCACCGCCTCCGTCCGCGCCCGTGCCAGCAATACCGCCTCCTCCGGATACTTTTCCACGTAGCTGGCCAGGATTTTCTCCTGCTCACTCAGCGGCTGCGGCGACGGAAACCGGTCGAGCTTGGGATTGGCCGACGCGACTATGAATTGAGGGCGATGCACGGCCATTCTTCGCCTTGGCACGCTCTGTTGGGGGCGGGCCTGATTTCCACGAACCTGGTTCTCACGGGGGTTGGCTACGATGGGTGTCGTGGGATGCTTTGCGGCGTGAGGCATGGTTGAAGAATGATTCGCAATGAGTCCATGCGACGGCTTGCCCGATCTCCACGCCAGGGCTAACGCCACGACCACAAGCGCCGCAAATGCCCCCGCTACGCTCCAGCGCCACCAGACGCGGTTCGGAACCCGATCGCGCTGGGATTGCAAGTTGGCCAGGATCCTCTCTTCGAGTCCTGGCCGGGGTTCGACGGCCGCGTATTTAGCTAACGCCGCATCGAGCCTGGGGTCGTGTTCGTGCTGTTTTCTGTCTGCCATGATCAGCCTCTACTTCGTGCGGATGTGGCCGCGAGCTTTTCGCGCAGAATCTGGCGGGCTCGGAAGACTCGCGAGCGTACTGCTGCTTCGTTGATGCCCAGCGTTGCGGCGACTTCCCGGGGCGACATTTCTTCGATCGTCGACAGGATCAGCGGAGCGCGCAGCTTTTCCGGAAGCGCCGCGATCATCTTTTCCAAAGCTTCGCTGACCTGAACGCCGTGCACGGTCTCGTCCGCCGAAGCATCGGACGACGCCACTTCCACCAGCGGCTTCTCGGGATCCTCAAGAGGAATCTCGCGGGTGCGGCCGCGCTGGCGGATGCGGTCGACGGCAACGCGCCAGGCGACCCGCGCCAGCCAGGTTTTCGGATCTTCGACTCCTGCGAGCTTCGAGTTGTAGCGCAGTACTCGCATGAACGTTTCCTGGGTGGCGTCTTCGGCGTCGTGATGGCTGCGCAGTACGGCGTATGCAATGCGGTAGACCAGGCGCGAGTGCTCACGGACTAGCGCTTCGAGCGGAGCGTCCTGGCTTTCAACACGACTGCACTCGTGCTCGGTGCGGTCGTTTTTGCTGCGATCGTTATTATCGCGCTCGATCGTCGCCGCTCCGCTCAGGATGGCCTCTCCTGCCAGCACTCGTCTGCCCTCATTCATAAAGACCGGCCTGCGGCCGCTTTGTTCAGGAATTTCTGGAAGGAGAACGAGCAGCGAGCGGCGACTTGCGCGGGGGTAGTGTGGGGCGGACACTCTTGTCCGCCGCTTTGGGTATTGACCTTGTTCTTGGGGTTGTTTTCTTGCGGTCGTGAGTCAATTCAAAGTCAAAGGCGGCGGACAGGAGTGTGCGCCCCACATGAGGCTAGAAGCCGACCATTACCGGTTCAGGTTCCAGGTGCACGGCCCAGATTTCTTCGACGCGCTGCTGGATCTGATCTTTCAAGGCCAGTACCTCGGCGGCGGTGGCGCCGCCGCGATTGACGATGGCGAGGGCATGTTTGGTCGAGATGCCGACGTGGCCGAAGCCGTAGCCGCGGGCGAATCCGGATTTCTCGACCAGCCAGGCCGCGGAAACTTTGTGGTTCTTTTCGAGTGCGGGATAGCTGGGCACGGTGAATCCCTTGGCTGCGGCTCGCTGGTTCAGGTCTGCATGTTGCTGTTCAGTGAGTACGGGGTTTTTGAAGAACGAGCCGGCGCTCTGGCAATCGGGATCGCCGGGGACATTGTTGGCAACAATGAGCATTCCTTTGCGGGCGCGAATGTGGCGCACGGCCTCGCGCGTCTCGGCGAGATTGGGGCGAGTCTCGCGGCCTTCGAAGTGGCGCTGCAGGTCGGCGTATTCGAGGTGCGCCTCGCCGCCGGGGGTGAGGGCGTAGGCGACGCGGAGAATGATGAAGCGCCCGCGCTCGCTGGTATTCTCGCTGGTATTAAAGATGCTGGCGCGGTAAGTGAAGCCGCAGGCTTCGCGGCATAGCTCACGGATCTGGCCGTCTTTGCGGTCGAAGACTTCGACCGACGCGATGGTTTGGGAAACTTCCTGGCCGTAGGCGCCGATATTCTGCACGGGCGTGCCGCCGACGCTGCCGGGGATTCCGCTGAGGCACTCGATGCCGGCGCAGCGCGCCATGACGGCTAGCGAGACGAAGCGGTCCCAGGATTCGCCGGCGCCGGCGTCGAAGATAGCTTTGCCGTCTTCCTCGGCTGGCCGGCGCTCTATGCCGGCGATGGCGACTTTCAAAACCAGACCGGGCCAGCCGGAATCGGATACGACCAGATTGCTGCCGCCGCCGAGAACAAAGAGAGGCAGGCTCTTCGATTCCGCGACAGCGACGGCTTGCTGTACGTCGGCGGCTGATGCCGCTTCGACGAAGAAGCGGGCGGGGCCTCCCAGGCGGAAGGTGGTGAGCGGGGCGAGCGGAATATTTTCCTGCAGCTGCATGGGGGCTCGCTTTGAATATACAGCCGCCGGAGACGTTGCTGGCAACGCCTCCCAGGTCTGGCAGGGTTACACGGTACAATGAGATTAGAGTCCAACGAGAGGAATCACTGACATGCCGATGTATCCGGAAATTATGGTTATTCCGATGCGCGAGGAATTGACGCGCCTGGGAATTGAAGAACTGCGTACGCCCGAAGAAGTCGACCAGGCACTGAAGAATCGTGCGGGCACGACGATGGTGGTCGTCAACTCGATTTGCGGATGCGCTGCCGGCCGCATGCGCCCGGCGGTGCGTATGGCGATGCAGAATTCAGTTCGGCCCGACCACGCTTATTCTGTATTCGCGGGACAGGAGAAAGAAGCTACCGACCGCGCCCGCGGTTATTTCACGGGACAGCCGCCATCTTCGCCGTCGATCGGGATTCTGCGCGATGGACAGCTGGTATACCTCATGCCGCGCAGTGACATCGAGAGGCGCGAAGCTCCGGCGATTGCGGCCGATCTGAAGGCGGCGTTTGACAAGCTTTGCGCGAAGCCCGCTACGGTTTAACCCTTCGTCATTTTTGTCATTCCGATTCGACGAGGAACTCGCTGTTTGCTGGCGTCGGCGAAACAGCAGATTCCTCGCTACGCTCGGAATGACAAGCGCCTTTGGGAGCTCTAGGGCTTCTTCTTTGCGCTGGCCATGAAGGCTTTCACCACGATTGCGTTTGGCTGCATGCCTACGGGAATCAGCGTCAGCAGGGAATACTCCGTTGGTTCCAGCTTGCGCGCCCGGCGTTTCTGGATCACGGTCACGTCGCCCGACTGCGTGTCGAGGACCAGAAGATAATTTTGATCGGGCGACAGCGCGAGGCCATCGGGACGGCTGCCGACGGTCAGCGCGGGCAGGCGACGGCCCATGTCGATGTCATAGATGGCGACGCTGTTCGAGCCGAAGTTGGTGACGTAGAGCCGCGAGTTGTCGAGCGTGACCGCGCCGTGCGAGGGATGCTGGCCGATTTCGAGGCTGCTGCCGACTTCGTCGTTGCCGGTTTCGATGATCGAAATGCTGTCGGAGTCGAAGTTGCATACGATCATTTCGCCGCCGTCGGGCTTGAGAGTGAGGCTGACGGGAGTGCGGCCGACGTCGAGCAGGGCCAGCAGGCGGTCTTCTTTGGGGGTCGCGTTTTGCGGGTCGCCTGGAACTTCGCTTTTTAACTGAATCGAGGCGACCTGCGACGATCCGGAGCAAGCTACGAAAGCTTTGCTGGAGTCGGGCAGGATCGCGACTTCTTCCGGTTGCCGGCAGACCGGAATCGTGGCCCGCACGCGGAGCAGCTTGGCGTCGATCACGGTTACGGTGTTGTCGCCGCGATTGCTGACCACGACGGTTGAACCGTCAGGCGAAACCCGCGCCAGGCCCGGCGCAGCGCCCACGCGCAGGTTGCCGATTACCATGCGTTTCTCAAGATCGATGACGCTGACGTTCGACGAGCCGGAGTTGGCCACGTAGGCGCGCTTGCCGTCGTCTGCCACGTCGATGAAGTACGGTCGTCCGTGGACTCCGATCGTGGCCACGACAGTGTTCGACTCGGCGTCGATGACGCTGATGTTGTTCGATGCGGTGTTGACCACGTAAATTTCATTTTTCTTGCTGTTGGCCGCGACGCCGGTGGGCTCACTCCCCACGGGGATGGTCTTGGCCAGCGCGAAGGTGCGCAGGTCAATCACGCTGACCGTGTTGCTTTTGCCGTTCGTAACGTAGGCGTACTCGCGGTACAGCGGGCCATAGTCGGGCAAGGCCTGCTCGCGGAAATACCACCAGCCGAGGCCGGCGACGATCGGAATGAGTACTGCGATGAAGAGGAGTTTTCGCAAGATGCGATCCGCCGGGGCGGAAGAAGAAGATTACCAGAGCGGTGCTGCCTCTTCGCTTCTAATACAGGCGGAAGTTGACTTCAACGGCTATCTGCATGGCCACCGGCTGGCCGTCTTTGGTAGCCGGTTCGAATTTCCATTTGCTGACGCATTCCAGCGCCTTCTTGTCGAGATCTTTGTCCAGGCTCCGCGTGACCTGGGGGTCGCGTACTGCGCCGTCGGCGGTCACGATCAAGGAAAGCAAAACGTTCCCTTGAATTTTTTTTCGGCGCGGCCGGTCGGCGTATTCCGGGTTTGGCTGATATATAGGCTTGGGATTGGTCATGCCCGGGCCCAGCCCCGTGTAAACAGCTTCGGCGGGATTCTGCGGCGCATTCTGGGATCGTTCCAAGGTCGCGCCGGGCATGAAGGCGAGTGCAAGTGCGAGCGGCATCGTCCAAGTCAAGCTGAAACTCAGATTCGTCATGCGTCCCTCACGGAATCGATTGGAGTGTCCTGCCTGGTGTCGTCTTCGAGTAAAATTTCGCTTTCGCGGCGGCCCGAAGTTAAGGTACTTCGTTGTAGAAAAAGCGGTAACGCAGCTTCAGATTCGGCCGGGTGAATTCCTTCGGCAACGCCGGAAATGGTGCCGCGGCCCGGATCGCTTTCCAAGCTGCCCGGTCTAGAAGGTCGTCGTCGGAGGAAGAAACCAACTTCATTGTGGCGATCTTGCCGTCCGGCAACACCGCGAACTCAATGGTAAGGTTGCCCTTCCGGTCACGCGCTTTCTGCGGGACCAGGAAATACCAACTGCTGCGTATAGCTGTCGAAACCTTTTGCAAGTAGGCGCGGAAATCCACGTCGGGCATGCCATTCAGAACCTCGATGGTGCCGCCCTTCGGGCGATCTTCAGTCGGGTCATGGGCTGCCGTCTTGGCGGCATCCTGAATGGCCTGGCCCGGGCTGGCGGGAGCAGGGAACGGCCTCGAGTCCTGCGCCGAGAGAATTCCGCCGACGATCAGGACCGCAGAGATCCCGCAGATCAGAGCCCAACGCTGGATCACTCTTAGCTCCAGAGATTTAGGTTATAGCCGGGCCCTATTCTACTTGCTGACTGCGACCGGCTCCTGCACGCCAATTGCGGGCACAGTTCTGCCCACGACTGCGGCGATCTGCCGGACTTGCTCCATCAAGGTGTCGAACTGATCGGGGAACAGGGACTGCGGGCCGTCGGACATGGCCTGATCCGGCTGGTTGTGCACTTCGACCATCAATCCGTCGGCGCCGACGGCGACCGCGGCGCGCGACAGCGGGGTCACTTTGTTGCGTTTACCGGTGCCATGGCTGGGGTCGACCAGAATCGGCAGATGGCTGAGCCGCTGCACTGCAGGGACCACGCTCAGGTCTAGCGTATTGCGGGTGTGATCAGCAAAAGTGCGCACGCCGCGTTCGCAGAGCGCGACGTTATAGTTGCCTTCGCTCAGGATGTATTCCGCCGCCATGAGAAATTCTTCCAGCGTCGCCGACATGCCCCGCTTCAGTAGAACCGGCTTGCGGGCTCTTCCTGCACGTTTCAGCAACGAAAAATTTTGCATGTTGCGGGCGCCGATCTGGATGACGTCAGCGTATTCTTCGACCAGGTCGAGCGACTCATTGTCGATGGCCTCGGTGATGATCTTCATACCAAACTGCTGGCGGATTTCGGCCATGATGCGCAGGCCTTCCTCGCCGAGTCCCTGAAAGGAGTAGGGCGAAGTGCGCGGCTTGTAGGCGCCGCCGCGGAAGAACTGGGCTCCGGCACGATGCACGCGCTCGGCCACGGCAAAGGCCTGGTCGTGATTCTCGATGGCGCATGGTCCGGCGACGATCGCAAGGCCGGGTCCACCGATGGTGGCTGCCGTGCCGGGGAAGGTGATGACCGTGTTGTCTTCTTTAACGTCGCGGCTGACCAGTTTGTAGGGCTTTGAAACCTGGATGACTTCCTGGACGCCGGGCATCTCTTCGAGCGTGCCCTGTTCGACTTCGCCCTTGTTGCCGGTAATGCCGATGGCGGTGCGGGTTGCGCCCGGCATGGAATGTGCGCGGTAGCCGAGCTTCTCGATTTTCTGACAAACGGCGCTGACCTGTTCTTCGGTGGCCTGCGCCTTCATGACGACTAGCATAAGTTCACCCTGGGAAATGCTTGTGTAGAGCACCTGTGTGGGGACGGGCGACTCGCCCATCCGTCGAGCGCAGCTCGACTTATCGCCACGGCCGCAGGAGAAGCCGCGCTCCGCATCAAGTCTACCGTTGCTCGCGCCTGCACCGCAAATAGAGCAGGCGGCTAAGCAGGTTTCGCCACGTCGGCGGGGAAAGCAGGTTCCTCCACTGCGCTCGCTTCGCTCCGCTCCGGTCGGAATGACAAAGCTTCGGGGTTTGACCGGCGACGGCGAAAAGCTGGATAGTTTGGTCGACGCCTATGCCCGATCCTGATGCGCCGAAGCCTGACCTCTCGAAGCATGATCTGTCGAAGCATGATTTGCAAAAGAAGGTTGGAACTCTGGCAAAGTCTGCAGAGTCGTGCCTCAATGAACTGCTCCGGTTCGAGCAATTAAGAAAAGAACAATGGATAATGCGGCTATCGGTGAACGGCGAGGCGCGCGGCTGGGAAGCGCTGACCAGCGATACGGCGCAGAACGATGCGCTGATCAAGGAGCGGATTGCAGGCAGCGAAAAGCCCGTGACCGAACTGGCGCTGGGATTCGCGGGAATGGTCGAGTGGAGGGGGAACCGGCGGTCCATGGCGTACCTGCAATACTTCCAGTCCGACTGCGACCACGGAGTCTTATGTCTTCGCCATTTGAACGAAGGCCTGCCGGAGGGGAGGTTCGAGGCGTTTGGCGGTTTTGTGATCGCGGGTGTTTGTAAGAATATTTGGATCTGAGATGCTTCCACTTCGCCCATCCAGTGGCGACCTGCGGCATCCAAGCGCTGGATTACGCTGAAAACAGAATCGGCCGTGAGGACGTTGCAAGCCACGTCTCTACGGTCGATACTCTTCTGCATGAAGCTATACCGTTGCCGACACAGCGTTGTGGCCGAGCATGCCGGTCACCTTTACTTGTTGACCGTCTCTTCCTGGGACGAATTGGTGGCGCGCGAAGATTTGCACGACTACCTTGGACGCGCGATCGACAAAATGAAGCCGGCGGATGGCGTGACGCCGCACGACGTGCTGCCTCCGATCGGCAGCCAGGAGGTCTGGGCGGCCGGCGTTACCTACTATCGCAGCCGCAACGCGCGAATGGAGGAGTCGAAAGGTGCGGGCGGCGGAGACTTCTACGACCGTGTCTATCAGGCTCCGCGGCCGGAGTTGTTCTTCAAATCGTCGCCACATCGAGTGGTGGGTCCCGAGGCCAAAGTGGCGATTCGCGACGATGCTTCGTGGTCGGTCCCAGAGCCGGAGTTAACTTTGTTCGTCACGCCTCGCGGCCAGATTGCCGGCTACACCATCGGCAACGACATGAGTTCGCGCGACATCGAGGGAGAAAACCCACTGTATCTGCCCCAGGCCAAAGTTTACGACCGCAGTTGCGCGCTTGGGCCATGCCTGCTGATTCAGGATGAGCCGTTGCCGCCAGAAACTGAAATTGCGCTCGAGATTCGGCGCGGCGGGTCGATGACATTTTCCGGTGCGACCACGCTGAAAGAGATGAAGCGGAGGCCAGAGGAACTGGTGGAGTATCTCTACCGGAACAATAGTTTTCCGCACGGGTGCTTTTTGCTGACCGGCACTGGCGTTGTGCCGCCGGACGGCTTTACATTGCAGCGGGGCGATGAGATCAGCATCACCATTCCACCCATTGGAACCCTCGTGAATACGGTTGGATGAACCTCGGAGAGCGGCCTTCGTGCTGTTGCCGGCTCGGGAGTTTGGGGTGAGACGTGTAAAATAGGGGACTATCTATCGATAGTTTCCTGCTATGGCGATTGGCGAAAAAACGATCAATGGCGTTGGTAACGGATCTGAATCCGGAGTCCCCGCTCGTCCCAACGACGAGCGCTACGACCCGAAACGTGTTGAGACCAAGTGGTCGGAGCGCTGGCAACAAGATCCCATGCTCTATGCCGCTGAGTCGAACTCGGCGAAGAAAAAATATTACGTGCTCGAGATGCTGCCGTATCCCTCGGGCGCGCTGCACATGGGGCACGTGCGCAACTATTCCATCGGCGACGCGCTGGCGCGCTACATGTGGATGAACGGGTACAACGTGCTTCATCCTATGGGATGGGATTCGTTCGGCTTGCCCGCGGAAAACGCGGCGATTCAAAACAATACCCCGCCGCGCGAATGGACTTTGCGCAACATCGCCAACATGAAGGCGCAGATGAATCGCCTCGGCTTTGCGTATGACTGGTCACGCGAAGTTACAACGTGCTTGCCGGAATATTACCGCTGGAACCAGTGGTTCTTTCTCAAGCTGTTCGAGCGCGGGTTGGCATATCGCAAAAAGAGCAAAGTGAACTGGTGCCCGAAGTGCGCAACGGTGCTTGCGAACGAGCAAGTTCTTCCGAATGGCTGCTGCTGGCGGCACGAAGATACGTTAGTTGAGCAGCGGGAGTTGGAGCAGTGGTTTGTGCGTACGACGAAGTACGCCGAAGAATTGCTCGCAGGTTTAGACACGTTGGAAGGCTGGCCAGAAAAAGTGCGCACTATGCAGCGCAACTGGATCGGGCGCAGCGAAGGCACGCTGGTCGATTTCAAACTCGATTACGCAGAAAACCATACTGGATTCGGACCGGCGGGATCGACCATCCCGGTTTTTACCACGCGTGTAGATACGATCTTCGGCGCGACCTCGGTGCAGTTGGCGCCCGAGCATCCGATCGTGAAAGACCTGGCCGCGTCCGATTCTGGCTTGCGGGTGAAGGTTGATCAGCTGATTGCCGAGCAACGGGCGGCCAGAGAAGCCGGCGACATCGGCGAGATTGAAAAGCACGGCGTCTTCACCGGACGCTACGCCATTAATCCCTTCAACAGCGAGCGGCTTCCGGTGTGGGTTGCGAATTATATTTTGATGGACTACGGCACCGGCGCGATTATGAGCGTGCCGGCTCATGATGAGCGCGACTACGAGTTTGCGAAGAAGTACAACCTCGAGATCCGCCTGGTCGTGTTGCCAATTACGAACGATCCGGAAGAGACCATTGCCGAGCCGCAGCTTCCGTTCGTGGCGCACGAAGGAATGTTGATCAACTCCGGGCGATACAGTGGCATGGCTTGCGAGGAAGCGACCAAAGTGATGTCCGCGTACGCCGAGGAAAATAAGTTCGGCAAGGCGACGGTCACGTATCGGTTGAAAGACTGGGGAATTTCGCGGCAGCGCTACTGGGGCACGCCCATCCCGATGCTTTATTGCGAGAAGGACGGAATCGTTGCCGTTCCCGAAAAAGACTTGCCCGTGATCTTGCCGGAGAATGTCGACATCACGCTCACGGGCGGATCGCCGTTAGGAAAACTCCCCGAGTTCGTCAACACGACGTGCCCCAGGTGCGGCGGACCGGCGCGGCGCGAGACCGACACGATGGACACGTTCGTCGATTCGTCGTGGTACTTCTATCGCTACACCGACGCGCATAACGATCGCGCGCCTTTCGACGGGAAGATCGCGCAATACTGGTTTGGCGATCGCGGCATCGACCAATACATTGGCGGCGTCGAGCACGCGATTCTGCACTTGATCTATTCGCGCTTCTGGACGCGGTTTATGCGGGACCTTGGCATGATCACGAACGACGAACCGGTCGAGCGGTTGTTCACGCAGGGCATGGTGATCAAAGACGGCGCCAAGATGTCGAAGAGTCTGGGCAATGTAGTTTCGCCCGATGAGATGGTCGCGCGCTATGGCGCCGACGCCGCGCGCCTCAACAGCTTGTTCGCCGCGCCGCCCGACCGTGACCTCGACTGGCAGGATTCGGGCGTGGAAGGCATTCAGCGATTTTTGGGGCGGGTGTACCGGTTCGTGGTAAGAAATGCGCGACCGGAGAATCCGGATTGGCGCAAGCCTGTCCCCGCCGAATTGCCGCCGGCGGCGCGCGCTATTCAGCGCAAGTTGCACCAGACCATCAAACGGGTCAGCGACGAATACCAGGGGCGCTGGCATTTCAATACCTGCGTCTCGGCCATCATGGAGTTGGTGAATGTGTTGTACGGCGCGGAAGACGCGATCGCCCGGAATGAAGTTCCGGCGCCGTTTCTGGCGGATGTCCAGCGCAATCTAGTTTTATTGCTCGCGCCCTTCGCGCCGTATCTCGCGCACGAATTGTGGGAGATGCTCGGCGAAAAGAGCAACTTGCTCAAGGCGCCGTGGCCGAAGTTTGACGCCGAGTTGGAGAAGGAAGAGGAACTTGAAATTCCAGTGCAGGTGAACGGCAAGCTTCGCGGCCGCGTGGTGGTGTCGGCCGATGCCACCGAAGAAACGGTTATCGCACGGGCGCTCGCCGATGAGAAGGTGAAGGCGGCCATCGCGGGCAGGCAGGTCGTGAAGAAGATATACGTTCCCGGCAAGCTGCTCAATATCGTGGTGAAGTAGGTCCAGGCTTCAGTCCCCTCGCACACCTTGTCATCCTGAGCGAAGTTGCTGCTTCGCAAACGCGAAGCAGCCGCGCAGTCGAAGGATCCCTTTTCCATGAGCGGCGCGGCGACTCCATGACGGCTTTCCCATGATGAGGACGACGATTTCCCGTGCACGAAGAGAATTCCCTGACGTGTGGCGGGTGCCGCGTTGCTTTTGGGGATCCTTCGACTTCGCATCGGTTTCCACTTTGTGGAACCGATGCTGCGCTCAGGATGACAAGTCCTTCACGCAGTCGCCGCATGGAAATTGAGTTATCCTGAGCGGATGGCCATCTCGCCTACTGTGGAAGGTTTCCGCGCGGTGTTCCGGCGGCCGTCGTTGACGCTGGCGGAGATTATGTGGCGCTGGACGGCGGGTGCGACCGCTGCCGCAGTATTGTCTTTTGGCCTGGTCGAATACCTCGGCACGCTGCCGGTCACGAACGGCGAACTGCTTCTTCTGCGGACGCGGCAGCCCTACTTCGTCAGCGAGGCGATCGCTCACATTCTTCGCGGGAGTCTGAATCGGGCCGTCATGGCCGCGATACTCGCGGCGTTCCTGCTGGGGACGCTCTGGATGGTTGCCGGGTCAGTTGGGCGGATCGCCACCGTGCGAGCGCTACTCGATTATTTCCGTAGCCACGTAGCTGGCGCGGGCTCCGCGGGCGGGGTTCGAAATGATAGTGAGGGAAAGGTTGCGGGCAACCTCTCTGCGAAGAGTTTGTCGGCGCTGGTCAGGCTCAATTTTCTTCGCGCCAGCGTCGCATTGGCCGCAGTTTTCGGATTCATAGGGGCGGCGATTCTTGCTGGCTTTGCGTCGCCGGACACTGACCCGCGGCCAGCGCTCGCATTTTTTCTTTTTCTACCGTTGGCGGCACTGATCTGGCTGGTCTGGGGAGCACTGAACTGGCTGCTGTCGTTGGCGGGGATGTTTGCCGTGCGTGATGGGGAAGATGCAGTGGGCTCGATCTCGATGGCTGTGACTTTGTGTCGCGAGCGCACAGGTCCTGCTGCCGCGGTTAGTTTCTGGACCGGGCTAGCACATGTGGTCGCCTTTGTTGGAGCGACGATGGTGGCTTCCATGCCCCTGGGTTTCGCGGCGGTTGTGCCGTGGCGGCTTGTTGTTGTAGCGGTAGTGCTGGTGACGCTGGCTTATTTTGTGCTTGCCGATTGGCTCTACATGGCGCGGCTGGCGGGCTACGTCTGCATCGCGGAAACGCCGGAGGCGGCATTCGCGCCGCTGCCTCCCGCGCCTCCGCCGATTTCTGCTCCGCCCGTTGAGACGACTATCGACCGCGACGAACGCATCCTGAGTGACGTTCCAAATCTTGCCGTAGAGACGTAGCTGGCTGCGACTCTGCCGGCGGTATTTCGAATGATGGCGAGAGAGACATGGCAAGCCACATCTTTACGAAAGATTACGCTACGCTACCGGCCGGTAACTTTACACGCTCTCTCCGAATCTGAGAAACTCATGTGTGGAAACCCAATCCCCGCACAATCCAACTTCAGTGGGCCAGAGCATCGTTATTCTCGACTTTGGCGCGCAGTATACCCAGCTGATCGCGCGCCGCATTCGCGAACAGAATGTTTTTTCCGTCGTGCTGCCTTGCACAGCCAAGCTTGACGAGGTCAAGAGCTACGCGCCCGCGGGCATCGTGCTCTCGGGAGCGCCGTGGTCGGTTTACGACAAAGATGCGCCGCCAGCCGATGCGCGCGTGTTTGAGCTGGGCCTCCCCGTCCTCGGCATCTGCTACGGCCTGCAGTTCATGGTGCACACGCTCGGGGGCAAGGTGCGGCCGGCCGACAAGCGCGAGTACGGGCACGCGGAAATCGACATCGTTTCGGACTCGATTCTGTTCCAGGGTCTGGCGAAAAAGTTAGCTGTCTGGATGTCGCACGGCGATGAGGCGCTCGAACTGCCGCCGGGCTTCGAGCTGATGGCGAAGACGCATTACGCCGTTGCCGGAATTCAAAACACGGCCAAGAGATGGTACGCGGTGCAGTTTCATCCTGAGGTGCACCACACGCCGCAGGGCACGCAGATTCTCCGGAATTTTATCTTCCAGATTTGTGGCGCGCAGCCTACGTGGACGGCGCAGCGCTTTATTGATTCAACCGTCGAGCAGGTGAAGCAGCAGGTGGGCAGCGGGCGGGCGATCTGCGCGCTTTCGGGGGGCGTGGATTCATCGGTCGCGGCGGTATTGGTCGATCGCGCGCTGCGCGATGCCAAAGGCAAGTCACGTCTGACCTGCGTCTTTGTGAACAACGGCGTGCTGCGCAAGAACGAATTCGAGAAAGTACAGAAGGCGCTGCGCGACAAGCTCAACCTGAATCTGGATGCGGTCGACGCGACCGAGCGGTTTCTCAAAAAGCTGAAGGGCGTGAACGACCCGGAGAAGAAACGCAAGATCATCGGGAGCGAATTTATCAAAGTATTCGAGAAAGAAGCGCTGCGCATCGAGAAGACCCAGGGCAAGGTGAAGTGGCTGGTGCAGGGCACGTTGTATCCGGACGTGATCGAGTCGCGCTCGGTGCGCGGGCCTTCGCAGGTGATCAAGTCACATCACAATGTTGGCGGCCTGCCGGAGAAAATGAAACTCAAACTGATCGAGCCGCTGAAAGATCTGTTCAAAGATGAGGTCCGCAAGATTGGGCGCGACCTTGGCATGCCCGAAGAAATTTTGCAGCGACAGCCGTTCCCTGGCCCCGGGCTTGCAGTACGCGTGCTGGGCGAAGTCACGCCCGAGCGCCTGGCATTACTGCGCGAGTGCGACGACATTGTGGTCAGCGAAATCAAAGAGGCCGGCCTCTACACGAAAATCTGGCAGTCGTTTGCCGTGCTGCTGCCGGTGATGTCGGTGGGAGTGATGGGCGACATGCGGACGTATGCGTATACGTGCGCGATCCGCGCCGTCAGTTCCGAAGACGGCATGACCGCCGACTGGGTCGCGCTGCCGCACGAAGTGTTGAAGACGATCTCGACGCGGATTGTGAATGAAGTGAAGGGCGTGAACCGTGTGGTGTATGACGTGACGTCGAAGCCGCCGGGAACGATTGAGTGGGAGTAGGGGCTATCAGCTCTTAGCTCTTAGCTGAACCTTCGGAAGCTACTCTTCTTCGAAGAGCGACGGTGTTTCCTTGAACAACTCTTCCAGGAACTCCTCTCGATGGTTTAGGAATCGATGCGCGACCTGAAACGATCCAGTTTGCTCATATTCGATCTCGTGGACTCTTCCATCATCGAACGAGAGGATTTGGGCCTTCGGATACGCGAGCAGAACAGGTGAGTGAGTCGAGATGATGAACTGCGCGTCCTTGAACTGGCGCAGTACGTCGTGAATCAGAACAAGGAAGGACATCTGCCGCTGAGGCGACAACGCGGCCTCTGGTTCGTCCAACAGAAAGAGACCGTTGCGCCGGAACTTGAGATCGAGGACTGTGAAGAAAGTCTCGCCGTGCGAGCGAGTATGAAGGCTGCGGACTCCGTAGAAAGCGCTGATCGGCGGCCCAGCCCCGGGTTCCTCATCAAGCTTGTCAATATGCGTTGCGGTGTTGAAGAAGCTTTCCGCCCTCAGAAAGAAACCTGCTCCGGTGCGTCTGTCGAAAGACAAGCGCAATGCTTTCACCAGCGGATCAACTGAGCGATTGCTTTCCGTCGAGTCGTTCTGAAAATTGCGGTTTCCGCCTTCCCGACCGAAACCATAATGCGCGGCGATCGCCTCCAGAAGAGTCGATTTCCCCGTACCGTTCTCGCCCGCGAAGAACGAAATGCGCGATCGAAAAACGAGCGCCTTCAACTCGCGAATAGCCGCGACAGAGAAAGGGTAAGCCTGCCAGTCCTGGACTCGATCGCGTAGAAGAGTGATCTTCTTCAGCACGAGAGCATTCTACTTGAGGAGTTAGCGAGCCTTGGAAGCGAACCTCAGCGGCTAAAGCCGCATTTTTTTCCCCTGCCCTCGGCACGACTGGAAGTCGTGCCCTTCCCGGTTGAGCCTGAATCGAGAATCCTCGCATCTCTTGGATGGGGCTGGCAGAGAGCAGGTTCCTCGTCGCTTCGCTCCTCGGAATGACAAACACTAATGAGATCGTGGAGCTTTATGCATCCCGGTGAACGGTCTCCATCGAGAAAGCCGGTAGGCAAACGGCGATGTACTCGGCGCCGCCTTCCATCGGAGTCGAGTAGCGGACCCACTCGCCGGCGTGGGCGATGACGGCTTGCCCGGCGGAGACATCGAGCGAGTCAACGGCTCCATTCGCATTTCTGTATTCGATCCGCAGCAATCCTTTCAGGACGATAGTGAACTCGTCGAACTCGGGAGTCTGGCCGGGCTCGAGCCAGCCTTGCGGGCTGCACATGTGGGCGACGCTGGCTCCGGTGGTCTTGGAGTTGACGCGGCCGATGTATTCGTCGATGAGTTTGGGCTTGTTGCCGGCGGATTGAATGCGCGTGGGCTGGGCGATGAGTGTCGGCATGGTTCGATTAAGACTACAACAAAACTTTCGACGCGGAATTCGCGAAAAGAGTCGCGGCACTCTCAAAAACCTACGGTGAATAGGCGCTAGTTAGATGGACGGGTGACGCAGGGATCCCTTCGGCTTTGCTCAGACCAGGCTCTTCGACTGCGCGGCTGCCTCGCTTTCGCGAGGCAGCCACTTCGCTCAGGATGAAACTTAACGCGGCTACGGTGCGCTGGGGGGCGTGCCGGGAATGATGATTGGAGGTCCGGGGATGCCACCGGGGCCGGGTGCTCCGGGGATGATCGTAGGTGGAGTACCGGGCGAGGTTGCTGGTGAGAAGCCGGGGTCAGGCGGCGGTGGTGGCACGGGCCGCGGTTCAACAGGCTGGATCGACACCGGTTGCTGTCCAAATTTTTGGACGGCATCGGAGACCCGGTTCTGCTCGAGAGTCAAGGGCTGAGTCAGCACCATGTCAACCGGCGCACCTGCGTCCAGAAAGAAATGGTGGGAACTGGACAGCAAGGCCAAGGACGCCACAAATCCGATCGCGCCCCCGATGCCTGCGCCAATAACCGTATCCTTGCCTTGGGTACCGAAGACAGGCATCGATACTGGAGTGCAGTAAGGCGGTGGCCCAGTGCATCCCGGAGGAAAGTTCGAGGTGACAGAGGATTGTGGCTGGCCGACCGAGTGGCCGATGAGCGCGCCCAAGCCTGCACCGGCTGCTGGCAGCACGAGGAACCCTATCGTTCTGCCCGGGCCCGGATCCTTTAGGGCGTAGCCCTCAGTGCCGACCAGTGTCACCGGCCCAGACATGGGTGCGACATAGCCGTCCGCAAAAGTAATCGACATAGATTGCAGGTGAAGCTCGGCGCGTCCTGCTGATCTCAGTTGGAGCTTGTCGACCTTGCCAGTCACAAACGTGCCCGGCGGGATCTGCATCTCGGTGCCGGAGTTTACGGGGGAAATGATCTGGGCATAGATTTCGTCGCCGTGGTGAATGTACCGGCTCTGGACCGGATGAGTGAGAACGAGAGCGATCCTGGTTCCAGCGGGTATTACTTCAGTGGCTGGCGGAGGTGTAGCCGAGGCTTGCATGGTTTGCGCGTCTGGTGCTGCGGGTGGTTGAGGTTGAGAGTTGTCCTGTGCCAGACAGCTGCCGGCAAGAACTAGGGTTGCGAGTGAAGTGAGGGTTGGTTTTGCGTAGGTCCCGGCCAGATTCAGAAAGGCATTCATGGTCGAAACGGACGTACCGCGGGTGTTCGCCATTTGCTACCTCCTGTCGAGGGCTCCCGTTGCGCGGATGCTCTCGATTCGTGCGGACTTCATTTGTTTTTGGACTTTGTCGTTTCAAACTTTTGCTTTCGGACTGCGGGAGAGGAATTCGGCTCCCAATGGCTTAGACCCTCGCCCCTCAGGAAAGTATCGCTTTCGCGGGTAAAGGTTTGCATAGAGTTGGTGGGGATTTGTAAAGGATTGCGGGGCGCGGAGTTTGACGCGATTCGCATCAATTGGTGGGACGCGTCGCCGGAACAGGGCTTTGCAAGCCGCGTGCCTACTGAACCTTTTCCGCGACCCAGCGCGACACGGCGGTAACCATTTTGCGGGGAGCGAAGCGATTGGATTGCGCGACCACCCAGTTATGCACGCCGGAGATGGCGAGGGTGCGGCCCTCCATGACGGTGCGGTAGCCGTCGAGGGCGACTTTTTCTGCTGACATGGCCCCAAACTGTTTGAACAGGCGGGAATTCTCCATGCCCGCGCGCTTGGCGAAATCGGTGTGCGTCGCGCCGGGACAGAAACAAGTCACGGTCACGCCGGAGTGGCGCAGCTCGTTGGCGATGGCTTCGGAGAAGGAAAGCACGTAGGCCTTCGTCGCATAGTAGACGGCCATGAGCGGGCCGGGTTGGAATGCGGCGGTGGAAGCGACGTTCATGATGCGACCGCTGCGGCGCTTCACCATTGCGGGCAGAAAAAGGCGTGTGAGTTCGGTAAGGGCTCGAATGTTGAGATCGATCTGGCCGAGGATCTCGTCTTCAGGAATTTGCGCGAACTCGCCGAAGGTGCCGAAGCCGGCGTTGTTGATGAGTATGTCGACGATGACGGCCTCGCGCTGAAGCTGGTCGAAGAGAAACCTTGGAGCGGGTGGTGCGGCTAGATCAAGCGCAATAGTCTTAACGGTGACACCGTGGGCTTGCAGTTCAGTTGCGATCTGCGCCAGTTTGTCGGCGCCGCGGGCGACGAGCACCAGGTGGTGATGATCGCGGGCGAAGAGTTTTGCGAATTCGTATCCGATGCCGCCGGAGGCGCCGGTGATAAGGACGGTGGACATGGGAATATTTTAGCGGGAGTTGGGAATTGTTCTTTCGAATTCGAAAATCAAAGTCCCCGCTTGTCGCAAAAGTTGCGAGAAATGGGGCACCCTTATTTCGGGTATATCGTGCGCCCGCCTTACGACGCCGCCATCAACTCGGGCAGAACATCCGCGTACAGGAAGCCTTCACGCGATACGACTTCTCCGGCCTTGATAGGAATTGGTTGGTCGAACATTGGGCCGGCGTAGGCGAAGGTATGAAACTCACCGTTTTCGCCGCAGGGATCAACCGTGGCGGGCAAGCGGCTGAGTAGGTCATGGTCGAGATCGTGGCCGATAAAATCTCTGGTTAGTTTGGAAGGATCGGCACAGACGATGCGGGCGCGCAGGCCGCCATCCAGCATTTCTGAAATCAATGCCCGCGTGTTGCGTCCCCAGAGCGGGAACATGGGGTCGAGTCCGGTGCCGCGCAGGCGGTCTTCGCGGTAGCGACGTACGTCTTCGAGGAAAAGGTCGCCGAAGGCGATGGCGGAGATCCCTTGCTGGACGGCCTTGGCGCAGGCGGCGGACATCGCTTGTTCGTAGACTTCGTTGCTGCAGGGCCAGGGCAGGGGAACTTCCCAGAGCGGCAGGCGGGCGGCGTCGGCTTGCGCCTTGACCAGCGCGCGACGAGTGCCATGCATGGCGACGCGCTGGAAATGAGTGTTGATCGTGGTCAGGAGGCCGACTACCTCTACGTCCTCGCTCTGGTCGAGCATGCGCTGGCGGAGCGCGTGGAGGGTCCAGGCACTGTCTTTGCCGCTGCTCCACGAGAGAAGGATTTTCCTTTTCAAGGTGACTCGTACTCCACTGAACTGTGAGAGCAATAAACAGAAATAAAAAGAGCGCGGGCGAGTCGCCCGCGCCCACACAACCCGTTAAGACTATGCGTGAACCAGTTCCACGCCGTAGATCGAGTGCCAACTCGTCGCGGCTTTCAGTTTGTCGTTGACGTTGTTGATATTCTTCACGCCTTCGGTTTCCAGCCATTTGCGGAAGGCGGCGGCGCCCTGCTTGGCATAGACCGGGATACCGTCTTTCCAGGTCGCGCGTCCGCAGAGCACGCCGTTGAACTTTACGCCGGATTCTCCCGCGAGTTCGAGGGTCTCACTGAATTCCGCGTTGCTGACGCCGGCCGAGAGATAAATGAACGGCTTGGTGGCCACGTTGGCGGCCTGGTGGAACAGGTCGATGGCTTCTTGCTTGGTATAAGCCTTGGTTCCGCCGAACGATTTCGTGCCTTCGACGAATTTCATGTTGACCGGCACTTCCACCTTCAGCACATCGACGCCGTAGCGATCTTTACTGAACTCGCGCATGCTCTCGGTCACGATGTGCGGTTTCTTTTTCGCGTACTCGAGGCCCTTTTCGTCGGCGCCTTCCTGGTAGCCCACGAACTCGAGGAAATATGGGATGTCGTTAGCGCGGCATTCATCGCCGATACGCTCGACCCAGGCATGCTTGATGTCGTTGACCGGCTTGGGATCGTCCGGGGTGTAGTAGAGCAGAATCTTCACGCAGTCGGCGCCGGCCTCTTTCAAGCGGCGTGCGGACCAATGTTCGAGCAGATCGGGCAGGCGACCGGGGCCGGTCTTGTCATATCCAGTCTTTTCATAGGCGAGCAGCAGGCCGGCGTTTTTGGAGCGGCGCTTCGAGGCGGGCAGTCCCCACTCGGGGTCGAGCAGGATTGCCGTGGCGTGGGGCGTGAGAACTTCGGTGACCAGCGACTTGAATTCTTCCATCATCTGGTCAGTGACTTCGCCGCCTTTTTCTTTGGCCAAAGATTTTTGCAGGGAGCCGCGCTGGTCCATGGCAGCGGCGGCGATGACGCCGCGTTCGTTGGAGACCTTCTTGAGACCGGCAAGTTTGCCAGGGGTGAGCTTCATGAGAATCCTCCTGTAGTGTGGATGGGATGAATGCGGTGGAACCGACAATTGTAAACCACTGAAAGGCGAAAACGTTCACGAAGCCTTGGGACCGAGGGGGCTTAACTCCTGAATCAAGAGTGGGACGGGCGAGTATTGCTGTACTGGGAGAATTCGCCGCTCGCTATACGCTTCAGGAGGGCTCCGAGAGATTGGTGTTCAACGATGCAACCATTTTCGGTGATTACTTCCACGGGCGAATCGCGATGGGACTGCGAGATTTGCGTGAAGCGTTTCTGATCAAGCGTGCGGAGTCCTACGAGTGCGTATGCCCTCGCCTGCGCGTTGCCAACAAGGAATAATCTCTCGAAGTCGGCCTCTGCCGATGTGCGGGAGAAAATAAGCCTGTAGTCCTTTTCTCCCGGCGAAGTCATTCCGGCATAGCCGATCCCACCGAAGGCGAAAATATCAACCTTGGCCAGGCGGTCGAACGTCGGGTCGGTGCCCTCCCGGGCAAGCGTGACGGTTGCGCATAGGACGACACCGAAAACGATCAAGGTCTTCATGGTCACACTGTCTAAAGAACGCAGCCGTCGTGGGAAATTGCCAATCTTTTTCAAGCCAGAAATCTAAGCCCAATTCTGGATCTTCAACCCGCGCACCCGGCGGAATTCCTTCTCGTTGTTAGTGACCAGAGTCAATCCCGATGCAAGGGCGTGGGCGGCGATCCACAGACCGTTGTTGCTGATCACTTCGCCCCTCGATTCGAGTTCGGCACGAACGGTGCCGTAGGTCTCGGCCGCAACTTCCGGCAGGGTCAGGCAGGGCAGATGGCCCATGAGGGCGCGCAACCGCTCCAAGTCATCGACCCGCCCGCCTCGCTTGGAGGCGCCGAAAAAAAGCTCACCATAGGAGATGATCGAAACCGCTGCTTCGCCGAGGCTGAGTTTGACAAATCGGCGGACGACCCCCTCCCGGCCTTGCCGGATGTGGATGAAGATGTTCGTATCCAGCAGGTAATGAAATTCCATTGAATGAGTCCTGTTTCGTTGCATCTCCAATCAGAGGCCCTTGCGCTCTTGCGGGGGCCCATCATCTTCGGCGGCGGCCAAAAGAACGTCCTCGGGCAGGGACACGATCAACTCATAGGCTCTCGCCATGTTGGCAGGCTTTTCGCGCAGGACAACTTCGTCGCCGCGGCGAAAGATTTCAACTTCTTTGGTCTTGAACCGAAATTGCTTGGGCAGGCGGACGGCTTGGCTGTTGCCGGAGCGAAATACGCGAGCTGTGCTCATCGATGGCCCTCCCCTAGCGTGTATACGCTAAGTATATACGTTCAGGGGAGCTGGCTGGGGCCCGCGCGGTGGTAAGCGAACGAAGACGGTTCGCGTGGTTTATTTCATAGTAAACATGGGCGCTTGCGAGTAGTCTGAGAGCGTCTTTTCCAGCATCTTTCCGCCGCGCCCATCGGGTGACGGTTCCTTGCGAAATCAGACAGCGTTTGCGCTGCCCAAGGAGCCGGAATGGCGAAAAAGACCGCTTTGTCTCTTCCAACCAGGCCAACTGGAAAGCCCCTGGTCGATGGCGACGGGAATCCGGTTACCAACAAAATCCTGCTCGGTCTCTCCAGCAACGAATGCGCCCAGATTCTCCCCAAGTTGGAGTTCATGCGGCTGCAGCTTCATCAGGTGCTGCACGAGGCCGGAGAAACCATCAAGTCTGGCTACTTTGTGAACTCGGGAATGATGTCCATTCTGGCGGTCCAACCGGACGGAAAAACCGTGGAAGTCGGGCTCATTGGCCGGGAAGGTTTTGCTGGGCTACCGCTGCTGGTGGGATACACGAGCAGCCCCACTCGAGTCATCACCCAGGGCGACGGCACGGCGTACCGATGCGATGCGGAGACGCTCAAGCAATTTATTCAGCGCTTCCCCGAATTGGGAATGCGGCTGCAACGCTTCGCCTACCAACTGGCGATGCAGAGTACGCAAATCGCTGCCTGCAATCGATTGCATGACGTTGTTTCGAGATTGGCCCGATGGATATTGATGAGTCAGGACCGCATTCTCTCCGACACGCTTCCCCTGACCCAGGAGTTCCTGGGTCAGATGCTGGGAACACGCCGCTCCAGCGTGACGGTGGCCGCGGGCGCCTTGCAGAAGGCGGGGCTGATTGCTTACACCCGCGGAAGCGTGGCCATCTTGAGCCGCAAGGGGCTTGAACGGGCTGCGTGCGATTGCTATGGAATCGTGCGACAGCAAGTCAAAAGCTGGGAAGCGGAAGCGAATTGAAATGCGCGGAAGCGCACAGATAGTCGTCCTTCACGGTACCGACAAGGCAAAGTTTTTCTGATTATCCTAGGCCATTCCAAGAATCCTCACCTACCGCCTCCCAGGTTGAAGTAGCATGCGGAGCCGCTGATGGGAGTTCGCCGATGGCGCCGAAAGATCTTTTTCGTCCCTCCGCAACTCGGCTTTCCGACTGGCAGCGTGCCTATCAAGCTGCGTTGAAAGAAGCCGACACCCGCCAGCTCTTCAAGCTGGTGGAGGTGGCCGAGGCCGCGGTTCGCACCCGCCAGGCGGAGTTGAAAGGAAACCCCGATCATCATTCCGAGAGACGAGCCCTGCAAAAAGCTGTAACCGCGTTGCTGGTGGTGAAAAGGAACCGGCTGAAATATAGGCAGCAGTACTTTCCGGATCAGGGCACGTCCCAGCGGCCGCGAAGTGGAGCGCGCCCAGTAGTATAGTGGTATGACCGCTGGGATTCTCGCTCCGCAGTTGCATCGAAGGCGGAAATCAATTTCCAATTAGCGCGGACCGAAGCGGGCGCGAAGCCGCGTCCGGCTTCTGAGTCAGAATGAGGGAACTGCCATCATGGCCATTGCCACGATTAATCCTGCCACGGGAGAAGTGATCAAGACCTTCCAGCCACTTTCAGAAGACGAGATCGAGAAAAAGCTGCAGCTTGCCGTAAGCACGTTTAAAGCCGAGCGCAAGACGCCATTCGCTGCGCGCGCCCAGCGCATGCTGAAGGCGGCTGAGATTCTGGAGCGCGACAAGGAAAAGTTCGCGCACCTAATGACGCTCGAAATGGGCAAGCCCTACAAGGCCGCCGTGGCTGAAGCGGTGAAGTGCACCACCGCCTGCCGCTACTACGCCGAGAACACGGCGCACTTTCTGGCCGACGAGCCGGTCGAGCTAGGAGCGAAGAAAAGTTTTATCCGATATCTGCCGATCGGGCCGGTTCTGGCGGTGATGCCGTGGAATTTTCCTTTCTGGCAGGTGATCCGCTTCGCCGCTCCGGCGCTGATGGCTGGCAACGTTGGACTGCTGAAGCATGCCTCGAACGTGCCGCAGTGCGCCTTGGCGATCGAAGAGATCTTTCTGGAGGCCGGGTTTCCTGCAGGGGCGTTTCAGACTTTGCTGATCGGCTCAGGTCAGGTGGACGCGCTGCTGAACGATCCGCGAGTTGTGGCAGCGACGCTGACGGGCAGCGAGCAGGCCGGGATTCAAGTCGGCATCGGAGCGGCCAAGCGGATCAAGAAAGTTGTGCTGGAGCTAGGCGGCAGCGATCCATTTATCGTGATGCCTTCGGCCGATCTGGACACGGCAGTGAAGACGGCGGTGGAGGCGCGCATCCTCAACAACGGGCAGTCGTGCATCGCGGCCAAGCGCTTCATCGTGGCTGAGTCGATTGCGGCGGAGTTTGAAAAAAAGTTTGTGGCGCGCATGGAGAGCCTCCGCGTAGGAGATCCGTTCGACGAGAGAACTGAGCTGGGACCGCTGGCCACGGCCGATGCTGTGACCACGCTCGATGCCGATGTGCAGAAAACGGTGCACGCGGGAGCGAAACTGCTCACCGGCGGACATCCATTGCAGCGCAAGGGAAATTACTACGCTCCGACGGTGTTGACCAACATTCCGAAAAACTCGCCGGCGTATGGCGAGGAATTCTTTGGCCCCGTGGCGTCGATTTTCCGCGTCAAGGATCAGGATGAGGCGATCCGCATCGCCAACGACGTGCGCTTCGGCCTGGGCGCGAGCGCCTGGACCAACGACGATGCCGAGCGCGAGCGCTTCATCAACGAACTCGAAGCCGGGATGGTATTCATCAACAAGATGGTCGCGTCCGACCCGCGCATTCCGTTCGGGGGCGTGAAAGCATCGGGACACGGGCGGGAGTTGGGAGCTGTCGGTATCCGCGAGTTCGTGAACGCGAAGACGGTGTGGGTAGCGTAACCGCGATTGCCAGCGCGGTCATAATTCCTCAAAGAGGCGCCGTAACAGAGTTGGCCAGTTGGTACGAGATGGCCTCCCTGCGCCCTCTTGCCTATGACAAAAAGCTGGCATATCCTTCGGTTGCGCGGGACGAAATCGCAAGATTAGAAGGAGAGGACCGTATGAGTTTCAGGGGCACGATTCGTAAAGATTTCGACAAGCTCAAGAAAGGCTACCCAACATACGCCGCTCTGCCCAAGCACATATCGGACTACATCGACGGCCTCAATAAGAATCTAAAACCGGGCGAGCCAAAGAACACTCCGTGCTGTATGCAAGTCAGCGAGGCGTTAAACAAGGCGGGAGTGCAAGTTCCGCCCCGCAGTTTTTGGCGGGCGAATGAAAAACTTGGATCGTACTACTACATTCGGGCCGTGAACGAACTCGAGCAGTATTTTTCGGGTACGTTCGGCCGAGTCGAAAACATCAAGCGGGACTCATCAAACAACCCACGCAACATCCGGCAAATGAAACAATATATCGATGGCAAGCAGGGAATACTGATATTTGGCGGAATGCACACTGAATTGTGGGACCAGACTCACATCATGCAGGATGGGAAGGCGCCCGGCGGCAATGGAGCGATTATGGACGAGGGATCCATCTTTGGCACGGCCAAGGTCCTGTTCTGGGAAGTGAGCCAGGAACCGGCCGGCATTACGGCCGTTCCGGACTGGCTGCAGGGCTGGTGGAATGTCTATGACGGCAACACCTACTATTATTATTTTTCCGACGAGCACGTCGTGACCTATACCAAGACCGAGCCCAAAGATCTCAATTCCCCCCCGGTGAAAACTCCGATGAATGAAGGCGATGTCACGATTGCCCTGGACGCCCAGAACACGGCCACCATCGTACTCGACTGGAATCCAGCCGATGGAGGGGCAACGCAGGAGACGTTCAGGAATGTAATCACAAGCCGGGATGGCATGAATGGAGGGTCCAACCGGTACTCGCCGCTCTACGCCAAGAAGATGAAATAAGGTACAGACGAAGGCCTCGGCGATGCATCAGCGTAACTTCATTTAGCGGATGGAGTGCTGCGAATCAGCCCGAGGCCTGCCACAGCGGCACGGTGGATGTAACAACTGGGCGGAGAAGCGACTCCTCAATCTCGGCGGACCGGGGAGAGGCTGGCTGCGCGTCCTTCGCCAGCCGGCACTTCCACCAGCAATTCTTTCCACGGACATTCGTCGACGGCGAAGCGGTGAACCGCTGCTTGCACTTTGTCTGCGGATTCGCTGTGGCGGACCCACACCACGCGGTATCGCGCCTGCTTCCCGGCGTAGAGAATTCCAATCACATCTCCAGAGCGGAGTTCGGAATCGAGCCCCGAGACTAAAGCTCCGCTGAGGCTGATGTCACGGGCATGGGCCTGCTGCAGAAAGCGCTTGCCCCAGGTGTCAACGCCCCAAACCTGGATTGGAAGCTCCGCCTTGATGCGCGGTTCACGCCGGCGGTCGTGAGTCGGGCTCTGGCGGTCGTCAACGCTGCAGTCGTCGATGCTGCGATCGCTCGCACTGCCCTCGATCTTGTGGGGATGCTCCATGCCGGACTCTTCACCGTAATGGCAGGCAAGTAAGGTGTAAAGGAAGCGGCGTGAGGATAGAGGAACGAAGGTCGGGGGAGGCGGTTTCGTTTCGGAAAGCGGCCCGGAACGGGACTCGGATCGCGCTGGACATACATTTGAAAAGTGTGTATTATCACTACATTATGGAGAAAGCTATTTCAGCAGCCGAGGCCAACCGGAGATTCTCCAAGCTCCTCCGCGAAGTGAAGGAGGGCCGGAGTTACGTGGTGACCAGCCATGGCCGGCCGGTGGCCCGAATTGCTCCGGTGACCGAAGAGCGCAACAGCAAAGCCAAAGCTGCCTTGCTGCGGCGGCTGCGAGCGCAGCCTGTCATCGATATTGGCCCCTGGAAGCGAGACGAGTTGTACGACTGAGCTGCTCTTGTGAGACTTGCTGTCGACACCAACGTTCTGGCCTATGCCGAAGGCGTGAACGGACCAGTCCGAAAAACGGCAGCGCTTGAAATCATCAGTAGACTGCCCCCCGATTCCACATTTTTACCGGTACAAGTTCTGGGCGAACTCTACCGCGTGCTGGTGGGGAAAGCGGCTTGGCCTGCGAAGCGGGCGCGGGCTGCGATTCTGACCTGGCAGGATACGTTCCCGCTGATCGAAACTTCGCCTTCGATTCTGGTTGCCGCCCTCGACCTTGCCGCCGACCATGGCCTGAACATCTGGGATGCGATCATCTTCTCGGCCGCGGCTGAGGCCAGATGCCGGTTGCTGCTCTCCGAGGATTTGCAAGAAGGATTCACGTGGGGCGGGGTCACGGTGGTGAATCCGTTTGCCGCGAAGAGGCATGAGTCGCTCGTGCGATTACTGGCGGAGTGACGCTTATCGGAAGTATCAGAGGGTGACCGCCCGGGCAAGCGAGCAATATTTCCTCGTCCTCGTCTTCCTCACTTAGGCCTTATCGTTTGACCCAACATGTCGAACCCAGCCCGCTTGTGAAAAATAATTTCCCCTCGGATGATCCGCTTCTCACCGTTTTTACGCTTTATACGTTGTAGGGATGTGGAAGATGGGGGCTGGGAGTATGGGTTCATTCCGGGAAAAGCTTTTTTATCAGGAAAATGGGGCTTCGTGCTTGACTGCGAGTGTACCTTGTGATAAACCGTTGCACCACGACCCGTAGGGTCAGATTTCGACACGTCTGGCCACCCCTTCGGGCTTGGGGGTCCCCTGACCGCTACGTTCCCCCGGTCGACTGCAATACCGAATTCGTAACTCTATTAAGGCACTTCCTCGAAACTCGAAAACTGCGAAGAAGTAGGGAGAAAACATGGCAAAACCGAGCACACAGCACAAATTGGACCGGGTGCGACCGCCCCGGGTTCAGATTACTTATGACGTTGAGACCGGCGGCGCGATTGAAATTAAAGAACTGCCGTTCGTGGTCGGCGTCCTTGGCGACTTCACCGGACAACCCGAACAACCGCTACCCAAGCTGAAAGAGCGCCGCTTTGTCGAAGTGACGCCCGACAACTTCGACTCAGTCCTCGAAAGCATGAAACCGCATCTGTCGTTTGCGGTGGAAAACAAGCTGAGCGAAGACTCCAGCGCCGGCCAACTCAAGGTGGATCTGAAGTTCAAGAGCCTGGAAGACTTCGAGCCCGAGCAGGTGGCGCGGCAAGTGAAGCCGCTAAAGGAGCTCCTCGACCTGCGGACCCGGCTGAACGATCTGAAGGGTACCTTGCAGACCAACGACAAGCTGGACGAGGCCTTGCTCGACGCCGTCAGCAAGACCGAAAAACTCGACAAACTGAAAGCCGAAGTCGGCACGAAGGGGGAACCCAATGCCTGAGACCCAGAAAGCTGGTAGCACGGCCGTGGTAGAGCAGACCACAGAATCGAGTCTGCTCGACCAGATTGTGGAAAAAGGAAGATTCAGCGACCCCAGCGCGCGCGAGCGCGGCAAAGGACTGATCAAGGAATTCGTTGCCCAGGTTCTAGAAGGGTCAATGACGCTTGGTCGGGACGCCGACCAGATGATCTCCGCGCGCGTAGCGCAGATTGACCATCTGATTTCGTTGCAGCTGAACGAAGTTCTGCACAACGAGCAGTTCCAGAAGCTGGAATCTACCTGGCGCGGACTGAAATATCTCCTCGACCAGTCGGAAACCGGCACGCAACTGAAGATTCGCATCCTGAATGCTTCAAAAAAAGATTTGCTCCGCGACTTACAGCGCGCTCCCGAGTTTGATCAGAGTGCGATGTTCAAAAAGGTCTACGAGGAAGAATACGGCATCTTCGGCGGCGAGCCCTTCGGCGCGCTGGTCGGCGATTACGAATTCAGCAAACATCCCGAAGACCTGGAACTGCTGGAGAAAGTCTCGCAGGTCGCGGCAGCGGCGCACGCGCCGTTCCTTTCGGCCGCATCGCCGGAATTGCTCAACATGGACAGCTTCACCAACCTGGACCAGCCTCGCGATATCGGCAAGATCTTCGATAGCACCGAGTACGCGAAGTGGAAGGGATTCCGTGAGAGTGATGACTCCAAGTATGTCTGCCTGACGTGCCCACGCATCCTGATGCGGCTGCCCTACGGCCGCGATACGTCTCCGGTGGATGGCTTTAACTTCGAAGAGGGCGTGGACGGAACCGACCACAGCAAGTATCTCTGGGGCAATTCCGCGTACGCGCTGGCCTCGAAAATGACGCAGGCCTTTGCCACCTACGGATGGTGCGTTGCGATTCGCGGCGTCGAAGGCGGCGGCCTGGTCGATGGACTGCCGTCTCACACTTTCCGCACCGATGAAGGCGATGTAGCGCTGAAGTGCCCGACCGAAATCGCCATCACCGACCGTCGCGAAAAAGAGCTGGCGGATCAGGGACTGGTCTCGCTGGTTCATTGCAAGGGAACGGACAAGGCTGCATTCTTCAGCATCCAGTCCTGCAACAAGCCGAAGCTGTACGACAGCGATTCGGCCACCGCGAATGCCCGTCTTTCGTCGCAACTGCCCTACATGATGGCCACCTGCCGCTTTGCGCACTATCTGAAGGCGATGATGCGCGACAAGATTGGCGGCTTCATGTCGAAGGACGAATGCTGGCGCTTCCTGAATCGCTGGATCGCCAAATATGTCACGCAGGACGACAAGGCCAACCAGACCACGAAGGCCAAGTTCCCTCTGCGAGAAGCGCGCGTGGACGTGGAAGAAGTCAAAGGCAAACCCGGCGTCTATCGGGCCATTGCTTACCTTCGACCGCACTTTCAACTGGATGAACTCAATGTGTCGCTCCGGCTGGTGGCGGAATTGCCGGCTGCTGCGAAGTAATTTGAACCCGCTGTACCGTCCGGAGCTTTAAACAAGGCCCTCAGGGCTCTTGAATTTCAATCGTGTGATTTAGGAGGAATTGCTATGGCAAGTGATGCGTATCTTCTCATCGACACCGTCGAGGGAGAATCCGTTGCGCAAGGGATGACCAAGAATATTGAGCTGGACAGCTTTTCGTTCGGCGCTTCGAACCCCGCTGACGTCGGTGGAGGCGGTCTGTCTGCCGGGAAATGCTCCCTGTCGGACTTCAGCTTCACGTGCGCGGTCGATAAGGCGAGCTATCAGATTCTGAAAGCCCTCTATACCGGCCAGCACATCGCCACAACCACATTCTCGCTTCGCAAGTCGACGGGCGCCGCGACTCCCTACACCTATCTGCAGGTGACCATGACCAATTGCTATATCACCAGCAATAGCATCGGCGGAGGGTCACAAGGTGTTCCCTCGCAGAGCGTCAGCATTGCGTACGAGCAGATTTTGTATACGTACTACACGCAGGATACTTCGAGTGGTGCGGTTACGCAGGCTGGAGCCGCGACCTACAACATCGGCGCCGTGCAGCAGAGCTAGCAAGACGGCGACTGAACGTTCGTTCGAATCTGGAGGCATCTCCGCAGCCGGCCCTGGCCGGAGTGGAGGTGCCTCCATGCTCTACAGCAACTTCGCTCTTACAGCAACTTCCGGCGGAATCTTTTCTCTTGGTAAGTCAGCCGGTCGTTTGCAGAATCCATTCCAGATCATGGGTGCGCGATGACTCCACTAGAACTCTACCGGGCAGGCCGGCTGACGGACGCAATCAAGGCCTTGAGCGCCGAATTGCGCGACAATCCGACCGACATCAAGCGCCGTACTTTCCTCTTTGAACTCCTCTGCTTTGCCGGCGAGTATGATCGCGCCGACAAGCAACTGGAAGTGTTAGGGCAGGCAGGGCCAGAAAGCGAATTGGGTGTTCTGCTGTATCGCAGCGCGCTGTTTGCCGAGCGTCAGCGCCACGATTTGTTCGAAAAGGGCGAACTCCCTGCCGAAAAAGATGACGAAGAATCGAATCGAGGCGGCGTGGCGAATGATAAACCTTTCAGTTACTTCTCTGACGCCGATCCCAGAACTGGCGCCAGGCTTGAACTGTTCGCCGCGGGAAACTATTTACTGCTTCCGCTGGAGCACGTGGCCTCCATCCAAATTCCTCCGCCCCAACGGCTGCGAGATCTTCTGTGGACGCCGGCTGCGGTGCGCACCGCGCCTTCGTTTAAAGGCACGGAACTAGGGGAAGTGTTGCTTCCCGTGCTGGCTCCGTTCTCATGGCGGCATCCCGATGAAGCGGTGCGCCTGGGACGCATGACCGTCTGGGAAAAGCCGCAAGGTTCTGAATATCAAGTTCCATTTGGACAAAAGATGTGGGTGGTGGACGACGACGACATCTCATTCCTTGAACTACGTGCCCTCGAGTTCAATCCAGCTTCTGTGGCCGCCTAATTTATCATGCCCCTTCCCGACGATCTGCTGAACCCTATTGAAGGGCCGAATCCCAGTGGCGCGAACCTGCGCTACGATCCGGTCTACGACAAGATTAAAGAAGCACGGCGCGAGGAAGACCAGCCTCCGCCGGGCATGACCGAGCGCGACCGGAAAGTGCCGGATAACCCGCTGGTGATCAAACTCGCCACCGAAGTCCTTACCAAGAAAACCAAAGACCTGCAGGTTGCCGCCTGGCTTACCGAGGCGTGGCTCAAGCAGAAGGGTTTTGGCGGACTGAAGGACGGTCTCGGTTTGTGTCTGGGCCTGGTCGATAAGTTTTGGGACACGCTGTACCCCGAACTGGAAGACGGCGATTCGCAAACCCGCGGAGCGCCGTTGGGATTTATCGGAGTGAAGCTCGATATTCCCATAAAGTTCGCTCCGGTGGTGGAGAAGGCAACCTACGGCCAGCTCGATTACCAGCAGTCCCGGGATCTGGGCTACGAAGATCAGGCCAAGACCGACGAAGCCAAGAAGAACCGCGCTGCCGCCCTGAAGGAGGGCAAACTCGCTCCTGAAGTTTTCGATAAGGTTTTTGAAGAGACGCCGAAAAAGTTTTATGCCCAGGCGGAGCAGGATCTGGACGCCTGCCTGAGTACGCTGGCTCAGCTGACCAAGACGTGCGACGAGAAGTTCGGGGACGACGGCCCCGCCTTTGGTTCGTTGAAGAAATCGCTCGAAACAGAGCGCCACCTGATTCACGGCTTCCTCCAGAAGAAGCGCGAGAAGGAACCCGATCCCGTGGAAGCGGTCCCGGCCGGGGATGGTGCGGGCGCCGAGGGAGAAGGGGCCACTGCGGATGGCGGAGGCGCCGTACGGACCGGCGTGCTGATTTCGCTGGATAATTCGTCGGAACCGGCCGACCGCGTCGAAGCGATTAAAAAAGTAGCGGAGGCGGCGGCATTTCTGCGCCGCCGCGAACCTACCAGTCCTGCGTCTTATCTGATGTTGCGCGGCCTGCGCTGGGGAGAGTTGCGCGCGGCCATTGACCTGGCGGACCCTACGCGGCTGGAAGCTCCGCCTACTGAACTTCGCCGGCATTTGAAAAAGCTGCTGATCGACAAGAAGTACGAGCAATTGCTCGAAGCCGCCGAGAGCGCGATGGCGCTGCCCTGCAGCCGGGCATGGCTTGACCTGCAGCGTTTTGTAGTCGAGGCGTGCGATGGCCTGGGCAGCGGATACGAAGCGATTGCACGCGCCATTCGTTCGGAACTGAAAGCGCTGGTTACTGACATTCCGCAACTGCTCGACGCCACGCTGATGGACGAAACTCCTGCCGCGAATGCTGAAACCCGCGCCTGGTTAGTGGCGCTCAAGCAAGCGCCGTCCGAGCCAACTGCCCCAGCGGAAGCGCCATTGCAGGCCACCGCCAGTTCGAACGGTCTGGGATCACGATGGCCGGGTCAGGCGACCGACGCCTATGCCTCGGCGATTCAGGCGCTGCGCGAAGGACAGGAACGGAAAGCATTCGAGATTCTGCAGCAGGATATTGCCCGCAAGCGCTCTGGACGCGAACGCTTCCGCCGACGAATGCAACTGGTCGAGATCTGCGCATCCACCAACAAGCCAAACGTCGCGCAGCCCATCCTCGACGATCTGGCGGCGGCTATCGAGAACCACAAGCTCGATGAGTGGGAAGATCCAGGTATGGTTGCCGGCGCTCTGGCCACGATCATGAAGATGAGCATGAAAATTCAAGCGGACAAGGCGCAGCAACAGAAAATGTTCGAGCGCATTTGCCGCCTCGACCCGGCTCAAGCGCTCGGAGACGGGAAATAATTCATGGCCAGGCGAGACGCTACTGGACCGGTCACGCTCTCGGTGCTGGACCGGCTCATCGATCGGGATCCGAAGACCAGTTCCGAGGTTCCCTTCACCCGCGCACAATCCTTGCGCGAGCTGAAGTTGGGCCTGAAGCGGGATCTCGAATGGCTGCTCAATACCAGACGCACGATCGATCCAGCGCCCGACTCGGCCCGCGAGACGGTTCGCTCGGTCTACCAATACGGGTTTGCGGATGTCACTTCCAAGTCGGTTCTGTCCACCCGCGACCATAGCGACCTGGTGCGCGACATGGAAGCAGCCATAGCAATTTTCGAGCCACGATTGAAACGGGCCAAGGTGCGCATGGAGGCCGTGGAAGGCAGTTATCGCAGCTTGAAGTTCGTGATTGAAGGATTGCTCTGCATGGATCCCGCGCCTGAGCCCGTACGTTTCGATACGGTGCTCGAGTTGGGCAAAGGCGAGTACGAGATCAAGGGAGCCGACCTTGCGCAATGAGCTGAGGAACTACTACGAGAGCGAGCTCACGTTCCTGCGCCAGATCGGAGCGGAGTTCGCCGACAAGTATCCGAAGATCGCCTCGCGCCTGGTGCTGGAACCGGATCGCTGCGAAGATCCGCACGCCGAACGCATGCTGGAGGCCTTCGCGCTGCTGGCGGCGCGGGTTCACCTGCGCATCGACGACGACTTTCCCCAGATCACCGAGGCGCTGCTCAACATCCTTTATCCGCACTATATGCGGCCCGTACCGTCGATGTCGGTGGCGCAGTTTCACACCGATGCGGAACAGGGCAAGCTCACCAGCGCTCTCAAGATTCCGAAAGGCACAGTTCTCTATTCGCGTCCGGTGGAAGGAGTACCGTGCAAGTTCCGAACTTCCTATGAGACCACGGTGTGGCCCTTCAAAGTTTCCCAGGCGCAGTGGATGACGCCCGACCGGATTCGCCCCGCCCTGCGCGCGTCGGAGGCCGCGGTCCTGCGACTCGAACTGGAATGTTTCCAGGATGTTTCTTTTGAAAAGCTCGAGCTCGAAACGGTGAACTTCTATCTGAATGGCGAGAGCGCCGTCGTCCACAGTCTGTACGAATTGTTATGCCGGAACTGCGTGCGGATTCTGCTGCGCGATCCAGCGAACCCGAAAACTCCAATGCGCGAAGTTCCGGTGAAAAATCTGCAGCCCATGGGCTTCGGGGAAACGGAAGACGTGCTGCCTTATCCCAGGCGCTCGTTCGTGGGTTACCGGCTACTGCAGGAGTACTTCGCGTTCCCCGAGAAGTTCTTTTTCCTGAGCCTGACCGGGCTTTCGGAGTTGCAGCGCGCCGGGCTGACGTCGAAAGCCGAGATTCTGTTCATGATTTCTCCCTTTGAGCAGGACGGCCGCCAACAGCGCCTGGAAGTCGCGGTGAACCCGAAGACGCTGCGTTTGGGCTGCACTCCCATCATTAATTTGTTTTCGCAGACCGCCGAACCGATCCTGGTCGATCAAACGCGCTACCAGTATCCAATCGTGCCCGACGCACGCCGCCGGCAGACCATGGAAATCTATTCTGTCGACGAGGTGGTCAGCACCGATGCAGAGTCTCATCAAACGGTGACATTTCAGCCTCTGTATTCTGAGCGCCACGCGGTGGCGGGAACAACTCCTGCCTATTGGTACGTGACTCGCTCGCCTTCGACCCGTAAGGGCGACGACGGCACCGATGTGTTTCTTTCGCTGGTCGATCTCTCGGCTCGTCCCATGCAACTCGACTATGACACGGTGACAGTGCGAAGTACCTGCACCAACCGCGATCTGGTGACACGGTTGCCGTTTGGCAGCGAGACCGGCGATTTCGAAATGACCGGGGCGGCCGCGGTCAAGCGCATCGTTGCGCTGCATAAGCCGACTCGTACTCTGCGTCCTCCGCTGGACGGGAAGACTCTGTGGAGCCTGATCTCGCACCTGTCGTTGAATTATCTTTCCATTGTCGATGACGGCAAAGAGGCGCTGCAGAAGATTCTTGAGCTGTACGATTTCTCCGAGTCGCCGGATACCAAGAAACAGATCGGTGGAATCACCTCGGTCGACGCGCGCCGCCATTTCACCCGCGTGATTTCGGAACACGGGATTGGTTTCGCGCGCGGCACGCGGGTGGAAATTGAATTCGACGAGGAGCAGTTCAGCGGCGGCGGCGCTTATCTGTTTGCCAGCGTGCTTGAAAAATTTCTGGGCCTGTACGTATCGATGAACAGCTTCAGCCAATTAGTGGCGCGCAGCCGCCAGCGAAAGGAGCCGTTGGAAGAATGGCCACCGAGAGCGGGACAATCCGTTCTGATCTAGCCGCGTCTGAAATCGCCGAGAAGCTCCGTCGTGAGCCGTTCTCGTTTGATTTCTTCCAGGCGGTGCGTCTGCTCGAGCGCTTTTTCCCCGAGCGGACGTCGGTCGGAAAGTTTACCCATCCGGAGAACGAGGTCGCGCGTTTTGGCGTGCATCCCTCGCTGGCATTTCCCGCCAGCCAGATCCAGTCGATGGACTGGCCGGGCGAAGACCCCAACGGTGAAGATGGCCCGCACGAAGACGGGCCCGAGAAGCCGGTTCACATGACTGTGAATTTCATGGGCCTGACCGGGCCCCAGGGAGTTCTTCCCAATCCCTACACTACGCTCCTGATCGAGCGTTTGCGATTTAACGACTCCGCGCCGCGAGATTTTCTGGATATTTTCAATCACCGGATCATCTCCCTTTTTTATCGCGCCTGGAGAAAGTACCGGTTCGACGTGGCCTGCGAGCAGGGCGAGCGCGATCTTTTCTCGCGGCATTTGCTCAGCCTGCTGGGACTCGGCACAGATGGCCTGCGCGACCGGCAAGCAGTGTCGGACGATACTCTGATTTATTACGCGGGCTTGCTGGCGCAGCGTCCACGCTCGGCCCAGGCTTTGCAGCAGATCCTTTCTGACTACTTCGATGTGCCGGTCCAGATTGAACAATTCGCCGGAGGCTGGTACCGGCTGGACCGCGAAACGCAATGCAATTTGTCAGAAGGAAAAAACGAGAGCGGCGAACTCGGTTTTGGCGCCGTGGTCGGCGATGAGGTGTGGAACCAGCAGTCGAAAGTGCGCATCGTTCTGGGTCCGCTGACTCTGGAGCGGTACGCGGAGTTTCTGCCCGACGGCGAATCGTATGAGCCGCTGGGCGCGTGGGTACGATTTTTTTCGAACGACGAATGGGATTTCGAAGTGCAGCTGATTCTCGAACGCGAGCAGGTCCCGGCCTGCACCCTGGGAACGGAAGGCATAGCTGGCCCGCAATTGGGCTGGGTGTCGTGGGTGAAGTCGGTGCCCTTCGGCCGGGACCCGGACGATACTGTGCTGGCGCTGCGAGCAGCGGAAGGAGAACGTCATGAATCTGAAGTCACTGATCGGCAAGCTTAACGATTCGACTCGGGGCGCGCTGGAGGCAGCGGCTGGACTCTGCCTGGCACGCACGCACTATGACATCGAAGTGGAGCACTATCTTACGAAGTTGCTCGACTCCACCGATAACGATGTGGCCGCGATTTATAAACATTTCGAGATCGATACCTCGCGGCTTTCCGGCGAACTGGCTCGCGCGCTCGACAAGTTGAAGACCGGAAACGCGCGCACGCCGTCGCTCAGCCCTTCGCTGATGAGGATGCTGATCGAAGCCTGGACGATCGGCTCGATCGACTACAACGCCGGACAGGTGCGAACGGGGTTTACCATCCTCGCCTTGGCGACGAACGATGAGCTTGTGCGCCTCATGCGCGACATCAGCCGCGAGTTCCAGAAAATTCAGGCCGACTCGTTGCGCAAAGATTTCGCCTCGATTGTCGGCAATTCGAGTGAGGAGGCGCAGGCTGCTGTAGCGGCCGCCGCCGCGGCGCCAGGCGCGCCCTCCGCGGGCCCGCGTCCGGGCGGAAAAACTCCGAACCTCGATCAGTTCACTATCAACCTCACTGAGAAGGCGAAGACCGGAAAGATCGATCCCGTGCTGGGGCGCGATTTTGAAATTCGCCAGGTAGTCGACATTCTGATGCGTCGCCGGCAAAACAATCCGATTCTCACCGGCGAGGCGGGCGTGGGAAAAACGGCCGTGGTGGAAGGCTTCGCGTTGCGCGTGGCGCAGGGCGACGTGCCGCCGCCGCTGCGCAACGTCATCATCCGAACTCTTGATCTCGCGCTGCTGCAGGCGGGAGCGGGAATTAAAGGTGAATTCGAGAACCGATTGAAGGGACTGATCGAGGAAGTGAAAGCCTCGCCCATCCCCATTATTTTATTCATCGATGAAGCCCACACCATGATCGGTGCGGGTGGCGCCGCAGGACAAGGCGATGCTGCCAACCTTCTGAAGCCGGCTCTGGCACGCGGCGAACTGCGAACCATCGCGGCCACTACCTGGTCGGAATATAAGAAGTATTTTGAGAAAGATCCTGCGCTGGCGCGCCGCTTCCAGGTGGTGAAAGTGGAGGAGCCGATTGAAACCCAGTGCCTCACCATGCTGCGCGGCATTGTGCCATCGCTCGAGAAGCACCATAAGGTCCGCATTCTGGACGAGGGATTAACGGCAGCAGTGCATCTTTCGCACCGCTATCTCGCCGGGCGCCAGTTGCCCGACAAAGCCGTCAGCATACTCGATACAGCATGCGCGCGCCTTGCCTTGGGCCAGAGCGCGACTCCGCCGGCCATTGAAGACAGCGTTCGCCAGATCGACGATTTGGCGGTTCAGCAGCGCATCCTGGAACGCGAATCGCTGACTGGGACCGATCATCACGAACGGCTGCAGGAGATCGCCAGCAAGAGCGCGGAAATCCAATCGCATCTGGCAGGTTTGCGGACGCGCTTTGAGAAGGAACGCGACCTGGTGACCACGATTCGCGATTTGCGTTCGCAACTCGAGGGTGCAGGTTCGCAGAACGGCAACGCCGTCGCGCACGCTGAAATCCCCGGAGTCGCAACTGACGCGGCCGCGCCCGGTCCAGCCACTGCGGCGCCAGCGGTGGCAACATCATCGGCTACCACATCGGCCACAGCCACTGCGGTCGAAGAAGCCGCCAAGCCTGTGGACGTGGCTGCGGTTCGCGCCCAACTGGCGCAGGCCGAGGCTGATCTCGCCGCACTGCAGGGGGAGACACCGATGATTCGCGTCGCGGTCGACGCTCAAATCGTGGGCGAAGTCATTTCCGCCTGGACCGGAATTCCGGCCGGCAAAATGATGAAGGACGAAATCACGACCGTCCTTTCTCTGCCGACATTCCTGGGCCAGCGCGTGATTGGCCAGCTTCACTCGCTCGAAGTCATCAGCCAGCGCATTTCTACTTCGCGCGCCCGTCTCGACGATCCCAACAAGCCGATCGGCGTTTTCATGCTGGTCGGACCCAGCGGAGTCGGCAAGACCGAAACTGCGCTCGCGCTCTCCGATCTTCTTTACGGCGGAGAACGGAACCTGATCACCATCAACATGTCGGAGTTCCAGGAAGCGCACACCGTATCCACGTTGAAGGGCTCGCCTCCGGGCTACGTCGGTTACGGTGAAGGCGGTGTGCTCACCGAAGCGGTCCGGCGCCGGCCATATTCTGTTGTTCTGCTCGATGAAGTTGAAAAAGCGCATCCTGATGTGCTGGAACTTTTCTATCAGGTGTTCGACAAAGGACACATGGAAGATGGCGAAGGCCGCGAGATCGATTTCAAGAACACGATCATCATTCTCACCACCAACGCCGGCACCGACACCATGGCGAAGCTCTGCGCCGACCCGGAAACCATGCCCGGTCCCGACGGTCTGCTCAAGGCGCTCAAACCGGAGCTCAACAAGATTTTCAAACCGGCATTTCTCGGGCGCATGGTGCTGATTCCTTACATGCCCATTCGTGATGAGAATCTGCGACAGATCATCCGGCTCAAGCTGGGCAAAATTCAGCGCCGCATGCAGGAGAATCACAAGATCGAAATGTCCTTCGATCCGGCGCTGGTGCAGGAAGTGGCGAATCGCTGCACTGAGGTTGAGAGCGGCGCCCGCAACGTGGATAACATTCTCACTAATACGCTGCTGCCTGATATTTCGCGGCAGTTGTTGTCGCGCATGGCGGCGAATGAGCCCATGGAACGAATTCACGTGGGGATCGGAGCAGACGGGGCCTTCGAATATCGATAGAAAAACGGACGGCGCGACCGGCAGATGCCCTCTCAGGTAGGCCGCCGGCGGCGAAAAACTGTGATAACCAGACTGCGATAACCAAGGGAAGGACCGTTTCGTGGCAGACGCAAGCTACAGTCAAGATAACCGGCTGCTGATTTTGGATACGCCGCTGGGCAAGGACGTGCTCCTGTTGCAGGAGTTGACCGGCGAAGAAGGAATCTCGCGTCTGTTCACCTACGAACTGAATCTGCTTGCCCACGAGAACGACTCCGTTGTTTTTTCCGATATCGTCGGCCAGAAAGTTTCCATCAGCCTCAGCCGTCCTGATGGCTCTAGCCGCCACATCAGCGGCTACGTGAGCCGTTTCACGCAGGGCGCCACCGATGACCGGATGTTCACTCACTACCACGCACAGGTAGTGCCCTGGCTCTGGTTTCTGACCCGCCAGGCCGATTGCCGCATTTTCCAGAACCTGGCCGTGCCCGACATCATCAGTCAGGTTTTCAATCTGTTCGACTTTAAAGATTTCCGGCTCTCTTTGAAGAACACGTATCCTCAGCTCGAATATTGCGTGCAGTATCGCGAGACCTCGTTCAACTTCGTTTCGCGCCTCATGGAAGAGTTCGGCATCTTCTATTACTTCGATCATTCGACCGAAGGAAAGCACACGATGGTGCTGGCCGATCAGTCGAACACTCTTCCCGCCTGTCCCAGTTCTCCGATCAGTTACGACACCGAGGTCGGGGGTATTTACGATCCCGAAGCTATCAGCGATTGGCACGTTGGACAGGAAGTGCGCACTGGCAAGTACACGGTAACCGACTACAATTTCACGACTCCCTCCACCAGTTTGCTGGCCAACGATCCGACGGTGGTAACTCTCTCCGCCAGCCAACCGCTCGAGCTTTTTGACTATCCCGGATTGCACACCACCAAAGACCAAGGCGACACCGTCGCCAAGACGCGCATGCAGGAGGAAGAAGCAGGCTACATGGTGGTGCAAGCGGCTAGTAATTGCCGCGCCGTAATGTCGGGCTACGCGTTCGTGTTGAAGAATCACTATCGCGGGGACCAGAACACGAACTACGTGGTGACCCAGGTCCGGCACTACGCCACCGCTGGACAGACTTACACGACCGCGGGCACGTCGGGTGGAGAGGTTTATTCAAATCATCTCACTTGCATTCCTGCGTCCGTTACTTACCGCCCGCCGCGAGTAACTCCCAAGCCCTTTGTCCAGGGCCCCCAGCCCGCGCTGGTGGTGGGCAAAGCCGGCGAGGAAATCTGGGTCGACAAATACGGACGGGTGATCGTGCAGTTTTATTGGGACCGGCTTGGCAAGCAAAACGAGAACAGTTCCTGCTGGATTCGCGCTTCTCAACCCTGGGCCGGCGGAAACTGGGGCGCGATGTGGATTCCGCGCATTGGGCAGGAAGTGCTGGTCAGTTTTCTGGAAGGCGACCCAGACCGGCCGGTCATTACCGGCCGCGTCTACAACGCGAACCAGATGCCGCCATACACTCTGCCCGATTACCAGACGCGCAGCACATTTATGTCGCGCAGTTCCAAGGGCGGCGGCGCGTCGAACTATAACGAGCTTCGTTTTGAAGATCTGAAAGGGCAGGAACAGATTTTCATGAATGCCGAAATGGATATGGATCTGCGCGTCGAGAAGGATTCGCGCGAATTCATCGGCGCTAACCGCCATCTCATCGTTACTACCAACCAGGTCGAGCAGATTCAAACCGATAAGCATTTGCATGTCCAGGGGAACCATTTCGAGAAGGTTGACTCGAACATGTCACTGCAAGTCGGCGGCAATCAGATGGAGAGCGTAACGGGCAACAAGTCACTCAACGTTACTGGCGATCAGAAAGAAAGCGTCACCGGCAATGTCTCACTTTCGGTTACTGGTGGAAAGATGGACTCGATCACGATGGGTTACATGATGAGTGCACTGAGCATCCATCTCAGTGCACAGACCGGTATCGTGATCGAATGTCCGGTGGGAATCACTCTGAGTTCAGGAGCCAATTCGATTGATATTGGCCCCGCCGGTGTGTTTGTCACCGGAACTCCGTTTGTGTACCTCAACAGCGGCAGTTCGCCTGCCAGCACCTCGGACCCCAGTTCAGGTTCCCCCGACAGCCCGACCGCTCCGAACGATCCGGATACAGCGGATGATGGGAGCAAGGGAACGAAGCTGAGCTAGCTGTTCATCTCAAAGGATAGGAGCCTCGAGATGTCCGGACCTTACGTGATCAATGATCCTGCGTTGCTGCTGTCCTTGGTGGGCAAGGATGCGGTGGTGGAGGGTCCCCATTACGGAGTCCAATGCGTGGCCCTGGTCAAGATCTATACCATCAACGATGCAGGCCAGAAATGTGCTCGGTCCCTGGATTGGGAGGCAGGGACGTCAGTGAAAGACGCGGTCGACGCTGGCACCATCGAACGAGGGACGGCCATCGCAACCTTTAACAAGGATGGAAAGTACCTCAGCGCGCCGACCGGCAATCATGCTTGTCTCTTTGTGGAGGCGCAAAAAGACGGAAGCGGCTTCCTCGTACTGGAGCAGCACGTCGATCCGATTCCCGACAGGATTCAAAATCGTGTCTTGAAGTACCAGGGCAAGCCGGACAACGGTGCGATTCAGATGAACAACGGCGACTGCTATTCCATAGTCCTATGAGACCGACAGTGGCACGGTGTGGATTGCTGGCGGCGATTGTCTTCTTGTTGCTCAGTCACCCCGCTGTTTCTCAGTCGACCGAGATTCAGTGTCCCTCCAGCATCGTGGTGCAGGAGTCGGCGGATCTCACCAACCTTCCGGGGTGGCGGACTCACGACAATAGCGTGAAGGGAGTCCACCACTTCTACGGAGCAGCGTTCTCCGAAGGCCCGCCCGAGAATCTGGTCTATCAGGCCCCTTCCGGCGGCACCAAGACGAAGCGGAGTAAAGTCGAGGTCTACGATTTCTCTGCCATTTCTGACGACGTCTGGATCTCGTGCCTCTATCGGGATACGTCACAAACCCTGACCCAGAAGCTACCCAAAAAATTCTCTCGTTGTGAGGTCGCCTACGATGAGAAGACCGGATTCCGATCGGTGAAGGGAATCAGTTGCTTCTAGGCAAGGAGTTCAGCCGGCCCGGTGACGCGAGTGCCCCTACGGCAGCATTCTACGGCACCATCACAGTCATCTCTCCTGGCATCACAATGCTGATGACGCCGGCCCACATGCACATCAGGGTCGAGGTGCTGTCGAGCGTGGGCATGTAGGCGAGCAGCACGGTCGGAGCGCCTGGAACCCACGGGGCGACCGTCATGGGAATGCAGGGCATAGGAGTCAAAACGCCCATGGCAGCTGCGGTGGCGGCGGCGACCATCGGGTTGGCGGGCGACATGCACACGCCGAATGGCATGATGTTGACCATGGGAATATAGTCCATGATGTTGGCGTCCGGCACCTCGTCGGTTAACACCATGTTGGTGGGCAGAACCACCAGCGAACTTGGCGCCATGCCCATGGTGCACATCAACGTCGCTCCCATGCAAACTTGCATCGGCATATGCCATCCCCCAGGCCAATTCGGCTGCCGGGAATTTTAGCAAAGCCGGAAGCGAATGCAACCGGGAAGCGAACGGGCGTTGCAAATGCGCGCATGCTGATTCAGCAGAAAGTGATTCACGGAAGCGGCGCGACCGATGACCACGTCCGGCCAGCGACGGATCACGTCAGACAACTTAAAGAGCAACGTCGCCGGGATAAGCCTATTGGTCCCCTGAAGTTCAATTTCCGTAGGTCCTGGTCGCTGAAAACCCTTGTAGCCCAGGGTGTTAGACAAAATCCCCAATGACTACAGTGAACCCCCGCGGTTAACCCGGTGAGAACTTTAGTAACCTTGCCGTTGCCCGCGGCATCTTACACTATTAACAGAGCGTTAAAGCCTGGGATGAATGCTCCCAAAGGGAAGTAGTGATGGCGAGAAATAAACTGACGTCGGGAATGTGGCGCATCGATCCGCAGAAGTGGTCGCGAGTAATCGACCGCTCCGGACAGCCGGTCGCCTCCATTGAAGCGGATATGGATCCCACGGCCAGCGCCAGCCTGATCGCCGCTGCGCCCGATATGTTCGAGTTGCTGCAAGCTTTGGAGAGTGACGAGTCTCTGCCGGAGGGCGTGCATGAGGAGATTCAACTTGTTCTTCGCCGCGCCCGCGGTGATTTTGGTCTGGCGGTTTTTTCCCGCAATGCCGCCAAACAATTGAAGTCTCGAACCCAGGAATGGCTGAAGTTCATGGAAGGTCTGTGGACGCCAGGCCGCGACGGAAAATAGTCGTCTACTGATTCTCGATCGCATTCCGCCTACCGCGAAAACTAGTTCCTTCCAATTCGTTTCCGATTTTTCCACCCGATTCGCTACGCCCGATTTGCCCTTTGCTTCCTGGCTCAGGACTTGTTATTGTGGGCAGCCGTGCTGAGAACCGCCTGAATGGCTCCTCCAGGTGAAGCTCGGCGGCCGTGATTCTATGAAGCAGCTGAAACCAGTTCTGTGGACCAAGGGCACGTTCCTGACCCCGCAACATCTCCAGGTACAGGACCGCTTCATCGAAGATGCGCTGAATTTTCGCCTGCAGGCGCTCAAGTTTTGTCCCTGGGGATTCCGCGAACTTTCGATCAATGCGGAGCTGCTGACCGAGGGCCAGTTTGCTGTCACACGCGCCACCGGAATTTTCCCCGACGGACTGCTGTTCGAGATTCCCGAGGCCGATCCACCGCCGCCGTCGAAGTCGCTGGAAGAATTCTTCGAGCCGGGAGATAAGAGTCTCGACATCTATCTCGCCATTCCGGATTACCGGCAACGTGGTCTGAATGTGTCCACGGGAAAAGACGGAGGCACGCGCTACCTCGCGGAGGTGACGGCCTTTCGCGACGAGAATACAGGTGCGAGTGAGAAGCCGATTCAGGTAGCGCGAAAAAATATGCGCTTGCTTGCGGACTCGGAGAATCGCGAAGGCTCCTCCGTGCTGCGCATCGCGAACGTCGAGCGCACACCCGCCGGCACGTTTCAACTCAATCCGCGGTTCATTCCTCCGCTCATTGAGATCGGCGCCAGCGAATATTTAGTCGGACTACTGCGCGGGCTGGTCGAACTGCTCTCCGCGCGTAGCACGCAGCTTTCGGCAGGACGGCGGCAGAAAAATCAGAGCCTGGCGGATTTCACCGCGTCCGATATCGCCAATTTCTGGCTGTTGTATACGGTGAATTCCAACTTCCCGGTTTTTTCTCATCTCTACGAGAGCAAGATGGGACATCCCGAAGAGTTGTACGCTGCCATGGTTACGCTGGCGGGCTCGCTCACTACGTTTTCGCAGAAATTGCGGCCACGCGATCTGCCGCTCTACGTGCACGATTCGCTCGGTCCGATTTTTTCCGAACTCGACGAGAAGATGCGCTCGCTTCTCGAAACGGTCGTGCCCACCAACCTGGTTTCGCTGCCACTGAAGCTGTCGCAGGATTCGATTTACGCCACGGCCATCGACCACGACAAATACTTGACGAACACGCGCATGTACCTGGCGGTGAGCGCCGAAACCACGGAAGAAAACATCATTCAGAAAGTGCCGCAGTTGGTGAAGGTCTGTTCCGCCACCCACATCGAGCACCTGGTGCGACAGGCCCTGCCAGGAATCTCGCTACGCCATCTCACCAATCCGCCGAGCGCGATCCCGGTGAAATTGAAGTATCAGTATTTCGCGCTGAACCAGGCCGGCCCGGCCTGGGAAGCAGTCACCCGAGCCCGCAACTTTGCCGCCTACGTTCCCGGAGAGCTTCCGAATCCCACTCTCGAATTGCTCATCCTGCTTCCGCAGGCGAACTGAACCGCTTCGCCGCGAATCAAACTCGCGCGAATCAGACATGCCGCGGTCGGACCCGTGATCCCTGCTTAGTGCTTTAGCACAAAGTAAAGCACCAGCAGGGCGGCAGCAAAGAAAAGCACAGTCAGGATCAAGATCAGCGGCCAGTAGGAAACCGGCGGTGGCGCGGCAGCCTCAACTTTCGGAGCCTTAGGAGCGGCGGGGAGCTTGGGCGCCGCAGGCATTTTGGGCGCTGCCGGAGCGGCGAACGCAGGCTTGGGCGCCACTGGCGGCGGAGGAAGCGGCGGAGGCGCCATGGCCGGCACTGACAACGCCGGCATAGCGAACGCAGGTGGTCCTGCTGCCCTGGCCGGACCCTCAGCGCTGGCATCGTCGGCAGGATTAGCGGGCCGCGCCGAAATGATGCGGGTGTAAGAGCTTGGGCCGCTCGGGATCTCCTGCGGCGGCGGAGCGGATTCGAACACCGGGCGGGAGAACGCGCCGGTCGCTCCGTCCGGACCGAGAGCCGGCGGCGTAACCACAGGAGGCCTCGGCACTGGCGGACTCGATGGTACCGGCACCGGCATCTGGAAGATCGGCGGCGCCGGTGCCGCGTAGGGCGCCAGCTTCGGCGCAGGGAAAGGATCCTTCGGCGCCGCGGGAAACGTCGCCGATTGCAGACTCGACTCGGCAGGGTCCGGCGAGTGTAGGCCGGACGCGGGAAGCGGCGGCGCAGAAAGCCCCGGCGCAGGATTCGCGTTGGCCCGCGGCAGTCCGGGTGGCGATGTCGTGCTCGACATCCGCGGAGAAATCTCCGGAGTGAACCATCCGGTGAATGATCCGGCGGGCTCGTTTCCCGCGATTCCCGCCGCTGGCGGCGGCTCTTCCTTCTGCGGCTTTACCGAGCCAAACATCGACGTGAAGTCCCCCACTGGTTTTGGCGCGGCTTCCTGTCGCGGGCTTACAGCCGGTGTCTCTGACGGAACGTCTCCGCGGAACGGTCCCTGAAAAAAGCTGGTGAACTCGCCAAGCTTGGGTCCCTCCTTGGGAGGCGGGGCCGTGACCGGCGAAGGAAAATTCCTGGCGGCGGAATCAGGACGAAACGATGCTGCGGGACTGCTTGTATTCGGATCCGTTCTGGGCGGAGCAGGAGTCCGCGCCGACTCTGGAGCCCACGGCGGCGCCGAGTGAAGGCCCGACTGTTCTCCGGCGGAACAGATGGGTGGCAGAGGCCTGGACGGCACAGGAACGGAATACGGGTCAGCTTCCCTGGCGGGTGGGTTTGGAGCAGCTGATTGCGCGGGAGGGTCAAAATCGCGCAACAACTGTGTGACCGAAACCGGGCTCGCCGAGGCTGGGGGCACTGAGGCCGCAGGAACGAAAACTGGGGCAACGAAAGCTGGGGCAACGGGAACCGGGGCAACCGAAACTGGCGAAACCGAAACCGGAGTCACCGGGACCGGCCCTTGCAGGTCCTTCACCGCTACCTCCGCCGTCGCGGCCTTGCTTTCCGGAGTCGGCGGCGCGGGGGGCATCGGAATCTCCTGAGTATCGCGCGCCTGCGCTTTATACTGCTTCACCCAGGCCCGCAGCGCAGTTTCCTCCGGCAATTTGGTCACAAGGTAGGCATACAGCGTTCCACTATAGCGGCCCGTCTCCAGCACCAGTCCCACCGGCTCGGGAGCGACCCGGCGAAACGAATCGAGCACCCACTGCACGGTAGGCTGGTTCGGCTTCTGCGGATCTCCATGCAAAATGTGCACCAGCACGCGCTCACCCCGCACTTTGTCATTAGCGACAAAGGTTTCCACCGCGCCGGTGGTCAGCGATTCCAGCAGTTCGTATTTTTCTCCGAATTTCATGCCTGGTTCGTAATTCCCCTCAAAAAGCCACTCGCCTCGACGCAGGATTATACCTCGCGATCGCAAGCGCATCGCAAAGAATGCAGAGCGCTGAACTCCAGCGGGCTGGCAAGTTAGACGACTCTTAGCCTTGCCGACCAGCCTCGCAGGAGCACGCGCCCGGGGTGCTTCCGGGAGCACATGGACTGCCGTCCTAGCCGGGATTTTTCTTGACTTGCACCGCCGCCGGGATCAAAATTGCCTTCACTCCCACGTCGCAGGCGATATGTATCCCAGACGTTTCGATGGAGATGCGGTGATGCCTGTGGACGACCAAAGAATTCCCCCGGAGTTCAAAGTTTCCGTTGTGAAGTCAAAACTTGAAGGATTTTCTCGCCAGGAGTTTGCGATGAATTCAGTGCCGATGAGTCTCGTTCCCATGAGTTTCGTGTCGAAAAAGACAATCTTGCTAGCGTTCTTGCTCGCCGCCCTGGTTGCAGGTGCGGCCGCCGATAAGAAGTCAGCCCCCGCGCCGAAAGCTGCCGCACCCAAAGCTGCTCCCGCGCGACCGGCCGCCAATCGCCCCGCGGCGAACCGGCCTGCGACTGCCAATCGTCCCGGTGCCACAGGCACCAGGCCTGGAACCGCAGCCGGGACAAGGCCTGGCGCTGGCAGACCAGGGACGGGAGTCGCGAATAGGCCTGGAACCACGGGAAGGCCTGGCGCCGGTGGGGCGATGCGCGGAACCACCACCGACGCCCGGGGAGCGAGAGGCGGCGCTGGTAACGTGTCCAGAGTCAACCGGCCTCTTCCCGGGAAACAGGTTTCCCTCCGGGGTGGCGGAACGGCAAACTTCCGCCCCAACGGACAGGTTCGTTCCATTAATCGGAATGGCATGCACATCGAACACGGCCTGAACGGAAGCCGCCGCATCGAGAGCACGCACAATGGAGCCCGCGTCGTAACCACCGGCCGAGGCTCTGGCTACGTGCAGCGGCCTTACGTTACCCGCGGCGGTCGCACCTACGTATCGCGCACGGTCGTGATTAATCACGTGGCGTACGCCCGCGTTTACCGTTCGTACTCTTACGGAGGCCACTACTATTACGGCTACCATCCGGCGTTTTACTACGGTCCCGCGTATTACGGCTGGGCCTATAACCCATGGCCCGCTCCCGTGTACTGGGGATGGGGATGGGGCGGCGCGCCCTGGTATGGATTTTACGGCGGCTACTTCGCTCCGTATCCCTCATATCCTTCGGCCGCGTTCTGGCTCACGGACTACCTGATTTCCGCAAATCTGCAAGCCGCCTACGCGGCGCAAGCGGCGGCCAATGCCGCAGCCGCGGGCGGTGGTGCGGCGGCTGCCGGAAACGACGGCGGCGGTGGAGACCAGCAAGCCGACAACTCTGGTGGCGGCGATGCACCCGCGGCCAGTTCGGGCGGAGCTGTGACCCTCACTCCCGAAGTCAAGGCATTGATCGCGGAAGAAGTAAAAGCACAACTGGCCGCCGAGCAGACCGCAGCGGCTCAACCAGCCGCCGCTGGTGGAGACTCAGGGGGGGGATCGGCGCCGGCGCAGCAGGCCAGTGGAGAAGTACCGCCCGCTCTCGATCCCGCGCGGCGAACCTTCGTCGTCGATACCGATCTCACGGTGGCGAGCGACGGCCAGGAATGCACGCTGACGGGCGGAGACGTCATCACCAGAATTACCGATACGCCCGATGACGACCAGAAAGTGACGGCCAGTGTTGCCAGCAGCAAAAAGAAGGATTGCGCGGCGGGCAAGCAAGTGGCAGTTTCCGTCGACGACCTGCAGGAGATGCACAATCATTTCCAAGAGCAACTCGACAATGGCATGAAGGACATGGCCGCCAAGCAGGGAACTGGTGGCCTTCCGAAGGCTCCTGATACAAGCACCAAGGCCTCGGACGTTCCGCCTCCGCCTCCGGATGCGAGCGCCGCCAAAACTCTCGACGATCAGCAGGCAGCCGCGGATCAGACCGAAGCCCAGGTTTCGAAGGAGGCCTTCAGCCAGGGCTCGTGAAGCGGTTTGACCGCCGCTTTCGAAGATCGAGGTTCTGATGGCTGAGTTCGAAATCGTATCGCCCGCGGATAACACGACCTTTAGCATTGACCCGGGTGCATCGGCGACCGGGCCTCAGATGCCGGTGATTCAGGCTGAGGCTCGGTTCAACGGAGTGCTCCCAGATCCGACCGCTACTGCGACCTTCACCTGGTTGGTGAAGATTAAATTTCAGTGCTCGGACTGCACGAACGGACGCACAAAAGAAATCAACGACGAGTTTCAATTAACCTCGGTCGGGGGCAAGTGCACGATCAACTTCCCGAGGATCCGTGGCGGTGCCTTGACCATCGCCGTCGCCGTAGATACCGCCACAAAGTGCTACGGGACCGAAACCAAGGGACTGAAGATACAAGGCGTTAATCCCCCGCGCGGGGAAGTGAATGTTGCCTGCGGATCTGTGATCGTGCAGAAGATGGTGATGCAGGAGAGCGGACGGCGCCAGTTCGACGCAGCCGCAGATGCGGGTGTATCCGACTGTCCTTTGTTCAGCGGTGATCGCCAGGGGGGCGTGGGATTGCTCCAAATTACAAACCCAAAGCCGACTCTGGACGATCATTGGGACTGGACGGCGAATATAAGCCACGGCCTGCAAATTCTCGCCGAGAAGCGCGCCGGGGCTCGCGGATATCCCGCTCGGATAAGAAACTCGGGCGCCTTTCAGGCGCTGGTTCAGCGCTTCAATGTTGGCCGCAACCCTCCGGCGGTGATCGTACTGCCCGACTTCACGCCGCAGCAATTGGAACTGGACACCACGCGCGGCTATAACGGATGGGCGGGAACGGATGCCTTCGGAAATATTCTCCACGAATTTCGCGTGCCCCTGGATGCGGCGGGCAACCTGCAGGTGAATGTCGGTCCTGACAACCGCGGCGTCATCGCGTGGCAACAGGTGCCAGCCGCAGACCGGCCCCAGAATACCGGCGACCCCAACTACGTCAACAACGTTTTGAGCCAACGCCCGTGAAAGCTCGTCCATGAAAGATCCGTCATGGCTGGTGATGAGCATCGCCATGAGCTGTGCCGTGAGCGCGTGTTCGCCTGCCCAGAGTGTTCGATCGTTCCGCGGAGACTGGAACGAGGTCCGGGCGCGTGAGATTTCCATCGAGATTTCGCGATCGTGGCAGTTCTCAGATGCCAACGATTTTCACGGAGCCCCTGCCCTCGATCTGCAACGCAACGCGTATTCGGTTCTGCCGTTCGACCATGCTGGAGAGTCTCGCTGGCTGGTTTTGCTGGCGGTAACTCCGGCGAATCAGAATTGTCGCGCTTGCGCCCCGGTGACTGGTGGCGTGATTTTCACTCATAAGCAGGACGAATGGAAGGCGGAATACGATCGGTCCCACATTGTGAGCATCGGTGCCAACGGTCAGCCTCCGAGCACTCGCGCGCAGACTTTGGGCGCACAGCCTGCAGTTGCGCTTGAGATGTCTTCGATGGCTCAGGGACTCCAGTCAACTACCCTGACGCTAGTAGCGGAGGTTCAAGGACAGCTGAAAGAAGTGCTTTCTGTCGAGACCGGGGAGTCCAACGGGGCTGCGGGATTACCGGAGGAGCAGACCTACAAGTGGCAAGCGAATGTGGAACCGTCCCCCTCATCGAAGGATGATTTTCCAGATCTTGTCGTGAAGTCCAGCGGAACCAAACCGCAAGAAGAAGGTCAAAAAGCTAAGCCTTATTCGAGTACTTCCATCTACAGGTTCAGCGACGGTGCTTACCGGCTGGTGCGGTAGAGGGGTTGCGGTTCGCCGGTTTTCACCGGCGATTCTTCAGCAGAAGCTCTTCCGCCTTCTGCGCCTGCTGAGCCTTTTGCAGTAAGTCTTTTGCTCCCTTGCTGGGGTCGGCGGCAGCAGCTTTGGAGAAGCACGCGATCGCTTCGTCGTATTTCCCATCGTCCATGTACTTGTTTCCGTCGCTGACCAGCGAGTCGTAGGACGGCGCCGCAACGACTACCGTCCCCGCGGCGGGAGTCACGAGGATTCGATTGATCACCTGGCTCACGTCGGGAACCGCACCAGCCAGGGCTTCAGCCGCTTTGCGGTCTTCCGGGGTCAACACATTGCCGTCGAGAACTACTTCACCCTTGTTAGATACTGACACTCGGAGCGCAGCCTTGCTGAGATCCGGTTCGGTGTTCAACACTTCAATGACCGCTTTCTCAATTCGCAACCGCTGAAGCGATTGATACTTCAGATAGCCAACTCCCGCGACGAGCACAGCCGCCAGAAGTAAAGCCACAAGCCCCAGGAAGTGTTTCAGCCCGAATTTTTTGGGCTGCAGCAGCACATGCTGCGCCCCGCTTTTCACCAGTACAGAGTCTGGCTGGGGCGGTGGTGCCGCAATGGTTTTTGCCATCGCCGGTTTAGCCGCTATCGGCGGAGCAACTGGCGGAGTCGGAGGCGCGGCGATCGTCGGTACTCTCGCGGGGACTTCCGCAGGGACTGTCGCGGCGATAGTGCCAGTTCTCGGCTTGGCTGCCGGCGTGGTCTTTGGTCCCGGCGGAGCCGGCGGGACAAGCGGCGCAGAAGGCGAAGCCGGAGTTCTTACATTGGTGATCGGAGCCTGTACCGCTTCGCTCGGCCCCGGACTGCTTTCCACCACCGCGTCTTCCCATGGCCCGGCTGGCAGACCTGTGAGCTGATCCATGGCGGCGATAAATTCTTCCGCAGTCTGGAAGCGTTCGTCGCGCGATTTGTCAATCGCTTTCAGAATCACCTGCGAGAGCGCCTCGGGCAAGTGCAGTTCCGGAACGCGCTCGTGCGGCGGCTTCACGTTCCCTTCCATGTGCTGGATCATCAGCGAATAGAGCGTGTCGCCGTCAAAGGGTGCTTGCCCCGTCACCATTTGATACAGCACTACGCCGAGGGAATAAATGTCGGTGCGACCGTCAATCTCGCCGCCCTTCTTTCCCATGAACTGTTCCGGGGACATATAAAGCGGTGTGCCGACCAGCATGCCGGTCATCGTCATTCCCGACGACTTGCCGTCGCCGCCGGCGGCTTCGCGCAGCTTGGCGATGCCGAAATCGAGCACCTTGGCGGTTTCTTGGCCCTGCTCGTCCTTGGTAAGCAGGATGTTGCCCGGCTTGATGTCGCGGTGCACCACACCTAGTTGGTGGGCGACGCCCAGCGCCCGCGCTGCCTGCGTCACAATACGTAGCGCCCGCGGGACCGCGAAAGGTCCTTGCTCCAGAAGAACTTCGCCGATACTTTTGCCCTCGACCAGTTCCATCACGATGAAGGGGCGGCCGTCGTCGGTGTAGTCGAAGTCGTCCACGCGGACGGCGTTTGGATGGCGCAGCTTGCGAGTCACTACGGCTTCGGTCTGAAAGCGCTGTAGAAAATTAGAGTCTCCCGCAACGCCCTCGTTGACCACTTTGATTGCGCACATCTCGTTGAAGGTGAGGTGTCGCCCACGATAGACCACGCCCATGCCGCCAATGCCAATCTGATCCAGAATCTCGTACTTATTGCGGATGATCATCCCCGGCTGCAGTTCGTGCGTGCTTTGCAGCCCAGTCTGGTCCGCGGGACACACGTTATAGTCAGTCGGATATGTCTTGTGACAGGCAGGGCAGAATTTCATGAGGTCCCGTTAAGCGGCCCCGAGCTTACAAAGCCGCGTTGGACGATAACACTACATAGCAGGGAATGCTCACGCAGAAACGTGCAACTGTCAAGGTGGTTGAATTGACTTCGGCTGTACCTGTCCTTAGAATTCGCCCAGCAACGAGCCTGCCGCCCGAGGCAGGAGTTTTTATCCGAGCCGAGCCACATCGTGATTTGCCACCTCATGATTCTTCGCATCCAATTCATCCGCACAGCCGCGGTTTGCGCCATCGCCCTGGCCTCGGCATCGGCTCAGAATCAGGATATTGCTGTCACCCGGCACAAAGCCGAGGCCGGCGATCCGATTGCGCAATTCGACTTGGCGCGAGCGTATATCTACGGGGAGCAAGGCGTCACGGTCGATCCAAAACAGGGGCTTCTCTGGTTACGGAAATCCACAGATCAAGGCTATTTCGGTGCTGAATACGCAATGGGCCGCATCTATCAAACTGGTGCGGAAGGACTCCCGAAAGACCAGCATGAGGCGGCAAAATGGTTCGTGAAAGCGGCCAGGCACCAGAATAAGGCATCTCAGGATCGACTGGCGGAAATGCTCGCCCAAGGCCTCATCTCAGCGCGCGAAGCAAACTGGCGCGTGCCCGAGCCAAGGAAGGAAGCGGTCAACGACAAACCCGCGCCCTTTTCAGTCGCCGAAGTCGAAACCGGACTCAAAGGCTGGATCACGACCCGGCGCATGGCAACTCTGGTTCAGCAATTTGGCGTGGACTTCAAGTTGAGCGATATCACACGCAAGCGCCTGGCCGACGCCGGCGCCGACCCTGATCTGCTGCAGATTATTTCCGCCGCCAAGCGTCCGCTATAAGGGTGGCCGCCTTTCCTCGTTGTATACTCTGAGGTCTTCGCGCTGGAGCCTCGCGAACTGGGCGCAGCAGCGCGTTTCGACCGAACCAATCTTTCCGCGAGGAGATTCACCATGCAGAGCCGCATCACCGGCACCACCATGCCCGTTCTGGAATTTGCCCTCGAACCCAACGAGGCCGTCATCTCCGAAGCTGGAGAACTTTCCTGGATGGGCAGTTCGATCCAGATGACGACACACACCCAGTTCGGCGGCGGCGGAGGAATCTTCGGCGTGCTCAAACGCGTGGCCGGCGGTGGCTCGCTATTCATGACGGAATACCGCGCCGTCGGCGCTGCAGGCGAGCTCGCCTTCGCCACCAAACTCCCTGGTCACATCGTGCCTGTCGAAGTCTCGCCCGGACACGAGTACTTGATTCACCGCCACGGCTTTCTCTGCGCCACGCAGATGATTCAAATCAGCGTCGGCTTCCAGCAATCGCTGGGCGCCGGAATTTTTGGTGGCGACGGCTTCCTGCTGCAAAAAGTCAGCGGGCAGGGCATCGCCTGGCTCGAACTTTCCGGGGAACTGGTCGTGCGCGATCTTCAGCCCGGCGAAACGTTACGCGTTCATCCCGGCCACGTGGGCGCATTTCAGTCCAGCGTCTCGTTCCAGATCACAACCGTTCCCGGCATCAAGAACATGATCTTCGGCGGCGACGGAATCTTTCTCGCCGCCCTGACCGGCCCCGGCAGAATCTGGCTGCAGACCCTGCCCATCGCCAGGCTCGCCCACGCTCTGGAGCGATACATGCCCCACGAAGGAAGCCGGAAGACGGTCGAAGGTGGCGTGGTCGGCGGCATCGTCGGCTCCATCCTCGACAACATGAAGTGAGATTGAAAAAAATCTCGGCCACAAACAGCCGGTCCATTAACCAACGGGGGTAAGTGCCATCCGGCATGCAGAGCAAGCGAATGTGTGCCATACTTGCATCCCCAAGGAGATTTTAGTCGTGGCAGTGCGGCGAGTTTGCTCTTGCGGTGTGGCGTTGTTTGCCGTGGCGATGGCGGCGGCTATGGGCGGGTGTTCGAGTTCGCCGGCGCCGATTTCGGTGACCCTGTCCCCTTCCTCTTCGCAGGCAATTGATCAGAGCCAGACAGTTGCGATCGCTGCGACCGTCACGAATGACTCGACTCTAAAAGGAGTCTCGTGGACTCTGACTGGCGCGGGGTCCCTCAGCGGTTCGACCGGGCCATCCGTTATATATACTTCGCCGACGCCAAACCTGACCAGCGCGCAACAGGTGACCGTTACGGCCACGTCTCTGGCGGACTCGACCAAGAGCGCATCGTTGCAGATTACGGTGAACCCGTACTTGCAGATCCCCTTTCAGACGCTGACCAGCGGATCGGTGGGCGCCGCCTACAGCCAAATCATCGCGGTCACCGGTGGTACGCCTCCGTTTCAATGGAGTGTCTACGACGGCCCCATCATCACCGGATACGAGGTGGGCGGAGCAGTGCCTGACGGATTGGGGATGAACGCGACAACAGGGGCCATTAGCGGAACGCCATCCGGCGGTGGAACGTGGTATTTCGAGGCCACGGTAACGGATGCGACCGGGGCGACTGCGGTCGACGGTTTCTTGAGCATCCAGATCAGTTCGACGGCCGCACCGGGGAATCCGGTTCCATTCTTGAATCAGCCGCTGGTGCCGACCGCGGTTTCGCCGGGCGCTTCGGCGTTTACGCTCGCTGTGAGCGGGACGGGCTTTGTTTCGGGCGCGACTATCGATTTCAATCGCGTGCCGCTCTCGACAACGTTTGTCGACAGCAAACGTCTGACGGCGCAGGTTCCGGCTACCGATGTCGCTGATGCAGGAACGGGCGCAGTCACGGTAGTGAATCCTGCCCCCGGCGGCGGCTCGTCCAACGTGGCCTATTTCCAGATCGCCGCACCGGAAACTACGGTTAGTTTTGCGAACGCGAATAATTCTCCTCTGCAGGTTCAAGAGCCCTCTGGGATCGCCGCCGCGGATTTCAACGAGGATGGCAAGCCAGACCTTGCGGTTGCGGCGAACGTCCGCTTATATGTTTTCCTCGGGAACGGTGACGGTACGTTTTCTCCGACGGCAGCTTCTCCGGTGGGCGTGCCGAGCCCGCCCTACGACGATTTTCCGTCCCCCTATCTAGGGCCAATTGCCGTGGGCGATTTCAATCACAGCGGCCATCAGGGCTTGGCGATCGGCGAGTTCAACAATCAGGCCGCAGCCATCCTATTGGGAAATGGGACCGGAAGCTTCGTTCCGTCATCGGCGGCATTCGCCAATGCCTTTGCCATGCCTGTTAACGCGCTGGACGCGGCAGACTTCAACGCGGATGGAAATCTCGATCTCGCGATTGTCAACGGAGTCGGATACCAGTCGCTGGTGGCCCTGGGATACGGCAACGGAGCATTCAACACAGCAGGACCCTTTTATAGCGGCGGATTCTCGGCGAGCGCGGCAGTGGGGGACTTCAATGGAGACGGAAGGCTGGATACCGCCCTCGTGAGCGGTGGGTCGGCCGCAATTGGAGGTTCGGGAGTCACCGTATCGCTTGGGAATGGTGATGGGACGTTCACGCTGGCGAGTGGTTCGCCGATTTCCCTCGGGACGTATCTCTCTGCAATTGCGATCGCCGACTTTAACGGCGATGGAAAACTGGATCTTGCAGTGACGGACTCAAGCGGCAACGCCGTGATAATCCTGCTGGGAAATGGCGATGGAACGTTTGGGACGCCTACCACAATCCTGGTAGGAAGCGGGCCGGACGCGATCGTAGCGGGGGATTTCAATAACGATGGGAAACTCGACTTGGCTACCGCAAACTACGGAGATGGAACCATCACTCTCCTGCTTGGCCAGGGCGACGGGACGTTTACTCAGGCATCGGGCTCTCCTTATACGGTGGGGCAGTACCCGTACCAGATCACGGCGGCGGATTTCAATGGCGATGGAAAACTTGATCTCGCCACGGCGAACCTCAGTGACTACACGGTGTCGATCTTGCTGCAGCAGTAGTTGCCGTGAAAACGCCGCCCCCCGGCGCGGGGCGGTCAGCGGCATTGTCGGCTCCATTCCGACAACATTCTCGCCGACGCGAAATAACTGAGACTTATATGACCGTCTTCACCCGCTTTCTTATTTTCTTGGTAATTCTTTTCCCTCGGCTCGCCGTAGCCCAGGAGCCTCTGAAATATTCGGTGACCGAAGGCGACTTTGTCGCACACGATTTCAAATTTCGATCCGGCGAGCAAATGGCGCAGCTTCGCCTGCACTACAGAACTCTGGGCAAGCCCGCGCGTGATGCCGCCGGCCACGTGACCAACGCCGTCTTGCTGCTGCACGGAACCGGAGGGTCAGGGGAGCAATTTCTGGCGCCACAATTTGCTGGAGAACTTTTCGGTCCGGGGCAACCGCTCGATCTCACCCGCTTTTTCATCATCGCGCCCGACGGCATTGGCCACGGCCACTCCTCGAAGCCGAGCGACGGCATGCACGCTCACTTCCCGCAGTACGACTACGACGACATGGTTGCCGCGCAGCATCTTCTGCTCACCGAAGGTCTCGCGGTCGATCACCTGCGCCTGCTCTTCGGCACTTCCATGGGCTGCATGCACTCGTTCGTGTGGGGTGAAACTTATCCCTCGTTTGCGGATGCCTTGATGCCAATGGCTTGTCTTCCAGTGCAGATCGCGGGGAGAAACCGGGTATGGCGCAAGATGCTGATGGATGCGATCCGCAACGATCCCGACTGGAAAGACGGCGAATACAGGGAAGAGCCAAAGCAGGCGCTTCGCGCCGCGCAGGATTTGTTGATCATCGCGGGCAGCGCGCCCGTACTCATGCAGAAACAACTTGCCACGCGGGACGCCGCCGATAACTACGTCGCCGAGTCAGTCGAACCGCTCGTCGCAGGCCTCGACGCCAATGACCTGCTCTATCAGGTGAACGCTTCGCGCAACTATGATCCTTCACTGCGCCTGGAAGAGATCACCGCGCCAGTGATGTGGATTAATTCAGCGGACGATTTTATTAACCCTCCTGAACTCGGCATCGCGGAAAAACAGAGCGCACGCCTGAAGAACAGCAAATTTGTCTTGTTGCCGATCAGCGAGGAAACTCGTGGACACGGCACCCACACTTGGGCCATCGCCTGGAAGCAATATCTGATCCAACTCCTGGCCCAAACAGCGCACTAAGCAGAGTCGTATCAGGGCTTGCCTCACAGGTGTGCCGAAACGCTAAACCAAAAAAGAGCCGGCTTTAGCCGGTGGCCGCGGCCTACCCGCGATGCCTCCTCTGCTCCATCTCCTGTAAACTAATAAGGCCCAATCCCACATGATCAGCGGCAAGCGCATCGCGGTTGTCATGCCCGCTTACAATGCGGAGAAGACTCTTCAGGCCACGGTGGGAGAATTGCCCGACCTGGTCGACATCCGCATTCTGGTTGACGACCACAGCAGCGACCGCACCGTCGAAGTCGCCCGCCAACTCGGCCTGCTGGTTTTTCAGCACGACCGCAACTACGGCTACGGGCGCAACCAGCAAACTTGCTATCGCGAGGCGCTGCACGCCGGCGCCGATGTCGTCATCATGCTGCATCCCGACTATCAGTACACGCCGCTGCTGGTAACAGCCATGGCCAGCATGGTGGCCTACGACGTTTATGACGTGGTCCTTGGATCGCGCATCATCGGCGGTCGCGCCCTGCTCGGCGGCATGCCGGTGTACAAATACATCGCCAACCGCGCGCTCACCGCCTTCGAGAATTTATTTCTCCGCGTGAAGCTCTCTGAATATCACACCGGATACCGCGCTTTTAGCCGCAAGGTGCTCACCGAACTGCCGCTACTGGAAAATTCCGACGACTTCGTTTTCGATAACCAGATGCTGGCGCAGTGCGTTCACTTCGGTTTTCGAATCGGTGAGGTTTCCTGTCCCACGAAATATTTCGAAGAGGCCTCGTCCATCAACTTCCGCCGCAGCGTGAACTACGGTTTTGGCGTGCTGGCCACAACTCTGCAGTTTGCGCTGCAGAAAATAGGCGTGATTCACTTGCCGCGCTTCAGCGACCAAGGGCGCAAACTGGAGGCCGGCGGCGAAGGCTATTACGCTGACCGCTCGGAAACGGCGCGTCCGGCCTAGCCCCACACCATGCGCAACGAAGAAAGCATGCTCATCAACATGAAGAATCTTGCGCGGCTGCTGGCGCTGACCGCCCTGGCCATGCTGGTGCAGGGATATCATCCGGGCCTTGAGGATGATGCGTACTATCTGGCAGCGATCAAAAACAATTTAAATCCGGCGCTGTTTCCTCATGACGCTGATTTTTTCCGCGTACTATTTCAGGCAACTGCCTTCGACAAGCTCATCGCGCTGTCGATCCGCTGGACGCACGTTCCCCTGTACTGGGGGCTCTTCTTTTGGCAGATAGCCGCAACTTTTCTGGTTCTGTGGGGATGCTGGAGAATTGCCCGACGCTGCTTCGACGAAGAATATGCCCAGTGGGCAGCGGTGGCCATGGTGGCCGCGCTTCTGACTCTGCCGGTTTCGGGCAGCGGGTTGAGTTTGACGGACCAACACCTACATCCGCGGGCGCTAGCGACGGCGCTGATCCTGGCGGCAATCGTCGCTGTGCTCGATGGCCGTCGTGTGCTGGCGGGCGTGCTGCTGCTGTTGGCTTTTCCCCTGCATTTGAACATGACGCCATTTGGCGTTTCGTATTGTTTGTTCCTGGGGTGGAATCTGAAGTGGAATCCGAAATGGAGTCCGCGCAAGGGCGAGCACACTCCCGCGATCACCGCCGCGCTGCTCATCCCTCTGGGGTGGATCTTCGAGCCCGCAACGCCCACCTGGCGGCAGGCCGAGGCTACCCGATCGTTTTATTTTCTGGTGCACTGGCATTGGTACGAGTGGCTGGGAATCGTGGGCCCGCTCGTGCTGCTGTGGTGGTTTCGCTCGCTGGCGCTTGGGCGGGGCTCAACGGTTCTGGCGCGGGTGGCGGAGCGTACCGTTTATTTCGGCGTGTTCCAGTTAGCGGTGGCGCTGATCCTGATGCTGCCTCCGCCGCTCGAGCGCTTTCGTTCGCTCGAGCCCATGCGCTTTCTGCACCTGGTCTATATCTTTTTTGTGTTGCTGGCAGGCGGATTGCTGGGCCGCTACTTCCTCAAGCGGCACGTGCTGCGCTGGCTGCTCTTATTCATGCCGCTGAGCGCCGGAATGTTTTATGCGCAGCGGCAGTTGTATCCGGGAACGGTTCATCTCGAATTGCCGGGCAGGCCCCCGAGCAGCGCCTGGCTGCAGGCCTTTCAGTGGATCAGCCAGAACACGCCCGTCGACAGCTATTTCGCTCTCGATCCCAGATACATGGAAATGGAAGGTGAAGACTACCACGGTTTTCGCGCCCTGGCGGAGCGCAGCGTGCTCGCCGACGCCTTAAAAGACCCGTGCATCGTGGTGCGCGTGCCGAGCCTGGGGCCGCGCTGGCTCCGCGAAATGAATGCGCAAAGCGGCTGGCGCGATTTTCAGAAGCCAGACTTCCAGCGTCTCAAATCACAGTTTGGAGTGGACTGGGTCGTCGTGGCAAATCCGCCAGTTGCAGGCCTGAGCTGTCCCTACCAAAACCAGAGCCTCTCAGTCTGCCGCGTGGAGTAAAAAAAAGTAAAAAGTAAGAAGCAAGACGCAAGGATCAGCCTTCGAAGCCGGCGCGCGCGGCGCGGTGTTGGTTCAGGGCGACCAGCGATTCCTCGGCGTGCGAAAAAGGTTCGTCAAAGCCCAGAGTTTCACGCACGAAGAAAAGCGGGCGGCGCTTGTTCTCGGCGTAGGTTCGCCCCAGATATTCCCCGAAAACTCCGAGACACAATAGCTGCGCCCCGCCAAGAAATAAAACCGCCAGCAACACCCACGCCCACGGCGACATCCATCGGCTGCTCGCCAGTCCAATGCCGACCGCCGTCAAGCCCCCCAGCAACGCCGATGCAAACAAGGCCACTCCCATCACACTGGCGACGCGAAGAGGTGCAATCGAGAACGACAGAATGCCGTCGACCGCAAACCGGGCCATGCGGAACAGCGTGTACTTCGAATCGCCGGCATGGCGGGCCGCGCGATTGTAAGGCACCGACACTTGCCGAAATCCAACCCAGCTCACCATGCCTCGCATAAACCGATCTCGCTCGGGCATCGACAACAGCGCATCCACTACCTTGCGGTCCAGAAGCCTGAAATCACCGGAATCCAGCGGAATGGGGACTTCCGAGAGTCGATTCATGATTCGATAAAACCATTTCGCCGTGAAGGTCTTGAACGCCGTCTCCCCTTCCCGGTGGTCGCGAGTGCCATAGACGACGTCGTAGCCCTGCTTCCAAAGATCCACCATTTCACAAATGACTTCGGGCGGGTCCTGAAGGTCGGCGTCGATCAAAACCACCGCAGCACCTCGTGCATACTCCAACCCGGCGCTAATTGCGATCTGATGGCCAAAATTTCTGGATAGCCTGACCACGCGGATGCGTGGATCGGAGGCATGGAGATCGGTCAGCATGGGGGGCGTATTATCCCGGCTCCCATCATCCACATAAATGATTTCAAAGGGACGGTCGATAACTTCGAGGCTTGCGACCAAACGTCGCGTGGTTTCCGGCAGCACTGCATCTTCGTTGAAGCATGGAACAACTACCGAGATCTCGGGCTTCGGCCCGAACGATACAGGGCGCATTCTAGAGACTCCAAACGTTGGTTTGAGATGCGGGCAAACCCTTATGATACGCTAGTGCTTCCCGATCTCACAGGGAAAAGACGTTGAATAGTGACGCGGCTGGGTCCTTTGGTCACTGGCGCTGTAGCGATCCGGGCAGCTTTCCCGTCACCAACGCACGATTCGTCTGCGCACGATCCTTCCTTTTACACTGAAAACGAGGGTCTCGAAAAGTAAGCCGCATTATCTTAATGTATCTTGCCGGTAAATCAGCGGACGCCGGTCGGGCATCGACATGAGCACATGAGCAAAGAACCGCAAACCAACAACCAAGAACTGCGCGCCTACGCGCCCATGGCGGCCGCCGCGTTGCTGGTGCGTCTGGCCGTCATTCCGTTTCTGTATCGCGAATGGCTCGATCCTTTTTTGATTGAGCACTGGGCCTTCGGCCGCGTGGCCCGCTCGCTGGTGACCGGACGCGGCTTCGGAAACGTATTTGCCGATACCGGTCCGACGGCGGTTCTATCCCCTGTCTACGCGTACCTGCTCGCCGGCATTTTCTGGATCTTTGGGCCGCATACTCCCGCGTCGGTCATCACGGCGCTGGCCCTCAACAGCGTGTTCTCGGCGCTGACCTGCATTCCAGTTTTTCTGCTGGCACGCCGTTGCTTTGGCGATCGCGTCGCAAAATGGGCAGGCTGGCTATGGGCGTTTTCGCCCTATGGAATTTATTACGGCGCCGACTGGGCCTGGTCGACGTGCCTGCTCACGCTGCTGCTCTGCTGCCTTTTCCTGATCGCGCTAAAGCTTGAGAATTCCGGCAGCCTGCTTCACTGGACGGGTTTCGGTCTGCTCACCGGCGTAGCCACGCTCACCGAACCGGTGACGCTCGCCGTCGTGCCCTTTCTGGCCGCGTTCACCTGCTACCGCCGTCACCGCCAGCGGCTTACCTGGTTCATGCCCGCCACGGTGGCGAGTCTGGCGTTTCTCGCCGTGCTCTCGCCGTGGATCGTTCGCAACTACGAAACCTTCCATCACTTCATTCCCGTGCGCAGCGGCCTCGGGCTCGAACTCTACATCGGCAACAACGGATATTCCGAGCGCTGGGTCAACAGCGCCCTGCACCCCAACCACAGCGACGCCGAACTCGAAGAGTATGAAAAGTCCGGCGAAGTGGCCTACATGGAGCACAAGCGCCAGCAGGCGTTCGGCTACATCCGCGCCCATCCCGGCTGGTTCGTCCACATGACGCTGCGCCGCATGCTTTATATATGGACCGGATACTGGAGCCTGGATCGCTCCTATCTTAAAGAGGAGCCACTCGATCCACCGAACATCCTGGTCGCCACAACGTTTTCGGTGCTGGCGCTGCTGGGTCTTCGCCGCGCATTCCAGTTGGAATGGGCCATCGGCATTCGCTTTGCCATCGTGCTCGGCTGCTATCCGCTCGTCTACTACGTGTCGCACCCGGAAACCTATTATTTTCGACCCGTCGATCCGCTCCTCGTCGTGTTGACGGCGGTGGCCATTGCTGGGCGTGTGAAACAACCAGCCGCATTGCAGCGTCTCGCGCACGGGGGTTAACATCTAACCGGAATGGACGCAGCCTCTTTATCTCTAACCGCTCAGCGCCGCTTGACGATTGGAATCGGCGAGATTCTCAACTTCGCCTACGAATCCTTCTGCAGCAACAAACTGCAATTCACGCTCACGGCGCTGGCCATGGCGGTGGGTACGGCGTCGGTGATCCTGGTGGCCACGATCGGACTGACGGGAAAGCAATACATGCTGCGCCAGCTGCAATCCATCGGGCCCAACATGATTTACGCCGACTACCAGGGCGGATCGTCCCGCATCGACTCGACCCCCGATCCCATTACGATCGAGGACGTGCAGGCCGTGCGCGAGCAGGTATCGAGCGTCGTGGCCGCTTCGCCCACCTCATCCCTCGGAGATCGCATCGACGTGGGTGCGGGCAAGCAGAGCGACATTCTCGTCCTCGGCGTCGATCCTGAGTATGAGCAAGTGCGCAATCTCAAGATTCTCGCCGGACGCTTCTTCGACCCCGAAGATTCTCTGGGCCGCAATAAAGTTGGTGTCGTCACCGAGAAACTGGCGCAGCGAATCTACGGCGCGACCCCCGCCGCCGTCGGCCAGATCATCAAGCTGAGCGGCGGCCTGCCGTTCACGATTATCGGCGTCTTCAAAGAAAGTGTGGACACCTTCGGCCAGTCGGAAATTCAGGAAGACACCATGCTGATTCCATACACAGTCAGCCGTTTCTTCCGGCCGACTTCCGCGGTGAATGAAATCTATGTTTCGGTGGCCACCGCGCAGGACGTTCTCCCCGCAACTGCCGCGATCAAACGCGTGCTGCAATCGCGGCATCGTCCCGAATCGGTCTATAGTGTGCAGAACCTGAACCAGATTCTTACCGTGGCCTCAAAAATCGCCGATGCCATGACCTACGTACTCATGCTCGTCTCGTTCGTCACCCTGCTCGTGAGCGGCATCGGCATCATGAACATCATGCTGGCGACGGTGACCTCGCGCATCCGCGAGATTGGCATTCGCAAAGCCGTCGGCGCCACCAACCGTGAAATTCGCCTCCAGTTTCTCGCCGAAGCCATCGTCATCTCGGTGACAGGAGGCATTGTCGGCATCGTGTTCGGCTTGGCCATTCCCTGGTCGGTCCGCTTCTTCACCGACTACCGCCTGCCCGTCTCCGGCCCGGCGGCGATCATTGCCATCATCGTGTCGTCGATAGTCGGCATCATCTTCGGCACCATTCCCGCCACCCGCGCCTCGCAACTGGACCCAGTCGAAAGCCTGCGGCACGAGTAACAGCTTCCAAGCGTAAGGCAACGATCTCGCAGGCTGGGCAATTGTGCAGTCTGAGAAGAAAGGTTCGTATCAGGGCGTGCCTTCAGGCATGCCGCGCGGCTACACAGTTCCCATTCGGCTTAAAGCCGCTGTCGCCAGCCAGCCTCAGGTAGCAATAAAAAAGTGGCGCACCCGAAGGTGCGCCACGGAGTGAATCCGTATGGTTCGGCTACTGTTCCAGGAAGTATCCGAACGTTAGTTGGTTCAAGTCGGTTTCGATGGCGATGTTGTCGCCATACTGATCAACGAGGTAGTAGTTGAACACGTCTTGCGAGCAACCAGGCGCATCCGTAACACCGAACGCCGTGCAGTTGAAGATATCGATACCGGTGATGGTACCGGTGAAGATACCGGTGGCGCCGCTGGTGCCGAAGCCACCGGACACTGGGTTGCCCCAGACCGCGATTGGCCCAGGATCAGAGTAGTCCAGCCAGTTGACGTCGCCAAATCCGGCGAACGTTGATGATCCATCGGCAACAACGGGACCGACCGAGTCAAACTCGCCGTCTTCATCGAAATCCCAGCCGGTAACGCCCATGCCATAGGCCCCTGAGAAGGAGCTTGCGGCGATGGAACTGGCGCCACTTTGCTGGAATCCGATACCGGCTTGAGAGTCGCCACTGTCTAGCGTAAGCGCCAGGGCATGGCCGTTCCCGTCCAGGTAGAGTTGAATGTTATAGGTTGCGGCTTCGTCAGCAGCGGCTACACCGGGTATGGTAACTCGTCCCGTCGCATCCACGACCACTGAGGCAGCCGGTGCACTCACCGGATCCGGGCTCTGGGTCTGATCGCCGCTGAAGTCATTGAAGTCCAGGAAGCCGGTTACGCTTCCATCGGCGGCGATGGTGAGTTGTTCGGCAGATTGCAGGATGAAATTGAATGGGTCCCATCCCTGCATGCCAATTACATAGGTGTTCTGGGCGCTGGCGGCAGTGAAGCCTCCAGTCGGTACCGTCTGACCGTAGGCGATGCCCCCCAGGACTCCCTGGAAACTATCCCCGGTTTCCACGAGTTGGATTTTGCTGTTGCTGATGGGATAAGCCGCCAGGATCAACTGGGAGAAGTTCGGGGAATTCATCGTGAACGTGACCCGGCCCCACCCGTCAGGCGAAGACACGCAGCTAGCGCTGAAAGTCCCACCTTGGAAGATATCGCCACCGGCGTTCCCATCCCAAATGCTTCCAGCTCCCGAGATGGTCCCCCCGCAGAGGGGCACCCCTTCGCTAGCAGCGGAAAGGTCGTCAATGTTAATGATGCCACCGATTGCCAAGGCATCGCCGGCGTTCGAGAGGACGAAGGCAAAGGACCCTGGCCCCGGAGCAGCGGTGACGGTCGCGCTTTGCAATTCCAATCCGCCGCTGCCAGTGGCCGAAGCGTCGATCTCGGCGATCGAAGCTTTGCCCGGGTTCAGGGGAAGCACCGAGCCGCTGAAAGTCTCGACGCCATTGACGGCAGGGACACTTCCTGAGGCCGGAATATTGACCCCCAGACCCGGGTCTCCGGTCACCAGGATAATCTGCATGTTGCCGTCCGCCCCTATTGTCAGGCAGCTAACGAGTGGGGCGGTGGTGGCGCTGCAGCCGCTGGCACCAGCGCCGATGTTGTCCTGCAGCGGTTGGTTGGTTCCGTCGATGAAGTCCTGTTCGCCGCCGGTAATTACTCCACCAGCGACACTGATCACTCCGGAGACCGTGTAGTTCGATGCATCGGGGAAGTAGTCATAACCGGTGACCGAAAATACGTAATTGCCGTTGGCCAGAGTCGCAGGCCCGAGGGTGATGGGCAGGCTGCTTTGGCTGATTGCCGAGTTGGTCGCCGAGGTTGCGGTAATGGTGATGGTTGTACCGGCCGGTAGCAGGATAGCGGGCGCGGTATACGTGGTGGAGCCGCCGCTAGAGGTGGTGGCTGGGTTGAAGGTTCCGCAGGGTGAACCGGCAGGAGTCGTCGTGCAAGACCACACCACGCCTCCGTTCGCCTTGTCATTATTTACGGAGGCGACAAGTGTCACCACGCCGTTGACCGGGAGGCTGGTCGGTACCGTGTTCAAGGTAAGGGTGATCGGTGGGTTGGAACCGTTGTTGCATCCCGCCAGCGCGGCAATCGTCGCCAGAGCGGTCAGAAATAGGATCGATTTGCGCAATGTCATCGGGCACCTCCGTTAGAACCAGTAAAACCAGTGAAACCGGTTATGGGTCTCTCGGAACCAGTCTGGGTTCCCGTTTTGCCAACGCGCGGATGATCGGAGCGCGGCATCACCAGAAATCCACGTAGGGTTCGCACCTGAATGGTGTTGCCGTCGACGGTGAGTTGGCGCGCCAGGAAAAATGTTTTCCCGCGTACCGTAGTTTTGGCTCCCACCAGGCGAACCGGGACGCCTGCTTGCAGGGCTTCTTTCGTTTCCTTGCTCATAAAGGGTCCAATGTGAGCATCCACGAGACCCTGAGGACCTGCCACCATCAAATGCATGCCGGCGGGGCTGCCCGCGGTGTGTTTCAGTACAACTTCCTGGATCGTGCCTTCAAAAGTAGTCTCGTGCGCCGCATCATAGACAGGACCAAAACCCCGTCCGGGGCGGGATACCGACGCCGCGTGGGCATCGAGTGAAACAGCCATGGTCGCGAACAACAAGCCGGATAGCAGCCCCGCGATCAATCGGGTGTTTGTCATTCCAAAAATCTTCATTGCACGCTCCTCAAGTACTTCTGGTTGGGGGGGGATCGGCAACACTCTACCAGAAGCGCAACAAAACCGATATTGTTTTGATGGTTACTCTAGTGTCACCTCCCGCGACGGCCCAATCTGGGCGCGCGCAGCCCTGGCAGAAAGTAGAAAGGAGAAAGGGAAGATCGGGCAGCAGGTGGAGTGAAAACAGGTTGAAAAAAAGCCCGGCGGGGAAAGCAGTGTCTTAGGAGTTGTACGGGACGGCCGCTACGGAATCGCGATCTGCCGAGGCGAGAGGGTTACCCCCAAAAACCACAAAGCCGGGCTGGTTGGCCCGGCTGTTTCATTGTGGAACTGGTTCGTTCGGTCTTTTCAGATCGCCGACCCAGAATGTCAAAATCTCGATCTCAAATTCCTGACGCCAAATTCTCGATCTCAACATGTCGACGCCAACTTCCCGCGCAGCGTCTCAGTCTCAGTTACCCAGTCTCATCTTGCGCCGCGGGGTCACCGGCCAGCGCCGCAGGAAAAACTCATTACATCACCATTGCCAGGTTTTCCAGTTCGTGCACCAGCACGGGCATGGCGCATCCCGCCATTTCGACGCGGCCTGCCGCATCGAGCGCGGCCTTGGGCGACACCCCATAGCCACGACCCATCAGAAACACCTGGAGCAGTTCGGCGGCCTCGTAAGAGTCGATCATCCCCCCCTGGAGCAGATCGTTCCTCAGCGCTGCCAGTTCGGTCGTCGTGAACCGGTCTTTATCGTTCATTGCCTTTGCGATCATAGCTTTCTCGTTCGTCATTTTCTCGTTTAACATGGCCGTCATCACCTCCGACTTCGACCTACTACATCGTTGCCGTATTAGACTCATCGGCAGCTGTGATAGTTGCATGCAATTCTGCTGCCGAAATTGCCCTTCATTTCCTATTACGATCCCCAAGCCCCTCTGGAATCATTTAACCCCTGTGAATATGGAAAGTTGCGGGAATCCGGATAAGGGAGGAGGGCCGGCCAAAGTGCCCTTCGTACCCAGAAGGTAATCTCAGGACTGACACAATGTGTCGATTCCGAACAGGCGGGCAAACAAAGAATGTCGTGCCAGCTTTTGGTGCAATGACGCAACGGGGGAACGCCTCCGGCGAAGGAGGGCTGGCTCAGCGGGCTAGCTTGGAGGGGAATCACCCCAAGCGTCGCGCCCGGCTGGTCTAAAGCTTGGCCGTGGCGGCTTCCGCTGCCGCGACGGTGTCATAAACGTGGAAGAACTGCTCGACCCGCGTAATCTGCATCGCGCTGCGCACGCGGTCGGTGACGCCGACCAGGGCCAGATGACGACCATCTTTCTGATGGGTCACGTAGGCTCCGACCAGCGCCCCTATGCCGGCCGAGTCCATGTAGGGAACCCCAGTCAGATCGAGGATGAGGGTGGGTGAAGTGCTGGCGCGAACCTGGGATTGAAACTCAAAAAAATTGCTGAGCAGAACGGGGCCGTTCAGCCGCAATACTCGAACGCCGTCCGGCGTCCCGCTGACTTCTTCAATCTGCAAAGGCTCCTGTGGCATCGGCAGATAATATTACGAGAATGTGAACGTCGTGTTAAAGGATGGCTGATCTCCGGCCCTAACCCGTTAGGTAGCTTAACCGGGCAGCGAGGCTATGGCTCGATCGTGGCCTCGTCGATCAGCATGATGGGTATGTCCTCTTTGACCGCATAGACCCGGTGGCACTGCTGGCACTTCAAACTCTCCGGGTTGGCGCGATACTCGAGCGCCTGCTTGCACGCCGGACAAACCAGAATTTCGAGGAGTTCTTTGGCAAGCATGATTTTTCGATTGTACGACAACCGCTTCACCACAGAGTCACAGAGACACAGAGACAAAGAGAAAACCGAGCCCCGGAAAACTTACCCCGATCGCCGCCCGGGCAACGAGGAGTCCCGACTCAATGTCTCGCGGTTTTCTCTGTGTCTCCGTGACTCTGTGGTGAGACGCCCTTCTCCGTGGTTGCGATAGAATCTCCTCCGGAGTCCGAATGCCCGCCACCATCCTCGACGGAACCAGGATCGCGCAAGAAATCCGCAGCGAAGTAGCCGCGGAAGTAAGAATCATGACCACGGCAGGCGTGCGTCCAGGCCTCGCTGTCGTGCTGGTGGGGCACGACCCCGCGTCAGAAATCTACGTCCGCGGCAAAGTCAAAGCCAGTGAAGAAGTTGGCATTTACAGCGAGAAGCTTACGCCGCCCGATTCAGTCACCACCGTCGAGTTGCTCGCCGTAGTCGAAGCTCTCAACCAGCGCGACGATATCGACGGAATCCTGGTGCAGTTACCGCTGCCCCGGCAGGTCGACGCCAAGAAGGTGCTGCTGGCCGTCGACCCCGCGAAAGACGTCGATGGTTTCCATCCCGTCAACGTCGGCCTCCTCTCCACCCAGCGGCCTGGCCTGGTGCCCTGCACCCCCGCAGGATGTATCGAGATTCTGAAGCGCAGCAACATCCCGATCTCCGGCCGCGAAGCCGTGGTCGTCGGCCGCAGCGACATCGTGGGCAAGCCCGCCGCTATGCTGCTGCTCAATGCCAACGCGACCGTCACGGTGTGCCATTCGAAAACGCACGATCTGCCGGCGGTGTGCCGGCGCGCCGACATCCTGGTCGCCGCCATCGGCCGCGCGGGCATGATCACGCGCGATTTCGTGAAGCCGGGTGCGACTGTGATCGACGTGGGGATGAACACAGTTACCGATCCGGCAGAATTTCGGCGCTTCTTCTCAGGCAATACGAAAAGGGAAGAGAACTTCCGCAAGAAAGGCTCTGCCCTCATCGGCGATGTCCATCCCGAAGTCGCGGAAGTGGCCGGAGCACTCACTCCAGTCCCCGGCGGCGTTGGCCCGCTGACCATCGCTATGCTGATGTTCAACACCGTGAAGGCCGCGAAGCTGCGGCGTCAGTGGCCAGTGGCTAGTGGTCAGTGGTCAGCGCCACGACAGCCTTCGGTTGTGGCGGACCGCTGAAAGCTGGTACTGGAAATGGGCAAAATCTCATAGCTGACCTAGGATGTTTTACTGACCGCTGACCACTGATCACCGGCCACTGAATCTTATGCTGAAAGTCGGCCTTACCGGCGGGATCGCCTCGGGCAAGTCTGTGGTCGGAGAAATGTTTGTCGCGCTGGGCGCGCATCTGGTGCAGGCCGACCGCATCGCGCACTCGCTCATGCAGCCCGGCGAGGCCGTCTACAACGAAGTCGTGCGCCATTTCGGCCGCGAGATTCTCAATCCCGACCTCAGCATCAACCGCGCGAAACTGGCCGAGGCCGCGTTCGGCCCGGCCACGCAGGCGGAAGGCAAGCGCGCGTCGCGCATTGAAGAACTCAACCGCATCGTCCATCCGGTGGTCATTCGCAGCCAGGACGAGTGGATGCAGGAGATGGGCCGCCAGGACCCGCGCGCCGTCGCGATGGTGGAAGCCGCGCTGATTCTCGAGGCGGGCGCCGGCGATCATTTCGATCGCCTGATCGTCGTGACCTGTGGCGCCGAACAGCGTGTGACTCGCTTCGCCGCCCGCCAGAAGATTGACCTCCAAACCGCCCGCAAAGAAGTCGCACGTCGCATGTCCGCCCAACTCTCCGACGAAGAGAAAATCAAAGCCGCCCACTACGTGATCGACAACTCCAGCGCGCTCGACCACACCCGCGAGCAAGTTCGCCAGGTGTGGCTGAAACTGGAAGCCGAAGCTGAATAATCCTGAACCCAAATTTCAATTGTCGTTCTGAGCGGCGCTCTTTGCGGCGAAGGACCCATGTACTCCCGGAGAGTTGCACGGATCGCGCCAGGCAAACAAACGCTGCTCACAACCACGACCAGGTTTAGAATTCCGCCATGAAGCCCAAGACGCTATACCTAGTCCTCTGCTTCGCCGGTTTTCTGCTTCCGTACTGGCAGTTCGTTCCGTGGGTGCTCCAGCATGGTCTCAACATGCCGCTGTTTGTGCGCGAACTCTTTGCCAACCGCATCGCGGCATTCTTCGGCGTGGATGCAATCGTCTCTGCGGTGGTCTTGCTCGTGTTCACCCGCATTGAAAGCGCGCGCCTGGGCATCCGCCGGCGCTGGCTGGTGATCGTCGCCGTGCTGACGGTTGGAGTCTCGCTGGGCTTGCCGTTGTTTCTCTACCTGCGTGAGTCGGAACTCGAACAGAAAGTCAGCGCTACCTAGGCACAAAGATTTCCGCTCCGCAGTTGACCTGGAGCCGCGTGCTTGTGGGCGCAGCATTGTTTAAAATCAATGCAGGGACCTTTCTACTCCTTAACTTCGTACCTATCTTCGATGATCTGAAGCATCGATGATCTAGAGCATCGATGATCTAAAGCACCAATGATCTGAAGCATTGACGATCTGAAGCTTCGATGGACCGATCTCCGACGGTCCGCATCGAATGCATGGAATGGGATGGTTTGAATTATGAAGCTCATACGGCCTTTAATTTTCACGCTGGTGATTGCCGGCGGATTCTTCTATTTCACCACCTGGCGCTCGAACTCGCAGGCGGGCGAATTCCGTTCCTCGAACTGGCTGAGCCATCCGGCGCAGGTGGAGATCACCGAGGCGGCGCCGAGCGAGTCGCTTGACGGCGAAGAGCAGAACAATATTTCCGTCTACAAGAAGAACATTCCGTCGGTAGTGAATATCACGTCGCGCGCCATGACATTTGATTTCTTCTACGGCTTGGTTCCTCAGGAAGGGCAAGGCTCAGGATTTGTGATCGATAAAGAAGGCCACATCCTGACCAACTATCACGTGATCGCCGAGGCGCGGCAGGTGGAAGTCACGCTGCACAATCGCAAGAAATACAAGGCGACCGTGGTGGGAACCGACCCGCCCCACGATCTCGCGGTCATTCAGATCAAGGCCCCCGATCTGGTTCCAGCGATCATGGGCGATTCGCGCAACTTGCAAGTGGGACAGAAAGTCTATGCCATCGGCAATCCCTTCGGCCTGGCCGGAACGATGACGCGCGGCATCGTCAGTTCGATCCGCCCGGTGCGTGAGCCGAACGGCGCCATGATCGACGAAGCCATTCAGACCGACGCGGCCATTAATCCCGGAAACTCCGGCGGACCGCTGATGAACTGGCACGGCGAAGTCATCGGCATCAATACCATGATTCTCTCGAATGCGAACCAGAGCGCGGGCATCGGCTTTGCCATCCCCATCAATACCGCGAAGGCGGTGCTGAACGATCTGATGACGCTCGGCCGGGTGCGGCGTCCGGCCCTGGGCGTAGTCACGATTGCGATCAGCCCCGAACTCGCCGATGAAATCGGCTTGCCCGTCGACTACGGATTGCTGGTCGTGAAAGTGACTCCCGGAGGCTCCGCCGATCAGGCCGGCCTGCACGCCGGCACCGAGCGCGCCTACCTGGGCAACACGCTCATCATGCTTGGCGGCGATTTAATCGTAGCCATCGACGATCAAAAAGTGCAGGACGAAGAAGACCTGTCGCAGATGATGAACAATCACCGCGCCGGAGACACCGTGAAAATTACCATCTACCGCAACAAGAAAAAGATGGACGTGACCGTGCCGCTCGGAGAAGCGCGGCAGCAGGTGTGACAACCCAAGCTCTAAGTTCTCAGCCGTCAGCTTGAGGCACGAGTTGCGCGACCATCTTGTTCTTGAAACCCGCAAACGCGATGTCTATGGACGAGTTTCTTCTGCAAGGCCGCCACATTCGCCTGGAGGCACTCGATCACCGTCACGTTGACGGCCTGGTGGTCGCTTCGGCCGACGATGCCTCGCTTTATCAATGGAGCCCCGTCCCCCGCGGCAAGGCCCAAGCCTCGCAGTACGTCGACACCGCTCTAGCCTGGCGAGACGCCGGCACCGCCGTGCCGTTCGCGATCGTGCGCGTGCACGATGGCATGGTGCTCGGCTCGACGCGCTTCTGGAATCTCGAGCGATGGGCGTGGCCGCCAGGCCGTCCCTCACACGCGCGCGGCATTCCCGACGCCTGTGAGATCGGCTACACCTGGTTGTCGCGATCGGCGATTCGCACCGCCGCCAACACCGAGTCGAAGCTGCTGATGCTCACTCAGGCCTTCGAGAGGTGGCAGGCGCTGCGCGTCTGCTTTCACACCGACGCCCGCAACCAGCGCTCTCGCGCCGCGCTCGAACGCATCGGCGGCCAGTTCGAAGGAATCCTTCGCGCCCACCGCATGGCCGCGGACTTCATCCCACGCGACTCGGTCCGCTATTCGATCGTGGCGGCCGAGTGGCCGGCAGTGAAACAGCGGCTGCTTCAGTTCGTGGATCGCTGATGCAGACTTTCCTACGAAAGCGTCTTCGATGCAGTCTCAGGTTCGAGCGTCGACGGATCGCCAGCGTGCTTCGCGACAGGGTGCTGAAAGCAGAGACCGTAGCCATCGGGATCCTTAAACCACAACTGCCGCATGCCGTAAGGCGCGACCTTCGGCTCCTTCAGGTCCACGCCGTTCGATCGCAAGTGCCGGTACGCGGGGTCAAGATCTTCGCAGCCGAAAAACAGGCAAGTATCGTCGTGCGCGGCCACGCGGACGGGAACTGGCGCAGCCGGCCGCTGGTCGGCTTCATACGCGGTATTCAGCATCAGTTCCGCGCCCTGCAACTTGAGCCACGCCCAGTTGCAGTCGTCCCCAGGCGAAGACGTGGCGTGAACCTGAAACCCCAGCACGTCGCGGTAGAAACGAATCGCCGTCGGCATGTCGAAAACCTGCAGCAGCGGGCAAATTCCGTGAATGTCCATGGGCCGGCTCCTTCTTGGCGGGGAAATATACCACGATCCTTTTGGACGTGCACGGCCGGCTACGGTGAGCTGAAGTGCTTTCCAGTTCGATCTGTGAGAAAGTAATCTTCGAACCCAATGAATGCCGAATCCATCCGCGCCTACTGCCTGTCATTTCCCGAGGCGACCGAAAATCTGCAGTGGGCCGACGATCTCTGCTTCAAGATTCGCGGAAAAATCTTTGTCACTCTGGCCCTTGCGGCCGTTCCGCAGAAACTGTGCTTCAAATGCTCTCCGGAAATATTTGCCGAAATGCTGGAAATCGAAGCCATCCACCCCGCGCCCTACGTCGGCCGTTACAACTGGGTCATGCTCGATCATCTCGGCGCCCTGCCCGCCTCTGAATTGCAAGATCGAATTCGCCAGTCGTATGAAATGGTGGCCGCGAAGGCTCCGAAGAAAAAATCAAGACCCGTGAAGCCAAAGCGAAACCGGGCTGAGAAAAAGACGAATCCTCCCAAGACCCGATCAAAGAAACGCTAGTCGTTCGCGAATTCTTGTGCTGCAAGTCGATTTCCTCCGGACGAATCAGCAGCTATGACAGAGCCGTGACAAGTCGATCGCACCAGCCGTGGTATGTTTGTTTCCGCTTGCATTCCGCCGGGAGTAGGTCATGCCGGTGACCTATCACATCGACACCGAAACAAGAACAATCCGAACCACTTGCAGCCAGCCGCTACAGTTCGCGGAAGTGATAGATCACTTTCGCTGTCTGAAAGAAGATCCCGCCTGCTCCGGTCCCCTCAATGTTCTATTGGATGTCAGCGACGCAGATTTAGTCCCACAAACCAGCCAGCTCGGCGCGGTCAGCGCGGCCGTGGCCACAGTTCGCCGCAAGGTGCAGTTCCAGGCCTGTGCCATTGTGGCCACGCGTGATGCCATGTTCGGCATGATGCGAATGTTTGAAGTCCTCACCGGCGATCACTTCACTGCGACCCGTGTATTCCGGAAGATGGATGAGGCCGAAGCCTGGCTGGCTTCGCATAAGCTGGTTGATCCAGTGCCTTAGCGACTCGGGCCAGACTGTGCCGGTCCTGCGCTGCTCCGAGAATGTTGGGTCCGTCCGGGAGCCCCAGCGCGCGCTTCTGGATTTGACTCTGCCTCCTTCGCTCGGCTAGCCTCAAGAGTTCTGTTGCAGTTCCGGATGCCTTCAACCTGCATGCGATCTCCGCAAAAATCATTCATTTGGCTGCTGACAGCGGTTGTAGCGGTCTTCGCATCGGCCGCCGCCCTGGCCTCGACCCAGCCGGTGCACGCCCAACATGCGATTGTGGTGAGCGTGCATGAACTAGCGTCGCGGGCCGGAGTCGAGATCATGCAAGCCGGCGGCAACGCCGTGGATGCCGCCGTGGCCACCGGATTCGCGCTGGCCGTGGTGCATCCCGCCGCAGGAAATATTGGCGGCGGCGGATTCATGCTGATCCGCATGGCCGACGGCAAGACGCACTTTCTCGACTACCGCGAAAAAGCGCCCGCTGCGGCGACGCGTGACATGTTCCTGGACGCGCAAGGCAACGTGATCACCGGCGCCAGCCAAGTCGGATACAAATCGATCGGCGTGCCAGGATCGGTTGCGGGCATGGTTTACGCCGAGCAGAAATTTGGCAAGCTCACTCTCAAGCAGGTCATGGCTCCGGCCATCCGCCTGGCGCGCGAAGGCTATGCGTTGACTTGGGGCGAGGCTCGCGATATGCAGCGCGACTCCGACTTGGCCAAGTTTCCCGAGTCGCGCCGAATTTTTCAGCGCGATGGCAACTATTATCAGCCCGGAGAAATTTTCCCCCAGCCTGACTTGGCCCACACTCTGGAGCGAATCGCCGACAAGCCGGACGATTTTTATCACGGCTCGCTCGCCCGCGAACTGGCAGCGGCTCTGCAGAAGGGCGGAGGTCTGATCACTGCCGCCGACCTCGCCCATTACGAAGTAAAAGAACGCGAGCCGGTCCGCGGCACCTATCGCGAATATGAAATCATCAGCGCACCGCCGCCGTCCTCAGGCGGAACAGTTCTGATCGAATCGTTGAATATTCTGGAGGCCTACGATCTCGCCCGGATGGGCAACCGTTCGGCGCAGTCGATTCACTATACGATAGAGGCCTTCCGGCGAGCGTTTTTCGATCGCGCCGAGTTCATGGGCGATCCCGATTTCTCGAAGATTCCCGTGGCCCAACTCATCGACAAAAAATACGCCGCCGCTTGGCGGGAATCGATTGAGCCGGCGCGTGCCAGCCCCAGCCTGGCATTGAAACGGCCCGAGGTTTTTCACGAGCTGGAACAATATGCGGCGTCGCATCCCAAGCAACTGGGAATGCATGAAGGGCCGAACACCACACACTATTCCGTAGTCGACGCGGAGGGCGACGCCGTCGCGGTCACGACCACCATCAACGCCTGGTTCGGATCGGCGGTCACAGCCGACGGCCTGGGGTTTTTGCTGAACGACGAGATGGACGACTTCTCAGCCAAGCCGAACGTTCCTAACTCCGACGGCTTGATTCAGGGTGCGGCCAACGCCATTGGCCCCGGCAAGCGCCCACTCTCATCGATGACGCCGACGATTGTTGTACGCGACGGAAAGCCGTTTCTGGTTCTGGGATCGCCGGGAAGTTCGAAGATCATCACCACCGTGGCCAATGTTCTGATGGGCGTGGTGGATTATGGCATGAACATTCAGGAAGCGGTGAACGCTCCGCGCTTTCATAACCAGTGGCTGCCCGACGTGCTGAACGTCGAGAAATGGTTTTCGCCGGATACGGTCAGCGCGCTCGATAAAATGGGATACAACGTGCAAATTGGCTTGCACGATGGCGAGTTCGTGTCGCCTTACTGGAGCGACGCAGAGTGCATTGCCGTCGACGCAAAGACCGGCGATCGCCTCGGCGCCAGCGACGGCCGCAACGGCGGAAAAGCAGTGGGATACTAAAGAGAATCTAAGACTTGAGATTTTAGATTGAAGAGCTAAGAATCGCGCTGGATTGCTTGCAATCATCAATCTAGAACCTGCACTCTGCAATCTTCTTCAAGGGACGCGCATGCTGAAAGCGGTTTCGACATATCTGTTCGTGAAAGAGCGCCTGCATCCCGGCATTCTGGACGGGATGTCTCGCAGCGGAGTGCAGGCGGTCGAGATTTTCGCCGCGCGGCAGCACATCGACTACGCCAACCGCAAGCAGCACGTCAAGGAAATCGCCGAATGGTTTCGCGGCAGCGGAATTCCTCTCCACTCCGTTCACTCGCCGCTCTACGCCGACTACGAGTGGGGACGGGCCGGCGCACCGCCGGTCAACATTGCTTCCACCGACCGCGCCGGGCGCATCGACGCCATGGACGAAATCAAACGCGCTCTCGAAATTGCCGAGCAGATTCCATTTCGCTTTCTGGTGCAGCATCTGGGATCGCCGAACGAATATTTCAGCGACAAGGGCTTCGAAGCTGCGATGACCTCGATCGAACACCTGCGCGCCTTCGCCAAGCCGCTAGGCGTACGCATTCTGCTGGAAAATATTCCCAACGACCTTTCCACTCCCGACCGCCTCGTGGAAATGATTCGGAGCGCGCACTTCGACGACGTCGGCGTCTGCTTCGACGTTGGGCATGCGCACATGGCGGGCTCTGTGCGCGAGGCGTTCGAGATTCTGCGCAGTCACATTTGCTCGACCCACGTTCACGACAATGACAAGTTGAAAGATTCGCACTTGTGGCCGGGGCAGGGAACCATCGACTGGAAAGAGGCCGTGGAGTTGCTGCGTTCCGCTCCGCAAACCCCGCCGCTGCTGCTGGAAATCGCGGAAGATGAGAAAGTGAATCCGCTGGAGAAAATCGGCGAGACTTTCGACAAACTGGAAGGGAACTGAAGATTGGGAAATTGAGAAATTTAGTAATTGAGTTATTGAAAACTGCCCGTGAACGCAAGATTTTCAATTACTCAATTACTCAATTTCCCAATTACTCAATTAAGCTATGTCTTCACCTGTTACCACGATCGCAGAGATCGGCAAGCACGAGGGCCAGTCGGTCACCATCCGCGGCTGGCTCTATAACCTGCGCGAGAGCGGGAAATTATTGTTCCCCCAATTTCGCGACGGCTCGGGAATCATTCAGGGCGTAGTGCCCAAGAACGCCGTCTCGCCGGAAGTCTTCGAAGCGATCAAGACGCTCACCCAGGAATCAAGCGTCATCGTCGAAGGCAAGGTCCGCGCCGACAAGCGCGCCCACGGCGGCTACGAACTCGATGTAGCCAACGTGGAAGTCGTGCAGCGCGTCCCAGAGTCCTCACCTTATCCGATCACGCCCAAAGAACATGGCACCGACTTCCTCATGGAGCATCGCCACCTCTGGGTGCGCTCCCAGCGCCAGGCGGCGATTCTGCGCGTGCGTGCCGAGATCATAAAAGCCGCGCGCGACTTCTTCGACGAACGTGGCTTCACGCTCACCGATCCACCCATCATCACTCCCGCAGCCTGCGAAGGCACGAGCACGCTGTTCCCCGTCGACTATTTCGACGAGCAGGCGTTCCTTACGCAATCAGGCCAGCTTTACGTGGAAGCCACCGCGATGGCGTTGGGCAAGGTGTATTCGTTCGGCCCCACGTTTCGCGCGGAGAAGTCGAAAACCCGCCGCCATCTCACCGAGTTCTGGATGGTCGAACCGGAAGTTGCCTACGCCCAACTCGACGACGTGATGGAGCTGGCCGAGGGCCTCATCACGTTCATCGTGAAGCGCTGCCTCGAGAAGCGGCGCGCCGACTTGCAGACCATTGGCCGCGACATTTCCAAACTCGAAAAAATCGAAGCACCCTTCCCCCGCATCAGCTACGACGATGCCGTGAAAAACCTACAGGAAGGTCACGCCAAAGGCGCGCTCGAATCGAAATTCGAATGGGGCGGCGACCTCGGTTCACCTGACGAGACTTATCTATCAGCACAATTCGACAAGCCGGTCATGGTGCATCGCTACCCCGCGAAAGTGAAAGCGTTTTACATGGAACCCGACCCGCAGCGCCCCGAACTGGCATTGTGCGTTGACGTGCTCGCGCCCGAAGGCTATGGCGAAATCATTGGCGGCTCGCAGCGCATGGCCTCGTACGAATTGCTGTTGAAGCGCATTCACGAGCATAATCTGCCCGAAGAAGCGTTCAAGTGGTATCTCGATCTGCGCAAGTTCGGCAGCGTCCCGCACGGAGGTTTCGGTATGGGCATCGAGCGCGCCGTAGCCTGGATCTGCGGCCTCGAGCACGTGCGCGAAACGATTCCGTTCCCAAGAATGCTGTATCGGCTGTACCCGTGACCGAATTGAGTCATTGAGTGATTGAGCCATTGAGTATTGAAAATCGAGCCCGTCTAGCATGGTCAATGACCCAATGACTCGATCGCTCGATCACCCAATGACCTTCCGTCGATTGACCCTATGATGATGACTACTCCCGCTCCCTCCACCAGCATCACTCCGCGGAAAATTCGCGTCATTGGCGTCCCTCTCGACCTTGGCCAATCCCGCCGCGGAGTCGACATGGGCCCCTCGGCCGTGCGCGTGGCCGGACTTGAGGCACGTCTCGAAGCGCTCGGTCACGAAGTCGAGGACGCCGGCAACGTCGCCGTCGCGATTCCCGAACAAAAAAAAGAAGGCGACACTCACGCCAAGTATCTAAAAGAAATCACGGCCACCTGCACCAAGAGTGCGGAATTGGTCGTCAAAACGCTCGAGGCCGGAAAAGTTCCGCTCGCGCTCGGCGGAGATCATTCCATGGCCGCCGGCACCGTCTCAGGCGTCGCCGAGTTCTACCGCCGCCAGGACCAGCACATCGGCCTGATCTGGATCGACGCGCACACCGACATCAACACGCCCGACTCATCCCCCAGCGGTAACGTGCACGGCATGCCGCTGGCCGCGCTGATGGGCCTGTGGCCGTCAGAGCTGGGAAATATTTTCGACTTCTCGCCGAAAGTAAAACCGCAAAACTGCGTGCTCGTCGGCGTGCGCGACATTGACGCCGTGGAAAAAGAAAACGTTCGCCGCGCCGGCATCGGCGTCTTCACCATGCGCGACATCGACGAGCGCGGCATGCGCACGGTGATGGAAGAAGCCCTGCGCATGGCCGGACGCGGCACCGCCGGCTACCACATCTCCCTCGACATGGACTGGGTCGATCCCGAGGACGCGCCCGGCGTGGGCACTCCCGTCCGCGGCGGCGCGACCTACCGCGAGGCGCACCTCGCCATGGAGATCATCGCCGACCACGGCCGCATGCTGAGCTTCGAGATCGTCGAAGTAAATCCAGTCATCGACGAGCATAACCGCACCGCCGATCTCGCGGTCGAGCTGGCGCTCTCAGCATTCGGCAAAAAGATCCTATAGCTGTTCTTGGGTGCCCCATTTCTTGCGCGTTGTTTGCGCGAGAAGTGGGGATTTTGTTGAGGTCCATAGAAGACTCACCCGTAACCACGCCTGCGATTGACGCGCGGCTCGCCTCGCGTCCACACTGGAAGGTCATGAAAAAGCTTCGAGTCGGCATTTTATTCGGCGGACGCAGCGGAGAACACGAAGTCTCGTTGCTCTCAGCCGCGTCCGTTCTTAACGCAATTGATAAAGACAAGTACGAGGTCGTCCCCATCGGCATCACCAAAGATGGCCGCTGGCTGACGTCCGAGCACGCCGAGAATCTTCTGACTGGCAAACTCCTGCTCGAACCGCGCAACCTGCGCGCCGGCGACCCGGACACAACTTCTCCCGCGGCAGTGCTGGCCCGCGGCGAAGCCGTCGTCGTCCCGCCGGAACCGGTGCACCGCCACAGCGGCCTGGTCCCGTTCCAAACCGATGCCGGACTGATGCGTCGCTCCAGCGACCGCGCCATCAACGTCGACGTAATCTTCCCCGTGCTGCACGGCACGTTCGGCGAAGATGGCACCATTCAGGGCCTGCTCGAACTCGCCGACATCCCCTACGTCGGCGCGGGCGTGCTCGGCTCGGCCGCGGGCATGGACAAGGACATCATGAAGTCGCTGTTCGTCGCCGCCGGAATCCCCATCGTGAAGCACGTCACCATCCTGCGCAGCACCTGGGAGAATGATCCGAAAAAAGTTCAGAAGCTGGTCGAAAACAAGCTGACCTATCCATTGTTTGTGAAGCCGGCGAATCTAGGTTCGTCGGTCGGCATCAGCAAGGCGCACAATCGCAAGGAACTCGGCCCCGCGATCGAGGAAGCGGCAAAGTTCGACCGCAAGATTGTCATCGAGCAGGGTGTCGGCGGCAAAAAAGAAAAGGCCCGCGAAATCGAGTGCTCGGTACTCGGCAACGACGAGCCCGCGGCCTCAGTGCCAGGAGAGATTGTTCCCGGCAAGGAGTTCTACGACTACACGGCGAAGTACGTTGACGAAGGTTCGCAGTTGATCATCCCCGCGAAGCTCACAAAAGCCGAAACGAAAAAAGTTCAGGAACTCGCGATCGCGGCCTTCCGGGCCGTGGATTGTTCGGGCCTCGCGCGCGTGGATTTTCTGATGGACCCGAAAACGAGAAAGATTTTCCTGAACGAGATCAACACCATGCCCGGGTTCACCGCGATCAGCATGTATCCCAAGCTCTGGGCGGCGTCTGGCCTGGCGTATGCCGACCTGATCGACCGCCTGATTCAACTCGGCATCGAGCGCCACGAAGATAAGAAGAAGAATCAGTACAGCAAGTGAAGAGATTTCAGATGGTCGATTGCTGATTGAAAATCGCACTTCGTTATTTCTTCGGAGCCTCACAAACAAAGTTCCCAGCATCGTTCGTATCGCCCTTGCCCTTATACTTGGCCGCCTGCGGATACGCGCACAGCGGCCGCGTCATCTTCGGATGCTCCCGGTCATCGGCGGTGTACTTTGAAGCGATGATCGTCCCCGGCGGAACGCCTTTCTCCACCCACCGTTCCAGCGAGGCATCCACGCTGTGCTGCGGATCGTCCACGATTAGCCGTCCGACTTGCCCGAAAGAGTCCGTGCCCGGGCCGTCGTCGCAGTGCTGCATTCCCGGCACCATGTAGAGACGCAGGAACGAATCGGTGTCGCCCTGTCCCAGCTTGGCGACGACGCTGTCGTAGTAGTTGACCGTGTTGAGCGCCGAAATCGCCGGATCGTTCCAGCCGTGATACACAATCAACTTCCCGCCTCGCGCTTGAAACGGCTTGAGGTCGGCGTCGGTAGCATTCAGCGCGCTCGCGGTTCGTGCCTCGGCCAACTTCAAGGCCTCATCGATCCGGAAGGTTTTGTAATCCCAGTCAGGCACTTCATACACCATGTCCGCAAAGTAGCCGATCCCGAAGAACGCCATCAGGCTCTTGGCCGGAGCGGGACCGAAGATCCACAGTCCCCAGCCGCCCGCTCCTTCCTCGCCCCCGGGCAAAAATCCAGGGAAAACTTGCTGTCCGTGCGCATCGCGCGGACCAGTGTAAATCTTCTTCAGCGCGGCAACTTGCGGCGAGGTCAGACATTTGTCGGTGTCTTCGCCCGCCTTGCACTGGATCACCGCCGGATCGAAATGGCACTGCCGCGGATCGTTGAGTATGCCATCACGCACGCCATCGAGTTCGTCGCAGGCCTTCACCACCGCCGCCGCGATCGCTGGAACTTTCGCTTGCGGAATGTAACTCGCCGCATCCAGTGTCAGCGCCTGCGTGTCCGCCGCCGCAGTCGAGAGCAGCGCAGTCCAGTAGTTGGCTGGAGCCCCAGCAAGAATGCCGTCATAGTCCGCGGGATAACGTTGCGCCTCCATCAGGGCCTCACGCCCACCATCCGAGCATCCCGCAAAATAAGAGTGCTGCGGCGCCTTGCCATAAAATGCGTGCACTGCCTCCTTCGCGACGCGCGTCATCTCATGAATGCCGCGATGACCGAAATCAATCACCTTCTCGGGATGCCCGAGCGCCCATGACGCATCGAGCGGCGATTCCGCATCGTGTCCCATATTTGTCGCGGTGACCGCGTATCCTTTGCTGACCGCAACGCCGAGCGGCATGTAATCGATGCGGCCCGCGAATCCCCCGCTTCCCAGACCTTGCAACTTTCCATTCCAGTCTGCAGCCGGCATCCAGACTTCGATCCTGATCTCAGAGTCAGCGCTCGGCTTCGCCACTGCCACCACGCGGCAAAATGCGGGAACATTCTTGTAAGGCGCGGTCAAATCGCGGCTATCGAACGGAGGCACGGGAGGCCCTGCGAAAGTTCCGGCAGCATTCATCTGAGCCAGGATGATCGTTGCGCCCGGCACCTTGGCTCCCATCAAACGGACACAAGCGTCTTCCGCCGCGATGGCGCCGCTCGCGAGCAGGAACGAAACAAGTACGAGTCTGCGACCGAATTCGTAACTAAATCTGAGACGTGCTTTCATCCTCAGCGCTCCACTTCGATAAATTCTATTGAGCCCCGGCCTTCACCATAAACCCGGCTTGATCGGCTTTCATTTTCTTCAAGCCCTCCATCGGCAAGTAGACCATGTGCCCCGCATCGTAAGTCGCAAACGAAATATTATCGCGATACTTCTGCGGCAGGTTGAGATGATCCACCGTGTAGTTGGCCGCATAATACGGCGTGGCCAGATCGTAGTAGCCCTCCATCAATAGAACCTTCAAGTAAGGATTTTTCACAATCGCCTGCCGCAGGGCCGAAGCCGTGTCAGGAAACCCCTCGCCCGCTGAGCCCCAATCCCACCTGTCGTTGGGGCCGCCGCGCGGAGCACGCACGTCATAAGGCATATCCACCTTGTATCCCAATTCCGTGCGCAGGTAGTTGTTGAACGCGGAGGTAAATGGCGGCTGCGTCGCCGAGCCCGTCGGATCATAAGACGGCGTGTCGAGCAGACCGTTCGGATCGGGCCCGGTGAAGCGCCCGTCGAGCCGCCCTACCCGCAGTTTCTGGTCGATCAGCAGATAGTGCGTGAACTTCTGCACGTTGATGCGCAGATTCGCTTCGTCGACCACCTCCTTGCTCAAGCCGGTGAAGTGCGCGAGTTGATCGATCACATTCTGCCGCTCTTGCGTCGTGAGCGAGTCGCCTTTATCGAGCGCCTGTTCATACTCGGTCGAAGCCCAATGCTCGGCTTCGTGCCGTGTGCGAGTCAGATCCTGCGCCAGGTCGGGCGCGAGTCTGTGATGATAGCCCGCGATCATGGTGAACGAAGGAATCAGAAAAATGTAAGGCTGATCGTTCGTGAAATTTTCTTCCAATGTTTCGAAGTTCAATACCGTCGAGAGCAGCGTGATGCCGTTGAACGAAATGCCACGATCGGCCAGGTATCCGGCGATGCCCGCCGATCGCGTGGTGCCGTAGCTTTCCCCGAACAGAAACAGCGGCGACGACCAGCGCTCGTTACGTGTGATGTAAAGCCGTATGAATTCGCTGAAAGCTTCAATGTCGCCCCTCACGCCCCAGAATTTCTTGAACATCTCGGCATCGGCGGCGCGGCTGAACCCCGTGCCAATCGCGTCGATCAGCACCAGGTCGCTCTTATCGAGCAGGGTATAAGGATTGTCTCCCATGCGATACGGCGCCGGCGGCATGAATCCATCTGGCTGCAGCACAACCTTGCGCGGACCGAGCGCGCCCATGTGCAGCCAGATCGAAGCCGATCCCGGTCCGCCGTTAAACGCGAAAGTCAGCGGCCGCTTGGCCGCCTCCTGGCCGTCAAGCGTGTAAGCGATATAAAACATCTCCGCTTCGACGCGGCCGTCACCGCGTTTGATCGGCAGCCGCCCGGTGCTGGCCGTATACTTCAGCAGTTTCCCGTCGACGGTGATCTGATGATGCGTCACCACCGGCGCTGCCTCCGTCATGTCGTAATGCTCTTCCTTGTCTTTCTCCTTGTCGACGGAAGTCTCACGTGACGCGGATTTCGGCTCCGGTTGAGCCTCCGGCTTGGCCGCGCTCTCTGCCGGCTTTTCGGCCGTGAGCGCAGTTGCCGGTTTCTTTGCGGACGCAGCAGCTTTCGGTGCGTCGGCCTGTTGGCCGAAGCAGGATGTGCCGAAACAAACCGCAAAAGCCGACGCTAAGAAGACAGTAACCAGCCTTCGGAAAAGCCGTTGCATGACATTGTTCTCCGTTCTCCGCAAATGTTCTGCGCAGATAGTTCTATCGTCACATCTGAATCGCAATGTAACGACCTGCGATCTTCTGACGCGCCATGCCTGCCGCCACCAGATTGTCCAGACCCTGCGAGTGCGAGGAATTGTACACCGGATGAAGACCGGGATGTCGGTGGCTCCCGCGCACTCCGCAGTTATGCTCCAGCCTCAACGGAACGTGGAAAGGCCATCACCTGACAGCAGCCCGACCTCATACTGGGCGCTGCCGGGTGTACACTGTTCCGCAGCGCTAGAAGACCAAACTATAGTCCCGACAGCCCAGGGCTTTGGCGCGCGGACCCTGCCTTCCCCCTGATCTGGGCTGGAGTTTCTTATGATGTATTCGCCGGATGCCAAGCGGCTTGTAAGATGCAGCGGCACGGCAAAGAACGCCTTTTCCATTTACAGACTGCTTGGCAGGTTTCTGCTGTGCGTCGTCGGGTCTTCCGTTAGCCTGACCTTAGTTAGCCTGACCCTCGCGCTTGCACAAGACTCTCCCCAAACTCCCGCCGCCCAAGTCCCGGCTCAATCCGAAAGCAAGCCCGCTTCGGAGGAGATCGCCACCCATGATGAACCCACCACATTCAAGGTGAACTCAAAGCTAGTGGTCGTGCGCGCCGTGGTCCGCGACTCGCAGGGGCACGCCGTCGGAGCGCTTCACCAGGAGGATTTTCAGGTCTTCGACAAAGGCAAGCCTCAGGTGATTACCCAGTTCGACGTCGAGCGACCGGGCGCACTAGCGGCAAAGGTCCGCCAGGAATCTGAGAAAAACTCCGATGCTCCTCCGGTCGACGCTTCTTCCAATCCTGGGAATGCGCCTCCGGTGCCCGAGCGTTTTGTGGCGTACCTGTTCGACGATGTGCACATCGAATTCGGCGACCTTGCCCGAGTGCGGGAAGCCGCGGAACGACATTTCGCCACCTTGAGGCCCACTGATCGTGCCGCTATCTTCACCACTTCCGGTCAAACGATTCTCGACTTCACCGACGATCGCACCAAGCTGCATGACACGCTGCTGCGCTTGCGTCCCACCCCGATCAACTCTAATATTTTCGCACACCAGTGCCCGGAGATCAGTTACTACCAGGCAGACCTGATCGTCAACCGGAACGATCCTGAGGCCACGCAGGCGGCCGTTCTGGAGGCGTCCGAATGTGGTCCGAAACTGGCGGCACCGACGGGACAAGGGGGTAACTTCATAGCGCAAGGAAATCCAACGGCGCTCGTGCAGTCCCTCAGTGCAGCAATACTCTCTGCGGGAGAGCATGAAAGCCGCATCTCGCTGCTCTCGTTGAAGGACGTAATCAGTAGCGTCTCGCGCATGCCCGGTCAACGGAGCATCGTCCTCGTCTCGCCAGGATTTATTACCCCCCGTCTCGAATATGAATACTCCGAGATTGTCGACCGTGCCGTGCGCTCGCAGATCGTCATCAACTCGCTGGACGCTCGCGGGCTCTACGTCGTCATCCCCTTTGGAGACGCCAGTCACAAGCCCATCGCCAACAATATCCGACCGGCGGAGGTCAAGACGCAGATCGAGGTAGCAGCCGCGTCCGCGCAATCCGACCTGCTTTCCATCCTGGCCGACAGCACGGGCGGAACTTTCTTTCACAACAACAACGATTTCGACGAAGGCTTTCGCCGTCTGGCCGAAACTCCGGAATACACTTACGTGCTGGCCTTCGTCCCGCAAAACCTCAAGCTCGACGGAAGCTATCACAGCCTCAAGGTTACGCTGAAGAGCCAACCCAAATTGACTCTGCAAACCCGCCGCGGATATTACGCTCCCAAGAACTTCACCAATCCCGACGAGCAGGCCAAGCAGGAAATCGAAGACGCGATGTATTCCCAGGAAGAGTTGCACAATCTTCCCGTCAAATTGCACACCCAGTTTTTCAAAGCCAGTGACGATGATGCCAAGCTTACGGTCCTCGCTCACGTGGACGTGCAGCATTTGCACTTTCGAAAACTTGAAGGCCGAAATAACAACGTCCTGACCTGCGTTTCTGCGCTGTTCAATCGCAATGGAAACCTGGTCCAGGGAATGCAAAAAGTTGTAACCATGAACTTGAAAGATGACACCCTGGATCACAAGCTGAACTCGGGCATCACGCTCAAGACCAGCTTCGACGTGAAGCCAGGCAGCTATCTGGTCCGGCTGGTGGTAAGGGACGCGGAAGGCCAATTGATGTCCGCGGAAAATGGAACGGTTGAAATTCGTTAGAAACGTGCCACGGAGGTGACTATGCGCGATCGCCGACGGCTTTTCTTCATTGGCCTTCTTTCTCTCGCCAGCTGCTGCATGTTCCTCGTACGGGCTCAGGGCTGGCCGGTCGTGCACGCTCAGGAACCGGCCGCTGCGGCTGCCTCCGACCCGCAAGTCATCCACGTGGAGACTCGCCTGGTTCTTGTCGACACCGTCGTGACTGACAAGAAGGGCAATTACGTCCGCGATCTCACGCAGAACGACTTCAAGGTTTGGGAAGATGGCAAAGAGCAGCCTATTACCAGCTTCTCGTTTGAAGAAAGCACTGGTTCCGCCAATTCTCAGCCGCGCTACATGGTTCTGTTCTTCGATAACTCCACCATGGACTTTGGCGATCAAGCCAAAGCCCGCGACGCGGCCGCGAAGTTTATCGATGCGAATGCTGGCCCCGGCCGCTTGATCGCCCTCGCCGATTTCGGCGGCACCGTACGCATCTCGCAAAACTTCACCGCCGACGCCCAGCGATTGAAGCAGGTAGTGACGGGCATAAAAGGATCCGTTGTTTCGCCCAACGCACAACCGGACGTCGTGGCGTCGATGGGCCCAATCGCTGCCTCGCCCACTCTCGGGAATGCCGAGGCCGACTACGGCGTACGCAGCGTGCTGACGGCGGTGCGCAGCATGGCCAAAGCTCTGTCGACCGTGCCGGGCCGCAAGACGCTGGTCATGTTGACCTCCGGCTTTCCTCTGACTTTCGAATATCAGTCGGAATTGACCGCTGTCATCGACACGTGTAATAAGGCGAATGTTGCCATCTATCCCATCGACGTGCGCGGACTGACGGTTCCAGAAATGCCAGGCCTTCACAGCCGGCGGTCGACGCCTTCGGTTGGTTCCGCATCTGGGTCGTTCGTTCAGGCCGCATTTCACGACTCGGCGCAGCACTCTCGTCCGCCCATGTTGCGACTGGCTGCCTTTGGCGAACCGGCGGAGGCGTTTGCCCTGCAACATGGAGGTGGAGGAGGCGGCGGCGGTGGCGGAGGAGGGCATGGTGGGACGGGCGGAGGTGGCACCGGCGGAGGCGGCACGGGTGGTGGCGGCACCGGTGGCACGGGTGGTGGTGGAACTGGCGGTGGTGGTGGCCATGGCGGGACCGGAGGCGGGGGCACGACTGGTGGCGGGCACGGCGGAACTACGGGGGGCGGCGTCCCGGTGTCGCCCAACACGAACCTCTACAATCCTTACAATCAGCCGCGGCAGATTGTTCCGCCCTCGCCTCCGAGTGCGTCGACCAACCAGCAGGTTCTTTATCAGCTGGCCGACGGCACTGGCGGATTTGTCATCGTGAACACCAACGATTTGCTCGGTGGTCTGGAGCGCATCGCCAAGGATCAAAACCAGTACTACTTTCTTGGTTACAAACCCACCGGTTCGCCTGAGGGTAGTTGCCACACTCTGAAGGTTAAAGTGGAGCGGGGCGGGACCACGGTCCGCGCGCGCAGCGGCTATTGCAACTCGAGACCGGCTGATCTTCTGGCGGGAAATCCGATCGAGAAGGATCTGGAAACCCGCGCTGGGGGCGAGATGCAGGGCAATGTCCACGCTGTGATGCAGGCTCCTTTCTTCTACACGGCGCCGAACACTGCGCAGGTTCATCTGGCCGTGGAGATTCCTGCCGCGGCGCTCAAGTTCGACAAGGTGAAAGGGAAGCAACATGCATCGGTGAACATACTCGGCATCGCTTACAAGGCCGATGCATCGATTGCCGCGCGGTTCAGCGATACCGTCAACGTTGACTTCGATGACAAGAAACAGATCGACGAGTTTCAGAAGAAACCGTTTCGTTACGAAAACCAGTTCGGCATTGCTTCGGGCGATTACAAACTGAAAGTCGTCTTCAGTTCCGGGAACGAGAGTTTTGGCAAACTCGAAACGCCGCTCGTGGTCGACGCTTACCGCGGTCAGGAAATCAGCTTGAGCGCGGTCGCGCTGAGCAACGACGTTCACCGCGCCGCCGACTCGACCGGCCTCGACAGCCAGTTGCTGGAAGATCGCACGCCTTTGGTGACTAAGGGATTGGAGATTTCGCCCTCTGCCTCGAACCATTTCAAGAAGACTGACAGTGCCGCCATCTATGCGGAGATTTACGAGCCGCTGCTGAAAGATCCGAACCCTCCGGACGTTGCTTATGAGCTGATCATCGTCGACCGCAAGAGCGGACAGGAGAAGATTCATGTTGGTGAGCGGAGTCCCAAGGGCAATGCCGGCGACCCGGTCATTCCGTTGGGGTTGAAGCTGCCGGTGGCAACGCTCGACCCGGGGTCTTATGAAGTGAGGTTGCGGGCGGTCGATTCTCTGAACAAGGCGAGCACGACCCGCACCGCCGATTTTGAGTTGGAATAAGCGCGTCGGCTTTATGGGCATTACGATCCCACGGCCCTGGTTCTTGCTTCTCGCGCAAATCCCCACTTCTCGCAAAGGACGCGAGAAATGGGCCACCCGGACGACGCCTTGAGGCCTTCGGAGATTGGGCCTCTTGGTGTCCACATATCAATCCACCCCCCCCACTATTTTTTTCTTCGGATCGGCTAAAGTTCTCATTCTTAATAACTTGTGGGTCTGGGATAGGATGGGGTCTGGGCAAAATATTGATTTAGAAGGACTTGCGGCTAAAATATTTCGGGATAAGGACTTAGCGTCAGACTTCGCAGACCGCGACCCCTGATCGAGGTCGGG
>Ga0210383_10000035_pt1 | contig 149949 bp, 126 predicted proteins | sample IncBWC14OmetaG_FD_160072 | JGI IMG/M metagenome (GOLD analysis project Ga0210383, IMG submission 160072) | Forest soil microbial communities from Barre Woods Harvard Forest LTER site, Petersham, Massachusetts, United States - Inc-BW-C-14-O ...
GCATTGTCGCGGGAGGCCCGGTAGGCCATCTCGTGAGATAGAGCGGCGTCGAGTTCTTCAGCGGAAAGATTGCGGAGCACGCCATGGGAGATGAGAAGCCGCGGGCGGAGCAAGCCAGACATGGCCAGAAGAGGAGTTTCTGCCTCGACGAGCAAGACTAGAGAAGATTTCCAGGCGATGAGCGTTTCCTGACCAGCCGAACGGCAAAGCAGAGTGTGGCGCAACGAAGCGATGAGAGAACCTACAGTTCGTGCGATAGAGATGAGCCAGGTTGCGGCCCCGAGAAACCCGAGAGCGACGCAGAACACGCCCACATGTTCGGCGGTGGCGGTGGGTTCGAGCCAGAGATAACTGGGGACGCAAAGACCCACGACGAAGAGAACGGCGAGCACGAACGGGAGCAGGCGCAAAACCAGAAGTATACGTGCGGCGCCGCGGGACGTGCTGGATTCGGCGAAGCGGAGCGCAGATTTGGACGAGATAAGCACAAGCAAGCTCGCGGCAAGGTTCAGCACAAAAAAAGACGCGAAGCAGAGACACAGCAGGCGCACCAGGTAGGGGAGGATCATGGTTGCCCCTGACGGAGCAGCTCTTTGCGGCGGGTGCGGATTTTCTTTTCGAGATCGTCAAGGAGTGAAGCGTCGTGTTCGCCGACGGCTTCGAGCAAGCAGGAAAGAAGGAGTTCGCGGGAAGGACTTGGACCCGACAAAAAGCCGGCGACCAAATTCCCGGCTCGTCTGCGCTCCCATTCTTGATGAGAAAAATGCGGCGAATAGACGAAGGCGCGGTCGGACTTGTGGCGGTCCAAAAGACCCTTCTTGAAGAGTCGGTCGAGCGTCGTCATGACCGTGGTGTAGGCGAGCGGACGGCTCAGCTTGGGGACGACGTCTCGGACGCTGCTTTCCCCGTTGGACCAGAGGATTTCCATTAATTCGAATTCGAGAGTGCCGAGAGCCAAGGGCTGACTCTGGTTGCCACCTCGATGCATGCGATTTTTCAGGAAGCGAATCATTCTCTGCTGTTCATTGGGCCATTGCCGGGGACAAGGAGGATTGTAAGCTCCCAGTCGAGAAGAGGAAAGAGAAAATCCGGCGAACGGCCCAACGAAACAGCGTTCCGTGTGAAAAATAGGTCGGCCAACACCCGCTATTGGGAAGTGGGACGCGCGGGACGGCTGCGGGGTTACACCGGGGCGGAACAAAGGTAATTGACAGGGCGCAACCTTGGAAAGCCGGCCCCCCTCCACCTCGCTCATCGGTCATCGGAGGTGGGCGTCGAACCAGGCCAGGGTGCGTTCCACCACGTCGCGGCGATGTTTGGGGTTGGCAAACATGTGGCCTTCGTGTTCGTAGACGACGAATTGGGTCTCGACGCCGAGCGTTTTGAGGGCGTGCCAGAATTCGTAGGATTGCGGGGCGGGAACTTCGCCGTCGCTGTCGCCGACGAGGATGAGCGTGGGTGTTTTCACTTTTTTGATGAAATTGATCGGCGAGCTTTTGGCGTAGACCTCGGGGTCGTCGTAAACGGATTTGCCGAAGAACGGGATCATCCATTGATCGATGAGATTTTCGCCGTAGTAGCTTTGCCAGTTGGAGAGGCCTGCACCGGCCATGGCGGCTTTGAAGCGGTTGGTCTGCGTGACGGCCCACATGGTCATGTAGCCGCCGTAGCTCCAGCCGCAGATGCCAAGGCGATTGGGGTCAATGGGGGCGGCGTCAATGGCGGCGTCGACGGCTGCCAGGATGTCCTTGAAATCGCCGTAGCCGAAATCCTTTACGTTGGCGCGAGTGAAGGCTTCGCCTTCGCCGAAGCTGCCGCGCGGGTTGGGTTGCAGTACAAAATAGCCGGCACCGGCTAGCGGCGAATAGTAGTCGGAGGAACTGGGCCATTCGGAGAGGACGGCGGCTCCAGGACCACCATGAACGCGGACAATCATTGGATATTTCTTGTTGGGGTCGAAATCGCGCGGGTAGAGGAGCCAGGCTTGGACTTCGTTTTTCAAGCGAAGGCTTTTGGCTTCGCCCCAGGCGGGCTTGATGGATTTGTTGCGCTGCGTGATTTGCGTCCATTCGGTGGTGGGGCCGGCCCAAACTTCGGGCGGAGTGCTGAAAGAACTGCGGATGACGGCGGATGATTTGCCGTCGCGGGAAAGAGAGAGATTGACCCCCCAGGCGCCAGCTGTTAATTGGCCAGCATTCCGAAACAATTGGGACTTGGTGCCGTCGGCGGGATTGATGCTTGCGAGGGCGGAATCGCCTTCGAGGTACTCACCGAAGAGGATAGCTCCCTGCGAAGTCCAGGCTAGCCAGCTTGCAGAGGCTTTCATTTCTGGCGTGATGTTGGTGGCTTCGCCGCCGGTTGCGGCGACGGTGAAAATGTCGCCGCCGACGCTGGGCTCGTCGCTCATCAGGCCGCCGATGAAGGCGATGCGCTGGCCGTCGGGCGACCACGCGGGATTGGCGATTTGTAGCGGCGGCTTGTAGATGGATTTCATCAGGCCGGTGGCGGCGTCGAGCGTGTAGAGCTCGGCGATGTACCAATTGTCGTCGCCGTTGCCGAGGGCAGCGGTGACGGCGAAGCGGAGGCCGTCGGGCGACCAATCGTATTCGTAGATGTAGGTGTCGGCGGGGGAGATTTGATCGAGCTTGCCGGTGGCTACATCGACGAGGGCGAGGCGTTGCTCGAAGAAAGAGTCTTTAATTTCTCCGGTTTCGGGAGTTTCGGCAACTAGTGGGCCCGCGGCTCGCGTGGCGTTTTCCGTGAAGAGCAGCGCAATGGTTTTGCCGTCGGGGGACCAGCCCGGAGTGGAGAGGAAACCTTTTACTTGCGTGAGTTTTTTCGCGGAGCCTGTGGGACCGGCGGCGTCCATCACATAGAGTTGCAGCTGGCCGACTTTTGCGGCGTCGGAAAGAAATGCGATTTTTTTGCTGTCGGGCGACCAAGCGACGCTGCCTTCCGCATGCATTGCGTCGGCGACTGCTGCGGTGATGCGCTTGGACGGAGTCTTCCCGCCGACGTCTGCAACGTATATGACCGTGTCGCCGGTGGCAACGCCGTGCTTTGTAATGATGTCCTCGACCCAGGCGACTTTTTTGCCGTCGGGGGAGATGGCGGCTTGTTCGAAACGGTGCGTGGCGGAGAGAGTGTTGATGACGTCTTGCGCAGGGCCGGAGGCATTGGGCTTCGCGACGGCTTTGAGGCGTGCTTCGGCGGATTGCTTGGTGCCGCTGGTTTGTGGCGCGGCAGTTTCTTGCGCGACGGCGCGGTGCGCGATGCAAAGAATCAGCAGCGTAGACGCGGCGATCGCTAGCCGTGGTCCTAGACGAGTCATGTTTGCTTCCTCTTGAGAGCTGTGAATTTGTCCGCGAGTACCATAATCCGCTTGAAGAGGAGCCGCAAGCTTTGGTTCGAAGATTAAGAAGAAAGTATTTGAGGAAGAGGTGTTGTCGGGTTACGTAGCCGCGAGTAGAATCCGCGCAGATTACGCTGTGGAGGAAAAGATGCTGGATCGTCGTGGATTTCTTTCTTCGCTTGCCGGAGCTGCGGGAGTCGCAGGTTCGCTGAGCCTTTCGGCATCGTGGCCGAAACTGTTGGAACAGGCGCCGGCGCGACTGCCGGACCATTCACTGTTTGATTCGAACGAAGAAGCGTATTGGACCGAGCTGCGGAAACAATTCTTGATTCCGGCGGACGAAGTGTATTTGAACAACGGGACCGTGGGATCTTCGCCCGCGCCGGTGTTGAAGGCGGTGTTCGACACCTACAACGACACCGAACGAATGGCGCAGGACAATCCGGAGGATTATCCGATCTGGGGCTACGGCGATTGGAACCAGGTGCGCGATCCGCTGGCGGCGTTTGTGGGAGCTACGCGCGACGAAATCGCGCTGGTACGCAATTCGACCGAGGCGAACTGTTACGTCTGCAACGGGTTGGATTTCAAGGCGGGCGACGAAGTGTTGATGACTGATCAGGAGCATCCGGGTGGCGAGCAGGGATTTAATTTGCGCGCGAAGAGGCATGGAATTGTGGTGAAGAAAGTGACGCTACCGAAACCGGTGCCGAATGCGGCGGCGGTGTTGAATCTTTTTAATGATGCGATCACGCCGCGGACGAAATTGATTTTCTTTAGCCATATCACGACAGTGACGGGAGTGGTGCTGCCGGTGAAAGAGATTTGCGCGCTGGCGCGTTCGAAAGGGATTTTGAGCGCGGTGGACGGGGCGCACGTGATCGGCATGATGAAATTGAATATCAAGGAACTTGGCTGCGACATGTATTCCTCAAGCCCGCACAAGTGGCTGCAGGCGCCGAAGGGATCGGGATTTTTGTTTGTGCGCGATGAGGTGATCGATCGCATGTGGAACACGATTGTGACCGGTGGATGGGACGATCCGAAATTGCGCGCGCTGCGATTCCAGCAGATTGGCAGTTCGAATGTGCCCATTATTTATGGGCTGCGCGCGGCAGTGGAAATGGCGAATTCCATCGGCATGGAGCGGATCGAGCGGCGGCACCGGATGATGGCGGATTACATTTTGAAGGAGATGGTGAAACGGGGCGCGGAGTCGTGGACCTCGCCGGAGCCGACGCTGCGGTGCGCGATCGCAACGGTGAATGTGCCGCCGGTGCAGATTGCGGAGCTGGAGACGTGGATGTGGAAGGAAAAGAAAATTCGGATTCGCGGTGGTGGACCATCGAAGATACGGCTGTCGACGCCGTATTATTTGCTGCGGAAGGATGTGGATCGGTATTTGGCGGCGTTTGATGAATATGAGAAGGTGAAAAACGTCACATAGTCCGAAGAGAAAAGCACGAACCTAAAGGTTCGCCACTACAGGATGTGGGCGCGCGCGAAGACGGAATTGGAAATGCGGCGGCCTGCGGAGTCGGTGAAAAATAGTTCGCCCGCCGAGACGTCTGGCGAGTAATCCACGAGCATTTCTTTCAGAAATGAGAGCAGTTCCGTGGCTTCGCTTGGGGTTTGGCCGCGAGTTAGGACGGTCGTATAGGTATTGAGCAGAACGAAGAGGGGAGTAGGCGATAGGAGCTTGCGGCATTGACGCAGCAACGTGGGCAATGATTCTTCGATCTTCCAGAGTTCACCTTTGGGGCCTCGACCGAAGCGTGGAGGGTCGAGAATGAGGCCGTCATAGGTGCGGCCGCGGCGGAGTTCGCGCGCGACGAAAGATGCTGCATCGTCGGCGAGCCAGCGAATGGGGCGATCTTCGAGTTGCGAGAGCGTTTGATTTTCGCGAGCCCACTTGATGGCTTTGCGGGAAGCGTCAACGTGCGTGACGTGTGCTCCAGCAGCGGCACACGCGAGTGTGGCGAGGCCGGTGTAGCCGAATAGGGACAAAACCCTCGGCGGAGCAGCCGCCGCTTGGATCAACGAGGAGAGCCAATCCCAGTGGCTCGCTTGATCCGGAAAAACGCCGAGATGGCCGGAAGGCGTGGGCTCGACCCAGAAAGAAAGATTGTTGCGGCGCAAGGGCCAGCGCGGCGGCAAGGGTTGCGCAAATTTCCATTCGCCATTTTTTGAGCGAGGCAGCGGAGCAAACGTAGCTTGCGCGGCGTTCCAGGATTTTTCGGGCAGTGCGGGCGGCCAATCCGCCTGCGGTTCTGGGCGGGCAAGGGTGACGGAACCAAAGCGCTCAAGCTTGCGCCCCGAACCGGTGTCGAGAAGCTCGTAGTCAGTCCACGCGGGAGAGATGGTTTCAAGCTTTGGAAGCATCGGAGATTTTACGTTCGGCCTATTCGCGCGATCGATTATGCGACAAATGGCGACGGCAAGCGACGTCAGCGGTTTGAGGCGTTTGTGAACGCATGGACGTTAGCGGTATTTGCGGCACTATTTCGGAAACAAGCGGCGCTTTCGCGAGTCCTATAAGTATGGAACCCGCGATTCGCAAACGGGGTCTGCGTCTTCGAGGAGTTCTACTTCTGACTGCGGCCGGAAACCTGCGCGGATGGCGAGCAGGCTTGTTTCTTGCCTTTGTACTTCCGATTGCGGCCTGCGGCCAGCGCGGGGCGGCGCGTCTCGAGTCGCATGATGCCAGCGAAGAAGCGGTGCATTTTACCAGTGGAGAAATACCGCTCTCAGGGACGCTTATGCTTCCTGCAGGTTCCCAGCGTCAGCCAGCGGTCGTTCTTTTCCATGGCTCCGGTCCGCAGGGTAGAGACTTGTTCATGGCCCGCTGGTTCGCGGATCAGGGCTTCGCGGCGCTGGCTTACGACAAGCGCGGCGTTGGGGAATCCGGCGGAAACTTTCGGGCTGTGCCCTTCATGGAACTTTGCAACGATGGGTTGGCCGCGATCGCATACTTGAAAACGCGGAAGGAGATCGATACGAAGCGCATCGGCGTGTGGGGGCTCAGCCAAGGCGGCTGGCTGGGACCGCTAGCAGCTTCGCGTTCAGCGGATGTGGCCTTCGTGATTGCCGTTTCCGGCCCCGGAGTTTCCCCTGGCGAACAGATGATCGTTTATTACGCTAATGAGCTGCGGGCAGAGGGTGTGCCGGAAAGCGATGTTCGAGAAGCCAGCGCAGTTCGCCGCGACATCTGGAACTACATGTCGAACGGGAACGGATACGAGAAGGTCAAGAAGGAGTTGGAGCAAGCGCGGACCAAAGGATGGTTTGGCAAAGCGAAAGTGCAGGAGGATGATTCGTTTGGGACGCTACCGACGCCTGCAGAATTGAACAAGCAGCCGGCTCACAGCACGCTGTGGTTCAAGCAGGAGGCCGTTTACGATCCCGTTCCGGCGCTGCGCGCGGTGCGAGTGCCAGCGCTTTTCTTGTTCGGGGACAAAGACCAATTAATCCCGGTCGCGGAGAGTGTCGCGGCGATCCGGCGAGTTCTGGCGGAAGACAGCCACCACGACTTCACGATTCAAGAGTTTCCAAACGACGATCATGGCATGCGGCTAACAACAGGCGAAGCAAGCGGCGAGATCGATTCCGAATATCTGAAAACGATGCGCGAATGGCTGGCGTCTCACGTTCGAAACACGCCTTGACGCGCCGCACGCGCGACAGTGAAAGATTACTCGTGCCGCAACGCCGTCATGGGGTCGACATTGGTGGCACGGCGAGCAGGGATATAGCACGCGAGTAGGGCGATGCACACCAGCACGACGCCGACGGCGGCATAGGTCGCGGGATCGGTGGTCTTCACGTGAAAAAGCCAGAGGTGCTCCTTCATGAATCGATTGAGTCCTAGCGCTAGCGCAACGCCAATGACTAGTCCGGCCCCAGCAAGTGTGAATCCCAGCTTGGCGACCAATAGGAACACGTCACTGCGCTGGGCTCCGAGAGCGAAACGGATGCCCATTTCGCGCGTGCGCTGGTTGACAAAATACGAAAGGACACCGTAAACGCCGATCGCTGCCAGAACCACGGCTATGCCTGCTAAAACCGCGAGTACAATGACGTCATTTTGGTAACCCCGCATAGATTTCGCCACGACGTCATCCATCGTACTGACGTCAGTGACTGGCTGATCCGGGTCCAGCTCTTTCACCATTTGCTTCACCGAGGTTGTGATATCTGCCTCATGGGCACGTACGTCCGAGGTGGTCCGAATTACCAGGCTCCCCCCAAGATGGAAACCCTCGGCGTGGCCCGCGAACACTTCCTGTTGCTGAAGAGAGGATGCGTAGAGAAGTGGGTGAAGTCCGCTCATACCTATTTGCTTGACCTCGCCCACGACGCCCACGATCTGGCGCGGCCGGTCTTCGTTCACTTGATCAGGCTCCCAACGGATGAGAATCTGCTGCCCAATGGGGTCTTCGTTCGGGAAATAGCGGCTTGCCGATGTCTCGCTAATAATTGCTACCCATGGCGCGCTCTCCGTGTCGTGCTCATCGAAGTAGCGACCTTTCCTGAGCGGAATCCTCATGGTGCGAAAGTAGCTGGGGCTCACTTCGTTATAAAATCCCACAGGCCTATTCCCCGGCAACGGAGCCGGATGCCCCAGGATCGAAAAAGTGGTGCTTCCCGATCCGAGAGGCGGAATAAAACTGATCATGCCTACCGACTCGACGCCGGGCAGCCCCGCAACTCTTTCTATCAATTGTTGGTGATAAACTGTCACCTTCGGCGATACCTTTGTCACGTCTTTGCCCGGGATTTTCTCAACATATTTCCCTTCTCTCCAAGGGAAATTCACGGCCATCGTCAGGAGGTTCGCCGGGTCAAAGCCGGGAGAGGGGAGCAACATGCGCATCAGGCTGTTGATCATCAAGCCGGCGCCCACCAAAAGCACCATCGCCAGAGCTACTTCCGAAATCACCAACAGATAACGCGCGCGCCCACGCTTTGCGGTCGAAGTCCTGCTCTCCCCATCCCGCAGAGCATCATTTAGATCCGCGCGAGAAGCTTTCATAGCCGGGGCCAGTCCGAACAGCAACCCCGTCAAGACCGAGAGACCGGCGCCAAAAAGCAACACACGTCCGTCGATGCGAATGCTCTCCGCGTCTTGAAGACCCTTTGCCAGGACGCGCAACAGGCGAATTCCCCAAAACGAAAGCAGGACGCCGAGCGAGCCGCCTATGCATGTCAGCAAACCGCATTCAACAAGCAATTGCTGCATGAGCCGCCGACGGCCGGCACCCAGCGACGCACGCACGGAGTATTCCTTCCGCCGGCCCTCCGTCCGCGAAAGCATCAGGTTCGCCACGTTCACACAGCCGATCAGCAGCACAAACCCCACTGCCCCCAGAAGCGGATAGAGCTTGTCTCCAGCATCCTTGTAAAGCGTGTCGCGCAAAGGAATGACTTTTTCCCCCACTCCCTTATTGGACTCGGGATAGGCTTGTTCCATGCCGAGGGCGATCACGTCCATCTCCACCTGAGCTTGCGCGATTGTCACTCCCGGCTTAAGACGCGCCACGGGCATGTTCCAATGGTCGGAGCGCTTCGCATGCTCCGCACTGTCCGGATCCAACGGTTCCCAAACATCCGCTTTCTTTCCTTCAGACCACGGCGCAAAACCAGTGAACCCCGCGGGCATCACTCCAACGACAGTCGAGACCACGTCTTCTAGCCGGAACGTCTTGCCAAGCACATCCGGGTCACTATTGAACCTGTTTCTCCAGAAGGCGTTGCTGATGACGACGGTCTGAAAATGCTCCTGACTTTCTTCCGCACGAAAGACTCGCCCCAAGGTAGGCCGCACTCCGACTACAGCGAAAAAGTTCGGAGTCGCCTGTTGGGTGAGGACCGGCCCAGGCTCACCGATGCCGGTCAGAGTATCGGTGCCGATCCCGCCGATCGCAGCAATGTCAGCAAAAACGTGATTTTGTTTTTTCCAGTCTGTGATCTCTGCGATCGGTGGAAGATCCTCTGAACCGGGGTCCATTCTATGCGTGGGCCATATTGCCGCCAGGTTCTCCGGATGGTCGTAAGGCAGAGCGTGTAGCATCACGGTGTTCAGCGCACTGAATACCGCGGTGTTCGCTCCGATGCCGAGCGCAAGGGAGAAAATCACCACGGCCGCGAAGCCCGGGCTTTTTGCCAGGATTCGGACCGCGTAGCGAACGTCCTGCCAAAGCGTCTCAATCCAGGTAAAAATCCACATTTCGCGGCAATCTTCTTTTACCAGCGTGACGTTCCCAAATCGCCGCCGCGCCGCTACCTGCGCGTCCTCTGCTCCAAGACCCAAGGCGCGGTTCTTTTCCGCGCGCTTCGCTAGATGAAACTGCAGTTCCTCCTCCAGGTCGCGCTCCAGCCTTCTCCGCATCGCCAGCGCCTTTACTTTCAGCCACGCTTCCGTCCACCACTCGCGCGCCATAGGTCCTCCTTAGGCGGGCTCCAGAATCCGCGCAATCGCGGAAGACATACGCTTCCAGTGCGCTGTTTCTTCCGCGAGCTGTTTCCGCCCCGCCGCCGTCAGCCTGTAATATTTCGCCCGCCGGTTGTTGTCGGAGGCGCCCCACTCTGCCGCGAGCAGCCCGCGAACTTCCAGTCGATGCAGCGCCGGATACAAAGCGCCTTCTTCGACACCCAGAACCTGCTCACTCCGCTCATGGATGTATTCCGCGATGTCGTAGCCGTGCATCTCTCCGCGGGTTAGAGTTTTCAGAATCAACATGTCGAGTGTGTCGCGCAACAAATCGCCGGTTGCAGATTTTTTCTTCGCCATTAGATTAGTCCCTGCCCATAAGCTTCTTAGGGGAGTATCACGCTGTCCTTTCCCCATTTCAAGTTTATTTTTTGGCGACGTGCGATGAGTAACGCCTACAGATTCGTGTAGGTTATGCAGAGGGACTGGCACGTGCAATTGAGCTTTCTGCGTCGACTGGTCTACTTGACGTAGTAGCTCAAGGGAGAACCAGCAAGCACGGGTATGCACATGACCGATGTTCACTGCTTCAATGGTTTTGGACAGGAAATTCTTCGTAACTCGGGAAATGGGTTCCGTTATCGCGCGCCACGCCAAAAAAACGCCTGTTGTTAAGGAGTCGGATCTCTGTACGCGTGTTTCGAAAAGATCTTGTATCTCTTGTGGGTTTCCGGTGAAAAGAATTTCACCTCCACTTTATGCTGGCCATCCCAATTTTTCGGATGTTTGACGCTAGCAAGTCTTTCCGGCGTGACGGCAATCGTGTACGTCGCGTATTTCGCGGCCTCCATGATCGCCCTTGAAATACGGCCGAGGTCGTCGCCATCAAGGCCTTCCCCGTCGAGGCCCTTGGCGGTAAAAACGGCTCCGCCCGTCGCGTCCGCCAGTGACTTCAGGTTCGAAGGTCCGCGCAGCTCGTTAGGACCAATGTAATCGGAATTGCCGTCCGGGAGCCTATTCATCGGGAAGGGCATGCTCCCCGGACCTGGACCCTTTTGTTTGTCCTTCCCGGGAAACGTGTAGCTGTCCCAAGGGACGAATGCCGGCGATGCCATCACGGCAAAAATAGGCATGTCCACTTCTTCGGCAAATCGCTTCGTGTCTCTCAAGCTGAAGCGGCTGTGATTATCACCACCGTCGGTGACAATCAGCATGAACCGGCGCCGGTTCTTGGCTTGTCTGACAAATCTCATGCCGAGATTCACGGCATCGAAGAGCGCGGTGCTCTCTTTGGTCGGCTGGACGTACTTGGCGATCATGGACCTCATCTCATGGCTGTTTACGAAGAAAGAGTCTGGACGTGATGCCCGTTTTCCAAAAGTGACCAGCGCGAACTCGTCATTTTCATCGATTTCTTTTTCGCCGTTAAATTTGTCCAGGTCGAGAAACGAATACAGCGCCTCTTGGACAAAGCCATTCTTGCTGTACATGCTCTCGCTCACATCGGTGACAAGTTCGCAAGAGATGGGCTCGCGGTCGTTCGTAAAGTTCGTGATCGCCTGTTTGGTCCCATCAATGTAAACCTCAAAATCGGTCGCCTTAAGACCACTTGCCGGGCGGCCCTTATCGTCAAGGACCGTAACGAAGATCTGAACCAACTTCGTCTCGGCAACGATCATGGTGTTGCTCCGCAATGGAGCAGTCTGCGCCGAGAGATTGGCGGAAACGAAGAAAAAGCCAAAGAAAGGCAAAACAGTATGGACAATGGATTTCACTTCAGCGCGGAATGGTTTCCGCTTCCGGAGCCTGGGCATTAGCCACCTCACCAAATGGACTAATTTGCCCGGCATTGTACGATTAAGAGGAATCCCAAACCAACAAAAAGGAAGAGAAATTAGGTATTAGTTTTCATTGCGCTGGAGCAACTTCGCTGCAAATAGTCGTCCCAAAAACCGGCCGCGTCTTTGAAGCCATGATTCGCGCGCGGGATGAAAAGATGGACAGCATCTCCCGCGGCCGTACTGGAATCCCGATGGATGCCGGCGCCAGCACCAGGATCTAGCAAAATACCCTCGATGCGTAATACCCCTGGGCTTTCTTGACGGGTAGCTTACAGGGCGGGGAAAAGTGATACACCCTTCGAAATGTGCTCCCTCTCAATTCAACGCTGTTGAAACGGGAGCGAGTTTGTTTTCATGGCGCAGATCGATATTTGCAAGGGAATAGAATTGAAACGCACAAATCCAGCTATGGGTTTCTTTTTGCGCTGGGAATTTACTGAAAGTACGCCGGTTGCCGACGTGGATTGGATGCGTCACAAACTCACATCTGAAAAGATGAAATTAAACGGAAATGATCTCCCGTAAAAACCGAAAAGCACAAATTAGATTCATTTTCACCTGTCCAGTAACCGCGTTAATCGGGACTTGAGCGATGTCAGTGTGATTGCATCTAACCAGGAGCAGTCAATACCTTGGCAGCCGTCCTAGGACATGCGCGGTGGTTGCTTCCATAAAAAGCTAAACCAAAGGGATTTCCGATGGAGCGAGCCGAAGCCGCGCTTGCAATTTACGGGTTTCTACGTTGAGGCTCAAGCCAAATACTTTTCGAGATGCCTAGCGCCGCACAGGTTGCGGAGCACTCGGTTGGCTTACTCTCTGACGCCGCCGCCCGGATCCAAGTCTGGTTTGCCTGGTATTCTTACGGTGTAGTTGTATCTTTTTGGCCCCGGCAAGACATTACGCTTGGTAAGGCCGGAGAAGGGAGCATCACTGCTGAATTGGGACTCGTAGAATGGTGATCCGTTCTTCTCGAAGTCCACGGTGAAACAGGGGCCGTCCTCGTCGTGTTCATGATTCCGAACACAGACCCACTGCACCTCTTGGTTTCTTCGTTTGCTCACCTCAAAGTAATCTGGAACTGCCTCGATGTGTCCTTCGCTATCGAGCCCAATCTTGACGAGAACTTCACGAGTTTCTAGAGCTGGTGCTTCTTTAGCCATTTTCAGTTACCTCCTTTGAAATTATCTGCCCTGGAGTAATTCCTGAGATCGCGGATTTGCCCACAATGAATCAAAGTTTGGGGTGTCTCGGATGCGTGCCTGGGAATATCCTGCAGCCTTTGCCTTCTTTAAACAGGCGATAGCCTCATCCGACTGCCCGAATTGGTTGTAGACCAGCGCCGATTGAAAGAGCAAGAATGGATCGGACGGCGACAGCCGGAGCCCGCTCCTCAAGGCGTCCAATGCAAGTTTTTTCTCCCCGAGCATTCCATGGCAGACAGCCAGGACGCCATACGAATATGAATTATTCGGATTCACGCGGAGCTCTTCCTCCGCAATGGTGATACCTTGCCGATATGCAGCCATTGATTGGGTGCGTTTTCCTGGTGTCCAATAATATCCGTCCCCCAGATTCCACCAGAGTAGCGAATCCTTTTCCGCAAGCTTAATCGCCTGTTCGTAGGCCTGATCGGCTTCTTCATAGCGCCGCAAGAAGAAGTAAGCATTTCCGAGATTGGTGCAGCCGTAGTCAGAGGGACGTATCGCGATAGACTGTTCAAGAATCTTAATTGCGTCTACATAGCGGGCCTGCTCAACGTACGTGGCACCCAGGTTGGAATAGCCAAGGAAGCTGTCGGGAGCGAGGGCCACTACTTGATTGAACATCTCGGCAGCTTCCCGGAAGTGCGCATGCCGAAAGTAAAATGCCCCCAGCCAATTATAGCCAGCCCAATAATGAGGCCGTAGCTCGATCGCCCGGCGATACGTTTTTTCTGCTTCGTCGAGCTTGCCTAGATGCTCGTAGGCTGCGGCCAGACCGCGAAATGCATCGTCGTTGGTAGGCTCGGTCTCAACGGCCCGTTCGAATTCTCGCGCCGCCTCCTGATAGTTTCCCGTTCCCGCGGATAGCGTCCCCAGGCAGGAATGGGCGGAAGACAACCTGCTGTCTAAACGGCTGGCCTGTTCGCAGGCCTCGCGGCTTTTTTCAATCCATGTGGATTCTTTGTTGCTCCGGTATTTCTGCCAATAAGCGTCGCCGAGACCCGCGTAGGCCAAGGCGTAGCCGGGATCGATACCTAGAGCGCGCTCGAAGACTTGGATGGCACTATCAAGATTCTCTACACGGTCATAGTTTTGAAGATATCCTCTCCCCTGTAGGTAATAGTCATAAGCTCCGGCTACCTGTGTCCCGTGACTCTCAAGAGCTTTTCGTTGGCGACCCTGGATCTCGAGTTCGAGCATCAGTATAGCCCCATTCACTACCGCGTCTTCAGCCGCGAAGGAATCCATCGCCGCAAAAGTCAGACTATCAGCGCGCAATTGGCGGCGTGTCCGAGCATCCACCAAGATGTAATTGACGCGTACTTGTTGGCCCGATTTATGCAGGTTGCCTTCGAGTACCAGGTTTACGCCGAACTCCTTGCGTGCTTCGTCCACCGTGCTGACATGCTTGCCGCGAATCTCAGTGGCGGGGACAACTTGCAACGAGGGATCTCCGGTGAGTTGCGTGAGCTTCGCAGTAAGGGTTTCAGTGAGGCCAGCCCCGAACGCTGCCGTCTGCTCATCGCCACCCTCAACGCTGAGCGGCAATACGGCGACCTGTTTGACACGGGGTATTGGATTGATGCCCAGCCAAAACTTAAGCTGCTGCCGAGTAGGGGCATATGCGGCCGTCGCGATTAAGATCGCCGCCATAATGAGTGCGGCCCAGGTCAAAGCCCGTCGAGGCTTTGCTACAGGTGGATGCCTGATAACGCGCAATCCAGACTGAGTGAGTGTGAGATCCAAAGCGCGCAGGTCAACCGCCAGATCGGTTGCTGTTGAGTACCTCTGTGCGGGGTCCTTAGCTAGCATCTTGGCAACGATGCGGTCGAACTCCGCTGGCAGCTTCGGGTGCAATTCGCGCAAGGGAAGCTGGTCCTGGTGCAGGATGCGATCACTGGTCTCGAGAAAGCTTTTCGCGCGGAAGGGATTACTTCCAGCAATTGCCTCGTAAAAAACTATTCCAAGAGAAAAAATATCGGCGCGAGAATCGGACTCCTTCTCGCGAACTATTTCGGGCGCCATGTAATTCAATGTTCCCGCGAATTCCGGGGCAGTTCGAGTACTCGCAGTCGAAGTATCAGGGCAGCTGGGAAGGTTTTTTGCCACACCGAAATCCAAAACCTTCACCTGGCCCGATGTAGTCAACATGATGTTTTCAGGCTTGATGTCGTGATGAACGATACCTGCGTTGTGTGCCGCGGCCAAGGCCAGGGCGCACTCCGTAGCTATGGGCAAGAAGTCGACAAATGGGATCGGCTCGGCAAGGCGCCGACGCAGTGTCTGCCCTTCCACGTACTCCATGACGATGAACAGTTCGTTCTCTTCCTCGATGACGTCGTGAACTGCAGCGATGTGAGGATCGCTGAGGCGTGAGGCCCACTCCGCTTCTTTCCAGAGCCGCTCTCTGGAACGCTTGTCACTACGTAGATGAGGCGCGATGCGCTTGAGAGCCACTTGACGTTTCAAACGAAGGTCACATGCACGATATACTTCGCCCATGCCGCCTTGTCCAAGCAGTTCCTGGATCGCAAATCTACCGATGGTTGTTCCGCTCAGATCCCGAGCGGAAGTGCCGACAATATCGGATTGCATGCGGGGCTTGGGCATTGGAAGAGAAGCACCTAGCCCCAGTGGACTATCCTGCTGCACTGGGTAGGGGCAGGTTCCTGTGTGCCACTCAGGATGCAGGTTGCCAAACCGGAGTTGGGGCCCATGTTACTCCTGCTCGTACCTAGAAGTAAACCAGAAGATTAGAATGGGATTGGAATGGGATTAGAATGGTCGATTGTTACCATTCGCTACATACGGATCTCGATTCCAAGCTGAATGAAATCGCGAAGCCCGAAGGTTTTGGCAAGTCCCGTTCTAGGAAGTCGCGACTTCGCGGTCCACCTGGCTGGGTAGTCGCGTTACCGGACATGTTGCCTCACGGCTTCTTGCGTTTCGGGCCAGGGATCAGAACCGACACCAAAAATATCACAACCACAACGAGCGCAAATGTCGCCAGGCGTGGCAGGCCGAAGTGATGTGCACCAATGCCCAGCAAAGCTGCGGCAGCCACGGCAATCAAGAAGTGACCAAGACATCCGGTCGAAAACTCTCGGACAAATTCCTTAAATGTCATGTCCTACAGAATCTATCGCAAGGAAGGGCGCGAAACATAGCTAAGAGCAAGCCGCGATGGCGGAATTGGCAACGGATGGCAGGCTAGTGCCTGAGAAGTCGCCTTACCGGAGATGTGGTTTTGGATCGTTTTCACTTTGAGGGTAACCGCGTTTACCAAGCCTTATAGGGATTCTCAGGAGCGGTACTTCCAACTAGTGATGCCCGTGGCTTTTGGCCAGGCTACCGATGCATGTCTACTGACATGCGCACCGCCCAGGCAACGACGGCTGAGAGAAAGAGCAGAATGACCCATACAAACGCTACAAGAGGCAATGTTAAGACGGCGATGCCGAGGCGATTGAGGGCCTCCTTCATTCTCATCGCGAAATGTCGTTCTTGCTTGTCGGCGAACATGATTTTATGAGTGTAGTTTACAGCCATCGTTGTTCTTTGTCGATGCAAACCTTTACCGACCTATAACTCTCGATAAGCCTTAACTGTGTCGTTGCCGCGTTGCTAGTGCCTGGGAGAGTCGCACTAACGGACAATGAGACCAAGTTTCCGATTACCGCTGTCGGAAACCGACCCACTGCTTGCCCCTGGGCTTTCTTGACCGTGCGCGCGCGGGTCGACTACACTTATAAATTCGATACCTGTCGCTTGGGCGGCTTGACGGTCGCTTTGTGTTTACAGGGAGAACCGGCCGCATTTACGTGAATGTGAGGCCGCGCCACTAAAGGGGGATTGCTTTGCCAAAGCGCACATATCAACCGCGGAAACGACGCCGCGCCAAGACGCACGGTTTCCGCGCGCGCATGAAGACCGTAGGCGGCCGCAGAGTTCTGGCGGCACGCCGCAAGAAGGGACGCCATCGCCTCACGCCCGAGTAGCCCCGGGCGCCTGGAATTTCCGCGCGAGGCGCGGCTGGTGCGGCGCGGCGAGTTCGATGCCGTGTACCGCGCCGGGAAGCGCCGATCTAGTTCCCACTTCACAGTTTTTTTTCGCGCCAACCAATTGTCGGTGAGCCGCTTCGGGTTCAGCATCAAAAAAGCGCTTGGCGGCGCGGTGGTGCGCAACCGCATCCGGCGGCGCATTCGCGAGATCGTACGCTGCCATCGTTCAGAAATACCTGCAGGATGGGACATCGTGATTCATCCGAAGAGCAGCGTGGCGAGGGCAGAGTTCGCGGCCTTGACGGCGGATTTGGTGCGATTGATCAAAAGCGTTTGAGTGTGGCGATGATTACAAACATCAAAAGCGACACGAGAGACGACGATAGACTGAAGTCTGTCCTACTTCAGACGGCTGAGGAGCAATCCGTTGGTGTGAAAGCGGCGCTGGCTGCGCTGCGTATTTATAAGGTGTATCTCTCGGTTTTGTTTGCGGGGAGTTGCCGGTTTGAGCCGACTTGCTCGAGCTATACGTATGAAGCGATTGAGCGGTTTGGCGTGATGCGGGGGTCGTGGATGGGATTGAAGCGGCTGTTGCGGTGCCATCCGTTGTCGCGGAAGTTTGGCTACGATCCAGTGCCGGAAAAAATAGATGCGGCGGCGTTGCCAACTGGCGAATTTGAGCAAGATACAAGGCCATCCGGCGTTACTTCCAGAGAGGCTCATTCGTGAGCGAGCCGCAAAAGAAGAAAGAACTTTCTTCCGAGATGCGCATTCTGATCGCCTCGATTCTTTCGATGGCGGTGATTTTGCTGTGGGCCAAGTTTTTTGCGCCGAAGCCGCCGGCGAATTTGCCGCAAGCGAATAGGCCGCCGATAACGGCACCAGCGCCGACGAATCCGGCGACTACGCCTTCCTCAACCGCTCCTCCCGGCGCAGCAGGTAAACCCAACGGTGCGACAACGGCTGGAGTCGCCACAGGGATTTCGCCCTCGAACGCGGCGGCGATGCCTCCAACGGCCGCGAAGGAAGAACCAAATATCGTCGTCGAGAATGAACTTTACCGTGTGGAGTTTTCCAATCGCGGCGGCGTGGTGAAGAGCTGGCAGCTGAAGAAATACAAGGACGACTCGAGGCCGCAGCGCGTGCTGGACGTAGTGCACGCGGACGCCGCGGCGCAAGTGGGCGGATGGCCGTTTTCTCTCGTGCTCGACGACGAGCAGCTTGAAACACAAGCAAACTCCGCGCTGTACGTGGTTGCGCAGCCGGTTGTGCACACTAAAGGCACTACTGCAGCTCCGCCTGCGGGCTCACTGACAGCTCCGACGGGATTGGAGTTCCTCTGGAGCGACGGGCACCTCGAAGTTACAAAAACCTTTCTGTTCGACGATTCGTATGTGGTCCGTGTGGAAACGGCCGCCAAGTTTAACGGCGCACCCATCAAAACCGGCGTGGCGTGGCTGGGCGGGTTCGGTGATCCGACAGTGCAGAACCCGGTGCCGGTAGATACCACATTTACGTTTTACAACGAAGGCGGCAAGCTGACGGATTTGCCCTACAAAAAACTCGAAGGACCAGAAAAGTGGGGACCGGGCGTTTGGATGGGCGGCAAGGATTTCGCGGGAATCGAAGACCGTTATTTTGCGGCGGCCTTTCTACCGGTAAACGGCGTCGCATCTGCGTCGATCGAAACGCGGTACTGGAAAGTCTTCCGCACCGTTCAGAAGGAAGGCAAGGAAGAACAGGAGCCGGTTTCCGAAGTGGCGGCGGCAACGTCATCGCAGCCGATGGCGTTGCGAGTTTACGTTGGGCCGAAGGATTACGACGACTTGAAGGCGCTAAAGCCGCCGCTGCAATCTCTGGTCAACTTTGGATTTCTGGAGTTCATCGCGGAGCCGCTGTTCCACGGGCTGAAGTGGCTGCATAAGTACATCCCCGGCTACGGCTGGGCCATCATCGTAATGACGCTCGCCATTAACATGCTGCTCTTCCCGTTGCGTATTTCGAGCTACAAGACGACGCTGAAGATGCAGCGTGTTGCGCCAGAAATCAAAGCGATTCAGGAAAGATATAAAAAGTACAAGCTGAACGACCCGAAAAAGCAGGAGATGAACAAGGAAGTGATGGCGATTTACAGCCGCGAAGGGATCAATCCCGTGGGCGGCTGCTTCCAGATGTTTTTGCAGATGCCAATCTGGTTCGGGTTGAACAGCGCGCTGCGCGGAGCCATCGAATTGCGCCACGCGCATTGGTTGTGGATCAGTGACCTGGCGGCGAAAGATCCCTATTACGTTTTGCCGATCGTTGTGGGCGTCTCGATGTACCTCGTTTCGAAAATGACGCCGATGACCACGGCAGATCCGCAACAAGCCCAAATGATGAAAATCATGCCCATCATGTTCGCGGGCAGCTTCATTATTTTCCCGTTTTCGAGCGGACTGGCGTTGTATATTCTCACCAGCAGCTTGGTCGGTATCGTACAGCAATGGTATTTGAACCGGACGCATCCTGCACCGGCTGCGGCCAAACAGATTTCGCGCGGCAAGAAATAGGAAATTCTGGAAAACTCGCCGCACGCACGCGAGCAGGACCAAGGTTTGAAACGGTTTGACGGGGGCCCATGGGACAGGACCTTATCCAGGACGGCAAACTCGACCGGCCGGCGGCCGCCGAGGCTTTGAGAAAATTTCTGGAAGAGATTGTGCGCGTTTCCGGATTGGATCTGAAGGTTAAGGTGCAATCGGTCGATACACCCGCTACCGACGCTTCGGGTGGAGCGGAAGTGATCGCCGATCTGGACGGGCGCGACAAGGAGATTTTGCTGGAGCGCAACGGAGAAGTTCTAAAAGCATTTGAGCATCTGGCGTTTCGCGCGCTGCGTCTGGAACCTACCTACCACGAAAAAATTCACCTGGACAGCGGCGGCTATCGAGCGCTGCGCTTTGAAGAGCTACGCATGACGGCACGCGTGGCCGCCGAACGCGTGGAGAGTTCAAAGCAGCCCTTCCGCCTCAATCCGATGTCTTCGCGCGAACGGCGAATCGTGCATTTGGCGTTGAAAGATACGCCCGGAGTGCGCACGGAGAGCGTGGGCATGGGCGAAGAGCGCCAAGTGGTGATTCATCCCGCAAAAGCGAAGTAGTTCCCCACCTCTGAGCTGTTGCTGAAGAGCCGGACCGCTTTAATCCCGCACCCATCCCTTTGAAATCACCTGGCCGGACTCATCCATTTTTACGCGGTAGGTAAAAGACGCTGGGCGATCTTTGCGCACTTGCGGAAAGCGCATGTCGGAAAATTCGACGATGGCGTCATTTCCCTCTTTGTGGAGACGAGTAACGGGAAAACGCGAAAACCACAAAACTTGTTGCACTTCGGGTAAGCGCTTGGCGGCGTCAATATATTGATTGGGAGCGGCGTCGGGATAGTAGCGATGCTCGATGGACGAAAGCGCAGCCGCTTCGCTCAGATCGAGCCGCACTTCGTAGACGCCGTGAGGCGTATTGACGAGCCCGTCCCAATGCCAGATCGAGGGAGGCAGCGGAAGCGCGCCGAGCGATTCCACCTGGAGTTGCAAAAGAGATGCGAATTTTTCCACGCGCTCGAAAGCCACGCGATGCGCATAGAAAGCTGCAGCGAGGTAGAGAACGGCTGCGGCGAGGCCTGCGCGATTCCAAGTGGCGTAGCGGACGCGCAGCCCTTTGAAGCGGAGCGACGGGAGAAGAAAAAGCACCGCCAGAATCAGGATGATGGTGAGGGCAGTTTGTGCAGAAATCGGCGCGCCGACAATTTTCAATAATGCCGCCGCACCAAGCGAGGCAAGCACGAGAACGGACCAGGTGATGATCGCGCGATTCTTCAAGCCTTCGGCTTTGCGGTAGACCCAGGCGAGGATTTGCGGGCACAGAAGAAGCGCTGTAAACGTGAAGTCGATGATGAAGATCAGATCCCAGGCGGGACGCGACCATTGTAGCGGCGACCAAATCATCGTGCCGAAGGTCGTGACCAAATCCAGAAAAATGTGGCTGAGAATGCCGACGGCGTAGATTCCCGCCAAAGCTGCGAAGGATGGCGATTCCCATTTGCGCCAGCGTGCGAACCGGCGCGTGAGCGCCGCCAGCAACAACGCGAAGATCGGCATGCAGACCAGCGAATGTGTGATGCTGCGGTGCCACGTCACCATGAGCATCTGATTGCTGGAAAACCAGTCGCGAAAGATGTCCGAATCCGGAAAAATCGCGCCGAGCATCAGCGACCAGGTAATGATGCGCGCGCGATTCATAGGCTTGGACGCGAACATGTCTTCGCCACGAAAGACCGCTTTACCGATCAGTGCGCCGGCGATGCCATGCGTTATTGTGTCCATGCGTTTTGGCTAGACCATGCCTTTCCACCGAGACGCAGCATTCTGCCTGATGATTCGGCGAGAAAAAACCATAGTTTCAGCGGACCCGGATCAATGGAGTCGTTTTCTGGATGACTTGGCCAACGCGGCGGGCGGCGACACCGTGACGCGCGAAGGCGGCCAGAGCGGAGTCTGCGTGCTCAGGCGCGATGGCGACGAGAAATCCGCCGGACGTTTGCGGATCGAAGAGAAGGTCCTGATATTCGGCAAGGATGTTTGATTCGAACGCTGCGCAATCGCCCACAAAGGCGCGATTGTTCTTCAGGCCACCCGAAAGATGGCCCTCCCGGGCTGCCTCAACGGCGCCGGGAAAATAGGAGAAAGCGGCGTGGTCGATTTCAAAGGAGACTGGTTCGAGGCCATGGGCTGGATCGCCAAGCGCCATCTCTCGAGCATGGCCTAGAAGACTAAACCCTGTCACGTCGGTGACCGCGTGGATGGGTTTTGCGGCTTGCGCGCTTTCGGCGACTTCTTGAAGGGCCGCAGCCGCCGGCGCGTTGAGCATACTCATGGCGCTAACCGCTGATGCGAGCGATTCCGGTGTGGCGCGGTCTTTCTTCAGGGCGGTGGTGATGACTCCGGTTCCGAGCGGCTTGGTGAAGACAAGCACATCGCCAGGCTGGGCTCCCACATTGCGCCACACGCGATTCGGGTTGATGAGCCCTGTCACCGCGTAGCCGAAAAGCATGTCTTCATTGCGGATGGAGTGGCCGCCAATCACGCTGCATTTGGCTTCGTTCATTTTGGCGAGGCCGCCGCGAATGATTTGCTCGAGAATTTCCGGGTCGCCTTTTTCGGGAAAGCCGACGATGGATAGGGACGAAATCGGCCGGCCGCCCATAGCGTAAACGTCGCTCAGCGCGTTGGCAGCGGCGATCTGGCCGAAAAGAAATGGGTCATCCACGATAGGCGTGAAAAAATCGACGGTCTGGACCAGCGCGAGGTTCTCGCCGATTAGATAGATTCCAGCATCGTCGTTGGTGTCGAAGCCGACCAGTACATTTGGATCCGTTTGGCGCGGGAGTTTGTGCAAGACGGCGTCGAGCGTTGCGGGATTCAGCTTCGCTGCGCAGCCCGCCGCTTTTGCCATGGCTGTGAGTTTGACTTGTGCCGCCAAAAGTTCACCTCGCTGGTTCGCAAGCTATTATAACGATGCAGCGTAAATTGTGCTGGTGACGCAGCCCGTTCATGCAAAAGAAGACTAGCCGGCGCCGTTTCAGGAAGTTGCACGGCGCCCGTGAACGTGGTTTCATCCCCGGATGCCTTGGGACTTCTGGTTGATCTTTTTCGTGCTGGGCGTGCTCCTACCGTTACGCGGCCGCATGCGGCTAAAGAAGTTGATGGAGATTCCGCAGATTGGGACGCGTGAGCGGCTCTCCCTTTATGCTTCAACTATTGCGTTTCAATGGGTGGCCGCCGGCGTCGTGGCTTGGCGAGCTTGGGCGCGGGGCTTGACCCTTGATGCGCTGGGTTTGGTTGTCCACGGCGGATGGCGGATCCTGATTGCGGCAATTGTCGGCGCAGCGACTTTGGGAGGTTTGCAGTGGCTCAATTTGCGGCGCATGGGCCGTTCGCTGGGAAAAGCGCGGGAGTTCATGCGCATACTCGCCAATCGGATTCTGCCGCAAGCGCCGCTGGAACTGCTCATCTTTTTGGCGCTCGCGGTGACAGCGGGGTTATGCGAGGAGTTTTTATACCGCGGGTTTGCGATGGCGGCTCTTAAGCGAGCCGGGCTGCCCGCCTGGGGCGTGGTGCTCTTGTCCTCTGTTCTCTTTGGGTTAGCGCACCTTTATCAGGGGCGAGGTGGGCTTGTGAGCACACTGGTCATCGGCACAGTGTTCGGAACGGCGCGAATCGCGTACGATGGGCTGGCTCCGGTAATGGCGTGGCATTTTGCGGTGGATGCGGTAGCGGGATTGGCGGGCCCGAAGTACCTGGTGGGTGCCGCACCGCCGACGGCAGTAGAAGAAATTCACAAGCAGTAGCAACATAGTAACTCTTATGACAACACCTAGCCCAGCGGTGCTATCAGCGGAGACGATTCGCCGTGCTCTTGGCGAGTTTCAGCTCGAATCAAATGACCAGCAAATCGTTTATATTCAACAATATATAACGCTCTTGCTGACCTGGAATGAAAAAATAAATCTCACCGCGATTCGCGATCCCCTGGAAATACTATATCGTCATTTCTGCGAGAGTATGTATGCCGCGGTGGCAGTGCCTGTGGAAAACGGTCGGCTCGCCGACGTTGGTTCCGGAGCCGGTTTTCCGGGCATTCCGCTAAAAATCATGCGGCCGAATTTGAACATGTTCCTTGTGGAATCGAATATGAAGAAGGCCACATTCTTGGCGGAAGTGCTTAGAAACATTGAACTTCCGGACACACGAGTGCTTGTGAGCCGGTATGAAGAGCTAGGCGAAGACGTAGCCCCCTTGGACTTCGTATGCTCGCGCGCCCTGGGGGATTTCGAGCCATTTCTGGCCTGGGCCGCCTCGGAACGTATTGCAGCTAAACAAGTTATCTTGTGGATCGGTGGCCGGGATCTTGATCAGGCGCGCCGCGGAACGGAATGGGAATGGCGGGAGCCGATTGCCGTGCCGCAATCCTTGCGACGGTATTTGTTGGTGGGGTCGCGAAAGCGCTGAGAGTGTCGGCGCAACGACTTGAAACATAAAGACTTCCATCGTTTTCGAAGATTCTCCGCTTCATTCTCTTATAGAAACATCCGTCACTCAATCAAACTACAGCATTGAGCCAATAGCACTTCGGAGAATCGCACACGCTCGCTGATTCTCGCTGGCGAAGAACTGAAACTCCCGCGAGGACGTTCCACGTGGAACAGACGGGACTGCGGACCACTCGGGGCGGCGTTCAACCTCTGGTGCAGAAAACTACCAGGGTCCCGATGTACCTTCGTTCCACGTGGAACGATTCGCCCCGTGAGTCAAATTTCTCCAAACTGTCGACATTTCAGCGAAATGGATTCCTTGTGAAGATCTCTATTTGTTGTGAGGTTCCACGTGGAACAATCAGGAAGCTTAATCTATCGAACGGGGGGAGGCCGTCGAGGAGATTTCGAGAAGAGTTAGTTCCACGTGAAACATTCTGGGATCCGGAACTCACGCCCTTTAAGGACAAGTAGAAAGACGTCGTCGATAGTTCCACGTGGAACAAAGCGCCCAAGGCAGCGTCGACAGCCGCTTGATTAACGTGGAACACAGACAAACGCTCAAAATGCCCCAGGCTTCGTTCCACGTGGAACGTTCCGGCGAAAATTCCACAGCCTGAATGTTGTTCCACGTGAAACAAGTTGCATCCCGTATCGCTTTCTGCTAACTTTCCGCGAATTGGGGGCTAGTTGGCGCGAATCATCGCGGTTGCAAATCAAAAAGGAGGGGTTGGTAAGACAACCACCGCAGTAAATCTCGCGGCTTGCCTCGCTGCCTCCGAACAATCCACCCTCCTCGTAGATTGCGACTCCCAGGCCAATGCCACCGCCGCCATCGGATTTCCCAAGGATCCTTCCCGCAGAACTCTCTACCAATGCCTGATCTTGAACGAGCCCTTTGATAAAATTGTCCAAAAGTCGCAAGTCGACGGCTTAGATGTCGTCCCCGCCGACAAAAACCTTGCCGGCGCCGCCGTCGAGCTAGTAATGGCGGAAAATCGTGAATACAGGCTGCAAGCCGTCCTGAACGAGATTCGCGATCGCTATAAGTTCATCGTCCTGGATTGCCCGCCCGCTCTCGATCTCCTTACCTTGAATGCGCTGGTTTCCGCCAGTGCAGTGCTTGTACCCATTCAGTGTGAATACCTGGCCCTGGAAGGCGTATCTGAATTGCTGGATACTCTCATGAGGATTCGGCGAACCTTGAATCCCAGTTTGGAGATTGAAGGGATTCTGCTTACGATGTACGACGAACGAACGACTTTATCCCGGCAGGTAGCCACCGACTTGCGTAGTTTCTTCGGCGCACAGGTGTTTCAGAGTGTAATTCCACGCAATGTTAGGCTTGCTGAAGCGCCGAGTTTCGGGAAACCGATCATCTTTTACGATATTCATAGCAAAGGGGCTGAGGGTTATACACAACTCGCCCAGGAGGTCATTGCCAATGACGAGAAACGCTCTGGGAAGAGGGCTAGGAGCGCTGATTCGGGAGCCTGAACCGCAGGTTCCAGCTCCGCCGACGCCGACCGCTCCGGCCCACGCCACAAGCGGCGGCAGCGCAGCTGCGGCTGCACCTGCGCGCGAAACGACGCACGCAGGGCCGCTGCAAATCGACATCGATTTGATCGAGCCCAGTCCTTACCAGCCACGCACGCGATTCCGCGAGGAGGCGCTGGACGAGTTGGCGCGCTCCATTCAATCGAGCGGCATCATTCAGCCCTTGGTAGTTCGCCCCATCGGCAGCCGCTTTCAACTGATCGCCGGCGAACGACGCTGGCGCGCCGCGCAGCGGGCCGGGTTGACGAAAGTCTCGGCGATCGTGCGCCAAGTTCCTGACGAGCTCGCCCTGGAAATGACGCTGGTCGAAAACATCCAGCGCGAGGATTTGAACGCCATTGAAGCCGCGCGAGCCTTCGAGCGGTTGATGGATGAATTCCAGCTTACGCAGGAAGCAGTAGCAGAGCGCACCGGCAAGGACCGTGCAACAGTAGCGAACTCGATCCGTCTGCTAAAACTCGAGCCGACGATTCAAGATTGGATCGAGGAAGGCAAGCTTACGGCCGGCCACGGCCGAGCCCTGCTAGCGGTAGCCGATTCGCCGCTGAGGATGCGCTATGCACAGCGCGCCTCGCGTGGCGGCCTGACGGTACGGCAGATTGAACGCCTGGCCTCACGCCGTTCACGCAGCGCTAGCCCAGCGGCTGAGGTCCATGTAGATGCGAACATTCGGGCCGCCATCGATGAGCTTCAGCGCCACCTGGGAACCAAGGTCCTGCTACGCCAGAAGACAAAAATGCGCCCCGGCCAGCTCGTTCTGGAATACTACGACGACGCACAACTAATGGGAATTTACGATCGATTGATGAAATAGCGCCGCAATCTCTGCGAAAATATACCTGTCCACTCGTTCCACCATATCCTTTGGACAACTCGGTGTCCGCGATGCGTTGACTTGTCTGTGCCGGACGCTAGAGTAAGAGAGTCGCGCTAGGAGAATAGTCATGGCATGGAAGTGGCCCGGTTCCTCAAAGAATGGCGTCAGCGAAGAGTGGACCGGCTTTATCGATCAGGGTGTGACCCTGGAAGGCACGCTGCAACTCACCGGAACGTTTCGCATTGACGGCAATGTTCGCGGCAACATCATCTCCGAGCAGACGGTGGTTCTGGGTGAGGGTGCCAAGGTCGAAGGCCAAATTGAAGGCAATCGCGTAGTCATCTCCGGCCGCTTCGACGGCGTGATATTTGCCAAAGGGCGCGTAGAAATTCAGGCAAAGGGCGTTGTCACGGGAGAAGTCCATTCGCCCTGCATGGTCATCGACCCAGGCGGAATCTTTGACGGCAGATGCCACATGCTGGCCTCCTCGGACGCCGCGTCTGGCGTGACCATTCCAATTCGAGCAGCCGGTCAGGCATAAGCAGCGTCTTCGAAAGCAGAAGCCCGACGCATTCCAAGAGACAGTCCAGAAAATCAGCAGCCGGCCCAGTTCCTGCTGCATTAGTTACTAATCTATATACATTAATCTAAGAGTATCCAGCGTTAAATCTCGCTGTCTATTCGGCGTGGACCGAAGACAGGGACAGCGTTGCTGTCGCTTCCTTAATGCCGGCCTGAATGTTGGTTTCCCAATCCAGATGCGGAACAGGCGATTCCGAAGCAGCCCGGTAAAAATGCAGAGCTTCCGCAGGCCGGCCTAGTTTCTTGAGAGAAAGCCGGCCAGCGGCCATCAACGCAAGCAGGGATTGTTTCTCTTTGGGATAAGCACTGGCGAGCTTGTCGTACTCGGCGACGGCACGGTCAAAGTTCTGTTGGCCTTCCAGAACGCGGCAAAGCTCGAGCCAGGTGGAAGCAGGAAGATGCTGGCCGCCTGTGTTTTGAAATTCCTCATAATCCAGCAAAGCTGCCTCTCCATCCTGCTTCTTCAAGTGGAGCTGGCAAAGCTTGACTGTCGCGTCCTGATGTCCGGCGCGGTTACCTCGGCGCCAGTGAAGTTGCTGGAGCAGTACGAGAGCATCGGCGGAATCCGGCTTGGCGGCGACGTGCTCTTCGAGCTTCTTAATCGCCTCATCGGGATTGCCTTTGTCGACGGCTTCTGTCGCCTGCACGATGGCGGGATCCGCAGTCCAAGCCACTTTCTCCTCGATCGCCGAGCTCACCTTATGTTCCAGGCCAGAGCGCGAAAGAATCAACGCGCCCACCATTCCAAAAGCAAAGCCGCCGACGTGCGCCCAGTGAGCCACGCCAGCCGATGATCGAGAAATGGAACCGTAGAAGAGTTCCATCAGACCCCAAAGGGGAAGGAGCCAAATGGCAGGAGCTTTAAATCGTCCGCGGATAATAAAAATCCAATAAAACATTTCAATTTTCAGCTTCGGAAAGCGCACCAGAAAAGCGCCCATCAGCGCAGCGACAGCTCCCGACGCGCCGAGCATAGGCACAAGGCTGCCTGGATTGAACCAGGCATGAATCTGCGCTGCCACCGCGCCGGCGAGCAGGTAAAAGATCGCGTAGATCGCGCGGCCCCAATTATCTTCCAGTATGAAACCGGCCAGCCAGAGAAACCACATGTTGCCTATCAGGTGCAGCCAGCCAACGTGCAAAAAATTGCAGGTTAAGTAGGAAATAGCGGTCGGGTGAGCTGGCACGAGGGCGTAGCGAGCCAGAAAAGTGTTGCGCTGCGCGTCTTGAAATTTTTGAGAGAGATTGTTCATCTCCTCCTGGAGCTCCACCGGATCATCCACTTGGCGGATATGGGCGTCCCATTCATCCTCCGCCTTGCGATCGGGCGAGGAAAGCTGCTTCCATTCATCGGGGTACTTTGACGAAAGCGGCTCGAGGAAGAGGCGGGCATCGTCACCTTGTTTCAACTCCGGGTGCGTAGCTGCAAGAATGAGCAGATGTTTGACGACCTCGACGCGCTCAGGAATCTGCTCGTCTTGGGCCTCAATCGTCCAATGCGTCCCAAGGAAAGCAATGACGTTGATGGCGATGAGCGCGAAGGTAACGACGGGCCAGCGGCGCCCCTGCATGTTTTCGTGGCGAAGGGGCAGGAGAATCATGCACGTTCCTTTCGCGTCGGGAGAGACTTGAGTGAGCCGCCGCTACTTTGAGTCTAGGGGTTCCAATGCGGAACTTGCGGGAAATGGCTGATCAATATCCGAATCAGTAAAGATTGCGGCTTACGATACAAAGGCACTGGCGCCATCCGCGCCGGAAACTCGCCGAACCACAGCTTCAGGGAAAACAGCTCGCGCGAGAAATACACGGAAAACCTGGTAGCGGGTCAGTTTCAGGTAAGCGTTAATCTGAACTTGTTACATGCACAGCCGCAGCGGAGGTTTGCTGACGTGCCGTTTTGCGACGAAGGCGCCTTCGAGGTGTTTGCCGTTCAGATCGATTTCGTACTTGCCGGAGATACGTTTTGGCGTTCTATCTCCCGTGTCCGGCATATCTGACTCATCTATCCATACTTTGCCATTGGCGATGCTGTCGCACTTGCCGTCGGGGACGCACCCATCACGAAAGACATAAACGTCGGACCACTTCCCCTGTCCGTAGATACGACCTCCCAAAGTGCCAGGCGGAAAACCCTTTAGGGAAAACAAAACGAGTTTTCCCGGAGCAGGCGTGCCATCAATTCTGGCCAGGAAGATTCCGACACCATCGCAATACACCTCAAAGTGGCCGGTGGCCGTGGCCACAGACGCTGGTACAGGCATAGCCAGGAGGAACAGCAGCATAAGGCTAAGAAAAACGTAGATTCGTAGTGGCTTGGGGGAGTCCAAGATGCGAGTCTACGCTGCGATCTCTATACACACAACTTAGGGTATGCAACCAGGCAACGGGTCGAGAGCAATCCTTCGGAAATCACCACGCCGGCGCGCCTTCTTTGCCACCGCTCTCACTCAACACCTGGTTTGTCGGATTACAGGAGATGTGAAGTAATACTTCGCTCAGACGGTTGGGACGTAAATCAGGACTTGGCCTTGGAGGGCGAAACGACGCTATACTACGCGCTTGGATGGCGGTGAGGGCCGTCGAGAGAGGATTCGAGAGCGTGACGATTGAGGCGTCACAACCCGAATCGAGCGTGCGGCACACGAACCACCGGAGGTGACGTTATGTGGCGAAAGGGTTTGTTGATCGCCGGGTTCGCGCTCTTGTTAGCGATGAGTTGGCGGACTGTGGCGACGCAGACGGCGGGACTGCCGACACTCGAACCGCAAGAGGGCATTTTTGTGACTGCGGTGCCGGGGCAGCCGTTTTCTGCAACGGTAACTATCGAAGTCAAACAGGAGCTCAAGGATGGGAGCATCTGGCAACGTGCAGCGACTTCTCTGATTGCCCGCAACTCACAGGGGCAAATTCACAACGAGGCGCATGCTTTTTTGCCGGTTGGACTGGAACGAAAGCCGACGTCGACGCTCATTTCGGTTCACATTTACGACCCGCAAACGCGGCTGAACACGTATTTGAATCTGAACACGCATATCGCACGGCAAAGCACGCTCGCGCGCGAACCTTCTACAGCTCCTCCCGCGAACTGGGCGCAAATGGACCAACGGTTTCGTCCTAGCACGAATGTGCAACTGGAAGATCTGGGAACGCAAACGATGGAGGGATTCTACGTGCACGGATACCGGCGGACAAATACATATGACGCGCGGAGCACGGGGACGGGCCGATCCATTGTGGTGACGGATGAATATTGGTACGCGGAAGATATTCGACTTAATTTATTGGAGAAGCACAACGATCCGCGGAAAGGCGATTTCACTACGACGGTCACACAGGTGAACCGGACGGAGCCCGCCGGGGAATTGTTTGTGGTGCCTGCGGGTTTTAAAATCGTGGACGTCACCCCTCAGAATTAGCGTCCTCCCAGAGCCACCACTCGCTGGCCTGCGATTTCCTACCTACCTTCCGTATAACAAAGTGCTAGGACTTCGCATGTACGATTACCGCGTTTATCAGGACTTGAGGATTAGTTCCGGGTTACTCGTCAACCGACCAGAATCCGAAACAGTCCAGGTCGTGAGCGCTATCGCCTGTTATCGTCAACTATTTTCTCCCTATCTGAACCGATGGGTGGGTATTCAGTAGCAGGAATTTCTGCGTAACGTCCCTTGTCTTTCAGGTTCGGAGACGAAGCAAGCGACAGTGCGACCACGCCCGTTGGCTGCACCGGACACCATGGGGCAAACATTCTTTTGGCCTCGCAATCTGCCCTTATGAGCGATAGAGTTTCGTGGAACCGCTGCCGAAAAAGGAGTTCCCGACAAAATGCAAACCACAAAGCGAATCCTGTCTGTCGCACTCTTTCTGCTCGTTGCGCTATTGGCAGGCCGAGCGGCAGTCGCGCAGTCCTCGCCAAGCGGCAAGATTACGGACACCGAAATCAACCTCGCAGTCGAGCGCGACGCGCCGGCGATGATCGAATTACGGCATCAGGTGCATCAGCATCCGGAGCTATCGAACCGCGAATTCGAGACTTCGAAGCTGGTCGCCGAGCGACTTCGAGCACTTGGGTTGGATGTTCAAACCGGCATAGCGCACACAGGGGTGGTCGGAGTGCTAAAAGGCGCGAAGCCAGGTCCCATCATCGCCGTGAGATCGGAGCTCGATGCGCTCCCCGTGACGGAAGAGAATTCGCTTCCCTTCAAGTCCACAGTGCGCTCCACCTATAACGGCCAGGATGTTGGCGTCGCCCATGCGTGTGGCCACGATATTCATATCGCGGAGATCCTTGGCATTGCTACGGTGCTTGCCTCCATGCGGGAGCAGCTTCCGGGGACGGTGATCTTCGTCTTTCAGCCGGCAGAGGAGGGTCCGCCGACAGGCGAAGAAGGCGGCGCAGCGCTGATGTTGAAAGAAGGCCTGTTCGCCAAGCTCAAACCGGAAGCCGTCTTCGGGATGCATTCGTTTGGAACTCTGGACGTCGGCCAGTTTCACTATTCGCTCGGCGCCATGGCCGCATCAGACAGCAACTTTCAAATCGCATTTCACGGCAAACAGGGGCATGCCGCCTCTCCGCAGGGGTCGATAGATCCGGTTATTATGGCGGCGGAAGCGGTGATGGAACTGCAAACGATTCGCTCCCGAAACCTTGCGCCAAGCGATGCGGCGGTGTTGAGCGTTTCGACGATTCACAGCGGGGTGCGCGTCAATATCACTCCCGATCTAGCCACTCTTAGCGGAACAGTTCGAACCTTTGACGACGAGGTGGATGCAAAGATAGAGCGCCGCATGGGAGAGATTGTCCAGAGCATTGCGCAAGGCAACGGGGGTTCGGCGGAGATCAAGTTCTATGACCGAGTTCCAGTGTTGGTCAGCGACCCTGCGCTCACAAAGCGGAGTTTGCCGGCGCTCGAGCGAGCGGCCGGAGCGTCGAACGTCGTGCTCACTCCCCCGATCATGGCGGCGGACGATGTTGCGGAATTCAGGAAGGTCGCGCCCGAGTTCTTCTTTTCATTCGGCACGCAAAAGCCCGGAACGATCTCTGGCGGTAACCACGCAAAGGATTTTGTCGCCGATGATTCGTCGATTCCGCTGGGAATGCGTGTGATGACCTACGTTCTCGTCGACTACTTACAGACCCCGAGCGCGCATTAGAGCAGAGGTACAGTTGGTCTCATGTGCCGTGCGTGCCGGGATTTCGAGATGATTTGTTTTTATGACTTTAGATCGACGCGAGTCTATGCTGTCTTACACCAGTGTGGTCGGGAGCCGGGCTTGTGACCGTATCTTGCATCGACTGTACGGCTACGCAACCGTCTCAAGTAGTGAAACATCGCCATAGCACTCACAACGCTGGAGTCGGCTCGCCACTAGGCGGTTTGTCGGCAACACGGAAGTTATCCTAAGTCCCGAAAAGTCGGGTGCATTCAACAGGTCGATGCAACACCAAGCTCAAGGTCTAACTGCTGGGGTCTCAAAGGCTAAAATCGCTTACAAGTGTTGAGTCAAACGGGACATTGCCCCGGCTAGGTTCTGATTGAGTACAGCCCGACAGATCGGTTCTCTCGGGGAAGTACTGTTGGATCAGGCCATTAGGAAGCGTTGCGTCGACCGGTTGAGCTGGCACGCATAACCGGACATTGAGAATCTGGGCCGATCCACTTGTACGGTAACCGCGTCACTGTCCAGCGTAAACAGCAGATCCGGGCTGGAATCGAACGATGAAGGATCTTATCCGATGCCCTGCCCGGATATCTTGGATGCAAGAAGGTTCCTGAATTGTGCGATGGCCTCGGGCTTCGGAAAAGCTCTTTTCGGCACAATCCCGACGACGTCTTTGCCCTGGTAAGTCAAGAAAAGGTGTTTCGTCTCTTTGAACTTCTCGAAACTGCTCCATTTTACTTCCACGCTACCACTCGCCTTCTCTGACCTTATCCCTTCTTCAGTAATAGTCACTGTCCGTTCTTCAAAGAGAATCGGATTCCGATAGTAAATCCTTTGATGAGCAATGTTCGGCAGGAATAGCTCTGCAATCGTAAACCCGCCGAAGGCTGCCATCACCACAATCCACAAATCACCGAGCAAATGGAAATAATAGGCAGAGAGTCCGAGGAGAATCCCCGCTATGCCGAGCAGCGTTCTGCTAGGCCTGGCGGAAAGGCCGACTCTTTCTCTTAACATCTCCAAGTGGTCACTTGGTGTGATCTCGAATCGGATCTGCACAGCAGGCCTCTTTGGAAGTCAGTTTAGAGGTATGAATACAACGCTCATATTTTGATTTTTCCTGCTGTGTCGAGGTGCTTACGCGGGCCATACACAAAAACTAAAAACCTGCGAAGCTACTTGGACGTGTAGTCGCGTAATCGGAAACTTGAAATGCACTTGTAGGGTTTCCGCGTTAATCGGCACTATGGCCGCCGGAGGAGAGCGAAACTGGTCTCGCGCAAAGGGTCTGTCGGAGAACGTATTGGGATCGCAAACGGCAAAGCATAGATTTGGTTGATTGTTTGTCGCTGACTAAACACTCTTGCCGGATGCAGCCTCGGCCGGATAGTTGAAGAAGAGCTGATTGCCGTCGGGATCATCGACCACCAGGAGACGGTAGCCCCACCAACCTTCCTTGACCGAAACGCCCTTGGCCTCGAGTTCCATGCGCAGCGCGTCCAACGCGGCGACCTGCTTTTCCGTCTCGGCGTTCAGGGAAATGAACATCAACGCCTTGCCTATCTTCTCCGGCCACGTGTCGGCCAGGATAAGCGCGCAGCCCTGTCGGTCGACCTGCGCGACGTGCGCTCTGCCATCCTCCTGGTAGCGCCAGGGGCTCGTGAAGCCGAGTTGGTCAACGTAAAAGCGGAGCGAGGCCTCAACGTCGGTCACGTGCAGGACGGGACGCGCGAACCAGTCTGTCATAAGCTATCTATCCTCAAAGGAAGACAACTTCTTTCCCCGTTTTGAGTTCCACGGCTATCTTAGACGCGAGCAGACGTCGCGAGAAGCGAGATTCTGTTTGAGTCTCACGACAACTTCTGACACGTCGCGCAATCGCAAGCTTGAAATCCGCATGGACGGTTTCCGCGTTTATTAGGCGTGGGGATTTAGCTCCGAGCAGCCCGTCATTCGCCAGGAATGGCCTCGGTTGACGACCCCGTTGGAGGCAGACCTATGCGGCAAAGCAGATCTTCGAAGCGCGGGTCGTCACGCAAAGCGTCCATGCTGGGATCCATGTGAAGATAGATCAGCCAGTGGGATTTCTCTTCGAAGGCCTTCTCCAGGCATTCAAGAGCGTGGACGTTTTCCCCGACACCGATGTGGATTCCCGCCAAGAAGTAAGGGGCAACATATTTTTGCTTTGCCAATGTCGTGAGGCTTTCGAGTATCTCCAGCGCTTCCTTGGTCTTATTTGCGGCTCCGTATGTATGGGCGAGCGCGGCGCGCATCAGGGGACTGCCGCCTGAAAGAGCCACTCCGTTTTCACCCTCGGTGATGGCCATTTCGTAACGACCGGTTTTCCTGTAGGCGAGCCCAAGAATCCAATGCGTGACCGGGTAGCTTGGTTCCAACTCCACGGTTCTCCGAAGCTGCTCGATAGCATCGCCGTACCGGCGCCCCATGTAGAGGGACCATCCGACAGCCACATTGATAATCAGGGAGAGTGGATCTAGCTCTTGGCTTCGCTTTATTCTAGCGATGGCCTCATCGTGTCGCCCCATCGTCATCAGATACTCGGCGTACCAATGACTCGCCGTTGGGTACCCAGGGCAAAGTTCGAGACTGCGCTTGAATTCTGTCTCAGCATCCAACCAGTGCCAATCGTGTAACCATAGGGGGCCAGCTAGAGATGTGTGCGCCTCGGCGAGAGTTTCGTCGAAGCGCAGGGCTTTCATTGCCGCTGCCTTTGCTTTGGGGAAGGCGTCTTTTGCCGGCAGATAGCTGTTCCATCCGAGGAGAACGTAGGAATCAGCCAATCCAGAATACGCCAGGGCATAGCCTGGGTCCTTCTCGGCCGCTTGTTGGAAGTACTCGATGCCCTTCTGAAATCCTTCTTCCGTCCACTTGTTCCAATGATAGCGGCCCTTGAGGTACAGCTGATAGGCTTCGGGATTCTCCGTGTGGCGCCTGGCTAACCGCTTCTTTTCAGCGGGAGTCAGCTGCAGCCGCAGTTTGCCGGAAATCTCGTTGGAAATTTCCTCTTGGATAACAAAGATGTCTCCTGGTTTGCGATTGTACTGCGCACCCCACAGTTGTGAGCCTGTCGCTACATCCACCAATTCGGTTCGGATAATCAAAGAGCCGCTTCGCTGCGCTATTGTTCCGGTGAGTACAGTCCGCACCTGCAGTTCGCGGCCAATCATTTGAGGGTTAATTTCCTGGCCCTTGTACCGAAATACGGTGCTTTGCGCCATCACTCGGAGTTTCGGTAATGTTGCCAGGACATTGATAAGGCATCCAGTGATTCCGTCGCTGAGGAATTCGTTGTCCGGATCGCCACTCGTATTTATGAAGGGTAAAACGGCAAGTGAGTTGGTGCTCTTGGGAACTCGTTGTTGATGAAGCGCGCCGCCGGCCAGTGACGCACGTCCAGACTCCAAGTCTCGCTTTAGCCGCCCCAAATCAGCTCGCAAGTCGACGGCGCTTTGGTAACGCAGAGCGCGGTCTTTCTCCAGTGCTTTGTTGATGATGCGTTCCAACTCCGCAGGCAATCTCGGGTTCAGGTGCAGTGGAGAAATCACAGGATTGTTGAGAATGGAATCCAGAATAGCCCAGGAATTACTCCCCGTAAAAGCGCGCCGGCCAGTAGCAAGCTCGTACATCACTGCTCCAAACGAGAAAAGGTCGGTGCGAGAGTCCAGTTCCTCGCCACGGACTTGTTCTGGAGACATGTAAGCGGCCGTACCCAGCGGCGTTCCGGGAGTCGTCAAGCATTCGCGTTCAACGGGAAACTTTGTCAAAGTGGCGATGCTGGCGGCGAGTTCCTTTTGGGGCGCAATCTTGGCTAGGCCAAAATCCAGAATCTTGGCATGGCTTCTTTGCGTCACAAAGATGTTCGCGGGCTTGATATCGCGGTGAATGATGCCTTGAGCGTGAGCGGCTTCCAGCGCATCCACGACCTCGATAAAAATATCCAGAAGACGTTCCACTTCGAGTGGACTATCGGAAATCCGGCCTAGCGTGTCTCCGTCCAAATGCTCCATGGCAATGAAGATACTGCCGTCCTCTTCGCCAATATCATAAACGGTGCAGATGTTGGGGTGATTCAGAGCGGAAGCAGCTCGGGCTTCGCGCTGAAAACGCTCCAAGGCCTCCGGGCTTTCTGCTACGTCGTCGGACAGAAATTTCAGGGCGACAAAACGGTGCAAGCGTGTGTCCTCGGCCTTGTAGACCACACCCATTCCGCCGCCGCCGAGTCTTTCCAGCATCCGATAATGTGAAATCGTTTGGCCAGTCCTGGAACTCAATTGAGTCACGTTTCATGGTGAGCCGAAGTCAAGCGCACGCCTACTGGTAAAACTGCCGATTGTGTCGGGAGAGCCGAAGTTGTGAACCTCCGGTCCAAGTCCTGCTAAGTCGCGTACTCGGAAACTTGAAATCCACATGGACGGTTACCGCGTTTACCAGGCACTGCCCAGCTTCGCGATGATCGTGCCTTCCAATTGCGCGGATTAACTCTCACAGGCAAGAACGATTCTGATTTGGAAGGGTATACTCGCTCCGATGTTGAGGAGGGTCATTATGAACCTACCAAGAACCGCGATGACGTATCTCGTGGCCATGGTTGCCGGAGGGATTGCCGCCACCATTACTTTGGCTCCAGCGCTAACTCAAACGAGTCGGGCTTCCACGTTTGATCCCGAGAGCGCTTTTGTTGGAACTTGGACAGCGACGAAACCAAACGAGAGCATTCCTTTTCTGACCCTGAAACTGAGGGAAAGTGGCGGCAAGCTGATTGGTACGATAAGCCATTTCAAGATCGGAGTTGTTGGCACTGGAAGGATTATCGGGAGTCAAGTGATGGCAGCTGAATCACCGGTTTCCGATTTGACAGTCAGTGCAGGAGAAGTTGGCTTTGCGTGGAGTGGTGACCCTCCGTTGCACGGTGGGCACGTGAAGTTCCTTGTCCAAGGCACGAAAGTAGCCTACCTGTTGATTCCTGTATCCATCGAAGAGATGAAGAAGATAATGTCTGATAGCCCCGGCGCAAGCGGATTCATTCCAATAATTTGGATGCGTCGCAATCCAGAAGCTGGCAACGGGAATGAACACGAAAGCTCGGTTGAGAAATGGGAGATCACAACTGAGGCCAGTCTCATAAACGCGGCTGAGTTTCAATATAGGTTCGCCAACGGGATCTATGTAGATTATTCAACTTTGCTTCGTTCGGGACAGCTACAAAACACGGGAGCGCGTCAGTTCACCTTAGTGCCAAAGAACCTGCAGTCAGCAACCGATCCTCTTCCTGGATACTTGCTCCGCTTGATGGTCTCACCAGATGGTAGTTCTTACCAATTTTCGATCCAGGAGAAAACGTCCGCAGATTGTGCTGCCGGTGTATTCAGCGACGAAACGGGCGTGATCTTCGACGGTCGCACCCTTGGATGCTCAGGAAAATGGCGCACCGATTAAATCATAGTCTGCGCTAACTCCTGATAAGTCGCCTTACCGGACATGTGGAAATGCGGATGGGGACTTGTCCGGTAACCGCAGTGCATTCAATAGGTCGACGCAACATTAAGCTCAAAGTCTAACTACTGGAGTCTCAAAGGCCAAAATCGCTTACAAGTGTCGAATCAAACGGAAGACTGCCCTGGCTAGATTCTGATTGAGTACAGCCCGAGAGATCGGTTCTCTCGAGGAAGTGCTGCTGGATCAGCGTATTAGAAAGTGTTGCGTCGACCATCTGAACCGGCAGCGTTAATCAGGACTTAGGACCATCTTCAATCGCTGTATACTTCGCTGGAGGGCATCGGCGTGTTGTCATCTTTGCGGCTCGACATACCGAGGAGATCGATTCAATTTAGGTCTATGAAAAACAGATTCCTCTTTGGTTTGACCATGCTGCTGTTCCTTCTTCGCCCTGCCGATGGTCGGCCTAAACCTCATTACACATTTGTCCTGCCGGACCAGTACGTGGGGTGGATTCAGGTTGTCTTTAACGACCGAAGTGCGTTGCCGCTCCCAAAGAGAAAAGATGGCGGCTATCAGATAGATGTGCCGGAATCGGGGCTTCCTCGAACTTCCGATGTCCATGTTAATGATGCTAACGCAAGAGATGAGTTCTATTACCGGGTTCAACTTCCAGACGGCACAACTGAGTTCCATCAAGTTCCTGTGGAGTATGTATTGCCGGGCTTTAATCACGGCGGCTTCACTATGATGGACACTGATGGAAAAGGGCCGGGGTCATCCTGGTATCTCTTTATCGGGCCGCCTGAACTAAGGGCAAAAGTTCCTGACGCGGACTGGAACAAGGTGGTAGAGGAATACGCCAAGACTCACGGGGGAAAAACGCGAATTGAATCTTCGGGTCCGTACCCGACGCCGGGAAGAATGGTGAGTCACCCGATGGAATAAGGCCGCGACACGCATTGGAACCAGATTCGTTAAGTTCATCCATCGCAGGTGTCACCACTCGTTCGCCGTACATAGCGATAACTCCCGATTAGTCGGATTACCGGACAAGTCCTTTTGGGCCGATCCACTTGGACGGTAACCGCGTTACTCAGGCACTTGGAACTGAGCGACAGACTCGAATCAGCGCTTAGACAGGATGGCCGCAATAGCCATCAGCAGACCGAGAAGCGAAAGGCAGCAAAGAGACAGCATTTTATTCAAACTTTCCGTCGTCACGTTAAGAACCTTGTCCAGCGGCTGTTTCCTGTCAACGGGTTCGAGACCACCAACAGCCAGTATCATGCGCAATCTGCCGTTCGCAGTCGCCACCGCGCGGAACAACAATACTGACCAAAAGAACGAAAGACCCATACAGGATAGTGCGAAAACGGAAAGCTGCTTCCAGCCTTTTACCGTAATAAGGAGAAAGAAGCAGCCAAGTGCAATCGAGCCGAGAACGCTCCACAAAGAACTATGACCACGCAAAGCCGAATGCACGTCGGTCTCAGGCTCCGCGCTGTGGCTTGTAGCACTGGATGAACCCAAGATGCGCATCTGACCCTCCGATTTGGGAATGGTTTCGATAGTTCTTTCATGCCTATTTAATCATCAGCCTGAGAGTATGTTCCGGTACGGAGTACAGGTGTGACCACGAAGGTAACTCTCAGTGCCTGAGAAGTCGCCTTACCGGAAACTTGAAATTCTTCTTTGGCTCTGAAAGCGTAAGAAACGGCGGAATGCGGATTCCTTGCGTAAAGATTGCTCGGACCAGTACTGCTCCTCTCTTGCGGACGCTTTCGCCCTTTTCCAGCAACTCACATCTATTCATCGGTTTAGGGAAATCCTCGCTTCTCGCTCCTTGTCCTTCCTTTGGCTTACCGCTTGCTCTTTTCTTATTACGGGTCGATTAAGAATCAAAATCGATCGCCCACATTAGGGTGAGGAGAAAACACTTTATATGTCAGAGGAACGCATCATCGAATCAAGAAATGGTTCAGCTTGGCAGTTGCCCGCAATTATCGTACTAGGTTTGGTCGCGATTGCTGGTTTGGGATTCGGCTGGAACGCATCGTCGAAACTTGACTCCACGCAGCAAACCGTTGCTACGCAGGTCAAGACCGTCGAGCAGTCCGTTCAGCAGGACATGACCTCTTTGAAGGACCGCTTTGCGGAGGATGAGAAGGCCAATGCCGATATGCAGGGTGACCTCAAGGTTGTCACCGACAGGCTTAAGATTACGCAGGGTCAGCTGAAGAAAGCCCGTCTGCAAGCCGACGCGGTCGCAAAGCAGAACGACGAAACTACGCAGAAGCTCACCGCTCTTGACACTTCTGTCCACACGGAACTGGCAACCAAGGCAGGTACGGACGACGTTACAAACGTCGACACGAAGGTCACTGCGGTCAGCACCGACCTTAATACCACCAAGGAAGATCTGAAGATGGCCAAGAGCGAGCTCGGCACGCTCATCGCTCGCAACCACGATGAAGTCGACCAGCTCCGTCGCCTCGGCGAGCGTGACTACGTCGAATTCACTATCGCTGGCAAGAACAAGCCCCAGAAGGTCGGCAATATAACTGTCGAGCTCAAAGGCGTCAACGAGAAGAAGAATCAGGCGAATATCGCAATGACGGTCGAAGACAAGCGCTTTGAGAAGAAGAACCGCGCTCTTAACGAGCCCATTTTCTTCTACATTTCCGGCACACGTATTCCCGAAGAGATCGTAGTGAACAAGGTTGGCAAGGATCAGATCAGCGGCTACATCAGCATTCCCAAAGCGAATGCACAGCAGACAAGCGCATCAACCAATTCCGGAAAATAAGAGAAAACACCAACCCTCGGCCATTTCCGCCGAGGAGATAGAGAAGCGGGCAGGAATCCCTGCCCGCTTTCTTTTTTGTACTACAACTCTTTGTCCTTATTTTGCAGCCAAAGGATGCGTGCCTTCTGAATAAACTCCGTCGCTTGAAGGGCAAGACGGACGGGGAAGGGTCGCGTCCGTCAAAGTTCTCAAGTCCCGATTAGTCGTCTAATCGGAGACTTGAAAATCCACCTCTCCGGTAACCGCGTTACTCAGGCTCTGAGACGATGAGAAAGAGCGCGGATGGAAGAGCTTTGGCCGTATTCCGCACTGCCCACAAAACTCGCGTAGGGCTTCTAACTGTTACTTTTGACAATACCTACGCTCCCGAAATGGTGTTTACGCTAGATGGCGCGAGAGTTTGGTCTTTTTGGAAGAATACTGGAGATTCGATGATGAAAAACTTAAGACGCTTGGCCGCATGCTTGGCGTTGTCGGCAGTCGTCTGCCTGGCACAGGATGTGGTGAGCTTCGTACATGGCACCGTTAAGAAAGTTGATAAGGCCACGAAGACCGTTGTGGTCAAGTCCGCCGATGGCACCGAACACACCATCAAGGTAACCAGCGAAACGACAATCAAGGGCACCAAGGATGGTTTTGATGGCTTAGAAGAAGGAACGGAAGTCGTTGCCCGCACCACAGGAAAAGGCCTTGACGAAACGGGAACGGCCATCGGCAAAGTCGGCAAGGATAGCTGCAAAGCTACGAAAGGTACCATCGTCGAGGTGGATCAAGGCGCAAAGACTGTCGTCGTGAAAACCTCCGATGGCACGGAGAAAACCTTCGAGTACACCGCAGACGCCGGGAAAGATATGGGCAAGGCTGTCGGGGCGGGTACAGAAAAAGGCGCCAAAGTTACGGTGTATTACACCGAAGAGACAGGAAAAAAGATCGCCCACTTCTTTGAGATGTAAGCAGGCGCGCAGAACCTACGGACGTCCGGGTACTGAGCCTCCTTTGCTGGTCGAATCGTGTTGTGCTTTCGTCATTCTCTCATGAGCTGGCCGCGGAAGATTTTCATGGACGCAAGAGCTGCTCCCCCCTTCATCCATGCTGCAGATGAAGTTTCCCTCGAATGTATTTCTTCGGCTACAGCAACTTCGTGTCGACAGCTGGCGATAGCTGCTCTGCACATTCCAGTTCGGTTTGTTCCTCGCATCATGCGATAAAGTGACCGCAGGAGGATACGAGGTCACTGCATATGAACAGTCTATTTAGAAATCCATCAGCTATTCTCGTTCTCACTTTTTTCACCATGTGGCTCTCGGCGCAGATAGGGGTCTTTTTTCGCAAGAGGCAGAGCAAGGTGGAAGAAGCTGACCACCAAGACCGCGATTTTATCGTGGCCGCCACTCTTACACTGCTCGCTCTCATCATTGGATTCACCTTTTCAATGGCACTTGGCCGCTACGACCAGCGCAAAAACTATGAGGAGGCAGAGGCCAACGCGATTGGTACGGAATATGTGCGGGCGGATCTGCTATCCGCCGATGATGCGGTGAGAGTGCGTGCACTGCTCAAGGACTATCTCGACCAGCGTATTTTGTTCTATCAAACTGTCGATGCGCGTGAACTGCAACAAACTAATGTTCGTACTGCTCAGCTGCAAACCGAGCTATGGTCCACCGTGTGTGCTCCGGCAGCAGCACAGCCAACACCCGTTCTCGCTCTGGCTATTTCAGGAATGAACGATGTATTGAACTCGCAAGGCTACACGCAAGCCGCATGGTGGTACCGAATCCCAATCGGCGCATGGAGTCTCATGGTAGCCATCGCTATCTGTTCAAACCTGCTCGTAGGCTATAGTGCGCACCGCCCTCAAGGCGGAGTCACGCGATTGTTAGTGCTTCCACTGGTTCTCTGCATCTCTTTCTTTCTCATCGCGGACATTGACAGCCCTCGCAGGGGCATCATTCGCGTTGTTCCACAAAATTTAGTGAGTCTCGCTGAATCCCTACATGGGCACTAATGGGAAAGCAGCAGGATAGAACCGGCTGCTTTCGTGTGACCCCCGGCAAGTTCCGTCTGGGAAGTTGCGACGCGCTAACTCCGGTGTAGTCGCGTAATCGAAGAACTGACCCGCCATCGAAAACCGCCGCGAGTTGACACGATGTTATCGCGCGACTATCGTTCGAGTTGAATATTTCGCGGGGTCTTTTTGATGAACATTTTGGTGATCGGCGGCGGCGGGCGAGAGCATGCGCTAGTTTGGAAGCTGAAACAGAGTGCTCGCGTGGAGAAAATCTGGTGCGCGCCAGGGAACGGCGGAATCGCTCAGGACGCGGAATGCGTTGCCGTGGACGCGGGCGATGTTGCCGCGCTTGTAGCGCTGGCGGAAAAAATAGCGCCGGATTTGACGGTGGTCGGACCAGAGCTGCCGCTGGTGAACGGAATTTCTGACGCGTTTACGCAGCGAAATTGGCCCATTGTGGGCCCTTCGCAGCAGGCGGCGCAGCTCGAAGGGAGCAAGATTTTTTCGAAGGAATTTCTGCTTCGGCACAATATCCCGACCGCGAAAATGTATGGCGCGTACGACTCACCGCAGAAAGCCCATGCCGCGCTGAAGAGCGTGGATTGGCCGCTGGTAATCAAGGCGGATGGATTGTGCGCCGGCAAAGGAGTCGTGCTAGCTCCGGATGCAGAGGAAGCCACACAGTTCCTGGAATCCGCGATGGAGAAGAACCAGCTTGGATCAGGTGGGCGTCGCGTCTTGCTGGAGGAAACGCTCGAGGGCGATGAGCTGTCGTTTATCATTTTGACCGACGGCGAACGCTACGCGCCGATGGTGCCGACGCGGGATCACAAGCGCGTCTTCGACGGCAACCAAGGGCCGAATACAGGTGGCATGGGCGCCTATTCTTCCGACGATTTGTTATCGCCGGCCTTGCGCGAAACCGTGATCTCCACGATTGTGGAGCCCACGCTCCGAGGCCTCGCCAACGACGGTATTCCCTACCAGGGCTTTCTCTACATCGGCCTGATGCTGACCAAAGAAGGGCCCAAGGTTCTCGAGTTCAATTGCAGGTTAGGTGACCCGGAGGCACAAGCAATCATCGCGCGTATGGATTTCGATCTCACTGAGATCTTGGCAGATGTCGCGGCTAGGCGACTCGATCCCGCCAGGCTGCGTTGGAAAAAGGGGGCGAGCGTCTGCGTTGTGCTGGCCTCGGGTGGGTATCCAGGAAAATTTGAAGCCGGGAAGAAGATTGGCGGACTAACCTCTATTGATAAAAATACTGGTGTGGCAATTTTCCACGCCGGCACGCGACTTGATAACAATTCTGTGGTCACAAGCGGCGGTCGGGTCCTGGGTGTAACCGCTGCGTCAGATTCTCTGCAAAAGGCCTTGGCACTGGTTTATCAGGCCGCGGCGAAGATTCATTTTGACGGCATGCACTATCGCAAAGACATTGCCGCACACGCTAGCCACCTGAAAGCCGCAGGCGACTAGCGGTTTAACTGGGATTTACGGATTCGGTTTTTTCCTCAACGTCGGAGCTTCGGGCGGCCGGTTTTTATCCTCTTTGGCCTTTTCGACGGGCTCATCCGGTGGGACGACCCAATCAAAACCGCGTTCGGTCATCGTCCCCAGAATGAATCTCGCCTTCTCAGCCACAAGCGGAAGAACATCGCGCATAAATTCCGTGGCGTCCTCCGAGGCCGCCTTGTTGGCTTGGCCACGGTCGATGTCTTCCGCAACTTTGGTGAGCTTCGGATCCCTGCGATAGACATTCTCGAGGTCCGGATCATTCCCCTGAATGAGTTGCTGCAGCGTCGGCCCTTGCAAACTTTCTGGATAGCGAATTTCAACGAGCGTTTTCGGTGCCTTTTTTTCCGGAGGATAGAATTGTGTGAAGCGCGGACGAAGAAGTCGCGTCTGCCAGAAGTCTCCACGCGTCGCGATTTCTTCCTGCTGGATGCGGTATTCGACGGTCCAGATCTCGGGGCCGTAATCGTCCGGAGCAAAACCGATAATGACAACTTCAAAGAGCGGCTCGTCGGGTTTGAATTCGATTTTGTGGTGCAGCTGGGAGACGAGTGGGCGCAGCCGTTCGAGAAAAGCGACACCGATCACATCGAGGTCGGGCGCGACTTCGTCGGGATCGGCCGCATAGTGGGGATTCTTCCCGGGCATTTGAGTGAAATCCTTGTCTAGCCGCACCGGTTTGGGATCGGCTGGACTGCGCCATTCGGAAGCGCCTAAGAGCACCCCGATGTGCCGCGTATCAATACTCAAAACGCGCGGAGGAATGGAATTAGGTTCGACGGGTTGATCGATCGCCGCGAAGACAATTTTGTCGCGGGCGACGTGCACGATCACGCGCCCTCCAGCCAGGTTGGCAACGATTTCGTTTCCGCCCTCGCGGTCCTGAGCAGGCGAAATTTGGAAGGCCGTAAGGCACGCGAGGAGGAGCAGACACAGCGCGCCCGGAATAATCCAACGGCGGCTATAAGTGGCCATACTCTTCATAGATGCCTGGCGCGCTACCGTTGCTCTCCTCGGCGTTCGAATGTTTCGCTGCTCTGCTAAGGCTTCGCGTCGACCGCAGCGGCGGCGGCCTCTTTCGCCTGCGCCAATAGTGTATCGAGAGTAGCGCGGTCATAGTAACTACCATTACGAACAACGGCCCAAACCTTTCGCGTGTTAGCGATGTTCTCCACCGGATTTGCGCTTAGCAAAACGAGATCGGCAGCTCGGCCAATTTCGACTGTGCCGAACTCTTTCTCGCGCCCAAGAAAAAGAGCGGCCCCTCTGGTCGCAGCCTGTAAGGCTTCCACTGGCGCAAAACCGGCGCGCACCAACTCGACAAGTTCATGGTGGAAGCTATCGCCGGGGAAGACAAAGGGATCGAGCGAGTCCGAACCAACGAGAAGTGGCACACCTGCTTTATGAAGTTCACCGGTTAGCTTCCAGTCGTTTGACGCTTGGCGGCCGAGCCAGGCTGCACGCTGCTTCATCTCCGCATCATCGAAAGAGTCGCGCCACTCCTTTGCCATCGCAGGCGGGACATATGCCAGCGAGGGATCGTCCGTTTTCCAGTTCTCCGGATGGGAGGTGATATCCAGCGAAGCGAGGGTGGGAGTGACCCAGGTGCCGTTTTTCTTCAGAGCTTGGATGAGCGCCGCAGCTTTTTCCTGGCTGTAGGTGGCGTCGGCTTCGTGGGCGATCTGCTCCCATCCGGCGGAATCGCCATTTTTTTCAGCTTCCACGAGACGAGGCCGAAGCTCAGCTTCCTTCGAGGAAAAGGAGAGAGCAAAAGCGCTGTAGAGAAGGTGTTCGATGCTGTGCATCCCCGCGTCGCTGGCTTCGATAACGCCGATTTCGAACGGCAAATGGCCGACAAAAGGAATGCTTTGCTTTTTGGATTCGTCGGCGACGGCGAAAAAGGCATCGCGCGAGGGCATGGAAATAATTTTTATGAAATTGGCGCCGCGTTTTTTGAGGTCAACGACGGCAGCGCGCGCTTCCTCGGCGTTGCGGACGGGATACTGCTCGGGAGTCTTTCTGCCTCTCGCAGCAAGGAAGGGACCGGCGGCAACGATGTGCGGACCGAGAAGCGCGCCGGACTCGATGTCGCGCTGCCAGGCGAGGAGCGCGTCGAGATCGCCCCCCATGTCCCGCACTCCGGTGATGCCATTGGCCAAAAGCAGCGGAAGCAAAACCTGCTTGCTCCAGGAAGGATCAGCGTTAATGCCCGCAAGATGAACGTGCATGTCCCAAAAGCCAGGCAATAGAAATTTTCCCGAGGCGTCGATGGTGCGCGCGGATTTCGGGACTTTGATTTTTACCGCCGCTCCCACCGCAGTGATGCGCCCAGCTTCGATGAGAACAGTTTGGTCAGGTTGCGGCCTGAGGCCCGTGCCGTCAATCACCGTGACGTGAGTGATTGCGAGTTGCGAGGATGGCTCCGCCGCGGAGAAGGACAGAACGACGAGGAAGCTCGCCAGCAGGAGAAGAAGTAACTTTCTAAACCTCAAAGCAACGCTCACATTCCGGGCGACCGTGCATTTCTAAAAAGCTACCACAAACCGCGGTGGGCGGAAGGGGTTCTTGTGCGGGGTCCCCGGGACTAGCGAAGATTCGGAGAAGCACTCGTCAGGTTCGTGCGGAGCAGGTAAAATGGAGCATTCGAACAAGGAGCGGAAAAGCACACCATGGGATTGCGAAAAACGAAAAGCATCGAACACAAAGGCAAAAAGTTAACGGACATACTTGAAGCGCACGCGGCATTTTTTCGCGGAAAAGAAGGCGGCGCGCGCGCGGATCTGGCTGGCGCCGATCTTTCCCGCGCCGATCTGCAAGGCATTAATTTGAGCGGAGCGATTTTGCGCGGCGCAAGCTTTGAAGGCTCGGACCTTCGCAAAGCAAAATTACCCGGCGCGGATTTGACCGGGGCGACTCTTCGCAAAGCCGATCTTCGAAACACGGACATGACGGAAGCGATTTTGCCGGGCGCGGATTTAACGGAAGCGCAAGCCAGCGGCGTGGAATTTTTCCGGTGCGATCTTTCGAACGCGATTTTTCATCGCGCCCAGCTGCGAAACGTAAACTTCCGACTGGCCAATGTGAATGGCACCAAATTTACCGGCGCGGACATGGGAGTGGCGATCCTCCGAGAAACAGATTTGACCGGAGCGGATCTTTCCGGCGTGGACCTTACGACCACGCTCATGCCCAAAGGTTACGCTGCGGCTCAGGCTAAGCAAAAAAGCGCGTAACGATCGAAAACCGCCGCCAAGGAGAAGAAATGGCCGCTTACGTCGTCGTCACGCGCGAGAGAACTCGTAACGCGGAGCAGATGGCTGAGTATAAAAAGCTCGCGCCGGCCAGCTTTCGGCAGCACCCGGTTATTTTTCGTGCCCTCCATGGGCGTCATGAAGTTCTGGAAGGCCCCGCACTCGAGGAAATCATTATTCTCGAATTCCCTACTTACGAAGACGCGAAAGCCTGGTATCACAGCCCGGAGTACCAAGCGGCATGCGAGCACCGCTTCCAGGCTGGAGACTACCGTTTCGTCGTCACGGAGGGGAAAGAGTAATGCGCCGAGGCTCGTTCTCCAAACGCGAATCTTGACGAGGAGTTCTTCGAGCAGAAAGCGACTGGCGTTGATGGCAAACGGCATCGTAGCGTGGTAGCCTCTGGCGAAAGCGAAATCGTCCTTCATGTGATTCGTGTGACCTGTGGCGACTCCTGCAACACAACTCGATGCAGCCGAGATACGTGAGCGCGTACTCGAGGTGATTCGCAGCCTGCTGGAAGAGCTGGGCAGCCGCGGAGCGTTGCCGATGCTCACCGTGGCGTCGCAGCTCGACCGGGACCTCGGACTAGGCAGCCTGGAGCGCGTGGAATTACTTGCGCGGCTGGAGACGGCGTTTGGCGTGCGGTTGCCGGATCGCGTTGTGGCCGAAGCAAATACGCCGGAAGATTTGGCGAGGGCACTCTTAGCGGCGCCGGGGACGGAGACGCTGGATGACGGAGCGGCCTCCGCATTGCGCGCGTCCATCACCACACAAAAACTGCACCGCGAAGCAAACGATGCCGGCGTTTTTTCGGCCGAGACATTGCTGGACGTGCTGCGCTATCGCGCTACACATGACGCCGAGCGGGCGCACCTGTTGATCACCGAGGAGACGGAAGGGCAAGAGCGCAGCGTGACGCTGACGTTTGGCGAACTTTATGCCGCCGGGCAGCGATGCGCGGCGGAGTTGGCGCGGCGCGGCGTGCCCGCGGGCGGCCGTGTGGCGCTGATGCTTCCAACGTCGCGCGCGTTTTTCGTTTCGTATACAGGAATATTGCTGGCTGGCGCGATTCCCGTACCGATTTACCCGCCGTTTCGCGCCGACCGCATTGAAGAATATGCGTCGCGGCAATCGGCGATTTTGAAAAATGCGGGGGTGTGCTTGCTCCTGACGTTCCGGCAGGCGGAAGCGGTGGCACGATTGCTGAAACCACGTGTGCATTCGCTCGCGGAAGTGGCGGACGCGGAGAAGTTGATTGATGCCGCGGATAAAGCGCCGCCGCCATCGCCGGGTGCGCTGCCGCTACACCTGACGGGCAGCCGCGCGCGGAAGGCAAGCGACATCGCGCTGTTGCAATACACTTCCGGATCGACAGGCGATCCGAAGGGCGTGGTGCTGACGCACGCGAATCTGCTCGCAAACATTCGCGCGATCGGCGAAGTGGTGGAATTGGGGCCTGGCGATGTGGGCGTGAGCTGGCTTCCGCTGTATCACGACATGGGCTTGATCGGAGCGTGGCTTACGCTGCTGCATTTTGGAGTGCCACTGGCGGTGATGTCGCCGCTCGCCTTTCTGACGCGTCCGGAGAAATGGCTGAAGGCGTTTCAGAAGTATGGCGGAACGATCACCGCTGCTCCGAACTTTGCTTATGAGCTGTGCGTACGAAAGATTGCCGACAAGGATATCCAGGGGCTGGATCTGAGCAAGTTGCGCGCGGCGCTGAATGGCGCAGAGCCGGTGAATCCCGATACGCTGGATCGCTTTGCTGAACGTTTTGCGCCGTATGGATTTCGACGCGAGGCGCAATTGCCGGTGTACGGCCTCGCGGAAGCCTCGCTAGCGGTGACGTTCCCGCCGCTGAATCGCGGGCCGCTGGTCGACCGTATCGAGCGCGAGACATTCGCGTCGCAGGGTCGCGCTGTGCCGGCACGAACGGACGACGCAACGGCGATCGCGTTCGTATCTTCAGGCAGGCCGATCCCGAAACATGAAGTGCGCATCGTGGATGCGAGCGGCAAGGAAGTGAGCGACCGGACCGAAGGTTTTCTTTGGTTTCGCGGGCCTTCGGCGACGAGCGGCTACTATCAAAATGCGGAGGCGACGGAAAAATTGCTGCCGATGGGGCCAGCGTCCGGCAATGGCGAATATGCGTGGGTGAATTCCGGCGACCGCGCGTACCGCGCGGACGGAGAAATTTACGTCACAGGGCGCGTGAAGGACATCATTATCAAGGGTGGAAGGAATCTTTATCCGCACGAGGTCGAGGAGTTGGCGGCGCGCGCGGAAGGAATCCGCAAAGGCTGCATTGTAGCGTTCGGTGTGAAGGATGAAGCCTCGGGAACCGAGAAACTGATCGTGGTGGCGGAATCGCGCGAGCGCGAGGTTTCGAGGCGCGCGGCGATTGCAGCGTCGGTGACGGAGTTGGTTTCTCAAGGGCTGGGGCTTCCGCCGGATCGCGTCGAGCTCATACCGCCGGGAAGCATTCCAAAAACGTCGAGCGGAAAATTGCGGCGCGAAGAAACCAAGCAACTTTATCTCGGCGGAAAATTGGCGGCGGGCAAAGCGCCGGCGTGGGTGCAGATTGCGCGGCTGGCCGCGGCTAGCTTCACGCGCACGGCGGGCGCAGAAATCTGGGCCGGCGTGCGGCGCGGCTTGGAAATTCTGTACGGCTTGTATTTTGGCGTCGTGTTCTTTCTGTGGATCGTTCCGACGTGGACGATCGTGAATTTCATCAGCGATTACCGCAAAGCGGGACGTTTCACTTCGGCGGCGCTGAAAATTCTGTTTGCGCTGATTGTCTGCCGCGTGCGCGTGATCGGCAAGGAATACGTGGATGCGCCGGGCGCGAAAGTGTATGCGTCGAATCATACGAGCTATTTTGACGTGCTGCCGCTGATGCTCGGCCTGGGCGTGCCATATCACTTCGTGGCCAAGATGGAAGTGGGCGGAATGCCGTTCATCGGAACATTTTTGCGGCAGATGCATCACACGAAGTTTGACCGCAGCGATGCGCAATCGCGATTGCGGCAATCGGAAGAAATGGCACACTTGCTGCTCGCAGGAGAATCGATTTTTGTTTTTCCCGAAGGGACGTTTACGAGCGAAGACGGCGTGCGGCCGTTCCAGTTGGGAGCGTTCAAGGCCGCCGTGGATGCGGGCGTGCCGATTGTTCCGGTTTCGCTGGCAGGAACGCGGAAATTCCTGCGCGACGGCACATACTTGCCGCGGCCGACGAGCGTGACCATCACAGTGTCTCCGCCCATTTATCCCCGCACTACAAGCGGCGCGGCGGAGGCTAATGAAGCATTGGCCTGGCATGAACTGATCCGCCTTCGCGACACCGCGCGCGAAGCGATTGCGCGCCATACCGGCGAACCGCTTCTCTAGCGGAACCTGCTCTTTGGCTGCGTCAATACTGCACCCACTTGGCGCGTTATGGGGCGGCTAGCCGTCTGGTCCATTGGCAGGTGTGATAATCTACGGGCATGAAATTGACAGCCGTTTTTGAACCCGCCAAAGAGGGGGGCTATACTTGTTTTGTGGAAGAGTTTCCCTCCGCGATTTCGCAAGGCGAAACCATCGAAGAGGCTAAAGCGAATCTTGCGGACGCGTTGAAGCTGGCGCTGCAGTGCCAGCGCGAGCTTGCGGAAAAAGGCCTTTCCCCACACGCGGTGCGCGAGGTTTTCGAAATAGCGGAAGCATGAAACTCGCGGAATTGGAACGCCACCCGCCGTTACTACCTGGGTTTCCTGCTCGCCGCCAGGTAAGACTCCGCAGCGTCTGTCAGTTCGATCCGGTATAACCTGCGATCAAGCAGATACAGAAAATCCATAATCGAACCGGGTTCGATTACCAGCTTCCCCTGCGCTGTTCGTGTCTGGACGTTGAACTGGGTGCAAGCTCTCCTGAGCTTGTGTTGGTTAATCTTCTTGAGCCGCTGGTCACGAATCGAGGCCAGTGACCGGGCTGCGCGGGAATGCATCTTGGCGTACTCCTCAATCGCCGCGAAGTCCACGAACGTCAAGTCGTGGCTTATCTCTTTGACGTTCTTCGGCACGGCTTTCTTGATTTCATCTTCCAATTTGCCGACGGACTCGAACCCGGCGTGCCGGAGAATCTGCACCTCGTCGCCGTCAACGAGTAAGTCGAAATCGCGGTCAAGTTTGAAGATGTCCTCGTCAACCAGCTTGAGAGTGTCGTTTAGCATCTGAATGAAATGGCTGCGGTTCTTGAGAACTCTCATGAATCCCGTCGCTACCCGAATCGCCGTCAGTCGATTGCCCTTGGCGTCCGTCATGCGAGTGAAATAGCAGAAGACTGCGTTCGGGTCAGAAAGCGCCCTGGGTTCTTTCCTCATATTCTCGGCTTCGTGGATCAGGCGGATATTCGCCGCCAACTCATGATTGAGGGGCAATCGGAGGTTTTCCTTACCTCCGTGCTTCTCAGATGGTTCATACAATGTCGGCGTCTCGTTCGCTTTGTTTAGCTCGCTCCGAGTCTTTTCCACCATTTCGCGCAGAGCGCCCTGGATCTTCTCGTCAATCGGGACGAGTACATATCGCTCGCCGCGCCTGTCTTCTAGTCCGACGCCGAACTCAATTACTTGTGCAGTTCTAACGTCGAAATGGGCTGCCATGATTTGGCCTCAAAATAGACGCTGTCGCTGAGCCGATAAGCGATGATGCGTTCGCTCTCCGCCAGAGAAACTCTGGGAGTAATCAGTACGAGACTTGTCCTGCCACTCAATGGATTGTCATCCTTAGGGCCCAGGACTGTAAAGACGCGATAACCGCGAATTGCGAACAGGATATTCAAGTAGTGAAGATTGAGGTACCAAAACAGAAAGGTCACGAAAACCACGGCGGTCATGAGTGCGGCGAAATCTCGCCAGTTGGCTGTGTCAATGGAATAGAAGGGCAGCAGTGTGGCGAACAGGTAAACCAGTAGGTGGTCGCGATGATCCTCCGCCTTGCCGACGACTACCTCACCTTTTTGCTCCTGTTTTTTGACGATGCGGATTCGCACCCAGAGATAGAGACTTGGGACGATCACCATCACCGCGCAGAGTGCCCACAGATAGCGGTCGGCGAGGATTTTACTGCCCCTAATCGCCCAGAGAATGAACAGCGGCGACAGTCCGCTGAGGACCATCATAAGACGGGTGAATCTCAGTCCTTCGCTTTTGGGTTTGGCGTCCAATTGAGTGGCTCGGAGGATCAACCCTGAGTGTAAGCCAGCGGTCAATCACCAGGATACGACAATGGCGAACAAAAAGCGAATTTGTCGTGACCTAGTTCCGATTGGGGCCAACCGAGGGACCGCGGGTGCCTCAGGCGCCGGGGTTGCGTCTGGGATTCCGGGGACAAACGGGACGATTCCGATGCCTCGGCTCACGCGTATTCGTATTCTAGCTTCTCAGGATCCACTTCGACGCGCACGCGTTTCTGTCGGTCGGCAATCTTTTCGAAGGCTCGAATGTGGTCAGCGGCACGCTTCTCGATCCGTTTGTCGCGGGAGATCACGATAGCTCTGGCCAAGAGGTCACTCTGCAGTCCAATGGGGTCCTCGTTGTTTTCCCACTTCGAGAGTGTTGTCTTGTTTACGCGAAGCAGCCTGGCAAACTCCACTTGGCTCAGATCGATATGCTTTCGCAGAAAACGGAGCTCCTCACCGCGAAGCCGGTAAGGTTGCTGAACCATGCCAACAGCCGCCTCCCTACGTTTTCTGGACAATCGAAAGACGGGCACGGCGTGCCGTGTCCCTACATTTCCTCACAGTTTCGCGACGGATTCTGCAGCTCGCCTCATAAATGCTTCGGAGGCGGGAGATTTGTGACGCGCCTGCGCCGCTGACGGGGAGGAAAGAGGCCGCGGACTAAGCGCGGCCTCTTTTGCTTTGCATTTGTATGCGGGCACCGAACTTTGGGCGCGTTGGTGGTGTTTAGTGCTGGAGTGTGTAAATGACCGTGATGTAGGTTTCGATCTCGACGGGCTGGCCGTTGAGAACGGTGGCGCGGTAACGCCACTGGCTGACGGCGTCGGTGGCGGAGCGCAGGAAGAGCGGATCGCCGCTGACTACCTGCAAGGATTGGATCGTCCCATCGGTGGCAATGACGGCGCGTATTTCCACCTGGCCTTCGCGATGAATTTGCTTCGCGAGCGCCGGATACTCGGGCTCAACACGGTGGACGAGCATGGCTGGTTCGAGGTGCCCAACCATCACGCGCTGCGGCCTCTGCGGTCGCACATCCGCGGGCCGCTCGGGCTGGCGTCGTCCGTCATCTATTGCGATGCCCCAAGGCACTTGAGTGTTTCCGTCTCCACCTGTGGGTGTGCCGGGAATTGGATCCCCCTGCGTCGGAGGATCGCCCGCGGGCACGGGACGATCAGGAGCTGTCGGAGAGTAACAGGTGGCGCACAAGTGCCGATCCGGTTGCTGGATTGGTTGAGGGATCGGCTGACGTTGCGGCGCGCTATGGTGAAAATACGGCGGAAGCGGCATTACGCTGGCGTGGGCGATGCTCTCCGGCTTTCCGAATAGAGGAACCAGGATGATCGCCGTGACAATCGCGGCTTGCGCAGCGACGGAAATGATCAGCGCGCGGCGGCGAATGCGGCGTTCGCGTTTACGTTGCTCGGGATTGCCTTCGACGAAACAGCCTTGCAGGGTGCCGAAATCGTTTTGCGGACTGAGGCCGGGTTCGATAGACATCACACACCTCCACAGAAAAGTTCTGCAAGCAGGAACAGAAATTTTTGCGACGCCGGCTTCCTGAGGGTTGCTCAACTACCGCAGGAGACCGGCGCCGCGCTCGCAGGGATGTGAGGTTGCGCGCGTCCTCATACCATTGGACACCGGGATGGAGGACAAGTTCCCGGCTCGTTCGTGGTTACAGACGAAATGACGGTGCGAGGTGGAGCGGCGGCGACGACGTGGTGAAGGAAAAGGAACTTACACAGAGGTCGCAGAGACACGGAAGGCACAGAGAAGAAGATTCGTCGGCCCACTCTACTCGAAAGGACCCCAGGGATTAGCGGGACTTTTTGGCGCGGGAGGTGGCGGGGCGGCGGGAGGCAGGGCGGGGTCGGTGCATGGCTTGGCGGAGGAGGGCGTTGATGCGGGTCTGGTAGCCGGGGCCGGAGCGCTTGAGCCATGCGAGGACGTCGGCGTCGAGGCGGATCGTGACGGAGCTTTTGATGGGGCGGTAAAATTTGCCGACGACGGCCTTGCTGCCGTCCATTATTTCAGGGATGTCGGACGTGTCGATGTCCTCGTCGCGGAGACGGACGAGAGCTTCAAGCTCTGGATCAGGGGTTTTGGCGTGCCCGTTCATAGATTTCCCCTTCGCGGCGGGTGGCTTTTCGCGCTGAGATGATTCGGACTTCATCTTCGTTTTCGTCTTCATTCTCATTTTTATGGGCCGGCTCCCGCAGCGTGTGAACTACGACGAGAATCACGACGCCGTTTACCAGCCCGATGGTCAGCCAGCGTTCCTCGAGTTCGTAACCGTCCGGGAGGCTGACGGCGCGGGGATCGCTGAAAACGAGCATGGAGCGCTCGAAACTGACGCCGTGCTTGGCGAGGTTGCTGGCGTTCTTCTGCTCGTCCCAAACGAAGCGCATTCAGACGATGTACCTACAATTCTGCATGTACGTTAGAGCGGGCGTCAAGCGGCGATTTTCCGGAATCCGAGAGAGCCCTTCATTAGATTACTCTTGATTTATATATTAGGTCATTTATCTTCTTGGGAAAAGGCGCTTACGAGACGGGCTAGAGCTCGATGCCGGGCTGAAGCCCGGCGCTACGCTATCCAAAGTAAGAGGGCGCGATGAATCGCGCCCCTACAAGGGAGTAGAGCGGAATTAGTAGCGCCAGGACGTGGTGTCGGCGCCTGGCGGCGCGGTCTTGAGCATGTGAGACTCGGATTCGCGGAGGACGCGTTGGGTGAAGGTTAGGCCGCCTTCGCGGGTGGTGCTGCCGGGGGGGCCAGTGTAGCAGTGGGGTTGGTCGACGCCGTAGTCGAAGGTGGCGTCGGAGTGAGGCGCGGTGGTGGCGTCGAGGGCGTGCTGCATCAGGTGGACCGCACCATCCAGAAAAAAGGTGTCGGCGGTACCGACCATTACGTGGAGTTTGCCTTGGAGCTTGGGGCCGAGGGTTTTCCAGTCGCGCTGCATGATGGCGGTGAGGTCGAAGTGTTCGCGCCAGTAGGCGGCAACTTCTTTATTGATGACCCCGGTGCGCTGGTTCCAAATTTCGGCGGGGTAGCCGTCGGCGCCGGCGGGGCTGAAGACGGCTTGCCAGATGTCCCACTGTTCGCCGGAGCGGCCGTGCGTGCCGAGGACGAGTTCCCAGCGATTGGTGCCTTCGGTGGTGGCGAGAATGATGCCGGGCGGCGTGCGCATTTCGGATTGGGCGATGCGGCCGAAGGGGCCGATGGTCCAGTAGGCGTTGGCGTCGTCGTAGACGTTGACGGTCTGGTAGGCGTGGAAGTCGACGGGGTCCGGACAGGCTCCCCAAGCCCCGTTGAAATCATCGGGGTAGAAAATTTGGGTGGCTAGCGTTTCCCAGCCGCCGGTGCTGCCGCCGTACACGGCGCGCGCCCAGCCCTGGCCGATGCCGCGGAATTGCTTTTCGATGGCGGGGATGAGTTCGCGGTTGATGGCTTCGCCGTAGGGGCCGACGTTGGCGGAGTCGACGGCATAGGAATCGTCGTAATAAGGATTGGCGTGCTGGACTAGGAGGAGGAGCATTCGGGGGAGCTTGCCGGTGGTCCAGTCTTGGTAAAACTTGTATTGGGATTGGGCGCGATCAAGTTGGTAGCCGGTCATGCCAGGGTCGGGAGGCGTGGTGCGGAAGCCGGTGAAGTCGTGGGGAAAGTGGCCATGGTCAAGGAGGAGCGGGTAGTGGGCGTTGGGATGCGAGGCCCAGCCTTCGGGGAGGACTACGATAGCGCCGAGGTACATCGGACGGCCCCAGAATTTTGTGAGAGCCTCGCTCTGAATTTTGATGTGCTTGACCCACTCAGTATCTTTCGCTGGCTCGATGGGCGGGACGATTTTTGTGAGATGAATTTGGATGACGCTCGCGTTTGCGGCGGCGGGATCGATGTGGACTTTTTCGGGAACGCTATAAAAATTGCCGGGCTTGGAGTCCCAGTGCTGGCCTTCGCCTTCGTCCATGGGGAGTTTTACAGTGTGGCCGTCGGCGCGATGGAGGGTGGTGTATTTGTTGAAGACGGCCTGGACCCAGTAGTCGCCGGCGGGGAGATCGCGAAAATTGGCGGTGGGGTAGCCGAGAGCGTCGTCGGAGATGATGGCGTTCTGGCCGGGGGCGAGAGCGTCGACGTCGGCGCCGAAGACTTGCTGGGAGTTCACTTCTACTTCGAGGATTTGCGTGCGAGGCTCGGGGTCGTCTTTGGTTGCGATGACGACGTAGATGCGGCCGTCGAGCGGAGTGGGGCTGAGTTTCGAATCGAAAGAGATGGCGAAGCGAGGCTGCGCGGCGGAATTTTTTGCGGGCGCGGATTGTGGAGCGGCGTGAAGAATCGCGGGCGATGCGAAGAACGCTAAAAGCGCCGCGAAACACGCCATCGCGTAAACGGGGAATATTCCGGCGAGAATGCGCGAAGCTTTACGAATAATGTTTGAGACCTTTGAAGCAAGAGGCATCGAGATTTTCCTTCGCGAGATGTGGATTGCGTTATGAGAGCCGGGCCATTGTAGCGGAGTGTTGGGGGAAAGTCTGCGAGGATCGGCGACGAGCCTGAATAGGAGGAGAGAAGAAAAGAGAAATACGCGGGGCTGAAGCCCCGCATCTACAAAAAGCTAGGAGAAGACGTGAAGCAAACGGCGAGCGGTTCGATGAGATTAGGCCGCTGCAGCAGCGGTTTTCTTTGTGGTTTTGCGGGATTTTTGGAGAAGTTCGCGTTCGGCGCGGACCCAATCTTCGAGGGGATTCCCGGGAGCGCCCTGGCGTTCGAGATAAATTTCATAGGCGCGTTGGGCGATCTTTTCCTGGGGAGAAAGTTTTTTGGCGGAGGGGGATTTGCTTTTCACCGACGAACCATTTCCGTTTGTTCTTGCCATAAGCTCCTCGTTCAGGCCGTGACCTGTGGCCTTTTGATTCCAGCCTTTCGAGAAATCCAGGCCGCGCGCGGCCAGACTCGCAGATTTCAAAGCAGCTCGAAGCCTGTTGAGAGTCCTTCGAGCGGATGCGCATCTATTATGAGAGCGAATGGGGGCAGGAAGGTAAACGAAATTTGAATGGAGCGTATCGAATTCCGCAATAATGGTACCCGTGATGAGGCCCGCCGCAAGAATGAGGTTCTGTTCACATCCACGTGCGCGGTTGCCACGTAGAGTCTCATGGAGGCGGGGACGTGGCACGGGGAAAGCTGCTTGTGGCCTGTCGGCAGGCGGGGGTAAGCTGTGGCGGCTTCTCGGAAGGTCGAGGAGAGAACTGCCGCAGGGCTTCGCGGACTTCGTCCTGCGCTACATTTTGGTTTATGCACAACATGACTGAGGGAGGGACGACAATGAGGAAATTTGGCGTGGTAATGGCGGGGCTGCTGGTTGGTTGTGGAGTTTGCGCGGCGCAGGATGCGGCTCCGGCGGGGCCGGTGGCGAATCCGGTGAGCACGATGGTGAAAAGTCAGTTGACGCGGTACGAGAAAAACATGGTGGCGGCTGCGGATTCGATGCCAGCGGAGAAGTATGGTTTCAAACCGACGGCGGAAATGAATACGTTCGGGCACGTGGTGATGCACATCGCGCAGTCGAATTATTTTTTGTGCTCGAAGATATCGGGACAGGCGGCGCCGGACGTGAAAATTGCGGATACCGATGGAAAGGACAAACTGGTAGCGGCGCTGAAAGGCTCGTTTGAGTTTTGCACGACGGCGCTGGCCGGGGTGGACGATTCGAAGCTCAGCGATCCGTTAACCTTGTTCGGAAATAGGCAGACTTCGAGGGCAGGGGCACTGATTATCTTGAGCGATGACTGGTATGACCACTATGCAGGCCAGGCGATTTATTTGCGATTGAACGGGATTTTGCCACCGACGGCACAGCCGGCACCTGCCAAGTAAGGGGATTGCCCTCCGGATCCTGAACGGCGCAGGGAAGTCCTGGCGATTTATTTGCTTGCGCGGCTCTCAGAGGTGCGGAGACGCGCCGCGGTTCATCTCAACATGAAACAGAGTATTGAGAGGACCCTGAGAAAATGGATTTGAGAGCGTGTCCGTTGACTGCTTGAGGCTTCTGAAGGGCCCGGCCCTGCAAGTTCTAAATGTAATATTTTCAGTAGCTTATAACCATCGCACGTGTTGTGATGCGGTGTTGGAACTGGTTTGGAAAAAACGCGGGAGGTTGGTTAGCGGACTGCAAGTTTAGTGCGGCAAAGGAAGAGGCAATGGTGTGGGTGGTCCCAAAGCCAAGTCCCAAACCACTGCTTTAAGGCCGCGCGATGACAAAACGTGAACGCAGCATGCGATACGCCACGGTATGTGGGTGGCTACTTTTGGGGACTTTTTGCCTGACGCCCGCCCGGGCGCAGGACGCTGAGCGCAAAGTGGTGAAGAAGGTCGAAGCGCAATATCCCTCGATTTTGAAGCGAAGAGGCATCGGCGGGACGGTGCGATTGAAGGTGGCCATTCACGCGGATGGAAGCGTGAAGGATGTTGAGGTGCTGGGCGGCAACCCGGCATTGGCGGATGCCGCGGAGAAAGCGGTGCGGCAGTGGAAATTTGCGCCGGGTAACGAGAGCACGATCACCGTTGCTGTGACTTTCGATCCGAACTCGTAAGCGCGACTGTTAATTCCTTGAAGAATTCCTAATCCTGCAAATTCCTCGAAATTGTCGTGGCTGCCCGGATCGGGCTCTTCGAAACTCCTTTCGTTTCTCAGGACAAGCAGGGTAAACAAGCCCGACCCCTGCAACTTCCAATACAAGTTGAGCTGACGCTGATGCGTCAGACCTGTAGGACGTCGCCTTCGCGCGCGACGACTTCGTAGAGGACTGGGTTGACGAAGAAGCCGAGGACCAGCCGCGAGATCAGGCCAGCGACGACAACGATGGCGAAGGGCTTTTGAGTGTCGCTGCCGACGCCGGTGGATAGCGCAGCGGGCAGAAGACCGAGGCACGCGACGAGCGCCGTCATCATAATGGGACGAAGGCGGAGGAGCGAGGCTTCGAGAGTGGCTTCGCGAACGCTTTTGCCTTCGAGGCGAAGCTTGTTGATGTAGCTGACTAGGATGACTGCGGTTTCTACCGAGACCCCGAGTAGAGCGAGTAAGCCAAGAATGCTCGAGACGCTGATGGGCGTGTGGGTGAGTTTGAGAGCGATGAGCGCGCCGACGGGCTCTGTCAGTATGACGCCGAAAGCGATGGTGATAGGAAATTTGAAGTTGCCGTAAAGCGCGAAGAGGATCATGAAAATGAGCAAGAGCGCCAGCGGGCCGATGATCACGAATTGCGCCTTAGCTTCGAGCAGCTCGCTGTACTCACCACCCCAATCGAGGCGATAGCCCTCGGGAAGCGTGACGGCTTTTTTGACCGCGGCTTGGCCGGCGTTGACGGTGCCTTCGAGGTTGCGACCTTCCACGGAAAACTGAATGCCGATGTAGCGGGAATTGTTTTCGCGATAGATGAAGGAAGCGCCGGAGCTTTCCTTGATGGTGGCGAGTTCAGAAAGAGGGATTTGCTGTCCGGCAGGCGCGGGAACGAGGAGATCGCCGATGTCGCGCGCGCTGGAGCGGTATTGCGGCTCCATGCGGACGATAAGATCGAAAAGTTTTTCGCCCTGAATAACTTGCGTGGCGGCTTGTCCGCCGATGGCGGCTTGGACCACGGCTTCGACGTCAGCCACGTTGATGCCGTAGCGGGCGATTTTGGCGCGGTCCGCATCGATGATGAGGTTAGGCTGGCCAAGTTCGCGGACGACGGTAAGCTCCTTGAAGCCGGGAGTTTTGGCGAGAATATTGCGAATCTCAACGGCTTTTTTCTCGAGGACGTTGAGGTCGGGGCCGAAGACTTTGACGGCAAGCGACGATTTGAGTCCGGTGAGAGCTTCGTCGACGGCGTCTTCCGCTGGCTGCGTGAAGTTGAAGATGACGCCTGGGTAAGACGCGAGTTCTTTGTCGAATGCTCGGCTCAGCTCTTCCTTGGTGTGAATGGAGCCGGTTTTCCAGGACGGGTCGTCGTAAGGCTTCAATCCAACGTAAAACTCGCAATTGAAAAATCCGGTGGGGTCTGTGCCGTCGTCTGTACGGCCAAGCTCCGAGCCCACGACGGTGACCTGCGGGTACTTCGAGAGAATGTTACGAACCTGCGGAGCAAATTTGGCGGAGTCCTCAAAAGAGATTGTGTAGGGCATGGTGGCGCGAAGCCAGAGAGCGCCTTCATCGAGATGCGGCAAGAATTCGCCGCCGATGAAGGGGAGGAGGAGCAGAGTAGCGCCAAAGATGAGAGTGACGACAATCAGAGTCAACGCAGGATGATTCAAGCACCACTGAAGCTGTTTTCCGTAGCCATTGCGCACCCACTCGAAAATGCGATTGGGCTTTTCCTTGACACCGTTCTTGAACCAGTAGGAGGCGAGAACGGGGACGAGAGTAAGAGTGAGGATGAGGGCGCCAACGAGAGCAAAGGCCATGGTGTCGGCCATGGGATGGAAAAGCCTTCCGGCAGGACCGGTGAGGGCATAAATGGGCAAATAACCAGCAATGATAACGGCGACGGAATAAAAAATGGGACGGTCGACATCGCGAGCGGCGGCAAGAATGACATCGTTGATTTTATATTCCTGGCCGTGGCGGAGGCTTAGCTCGCGGTAAATGTTTTCGACCATGACGATGGTGCCGTCGATGATGATGCCAAAGTCGATGGCGCCGATAGAGAGCAGGTTGGCGGCTTCACCGGTGGCGTGAAGAAAGATGAAGGCGAAGAGAAGAGCGAGAGGCACGGTAAGCGCGGTGATGACGGCGGCGCGAATGCTGACGAGGAAGAAAATGAGGACGATGAGAACCAGCGCCATGCCGCGCATGAGATTCCATTCGACGGTGTCGGTGGTGACTTTGACGAGATCGCTGCGGTCGTAGTACGTGCGGACTTTTACGTCCGGCGGCAGAAGATCGCGATTGATTTCGACTGTTTTCTTCTCGACACCCTGAAGGACATTCTGCGTTTGCTCGCCGCGGCGCATGAGGATGACGCCTTCGACGGCGTCATCGTTGTTGGTCTTCTGGGCGCGGTCTTGAAAACCGAAAATGCCGAGTCGCGGAGCGATGCCGATAACGACGCGGCCGACGTCTTTCACACGGATGGGCACGCCATTGCCGCCGCTGCCGACGACGACTTCGCCGATGTCTTCGGTGGTTTGAACGAGGCCGAGGCCGCGCACGTAGTAGAACTGTCCGCCCTGTGTGTAAAAGCCGCCGCCGGTGTTGGCATTGTTGGCCGTGAGAGCGTTGAGAACTTGCACGACTGGCAAGTGATAGTTGTAGAGTTTAACGGGGTCCAACAGGACGTGATACTGCATGGTGGGGCCGCCAAAACCGGAGTCATCGGCCACGCCAGGGACGCTGCGATACGCTCGCTCAATGATCCAGGCTTCGAAGGTGTGAAGCTCCATCGGCGAGCGATCGGGACTTTCGATGACGTAGCGATAGACGAGGCCGCTGGGGCTGAAGAGCGGGGCCATGCTGGGCGTGACGCCGGTGGGGAGAGAGGCATCGCTGAGGCGTTCGAAAACGACCTGGCGGGCGAAGTAGGCGTCGGTACTGTCCTCGAAGGTGAGGATGACGTCCGAGAGACCGTAAAGCGAAATGGAACGCATGACCTTGAGGTTGGGCGTGCCATTCATGGCGAGTTCGATGGGAAGAGTGGTGAGGCGCTCGACCTCTTCGGCTGCGTGACCGGGCCACTGGGTGATGAGCTCGACCATAGGAGGAGAAAGGTCGGGATAGGCATCGACAGGCATGCGGCGGAAAGATTCCGCGCCAGCGATCGCGATAAGGATCGTGATCATGAGTATGAGGAAGCGCTGACGCAGAGCGAATTGGACTATGTGATGGATCATCGTGATTTCTCTAGGCCGCGTCTCCCTTTAGTGCTCCAAGGAATTCTTGAATTGCAGGAAGAGGCTGCCGTCGCCGACAACGCGCTCGCCTTCCTTCACGCCGCTCGTAAGTTGCGTGCGGCCGCTGTGGCTGTCGCCGAGTTGAACCAAACGGCGGGCAAATTCGTTCTGTTTCGTGGTGGATTGCACGTAAACGAAGGGCTGGTTTTCGGTGTCGCGCAGAACGGCAGAGTCTGGAACCGTCAGAGCGTTAGCGATGGTGCCGGCACTAACAGTTGCGGTGACATACATGTCTTTCTTGAGCTTATCGCCGGGATTTTCCGTAACGATGCGCGCCTGAAGCGTGCGAGTGTTGGGATCGAGCGCCGGAGCGATATAGGAAATGCGCCCGTGAAATGTGTCGGGGTAGGAGTCGGTAGAGATGTTCACACTGTCTCCGGACCGCACGTAGGAGACATCACCCTGGTAGACATTAACGAGCACCCAGACAGTGCTCATGTCCGAGATAGTGAAGACCTGCGTTGTACCCGCCTGAAGCAATTGACCGGGGCCGACGAGGCGCTCGACAACTTCTCCGCCGACAGGCGCAAGGACGGGAACTTGAGAAGTGGTTTTTGGAGGATTTTTTTCGAGTGATTCGACGTCAGTGATGCCGAGAACGCGAAGAGCGTCCTCGCTGGCCTGGAGATCCGCTTGAGCCTGCATTCGCGTAGATTCGGCGGTCTGGAAATCGGCCTCGGCGATGGCTCCGTGGCTGAGGAGATCCTGCGCGCGGACGTAGAATTTGTCAGCGAGGAGAAATGCAGAGTGAGCTTTGAGGTACGCAGATCGGGCCGCCGAGTAGTCTGGGCTATTGACAGTGAGAAGCGACTGGCCGGCGTGGACGTTTTCGCCGGGAGTGACAAGAATTTCGCGAACGGGCCCACCAATGGCGGCGAAAACCGGCGTCGTCTTGAAAGCATTGTAAGCCACGGCACCGGTGAGCCGCAGGGTGCGAGGGAGGGCGGCCTTTTCGACAGGCACTACCTGGACGTGCGTCAATTGGTCCTGAGGAACAGTGAAGAGGTCGGCGGTTTCCTCTTTCGATTCGCTTGAGGAGAAAGACGTCATCTTGGACTCGGAGCCGCTGGAACCGCAGCCAGCGAGCGAGGCAAAGACAAGGGCGGCCGCCAGCGCGGCGGGAAAAATCGAAATATAAAACTTAGATTTGAAATTCATGGCAGATTCCTCGTTCCTACGGCTTGGCGCATCTGTTCGAGCGCGGTCATGTAACTGGCGAGCGCCTGGCGGTAAGCAAGCTGATTGGCGCGGTAGGTGCGCTCTGAATCGAGAAAATCGAGCAAGCTGGCAGCGCCTTTTCTATAGGCGTACTCGGTGATGTCACGGGATTTTTGGGCCTGATCGACGAAACCGCCGCGGTACAGCTGAATGATTTGATCGTTGGAGTGCAAGGCCTCGTAGGCGTCGACAACGTCGGTGAAAACTTGCTGGGTTGCTTCGTTTTGCAATTCCTGGAATTGGGTAATGGCGTACTTGGTGCGGGCGATTTCGCCTTGATTGCGATCGAAGATAGGGAGATCGATATTGAAGTAGAACGCTCCGCTGTTTTGTCCGTTGGTGTGTGTGTAGTCAAAAGTGACGTTCAAGTCGCGTTTGCCGTTTGCTTCGGCGAGCGACTCCTGGCTATGAGCAGCAGTTACACCCAATTGAGCAGCCAGCAGATCGGGGCGTGTACGGAGAGCCAGCGCTTTGAAATCGTCCATATTTCCGTGGACCGGCTGGTAATCGAGTGAGCCCTCAACGTCAAAATTATCGGGAACGGATTCGAACCCCAGGAATTGGCGAAGAGCGGCAAGCGCCTGGACTTTAGAAAGTTTGGCCGCAAAAACATCCGACTGGAATTGCAGCAGCTGCAATTTAATTTTGAGCAAGTCGCCTTCGCTCATATCGCCGGCTTTGAAGCGGGCCTCACTGATATCAACGGTTTTCTGAAAGCTGTCGAAATCTTGCTGGGCGAGATCGAGTGTAGATTGGGCGAGCAAGACGTTGATGAATTGCTGAGAGAGGTTGAAGGTAAGTTGACGCTCGTTGTCGGTTACCTGGGCACGAGTGACGGCGGTCGCATCCTTCGCGGCCTGATAGCGGCGCTTGCGCTTCCCGCCGCGTTCAAAGAGGTAACCGATGCCGACATCGAACTGCGCCTGGGTCGCCAAATAGGTGGTGTTGAATTCACCGGGATTAAACAGGGGGAAAAATTGTGTATCGAAAGACAAGGTGGGATTAGGACGGAGATTGGCAGTGATTTCCTGCGCCTGATTTTGGAGGATTGTCGATTGAGCCGCGAGCAGAGCGTGATTGTGCTGCAAGGCGAGACGAATCGCTTCCTCGAGAGTGATACGCGTGGGCTGCGGCTTGCTGGTGTCCGCGCGTGGCGGCTCGGCCTGTGCGGGTGATGCGGGCGGAGCAGGCGTAGTGCTCTGCTGGGCCAGCACGCAAATAGGCAAGGCCAAAAGCGCGGTGGCCAATGCCGTTCCTTTCCTCATGTTGATGCTCCTCTACGGTCCCATGCGATAGGGACTGGTCGATGCAGTTATGGTGGAAGGGACAAATTGGAGAAAAAGCGGAGAACTAAACAGCCGGGGGAGCGCGGGGAGAGGTAGAACGGAAAACTTCCACAGAGGGAGAAAGAATCGTAGCGAAAACTTCCAAACGGTTCACGACAGGGACCACAGCCAGATCCAAAGTCTGGGTGGTGACTGCGGAGCCTGCTGTAGAGCAAAGCTGACAGGGATGAGACCCGCCTGGGTCAGACGTCAGATCGGCACAAAAGTGGAACTGCGCCGCCAGGAAGATGACTCCGAGCAGCAAAGCGCACAATCGGGCCTTATTAGGGTGAGCGAACATCTTTCTACTAAGACGAAGCTTAGGCCGGAATGGTTGCGGGGTCAAGCAACGGATAGGGGCGGGGGTCCACTATTTGCACCAAGGGCCTTGGTTCGTGCGTCTAAGGTGCTAGGCTAGTGCGTAGCTTAATGCGACTGGGCAGAACTATATTCGGGCGGACCATGGCGAGCCGGGCGCTGGCTATCTTGGCTTGCGCCGTTTTGCTGTATTTTGCGGCGGGCGGCAGCCTGCTGCACCAACATACGGGCGGTCCTGAAAACGCCTGCCACATTTGTCAGTCGCTGCACATGCCGGTGCTGGCTGCGGCTGCGCTCGACCTCGTCGCCGCTCCCGAGCTGATCGCCCGCTATACATCGCTCCCGCAGCATGCTGCGCCAAGCAATTCCTTTTCGCTGCACCGCGCGTCTCGAGCGCCTCCTTCCGCGTAATTCCCGTCTCCTGCCAGTGAATCGCTCAAATAAGCGCTGACCACTAACGGGCCAGCGCTACCGCCATTTTTCCAGGCGGCCCCTATCCACAAATCTAGAAAACCCGCAAAGGGATGGAGAAAAAATGTTTAAGCGTTTAGGGCGTTACTCGATTTTGGCACTTGTGTTTCTGTTTTCTGTGGTATCAGGCTGGGGACAAGGGGGGAGCTCGGGCTCGATTGAAGGTGTGGTGAAGGATTCCTCGGGTGGAGTGGTAGCGAACGCGACGGTGGAAATTTCCTACGCCGTAAGCGGGTACACCCGCACGACAACGACTGGAAGCGATGGGTCTTTTCGTTTCACGAACGTGCCATTCAACACGTATCACACGATTATCAGCGCCGCGGGATTCGCAAGCGCGACGCAGGACGTGGATGTGCGGTCAGCAGTTCCGGCAAGTGTGGTTGTCACTCTGAAGGTTGGCAGCGCCGGCACAACAACCGTTACGGTGGAAGCGAACGGCGGGGACCTGGTAGAGAATGAATCCACGTTTCACACCGACGTGGATCGCAATCTCTTCAAAGACGTACCACTGGAGAGCCAGTCATCCTCGCTCAGCTCGCTGGTGACACTGGTAACGCCAGGCGTGGCGGCGGATTCGAACGGGCTGTTTCACGGTCTTGGCGACCACGCGTCGAACTCCTTCTCCGTGGACGGGCAACCGATCACGGATCAGCAGAGCAAAGTGTTCTCTAACCAGCTCCCCTCTGATTCGGTCCAGTCGCTCGAGGTGATTTCCGGAGCGCCACCAGCGGAATTTGGGGGCAAGACGAGCCTGGTGATTGTGGCGACCACACGTTCAGGCATGGGTGTGAATCCGCCGCATGGCCAGGTGACGACTTCGTACGGCTCGTTTGGAACTGTGAACGCAGGTTTCGATTTGGCTTACGGCGGGGACAAGTGGGGCAACTTCATTTCCGCCAATGGCTTGAACACCGCCCGGTTTCTCGATGGACCGGAAATAGGCGTGATGCACGACAGGGGCAATGAGGAAAATCTCTTCGACCGCGTCGACTACAAGCTTTCGTCTGCGGACACCCTCAGTTTCAATTTCGGCTACAGCCGATCCTGGTTCCAGACGCCGAATTCGTATGACTCGCAAAATGCAACGGGTTGGACTTTTCTCTCTGCAACTCCAATCTGCCCCGCCGGACAAACAGGTTCCTGCGGGGGCCTGGGACCAAACGGCGAGCCAGTAGGGCCGCAGGATCAGCGTTCCAAGATCGGAACTTTCAACATCGCGCCGTCGTGGACCCGCCTGATCAATTCAAGAACTGTCCTCACACTGGGCGCTTTCGTGCGGCGAGATCAATACAACTACTACCCGAGTGGGAACCCCTTCGCCGATCAGTCTCCTGATCTGCAACTGAACACAGTTGCTCAAAATCGCACGCTGACGAATGCTGGGGTTCGCGCCGTTCTCTCGTACGTAAAGGGAATCAACAACGTGAAGGCGGGATTCACGTTTGAGAACACAGCACTTTCGGAAAACGACAAATTTGGCATCGTCGATCCGACGGTAAACGCGGTTTGTTTGAATCTTGCCGACCTGAGTCCAGATACCAACCCGGCGTTGACGGACCCCACGCAATGCACCGGGGGGGCAGGACTGGTAGCCAACACTGGGCAGGGATCAGTCCCGGCATTCATCCCGCTGCTCGGCTGTTACGACCTGACTCGATTGGCTCCTCTGCCAGCATCTGACGGATGCCCCGCAGGACAAACCACCAGCGGATTGTTCACGTTTAACGGGAGCACCAACATTAAGGAAACGGCGCTCTACGTCCAAGATGTGCTAACGATGAAAAACTTGAGCCTCAATCTAGGGGTGCGAGCTGATATCTACCGTGGCATATCCAGCGCCCAGCAGTTGGAGCCGCGCCTGGGCGTTGCATACAACATCAAGCCTACGAGCACCGTGCTGCGACTTTCTTACGCCCGCACGATGGAGACGCCATTCAACGAAAACCTTGTTCTTGCCAGCACCGGATGCAACAACCCGGTGATTTTCGACCTACAGTCGTCGGTACCCGGTGGTCAGTGCGTTTCGTCATCGGTGCCAGCGCTTGGCCCGGGCCACCGCAATGAATTCCACGCCGGATTTGAGCAAGCCTTCAAAAAGTACCTGGTTGTTGATGCGGAGTACATTTGGAAGTACACGCACAAGGCGTTCGACTTCAGCGTGCTCGGCAACACTCCTATCACTTATCCGATCGAGTGGGCCAGCTCGAAAATCCCTGGCTACGCGATCCGCGCTTCCGTACCGGACTTCCACGGCTTTACCGCGTTTGTGGTCATGTCCAGTGTAGCGGCGCGTTTCTTCACTCCACAGATCAGCGGCATTGGCGCCACGCCCCCCACACCCGGAGGAGCTTCTGTATTTCGCATCGACCATGACGAAAAGTTTAACCAGACCACGCACTTGCAATACCAGCCGTGGAAGCGCGGGCCATTTGTCGGCTTCAACTGGCGGTATGACAGCGGCCTTGTGGCCGGTCCCTTGCCGTGCTTCGGAGGCGAGTCTTGCGCGAACGGGCCAGGCGGTGGTGGGCCCCTTAATCTGATCGATGTGTCCGGACTGACGCCGGATCAACAGTTCCAGGCAGGGCTTTTCTGCGGGAGCGTGTTTGCGACTCCCACGACGCCCATCAGTTCGGCGTCTGGCGCGAATCTCTGTCCCGCAACTAGCTATGGTTCCAAGTACGTATCAGTTCCTGCTCCCGGAACCGAAAACGACGACCACAACCCGCCGCGCATCGCCCCACGAAATTTGTTCGACGTTTCTGTGGGACAAGACGATCTGTTCCATGGAGACCGCTACAAGTGGAGCCTGCGGTTCACGGCCATCAATGTGACCAACAAAGTGGCGCTCTACAACTTCCTGTCCACGTTCAGCGGAACGCACTATGTGACACCGCGCGCGTTGACGGCGGAACTGGGCTTCCACTTCTAGATGGATTTAAGCGACCAGCTCAGAAATCTAACACGAGAAGTCATGACGGCCAGACGGATGACGGAGACGACCGAAGCGGGAAAAAAGGGGGGACTCATGCGAAATCCCCCGGGAAGCGGGCAGATGTCTGCGCGGAAGTATGCCGGGATCCGAGAGTGGCAGGCGGAACTCTCCATATCCTGGCTCTTCCGAACAAGCATACGGCTGCAGACCGCGTTCGATCGTTGTTTCAGTCCATTCGGAATGACGGCGCAAGAAGCGGCGGTGCTGCTGCATTGTGCGGAGGACGGCGAAACCTCAGCGGGAAAGCTCGCGAGGACCATGGGCCGCGACAAAGGCAAGATCACGCGGTTCGTGGACCGGCTCGAAACGAGCGGGTTTCTTACGCGCAAGAGCGACCCCCGCGATCACCGGCTCTTGATCATCAAGGCGACAAGCAGGGGACGGCGAGTTGTGCCGCAGCTAAAGGTTCGATTCGAGGAAATTCGCGGCCAATTCTTCGAGGGGGTCCTAAACGTCGATATCGATAAGCTGGAAACCGTGCTCTCACAATTGCATGCAAACGCCGAGCGGCTTTGTGATGAAAAGGCTCACAAGGACACTCACGGCTAGGAGACCAAAGGCGGCGGGACCAGCCTAAGCAGCAGGGGGTGGGGCCGGAATGAACGGTGTTTGTGTGCCTGAACGGGCCTTACTTAGCAGGTTAGCGTTCAGAATATTTCTCTGTGCGGTGCTGCTTTTTGGCAGCCCCACGTTCTTCACGACGCATCTATGCGCGACGAGCGTGGTCGCCTTGATCGATCGCGCGAATCATAAGCTGGTAATTGCGGCGGACTGCCGGATTAACCGGGGGCTCCGTCCGGTTTCCGCCTGCAAGATCATTCAGGAACCGGGCTGTACGGTAGCCATGGCAGGCCTTTACGAGGAGAGGAACTCTGGCTTTCATTTGAGGGAATATGTCCGTGTGGCTTGCCGCGAACCGGGAGACTTGCGAACAAAAGCCGAAGCATTTGTGCGGATGGCGCGAAGGCCTTACGAGCAGGCCGTGAGGGTCATGCGCGAGAGCCAGCCTGCGGACTTTGCGAAGACGATGGCGAACAAACCAACAGAGGTGGTCTTCGCTGGCATCCAGGATGGTGAACCTGGGTTGATTGTACGGGGCCTAGAGACGGATGCCACAGGGAAGATCAGGATCGAGCGTTTCGAGAGCACCGCTCCGTCTTACGCGAGGATTGGCTACTTTATCGGACTGAACGGCCATATCCGGGCCTACATCAAATCACACCCAGAGTGGGGAAAAGAGGATTACGCCAAGCTTGCACCCAAGTTTGTGGAGTTGGAGATTGAGGCACACCCTGACCTCGCAGGGCTTCCCGTTTCGGCACTGCAAATTGACAATAAAGGGGATGTCGTCTGGCTGGACAAAGGGGCTTGTGACGCTCGCCAATCCGACTGACCCAGTCAGTTCCAAGAAAGAATGAGTTTAGAGACGAAAGTTTCCATCGGCCAGACAATGAATACATTTCAGAAAGTATTTAGCCGCCCCACGTCTCTCAATTCCGCGAGCATTCAGACGGACCGGGACGCGTTGCGCTGGGCGCGACGAGTGGTTGGCGTGTTCGTGATGTTCGCAGCTGTGGTTCCGGTATTTGGGCAGGAGGGGCGCTCAAGTAGCGAGAAGCCCCAGACCACATCCATCAAGGGGACCATTTCCACCAAGCAGGAGGACGCCTCGTCGGACTTGTCTGGAATCAGCGTAAAGCTGAGCGCAATCCCGCCCGAGGGAGAACCTCTGTCTGCGGTTACCGATGACGGGGGGCACTACGAGTTCAAAGACGTCAAACCTGGCAAGTATACGGTTTCCATCAACCAACAAGGATTCAAGCCGGTTTCAAAAACGGTTTCCGTGGCGGCCGGGCAAGTGGCCGTACAAGATTTCACTCTGGAACTCCAAACGGTCTCTGAGCAGGTGGAGGTCAAGGAACAAACTCAGGTCATCTCCACAGAGAGCGTTTCGAACCCGCAGGCGACTGTAACCCACCGCGAACTGGTTGCTCTGCCGACGCCGGAGGAAAAGATCCGGGAAGTGATCCCGATCACACCGGGAGTCATTAAAACGATGGACGGAAAACTCACGTTCAAGGGTGCTGACGAAAATCAGAGCCTGTTTCTGGTGAATTCCGCGCAGACCGCCGATCCGGTGACGGGAAGCTTTGCCATTGCGGTGCCCACGGATGCGGTGCAATCGTTCGCGGTCTACAAAACACCCTATAACGCGAGCCTCGGAAGTTTTTCGGGCGGGTTGACAACCATTGAAACCAAGCCCCCCCAAGAACAATGGAACTACTACATAAAGAATTTCGTGCCTTCCATTCTTGGCAAGAACGGTTCTATCGTCGGCATCGCGCAGGCCACGCCTGGCGTCGACTTTGGCGGCCCGCTGATCGAGGGCAAACTGTTTTTCTCGGAAGTCTTCCAGTACGACATGAAAAAGACGACGGTTCGCGGACTGCCTTGGCCAGACGACATCACCAAGAAGCAAGGCTTCAATTCTTTTACGACTCTCGAGCTCATTCTTTCGCCAAAGCAAATTGTGACTCTAACGGTCAATGCTTTTCCCTTACGGCAACAGCACGTCGGCATAAATGCTCTTGTCCCGCAGCCAGCCTCGAACGACTTGAATCAGAAGGGCGTCGCCATCCATCTGTCCGATAAATACCAGCAGGATTCCGGAGGGATTTTCAGCGTGATTTCGCAGTACACGCGGTTCGATAGCAATGCACACGGGCAGGGATTGGATGACATGCTGATCTCCCCAGCGGGCTGGGGCGGAAACTTTTTCAACCGATGGTCCAGGAGAGGCAAACAGTTTCAGTTCCTGCCGAGCTATCAATTTGCGGATAAACATTGGCTCGGAAAGCACGAGATCCACGTGGGCGTGGACGTGAACTACCGTTCTTATTTCGGCGTGAGCACGGCAAATCCCATTCAGCTGCTCGAGCAGGACGGCACGTTGGCTGAGGAGATCAATTTTCAGCCTTCGGAAGCTCAGATTACCTCCGATACCTCCGTGGCCGAGTTCGTTCAGGATCATTGGATCCTAAACCCGCACTGGACGGTCGACGCTGGGGCGCGATTGTCGAGCGAAACCTCTGGCTGGTCCGCGGCATTCGCGCCGCGCGTGGGTATCGCCTACACACCAGATAAGACTGGCAAGACCGTCATTCGAGCCGGAGCGGGCTTGTTCTATAGCATGCTGCCTCTGCTGGCCTCCGACTTTGACGTGAATCCAACTCGCGTGGTCAGCCTCTTCGATCCCACAGGGCAATTGATTGCGCCGCCTGTGACATACACGAACGCCTACGTGGGCGGAATGAATCCGCTAAATAACGGCATTTTGCCGCAGGGGCCGGGCACCACTCCCCGCAATTTCACCTGGAGCCTCGAAGGGGATCGCGAGCTGCGGAGAAACATGGTGCTGCGGATCGGGTACATCGACAGCCACACGACTTACCTGTTTGTGATTAATCCCTTCACCGGGGCGCCGGGGGAGAACTCATTCCTCGGTCTCACGAACACCGGCTCCTCTCACTATCGCGAGGTGGAGAGCACCGTGCGCTTCACCGTTCATCAAACCAATGAGGTGAACGCGTCTTATATCTGGAGCCGCAACCGGGGAGATTTGAATAACCTTTCCGATGTAATGATTCCCTTTTTGCAGCCCGTCATCCGGCCGAATGTTTACGGAATATTGCCTTCCGACGTCCCCCAGAGAGTTGTCACTTGGGGAGTCTTTACCTTGCCGAAGAAGTTCACGCTCAGTCCCATCCTGGATGTGCATACGGGCTATCCCTACTCGAATGTGGATGTGCTGCAGGATTATGTGGGCACGCCAAACGGGCAGCGATTCGCCACGTATCTCTCGCTGGATCTGAAAATCTACCGAGTCTTTCAAGTTCCTTTTCTTGGGGCGAAAAGCGGTAAAGTCCACCACATTCGGCTGGGGTTCTATTCGCTCAATATCACCAATCACGGCAACTTCAACGCCGTGTACAACAATGTGACGGCGCCAAACTTCGGCGAGTTTGTCGGGTTCCTGGACCGCCGCGACGGCGCTGTGATCGATTTCATCGACTAGTTTGCCCCCGGACTTTTCCTCGCCTGCCGCCATCCTGCTAGAATATGAAGCGGAGCGGTTCTTCGAAGCAGGTGAGGGAGCGAAAGCTGTTTGAACCAATGACGAATCTCTGAGGTGCTGCGGATAGACAGCCCGTGTGCACGGCCTGTCCCGCTGGAACGTCTTCGTTGCTCGAGTGGATTTGGGCGATGGGAGACGGGCGAGCGGGGCAGGAAAGCCTAACGGTTGGCTCGTGGCGCCCACCTAATTCAGAGGTTCACGGCCTAGCTCCCCACGGCCGAGCAGTCCGCTCTGCTTCTGTTTTCAACAGCGGTTTCGCGAGGGTCGGCTGTGACTGAACGGAAAACAGCACTCAGGATCAAAGTGACGAGTGACGAGCGGCTAGCAAAAATCGCCGCCGGCAACCTCTTGCTCGCCACTCGCCACCAGCCACTCGCCACTTCCTAATGCGCATACTTTTTATTGGAGACATTGTCGGGTCGCCGGGGAGGCAGATCGTCCGCGAGCGGCTGGCGGATATCGTTGCCCAGCGCCAGATCGATTTGGTCATCGCTAACGGCGAAAATTCGGCTTCTGGCTTCGGGATCACTCCGCGGCTCGCTGAAGAGCTGCTTGGAATGGGGATTGACGTCCTCACGGGCGGCAATCACAGCTGGGACCGCAAGGAAATCACGGAGTTCATGCCGCACGAGCCTCGGCTGCTGCGGCCGGCGAATTTCCCGGAAGGCAACGTTGGCAGCGGGCTTTATGTTGGCACGGCCAGGAATGGGGTGAATTTCGCCGTGCTGAATCTTCAAGGACGAGTCTTCATGACTCCGATCGACGATCCGTTTCGCAAAGCAGATAGTGAGCTTGCCAAGCTGCCAGACGACGTTGCGTTCGTTTTCGTGGACATGCACGCCGAGACCACCAGCGAAAAAATCGCCATGGGCTGGTATCTCGACGGCCGCGTCACCGCCATCGTGGGAACGCACACCCACGTGACGACCGCCGACGAGCACGTTCTGCCCGGCGGCACGGCGTATATCACCGATGTGGGCATGAGCGGGCCGCACGGCGGCGTGATCGGCATGGACCGCGGCGGCATCATCAAGAAATTCCTGGATGGTCTGCCGGCGCGGTTCGAAGTGGCATCCGGCGATGTGCAAATGAATTGTGTGCTGATCGAGACCGACGACGCCGGCCCACGCAACGCCTCAGGCCGCCTACGCGCGCAGTCGATCGAGCGCCTGCGCTTCCGCATCGACTAAGTCTCAGAGCACCTAGTCCGCCATCGACAAACCAACTACAAAATACAGGATGGTCAATAACGCACCGGTGGCGAAGACTTGGCGTCGAATAGGCCCTTTCCCGATCCAAGCCATGGGACAAGCCAGCAACGAAATCAGAAAATAAACGCCAACATCGCTTGAATGCCAGATTGGAAAAAGGAAGCGTTCGACCCTCGTGCTGAAAATCTGAAGCAGAGTCAACATGTAGCTACACGTCATTAGAAAAAGGAATAGGATTGAAGGGCTCCAGGAAATGGCCGGTGGATCCGATGGATTCTTTCGGCACAACCGAATCCAGGCCCAGGCCATCAACACGATAGGACTTGCCAGGATCGCAATCCCCAGAATCTGTCGCGGATTGTATGCGGCCAGATATTGCATCTAAGTTTGGCTATCCACGAGGACAACGAGACGATACCGTAGTCAGGGCAAGGAGTCGAGGGCCGAGTGCCTGTTCCGTCGGGCGCCTTCCCCAACCGCAAGCGTCGGTCTCAGCTTCCCGGCTGCAAGCAGTTCCAGCGCCTCGAAGCGGCCTCTAAGTTCGGCCGCGCCCAACCTGTGCTCGCGAAACAACCAGCGCAGATACTCCTCGGCTGGCTGCTCGCCTTTCTGCGCGTTGCATTCCATGCACACCGAGACCAGGTTGCGGTACGAATTGCACCCCACTCGCGCCCGTGGCACGACATGGTCGAGGCACTCCAGCCGTGGAGGGACTCGCCGCAAGCAATAGAAGCACCGCCCACGCTCCCGTGCGTGGACCGTCCTGCGCAGTTCCAACGTCTTCATGAAATCCACCTGTTCGATGTCCGAGCCGTCAGCCCGGGCCGCCTCGCGTGCCCGTGCCGCGGCTCTGGCCCGCACACGCACGCCGCGTACCTCGTGCGGCAACCGCACCTCCGCCACATGGCCTTGCTTGCTCCGTTCCACCAGCCGCAAAACTCCGCACGCCGCCAGCCTCCGAACCGCCTCGCGCGTCGGACAAGTAGAAAGGTTGATACCGTGCGCCAGCCACGGAATCGAAAAATGCAGCCGCCGCCTTCCCTCCAACTGGCTGTGTCGCAACAGGTGCATATACACCACGTGGTCGATCACCGGCAGCTGCAGTTGCGGCGCGACCACGTCCTCTACGTGCTTCCACAGAGTCTTGGCGTCGATTTCCTTCTGCGCGATGTGGCTTCGTCTCTCGTCAGTTTCTCGTCGCTTTCGATTGTTACCTGTGGACTTTCGACGGAGAAAACGTTCAGACACACCTATCCCGTTGCGTTTATTGTTTTTCATGTTCGGAGATCCTTCAGGCGCGTTGAGCCGCGCCTTCTTTGTAGTGCGGCAGCTCGCTGCCGCTGTAGGCGCACTGCCTTAGCCGGGCCATCAAAAATTGTCATTCCGAGCGGAGTCGAGGAACCTCTCTTCCGCCTATTCGTCTTTATTTTTGGCTTCGGACTGTGAACTGCCCGCTGTCGCCCCAAAAAGACACTAACCCCTGCATTTTCAACACGGGAAAAACCACAAGGAGGGCCTAAAAACAAAAAAAGAGAATCACGCCTCAGGCGCAATTCTCTACAAACGAAAGTATAGCACATTTTACGATTTAGTCAAGTAAAAACGACTATCCGACGAGGATAGTCGTCCTGAGTGAGCCGCGAACGAAGGACCCCTCTTCTCCGACGAGGATAGTCGTCCTGAGTGAGCCGCGAACGAAGGATCTCTCTGCTCCGAAATCGGCGTAAGCCGCTGAATTGCTGAGAGATGCCCGAGGTAACTCTGGACTTCTCGTTTTCGAAAGAGAAAGTCTAGACCCAAGACCCGCCCTCAAAACCCGAGAACGGGGCACCCTCCGCATAACTAAGAGTCCGGGCCCACCCGCGCCCTCCGGTTGGCGTATAACCGAGTGAAGGGTAGACTAAAGCTCAACGCATGGCCTGGACCAAACCACAATACTCACGAACAGAAGTCAATGCGGCTGGTGACTCATATATCGCCGAGTCTCCGAAGGACGTGCCGCTCGAAATGGTCCTGGAGCGAGTCGATGAACTCCACCACGCTCTGAAAGTCATAAACAACTGGCGCTCCTCACACAGCTATCCTCTGCACTGTTTGAAAATGACGCTCAAAAGGCGCGCAAAGAGTGTGTCTAGAGACGCGACCGTTGCGCAACGCATCAAACGGTTATCTTCAATCGAGTCAAAACTGAAGCGCTGGGAAGGGATGCAACTCGCAAGAATGCACGACATCGGCGGCTGCCGCGCTATTATGCGCAACGTCCAGCAAGTTAACGAACTAGTAGGCGTGTACGAGGAGAGCAGGTCCAAGAATCCCCACCGCGGCGCTGAATTTGTCAGGATATACGACTACCTCGCCCAACCCAAAGAAGACGGATATCGCAGCATCCACTTGGTCTACAAGTTCCGCACTGGCTCCAAGAAATATAGAGTTTACAATGGGCTGCGAATCGAGATTCAGCTACGCACCCAGCTGCAACATGCCTGGGCAACCGCTGTGGAGACGACATCCATGTTCACCGGCCAAGCCTTGAAGTCCAATGTCGGTGATGAAACGTGGAAACGATTCTTCGCCCTCGCCGGGACCGCTCTCGCCATGAGGGAGAAGCAGCCCACAGTCCCAGGCACACCAACGGGCGACGACCTTGTGACCGAACTGCGCGAACTCTACAACATTCTCCAAGTTCACACAGTTCTACAGGGTTGGGGGACGGCAGCGCACAAACTCGCCGGAACACGCCGCGCACACACTTACCTGCTCGTCCTGGATACAAGGTCAAAAAACCTTCAAGTAACAGGGTTCGGTGAAAGTGAACTAGCCAAAGCGTCCGAGGCCTATCTAGTCGCAGAGAAGGCGGCAAGAGACAAGCTGGAGAGGCAGACCGTGCTCGTGTCCGTCGACACGCTCGCTGGGCTCCGACGCGCGTACCCCAATTTCTTCTTGGACACCGAGGCCTTCCTTGATGCGGTCCAGCAAGCCATTATGGATTCAGGGAGTAGATGACAAATGCCATATCTCTCAGATGCGTTACTCATCACCAAGCTACTGCAGGCCACAGACGAGGGGCGCCTCGCGTGGGAGAAGTCGGGCGTGCCGGACCAGTTCGCCGCAAAGTATGCCGGCAAATGGACGCTCACGATTGACAAAGCAAACGAAAATGACGAACCAGACGCGGAACCTCATTACTGGCTCTGCCTGAACAACGCGGCACAAGAAGAGATTCTGAAAATCTATTCGTACAACGAGGACCACCTCGACCGCCTGTTCGAGCTAGCGCGGAGGCGCGCGCTCAAGGTCGATGAGGCTCTGAACGACCTCTTGAAAGAAATCGACGACTCCCAGAAGGGCGAAGTAAAGGACGAAGATATTCCCTTCTAAGCAAGGACGGGTGCCCGGGCTCTCAGTTATGCGGAGGGTGCCCGTCCTCGGTTTTTGAGGGCGGGTCTTGCGTTTGGGTTCTCTCTAGTCGATCAGCATAGGAAGCAAGTGAGTAGTGAATAGTGGGTAGTGAGTAGATAGGTCGCCTGCGCATCAGGATTGACTGATCCGCACTTCGAATCCTCTGAAACGGGCAACCTGCACTGTTCCGTCGTACTCTGATGTTTGTGGCATATCCAATTGGTAGGGAAATTGCGCTAATACGTAACGCGTGCGGATGGTGTCTTTCTGTGGTCTGGAAAGGGGATACGCCATGATGGCCGTTAAAGACGTATCGAAGTTACTTGCGGATATTCCAAGAGTGGCGTGGGTCGCTCTGTCCAAGGATGAAGAGCGCGTAATCGCATATGCCGCAGAACTGCAAGAAGTTTTGCGAAAAGCCAAAGAAGCTGGTGAAAACGACCCTATCGTTACTCGAGTTCCGGAAGTAGACGGTGCCACTTTGTTTTTGTAAAGGGCGGGTGGGGCAGGCTTTTGACATGGGTGGCGCACCCTTTGGGGTTTCGTTCTTTAAAGGGTGCGGTCTTTCTCCTTACGCCGACTGCCTCTTATTTGCCTTGGCCTGCACGGAACTCCTCATGGCGTGGCGCAATAGCATGTTGGTCTTGGTCTGGTATCCCCGCCCATAGCTCTTTAACCAATCGATAATGTCCGTGTCCAGACGAATGGTCACGGGTTTCTTGGCTGGCCGATAGAACTTGCCGATTTCCGCTTTCGACCAGTCGAGAACCTCCGGCATATCGGTCAGATCAATGTCCTCGTCTTTTTTTGCGGCAATCGCGGCGATCTGCTTTTTTTGCTTCTTATTTGGTTTCTTCACAAATCGTCCCACTCGAACCCCATGCTTCACTCTGACAATCGTAAATACATATGTCAATACAATACGAAGAGAAGCATCGGAAAACCTCCGGTCCGTCCCCATATTCCCGTAGACGTGTATGCACAATTGTGCATATAATGGCGGGGTGGGCTGCGAATGGGATCCCGCGAAAGCGCAGGCGAACTATAAGAAGCACGGGGTCCGCTTTGCGGATGCCGAGACGGCGCTTTCCGACGAGCAGGCCTTGACCATCAGGGACCCCTCTTCTGCCGACGAAGAGCGCTGGGTCACCGTCGGTCTTGATGCGCTGGGACGAGTGCTGGTGGTCGTCTATGCTTGGCGCGGAGAAACGGTGCGGCTGATTTCTGCGAGGCGCCGCCATGCCTCGCGAGCGAGAGCAATACGAGGAGCAACATGAAACGTGAATATGATTTTCGTGGAGGAAAACGGGGCGCGGTGGTCGCTGTGCCGGGTGGAAAGACGCGCATCACCATTCGCCTCGACAATGAGGTTCTGGAGTGGTTCCGCAACCAGGTGGAACGCGCCGGCGGAGGCAATTATCAAACGCTCATCAACGAATGTCTCCGCCGCCACGTGGAAAGCTCGAATGAGCCTTTCGAGAAAACGCTTCGCCGCGTCATCCGCGAAGAACTGCGCCGAGCGTCGTAGCTGGACGCTACTCTTTCACTTTTCCCGAACGGCAGACGTTGAAGTCATAAGAAGGAACTCGATCCCTCACAGGCCGCCTGCGCCTCAGGATTGACTGATCGGCACATCAAATGCTCTGAAACGGGCAACCTGTATCCTTCCGTCGTACTCTGATGACTCATAACAAATGGGGGCAGCACAAAGGGGTTGGGCTCAAAGTGAAAATTCTTGCGGGTTTGTGTCTGCTGGTGTGTCTTACGTGTTACGCGCTTGGGCAAGACGAAGGGGAGCTGACAGCCAAAAAGCGGCTCATGCCTGGAGTCGGACCGGGACTTCGCGCGGTGAAACTCGGTGCTGATGGAAATTTTTATGTGCTGAGCGCTCCCGGGTCATCGGCTTCGGTGTTCGATGCGGCAGGAAAGCTGATTAAAAGAGTTCCCGCATTCGACGACAAGAGTAGTACTCCTCCGCAGTCGCCACAATCTTTACAACTGGCAACCATCACCTTCGGAGAAGACCTGGACGTGGATGCGCAGGGAACGATCTACGTGGCGGACCGCGGCGCAAACGCGATCAAGATCTGGGACTCCAAGGGAAACGAGCGCGTGATCAAGGTGAACGGGCCGGTATCGCTCGCGGCGCTTCCCGATGGGGAAGTCGCGGTGGCCACGGTGCACGAACAGCACCTCGTCATGGTCTTCGATAAGAACGGGCGTGACGTGCGCGAGTTTGGCGATCCGGAGACGATTTCCGACCGCCCCGAGGTGAACCGCTTTCTGAATATCGGAATTCTGGTGGAGGACGGCGGAGCCCATCTCTACTACGCGTTTCCCTACCTGCCAGAAGCGACAGTTCGCCAATATGACCGCTACGGCTATGCTGGGCAGGATATTCAGTACACGGGCGTGGACGCCTGGCCGGCCGCGCAGGCCACTCGCAAGGAGATCGAGAGGCAAGAAAAGCGCGGAGATGCTCCCGTGTTCAAGCGCATTCTTACGGCTGTGGGCGTCGAGCGCGCCACCGGGGAAGTGTGGATGGCGCTTGGCGACAAGCTGCTGCACTTCGACAAGGATGGCAACCGGCGCGCGACGTACTTGATCTACACCAAGGAAGGAGCTCGGCTGGAAGCGAATACGATTCTTGTCGAGCCGGACCGCTTGATCATCGGAAGCGACCCGCTGGGCATCTACGAGTTCGAACGGCCCGATAAAAAATAATCAACAATAGACGAATTATCCTCAGGGCGATTTGCAGAAAATTTGTGTATAGAAGTGTGCACACCTGAAAATTATGTGAAGATTCCCTTGGAAATATGCGTTAGCTGGGGGAGTTGCACAAAAATTGTGCTTGTGGAAAAGCTGTGAATGAGGTGTGCACCCCCGCGAATCCCTTCGCACACTTTTCGCTTGCTCCATTCCGTCCAATCGGCGACAATCCCGCGCTGTCTGATAGCGGCGGTTCGAGGGGCCGACAATTCTGAAGGGCCGCGCACGGGGCGCCAGGGGAAAGCAAGACGCTCCGGTACGGGCATGATTCCCGAAGCCTGAAAAACGAAATGAAGGGACCTGCTTTCCACAGCTTATTCACATCTGTGGAAATAACGGGGTGAGATTTTCTCTTGCGATGACTACTGCGACGAATGCCTGGGAGCGGTTTCTGGAGCGCGTGAAGTCCCGGGTCAGCATCAACACGTACACCACCTGGTTTCAACCCACGCGGCTGAATCGCGCCGAGGGTGAAAACCTGTTTGTGCAGATCCCCAGCACGGTCTTCCGGCAGGTCCTGACACGGACCTACGGCGATATCGTCAAAGCGGTGTTCCACGAGCTTGGGACTCCCAACGTGAAAGTGCAGTACGTGTGTACGGAGGAAGAGCCTGTGCCAGCCGCCCCCGTAGCAACCGGCGTGAAGCAAACGAAACTCGATTTTGAAAGCAGCGATCATCAATTGAATTTGCGATACAGCTTCGATTCGTTTGTTGTCGGCAAGTCCAACGAGTTTGCGCACGCGGCAGCACGCGCCGTGGCCGAGCAGCCTTCGAAAGCCTACAACCCGCTGTTTCTCTATGGCGGCGTGGGCATGGGCAAGACGCACTTGATGCATGCCATCGGGCACACCATCAAGAAACGCAATCCGGCGATGCGGCTGAGCTATGTGAGCGCGGAGAAATTTACCATTGAGGTAATTAACTCTCTACGTTTTGACCGCATGACCAGTTTCCGCGACCGCTTCCACACGGTCGACGTACTGCTTGTGGACGATATTCAATTCATCGCCGGCAAGGAAAGAACCCAAGAGGAATTTTTTCACACATTCAATGCGTTGTATGAGCAGCAGAAGCAGATTGTGATTTCGTCCGACTGCCTGCCGAAAGAAATTAATTCGATTGAGGAACGGCTGCGCTCGCGGTTCGAATGGGGATTGATTGCGGACATTCAACCGCCGGACCTCGAAACCAAGATTGCGATTTTGCAGAAGAAAGCGGAGAACGACCGGTTTGGTTTGCCGGACGATGTGGCGGAGTATATCGCGCGGGCCATCAAGTCCAACGTGCGCGAGTTGGAAGGCGCGCTGACTCGGCTGATGGCGTATGCGTCCTTGACCGGAGCCACCATTTCCCTGTCCACCGCCCAGCAGGTTCTGCGCAACATCATCGCCTCGCAGGAAAAGCGCGTCACCATAGACCTGATTCAGAAACGCGTGAGCGAGCATTTCAATATGCGCGAGCAGGATTTGAAGGTGCGCAGCAACACGCGCGCCATCGCGTTCCCGCGCCAAGTGGCGATGTATATCGTGAAGCAGCTCACTAGCGCGTCGCTGCCGGAGATTGGCCGTCAATTCGGCGGCAAGCATCACACCACCGTGCTGCACTCGATCAACAAAATCGAGGAGATGCGGCGTTCTGACAAAGATCTGAACCGCACCATCACACGCTTGATGGACACGCTGCAATAGCGGCATTTTCACTCCGCTGGCAATCCGTTACTTCGCTACACACAACATCGCTGGCTTTAGCGTGAGTAACACATCTGTGTCGCCAGACCGAGCTTTGGGATGCCCCCTGCCGAGGCTCCGCGACGCACTTGCATAAAATCTCGCTCGCGAATCGCCTGTGAATAGTCGTCGGAGAAGGTTCGGAAATACTGTTGAACGTACTGGAAAATATTTCAATTTAGCGAACTCGACGGGGGTTTGGGGCTGGGTTTTCACCGATTCCCACAATCCGCCACTCGGAACGATTTACGCTACACCACTAGGATGAAAGCAGTTGCGAAGCTTTCCACAATTCCACCGCACTCATCACAACAACAAGCTTTATATGTTTTGAAAATCACTTAAAGTCCTTGTTGTTGTGACTATAGTTATGAAAAAGAACGATTGAGATCCTGCGCGCACGAAGCCGGAGTTGAGATTCCCACGCATTTCCACAGGGTTTTAGTGCGCTCTGGGCTTTATACTTTCGATAAAAGCGAGTACAGTACGACAGCGGTAGAAAGTGGCGAGGAACCCAATGAGCGCAACAGGAACCGCACGCGAGGAACATCAATCGATGGAATTCAGCGTTACAAAATCAGCGCTGTTGAATGAACTGAGCACCACGCAAGGCGTCGTCGAGCGCAAGACGACGATTCCGATTCTTTCGAATTTGCTCGTCGAAGCCAAGGGCACCCAGCTGACCATAACGGCGACGGATCTTGAGCTGAGCGTCCGCACGTCCTGCGAAGCTAAAATTAAGAAAGAAGGCGCAGGTACGATTCCCGCGAAAAAGCTGCTGGAGCTCGTGCGCTTGCTGCCTGAGGGCGAGATAAAAATTAGGCTACTTGAGAATCACTGGGTAGAGATCACCAGCGACAGAAAAAAGTACAAACTGGTCGGCATGGCCAAGGAAAATTTTCCAGCACTCCCCGCAATGCCGCACACGCTCGTCAAAATTTCCGCTCCTGTTTTGGAGAGCCTTATTGCCAAAACCAAGTTTGCCATCTCCATGGAAGAGTCGCGTTACACGCTGAACGGCGGCTTACTCATCCTGAAGCCGGATACTCTGGCCATGGTGGCCACCGACGGACACCGTTTGGCACTTGCCGAAACAGATCAGAAGCTCGCTGGCTTAAATGGCGAAGTGAAAGTTCTGATTCCCAAAAAAGCGATGGATGAAGTGGAAAAACTCGCGAGCGCCGCCGGCTCTGATGCGACCATCGAATTTGCTAAAGACGAAAGCCATTTGTTCTTCCAGGTCGGCCACCGACTTTTGATTTCGCGCATCCTCACCGGCCAATTTCCAAATTACGAAGCGGTTCTCCCTCGCGACAACAGCAAAACAGTTGTGCTTGAGCGCGCCGAACTTAGCGATGCGGTCCGCCGAGTCTCGCAACTTGCCGATCAGCGCTCGCATGCCGTAAAGCTCGCCGTGTCGAAAGAAGGCATCGAGATTTCCGCTTCAAGCCCCGAATACGGCGAAGCCAAAGAAAACATTGAAAAGGACTACAAAGGCGACGCCATCAGCATTGGATTCAATTCTTCCTACATGCTCGATTTTCTCGCCGCCGCCGCCGATGGCCCTATCAGTATTGAGCTAAAGGACGAGCAGTCCGCCGGACAGATGCGCCCGCTCGCCGACGAGTCCTACCGCTACCGCTACATCATCATGCCCATGCGCATCTGAAGTGGTGTTCAGGGAGTTAGTGACGCGCCTTCCGCCTCCATTATTATCAACAAATTATCTAAGGCTTGATTTAACTTAATACATAATATATTCTGCGGGCTGTAGTTTTTGAGGTTCCAGTCTGGAACTTCAAACCTGTGCTTCGATGCAAACACCTTCGCAGAACGCCATTGTTCCAACCGCCCTGATCAGTCAGAAGATTTTCTTTGTGCGCGGTACTCGTGTAATGCTGGATGCCGATCTCGCCCGGCTCTATGCTGTTTCGACAAAAAATCTAAACAAAGCGGTCAAGCGAAACGCAAGCCGCTTTCCCTCCGATTTTATGTTCCATCTTTCACCCCCCCGAACTGCAAAGTTTGAGGTTCCAGACTGGAACCTCAAACCCGGGGCGAGGAGGCCGTCGCTATGCTCCGCATGTTTTCACGGAGCAAGGTGTTGCCATGCTTTCCAGCGTGCTTCGCAGTTCGCGCGCCGTTCAAGTGAACGTCGCCATCATGCGAACTTTCGTCCTGCTTCGCGAAATGCTCGCAACGCATGAAGAATTGCGCCGAAAAATCGACGCGATGGAGAAAAGGTACGACGCAAGATTTCAGGCGGTTTTCGACACCATTTGGCAGATGCTCGAAACACCCATTCCAGCGAAAAAACTGATCGGATTTCACGCCAGGCCTGCGCTCTCCGCGAAGGCCTTCAGATCTGCGAAGGCAAGTCTAAGTGGCACAAAATAAGTACTTTACGGAATATTTGCAAACTCTTCTGGTCTTGAGAATACTAGCCCTTTCAGCTATACTGAGCGCGTTGTCGATTCGCTGTTTGGTGACCTCCAAATCGGCACGTCGGCCAAGTAAATTCGGCTTTGCAGTTTAGCTCTGCGCCAGGAGCTATTAAGCCGAACGCTTGGAGTTAAGAAGTCTTCGCCACGTCTCGCTGCGCGAGATGGGATGGAGCAGGAACCCTACGAGTCCCGGTTGCAAGCAACCGAGGATCAAAGGGTAAGGCGACGTACGGAACATTCCGCGAGCACGCCTTTCCTCGCTTCACATGAATTTGAGCTGTGATTTTTACGCGCTGAGGCCCACCGCATTGCTCGGGGTACGTCTTTGCGCGGTAAGAGCGCCGCAAGAGTTTCGTCAGGAGCGTACATGGGCGATAAAGAGACGGTGGCCGGAAAAGCTCCGGGCCATCAGTACGACGCGAAGTCGATCAAGGTTCTCGGCGGGCTCGAAGCCGTGCGGTTGCGCCCAGCGATGTACATCGGCTCGACGGGCGACATGGGCCTTCACCATCTTGTGTGGGAAGTCGTCGACAACTCGGTTGACGAAGCGATGGCTGGCTACGCAGACGAAATCAATGTCACCGTGCACGCGGATGACTCGGTCACTGTGGTTGATAACGGCCGCGGCATTCCCGTCGATATGCATGCCACGGAAAAGCGTCCGGCTGCGGAAGTCGTGCTCACGGTTCTGCACGCCGGCGGAAAGTTTGATAGCGACACGTACAAAGTTTCCGGAGGTTTGCACGGCGTCGGCGTTTCCGTCGTCAATGCGCTTTCGGACCGTCTCGAACTAGAAATCTCGCGCGATGGCGCCGTGTGGGAGCAGTCTTACGAAAAAGGCAAGCCGACCACGAAGCTGAAGCAGACCGGCAAGACGCGAAAGACCGGAACGAGTGTTACCTTTCATCCCGATGCAACAATTTTCGACAAGACAGTCTTCAGCTTTGACACGCTCTCGCAGCGCCTGCGCGAGCTGGCCTTCCTGAACAAAGGCTTGAAAATTACGCTGACCGACGAACGTTCCGAAAAGACCGCCGAGTTTCGCTTCACGGGCGGCATCGGCGAATTCGTCAAACACCTCAATCGCGGCAAAACCACCCTGCATGATTCGCCGATCTACATCGAAGGAAAGCGCGGCAACGTCGAGATCGAAATCGCGTTGCAATACAATGACACGTACGGCGAAAACGTTTTCGCGTTTGCGAACACTATCAATACCGTCGATGGAGGCACGCACCTCTCCGGTTTTCGTTCCGCGCTGACGCGCACGATCAACAATTTCGCGTCGTCCGCGGGCATGCTGAAAGAGCAAAAAGACGAAGTCACGATCACTGGCGACGACGTGCGCGAAGGTCTCGTCGCCGTCGTTTCCGTCCGCCTCCCGCAGCCGCAATTCGAAGGGCAGACCAAGGGTAAGCTGAACAGCGACATCAAGGGCGACGTCGAACAACTCGTCAACGAAAAGCTCGGCGAGTGGTTCGATAAGCATTCGACCGTGGCGCGCCGCATCATTTCCAAGTGCATCGACGCGGCCCGCGCCCGCGAAGCTGCGCGCAAAGCCCGCGAATTGACGCGGCGCAAATCCGCGATGGATTCGAGCGGCCTGCCCGGCAAACTCGCCGATTGCCAGGAACGCGATCCTGCGCGCTGCGAACTGTTCGTTGTCGAGGGAGAATCCGCCGGTGGCTCCGCAAAAATGGGCCGCGACCGCAAATACCAAGCCATCCTGCCGCTCAAAGGAAAAATTCTCAACGTCGAAAAAGCGCGCTACGACAAAATGCTGGGCCATGAAGAAATTCGCGCCATCATCACCGCGCTCGGCACGGGCATCGGTAAGGATGACTTCGACGCCGGCAAGCTCCGCTATCACAAAGTCATCCTGATGACCGACGCGGACGTCGACGGCTCGCACATCCGCACGCTTCTGTTGACGTTTTTCTTCCGGCACATGAAGGAACTGATCGACCGCGGCCACATTTACATCGCGCAGCCGCCGCTCTACCGCGTGAAGCGCGGCAAAACAGAAAAATATATCCGCGACGAGCGCGAATTCGCCCACGAGCTCATGAAGCGCGCCACGGAAGATCACGTTGTGAAAGCGAAAGAAGGCGTATCTCTCGAGGGCGCCAGCCTGACGAAATTTCTCCTCAATGTGCAGGAATACGAAGCCGCTTCGGCGAAACTAGGCCGGCGTTTGCGCGAGCAAGGTCTGGTGGAATTGCTGGCGGAGAGCGGCCTCGAGAAAAAAACGGACTTCGAGGACAAAAAAGCGCTCGAGAAACTTCTGAAGGAAGTGGACAAAGCCAAGCTCAAGCTCGAAGGCAAAGTCGCTTTCGATGAAGAACACAGCCTCTACGAAATCCAGTTCGGTCCGCCACACAACCAAAAAATCAATTGGGCGCTGGCCTCAACCGCCGACTACAAACGCCTGCGCGGGTTGGCCAAGCAGATCGAGGAATTCAACAAACCGCCATTCACCGTGGTGCGCAACGGCGACAAAGTCACGAAAGAGAAAGTGCAGGACGTCCTCAACTACATCGTCGAAGATGCGAAAAAAGACTTCACGATCACACGATTCAAGGGCTTGGGCGAAATGAACGCCGAGCAATTGTGGGAAACCACGATGAACGCCGATTTGCGGACACTGCTGCAAGTGAAGCTGGAAGACGCGGTTGCCGCTGAAGATATTTTCACAACGCTGATGGGTGAAAATGTCGAAGCGCGCCGCAAGTTCATCGAAGAAAACGCGCTCGAAGTCGTGAACCTGGATATTTGATCGGTGGCCGCGCAGGACAACGCGGATGCGGGTTCCATTCGAAACGCCATTCGTTGGGGTTTGCTCCTGGCGTCGATTGCCACTGCAACCTTTCGTTTGCCGCGGCTCGTGAATGAATATCGCGCGTGGCGAGATGCTCTTGGACTCGGTGATACTTCTGCCTCGGAAGGTTGGCACAGAGTTCTCACGGTCGAGCTGATCGGTGTGTTGGTAGTACTGGCGATTGGCATCTCTGTTTTTTATATATTGCGGCCGAAAGTGAAAGCCGCGGAATGATTTATCAGTTGGGTTGGACGACGTTGCCGGGACTGCGTGGATTGAGCGTCAGTGAATTCCGCGCAACGCCAACAGATGCGCCGGACAATACCAGCGGCGTTGCGATTGAGTTCGCAAGCGGAGCTGAGTGCGACTCTTTTTTGAAGCAACTGGAAGAACACTTTGTGCCCAGACGTTTTACGAACGCGGCGAACGCTTTTGATTCAGTGAAAGCTTACGTGCTCGAGTACGCGGCGAAACGATAGAGATTGCTTTTAAGGGCACGATATATCGTGCCCCTACGGCGCAGAAATAAAGCCACAGCGAGGGGAAATGGCGGACGAAACAAATAAGTCGATACTGCTCCCGGTCGATATCGAAGCCGAGATGAAGAAGTCCTATCTCGACTACGCGATGAGCGTGATCATCGCTCGCGCGTTGCCCGACGTGCGCGACGGCCTCAAGCCCGTGCAGCGCCGCATCCTCGTGGCCATGAACGATCTCGGCCTCGCCTCGAATCGCGGCTACCGCAAATGCGCCAAGATCTGCGGCGACACTTCCGGCAATTACCATCCGCACGGCGAAGCCGTCATTTATCCCGCGCTGGTGCGCCTCGCGCAAGACTTCAACATGCGTTACCCGTTGATCGATGGGCAGGGAAACTTTGGATCCGTCGACGGCGATCCTCCGGCCGCCATGCGGTACACGGAAGCGCGCCTCGCAAAAATCAGCGAAGACATTCTCGCGGACCTCGAAAAAGAAACCGTCGATTTCGTTCCCAACTTTGACCAGACCCGCGAAGAGCCTTTCGTCCTTCCATCGCGCATCCCGAATTTGCTCGTAAACGGCGCCAGCGGCATCGCCGTCGGCATGGCCACGAACATTCCGCCGCACAATTTGCGCGAGATCGTGGAAGCCGCGATCCTCCTGCTCGACAAGCCCGACACGCCGCTCAAAGAAATCATGAAGATTGTGCCCGGCCCGGATTTTCCGACTGGCGCGTACATCGCCGGCCGCGAAGGCATCGATGCCGCATACAGGACAGGCCGCGGCAGCTTCATGATGCGCGCGAAAGCCGCCATCGAGGAAGTCGGCAAGGACCGCGAAAATATCGTCGTCACCGAAATCCCCTACCAGGTCAACAAATCGAGGCTGATCGAACGCATCGCCGAACTGGTGCAGACCAAAAAAATCGAAGGCATCTCCGACGTGCGTGACGAATCCTCGCGCGAAGGCATGCGCATCGTCATCGAAATCAAGCGCGGCGAAGAATCACAGCTCATCCTCAACAATCTTTTCAAGCACACGCAGATGCAGGAATCGTTCGGGATGATCCTGCTTGCCATCGTCGCCGGCCAACCCCGCGAGCTGGGCCTGATTCCGCTCATCAAGCTTTTCCTCGAACACCGCCGCGACGTCGTCCTGCGCCGGACGCGATACGAACTTCGCAAAGCCGAAGAGCGCGAGCACATTCTCGTTGGCTATCAGGTTGCGCTCGATCATCTGGACAACGTGATCCGCATCATCCGCGGTTCCTCGAGCCGAGCCGAAGCGAAAGAAAATTTGCTCAAGTATTTTTCCGAGCAAGACGTCACCATCACCGAGGGCGGGAAATCCAAGAAGATCGAAGGCGTCAAGCTCGATGGCCGGAAATACCGCGTCGCCGCACTCGAAGGCGAAATCACACGCTCCGTCTCTGACGGCCTCACCCCGATTCAAGTCGACGCCATCCTCGAACTGCAACTCCACCGCCTCACGCAGCTATCCGTTGACGAAATTCTCAAGGAATTGAAGTCCATCCGCGACACGATCGCCGAACTGAAGGAAATTCTCTCCAGCGAAAAGAAGCTGAAGCAAGTCATCACCGGGGAACTGCGCGAAGTCCAGAAAGCGTACGGCGACGACCGGCGCACGCAAATCGTAGACAAAGTCGACGAAATAAAGCTCGAAGACCTAATTGCCGACACGGAAATGCTGATCACCGTGAGCCACGCCGGCTACATCAAGCGCACCGCGGCGGACACGTATCGGCATCAGTCGCGCGGCGGCAAAGGCCGCATCGGCGCGCGCACCAAGGAAGAGGATTTCGTCGAGCACATGTTCATCGCCTCGGCGCACAGTTACATTTTGCTGTTCACGTCGAAAGGCCGGGTCTACTGGCTCAAAGTCTACGAGCTTCCGGAAGCTGCCGCAGCCACGCGCGGCAAGGCGATTTCCAGCCTCGTGAAATTCCAGGAAGACGAAAAACTGACTGCTCTTGTCGCCGCGCAGAACCTCGAAGAAGAAGGCCGCTTCGTTTTCCTCGCCACCAAAAGCGGCACAGTCAAAAAATCAACGCTGACCGAATTTTCCAATCCGCGCTCGACCGGCATCATCGCCATCAATCTCGATGGCAGCGATGAACTCATCGGCGCCAAGCTTACCGATGGCAAACAGATGATTTTCCTCGCGAGCCACGAAGGCCAGGCGATCCTCTTCCGCGAGACGGAAGTCCGCCCGATGGGCCGGAACGCCGGCGGCGTGAACGGCATGGACCTCGACAAAGACGATTACGTCGTCAGCATGGATGCGGTCCAGCCCGATTTTGAAATCATCGCCAAGGAACACAAAGTCAGCACGCAAAATCTCGAAGAGCTGGAAAACGAGCAGATCAAGGATTCACTGGTCACCTTGATGCTCACTGTCGCCGAAAAGGGCTTTGGCAAGCGCACACCGCTCGCCGAGTACCGCATCACCGCCCGCGGCGGCAAGGGCGTCACCAACATGAAGACCACCGACCGCAACGGCTCCGTCGTCGCCACGCTTCAGGTGACGGAAGAATCCGACGTCATGATCATCACCCACGACGGAAAAGTCATCCGCGTCCACGCGAACGAGATTCGCGAAGCCGGCCGCTCGACACAAGGCGTTCGTTTGCTGCGGCTCGAAGCGGAAGACTCCGTCGCCGCCGCCGCCGTCCTGCAAGAAGAGCAGGAAGAAGAGAAGAAGTAACCAAGCCGCCATCTATGCCTCTGTAGGGGCGCTCCGACCGGGTCGGAGCGCCCCTATAACTTCGACCGTTAGTGTTAGAATCCTTTCCCTTATGAAAATCACGCGACGACTGTTTGCAATTCTGTTCGTTCTCTCTGCGCCATTGCTTTTTGTTTCCCGTGCGCAAACGCCGGAAAAACCCGCCTCCAAGGGCCAGTACATCGCCTACGTCGGCACTTACACGGCAAAGACCAACAGCAAAGGCATTTATGCATACCGCTTCGATGCGGAGAAGGGCCAGCTCACTCCCATCGGCGTAGCGGCGGAGACGGCCGACCCTTCGTTTTTGGCTGTGCACCCCAATGGCAAGTTTCTCTACGCCGTAAATGAAATCGGCAATTTCAACGGAGGAGTCAGCGGCGCAGTAAGCGCTTTTGCGATCGATGCTAAAACTGACGCCCTCAAGTTTCTCAACCAAGTGCCCACGCGCGGCGCGGGACCTTGCTACATTTCGCTCGATAAGTCCGGTAACTTCGTCCTTGTCGCGAATTACGACAGTGGCAGCATCGCCTCGTTTCCCGTTCAATTTGACGGCAGTCTCGGCACCACCAGCGGCTTCGTTCAACATTCCGGCTCCGGCCCCAACAAGGAACGCCAGGAAGGTCCGCACGCGCACTGGATCGGCACATCGCCGGACAATCGCTTCGCGCTCGCCGTCGATTTGGGCCTCGATCAAGTCATCGTCTACGGTTTCGATTCCAGCAAGGGAATTTTCACGCCGATGCTCTCCGGTTTTGCAAAAGTGAAGGCTGGCGCTGGCCCCCGCCATCTCGCGTTTGCCGCCAACGGCAAGTTTGCTTACGTGCTCAGTGAAATGGAGTCGTCGGTGACGGTCTTCTCCTACCAGGCGAAGAATGGCGCCTTCACGTCTTTGCAAACCATCTCCGCGCTGCCCAAAGACTATTCCGTCCACAAGGAAGCCGCCGAAATCGCTGTGCATCCTTCCGGAAAATTTCTCTACACCTCGAACCGCGGCCACGACAGCATCGCCGTCTTCGCAATCGACGAAAAAAAGGGCACACTGAAATCCCTCGGCCAGGTCTTAACGGGTGGCAAGACGCCGCGCCATTTCGCCATCGACCCCACGGGTGCGTACCTCCTCGCTGAAAATCAGGAGTCGAACAACATCGTTGTCTTCCACATCGATCCTGCGACAGGCAGTCTGACGCCCACCGGCCAGACCGTCGACGCGCCATCGCCGGTGTGCCTCACTTTTGTCAGCGCGCAATGAGCCGGGAAGGAAACGGAAGGTGACGCCGCAAGAGGAAAAAGAGCTGCTGCTCCGGGTCGTGCTCCGTATCGCGCAGACGCAGCTCGAGAAAGGAGGATTCATTCCTTTTGGCGCAACGCTGGGGCCGGGTCGCGAGGCGCAACTGCTGATGCCGACTAGTGCAAAACGAGAAATTACCATAGATAAGGTCGTAGCCTACTGGAAAGTACAGATGAGCAAGGCCATCGAGACATCCAAAATCACAACTCTTTGCACAGTGACCGACGTGCGCATTCCTGATAACGACGGAAAATTGATCCCCGGGGTGTTCATCCACATCGAGCATTGGGCCGGGGATGCGGAAGATATTCTCTTCCCCTACACAAAGGACGAAAACGCCAAAGTGACTCTTCAAGAACCTGCTAAGGAAGCGACGAATTTGCAGTTTTTCGTTACTTCCGATGACTCTTCGCGTCACTAAGCCACGTTTCGTAAGAGTATTTAGAGTGTTGAACCGGATGAGGGACAAAGCATTCCGACAGGGTACTGGGCGACATGGGCTGTACTCGCAGCAGAGAGACGTATCTTCTCCGCTTCCAAATACGTTAGAATCCCGCGTTCGCGGCCGTTCTAGGGAGAAACTCATGAATCGAGCAACATGGTTGAGAGTCATAGTCTGCACGACGTTGGTTTTCGCTTCGTGCACACGTATTTGGGCTGACGGCGAAACCGCTCCCGCTCGCGACGCTAAACAGCCTGTCGACGACGCCTACTCGGCGAAAATCAAGAAGTACACGACCCAGCCGTTTTTTACCTCGCCCCTCGTCGACTATCTCCCCGCATCGAAAACGGTTCCGACTCCTGAAGCAGTTCTCGGCGACGTGGCCGGCGCGCCCGGAATCCTGCCTTATGCGGAAGACGTGTACAAATACATGCGCCTGCTCGAAAAAGCCAGCCCGCGCGTAAAAGTTTTCTCCATCGGCAAAACGGAAGAGGGCCGCGAGATGATCGCCGTAGCCGTCTCTTCGCCCGAAAATCTGAAAAACCTCGAAGAGAATCGCGCGCGTCTCGCGAAGCTCGCCGATCCTCGCACCATCAAACTCGATGACGAAGAAGCCGACCGCCTCGTCGCCCAAGCCGTTCCCGTCTACTACATCACGGGCACCATTCACTCCCCCGAAACCGGCGCGCCAACAGCGTTGATGGAACTTGCCTACCGCCTAGCCGTTGACGAAAGTCCTTACATCCGCGAAATCCGCGACGGCATGATCACGCTCATCACACCGGTTGTCGAAGTCGACGGCCGCGATCGCATGGTCGACATCTACCACTGGCACCTCTCTCACCCGAAAGATTTCTATCCGCCGCTGATCTATTGGGGCAAGTACGTGGCCCACGACAATAATCGCGATGCCATGGGCGTAACGCTCAAGCTCACCGAAAACGTCCTCAAGACCTATGTCGGCTGGGACGCCCAGGTGCTGCACGACCTCCACGAATCCGTCCCCTATCTCTATGACAACACCGCCGGCGACGGCCCCTTCAACGCCTGGGTCGATCCCATCCTCACCGACGAATGGGAAATGATCGGCTGGCGCAACGTTTCCGACATGACCAAGTTCGGCATGCCCGGTGTTTTCACCCACGGCGTGTTTGACACCTGGTCGCCCGGCTATCTCATGTTCATCGCGGCAATGCACAACGGCATCAGCCGCCTCTACGAAACGTTCGGCAACGGCGGCGCCGACACGCTGCCCCGCACGCTCGACGCCGATGAATATTCGCGCACCTGGTACCGGCAAAATCCCCCGCTCCCCAAGGTTCTCTGGTCGCAGCGCGACAACAATAACTACGAACAGACCGGCCTGCTCACTTCGCTCCACTATTTCAACGAAAACAAGCGGCTCTTCTTGAAGAATTTTTATCTCAAAGCCAAACGCTCTGTCACAAAACCCGGCGCGGAAGGCCCAGCGGCATACATCTTGTCCGCGGATGATCCGCGATTGAACTCGCAAGCCGAGCTGCTACGCGTCCTGCAAAAGCAAGCCGTAGAAATTTCGCGTGCGACCGCCGCGTTCACGGTAACGCTCCCAGCCAAAAAATCCACGAAGCCCAAAAAGGATTCGAAAGATACGAAGGAAAAAGAAGCGCCGCCTGCTCCCACGACCCGCGAATTCCCCGCCGGCAGCTACATCGTCCGCATGGACCAGCCTTACTCGCGCATCGCCGACGCTCTTCTCGATTACCAATACTGGAGCCCCGACGATCCGCAAAAAACGCCCTACGACGATACCGGCTGGACCTTCGGTGAATTGTTCGACGTACAGGTGACGCGCGTCACCGATCCGAAAGTCCTCGATGTGGCCATGGAGCGCGTAAAAGAAATTCACCCGCCAGCCGGCGTAAGCGGCGAAGGCACAATCTACGCGATCAACAACAACGCCGAGCCCTCGCTAGCCACGCTTCGCTACAAATTGCATGATGCTTCGATCGAAGCCGCCGAGGAACCGTTCGAAAGCGCCGGCAAAAAATTCAGCCGCGGCTCTTTCCTGATTCGCAACGCCACGCGCGCACAGCTCAATGACGCCATTTCCGATCTAGGCTTGCAAGCCACTCCCGTCTCCGCGATGCCCAGCGTCAAAACGCATCTCGTACGCGCCGCGCGCGTCGCCTTCGTCCACACCTGGCTCAGCACGCAGGCCGAAGGTTGGTGGCGCATCGCCCTCGACAATCTCGGTATCCCCTACGACTACATCAGCACGCAAACCATATCCAAGGTCAGCGACCTGAATGCCAAGTACGACGTCATCTTGTTTCCGCCCGTCGGCTTTTTCTCGGGACCGACAGCCATCATTAACGGCCTGCCCAGCGCCTGGGGCAACCCGCTTCCGTGGAAGAACACTCCCGAAACACCGAACCTAGTCGGCAAAAATGATTCGACCGACGACATGCGTCCCGGCCTCGGCTGGGAAGGCGTAGCCAATCTCCAAAGCTTCGTCGCAAAGGGCGGCGTTCTTCTGACCGCGACAGATACTTCGCGGTTTGCGCTTTCCATCGGCCTCGCCGATGGCGTCAGCGTTGGTAACGCGCAGAAAATGAAGATCGTCGGCTCCGTCGTCGGCACGCGCCTTGTCGACGTCGCAAGCCCCATTGCCTACGGCTACGACGAAAAACTCTCCGCCTACTGCGACAACGGACCGATCTTTTCTCTCAGTAGCGTTTCCGGAGCACGCGGCGGGCGCCGCCTCGGCGGCGAATCGCACACGCGTCCCACCGGCCGCGGTACGGCCGACGATCCAGATTTCACCGTCGGTCGCCCTGGCACTGAAGTTCCCGAAGAGCCGAAATCCGAAATCTGGGAAAATCCCCTGCTCACCGACGAGCAACTCCACAACAATTTCCGCGCCATCCCTCCCGCGGACCGTGCTCGAGTCATCTTCCGCTACGCCGATAGCAAAGAGCTCCTCATCTCAGGACTCGTTGAAGGCGGCGACGAAATCGCGCAGCACCCCGCCGTCGTCGACGTGCCCACCGGCAACGGCCACGTCGTGCTCTTTTCCATTAACCCTGTCTATCGCGGCGAAACCCGCGGCACGTATTCGCTCGTGCTCAACACCATTCTGAATTTTGACAGCCTCAACGCCGGTCGCAAGCTGGCGGATAAGTAGCGCGTCCCGCAAACGTCTCGCGGCTCTTTGCCGCAAAAATCACGGCTATAGCGGATTGGGCTTTTCCGGCCCTCTTGGAGTAGAATCCCGCCCACTATGGCGAAGCGCAAAACAAAGAAAAGCTCATCCCGTCCCCGCAAATCCAGGCCTGCCAAGAGCACCAAGCTCCCCAAAGACGCTGTGACGCTCGTCGTCCAACTCCGCCCCCGCGATGGTCAGGAAACGCTCCTCGAAGCAGAACTGCGCGCCCTCGTCGGCCCCACGCGCAAAGAAGACGGCTGCCTCACATACGACCTCCACCGTTCCGCCGAAGGCCCCGCCGCCTTCCTACTCCACGAAATTTGGGCGAGCCGCGAAGCCCACTCCAAACACACCAACACACCACATTTCCTCCGCTGGAACGCCCGCAAAGACGCGCTCCTAGCCTCCCGCGACGTCACGTACTGGAAGCAAATCATCTAGAAGCTTGGGAAATTCGTTAAACGCCGTGGTATGTTATATTGGTTAATTATATGAAGCATCCGCAGCTCGTTCTTTTCGTCGCGGGATACTTACTTCTTGGTATTGCCATTTTCATTGTCGAGTTGCAATCCAAACGAGCCGCCAAGACAAGTGAACCCTATCTCAGTCCGCTCGACGCCACCACGGAACGAGTCCCAGCCCACTTAAGGGTATGGCACTATTTGTTGTGGGCAATTTCGGCCGGCGTGCTCGCGATTGAGTACACAATTCACGGAGAATACCTTTTTAGCAGCGTCTGGTATCTCCACGTGGTGGCCGCTCTGTACATAGCTTGGGTTTATCGCAGAGGTCGAGAGCCTAAGCTAATGGAGGGTTTCCGGGAATTCCCAGATCCACCTAGCCTTCTAAGAAAACCTTAGCTCTTTAGCCTTCCGGTGGCGCCACGTAATACCCAGGCCGCGAACGCACCTTCAAATTCTTCCGGTCCACATCCACTTTGATCTCGTGATACCCAACGGCACTCGAATCCGACGGCGCATAGCTGATGGTGTACTGCGAGTGCAGCTCGCCCCCGATTTCGTCGATCACCTTCTCGATCGTCCGGTCCTTATATGTAGAGAGGTGCGCTCCACCGGTCGCCGTGCAAGCCACTTCCATGGCGTGATCCTTCACCTTGTTATCCGCATGTTCTACCGCCCAGATCGCCAGCCCCAGCAAGTCCACGCCACTGACACTGGTGACCTCGCCCGGCGGAGTCTGCACCGTCCCAGGCGGTGGCGGCAGCGTCATAACACCGGGCGGTCCTATCGGCGTCGGCGCGTTGTCTCTCGGTTTGCCTTTCAATTCCGACCGCGTCGTCGAAAGCCCCACGCTGTAAATCGTCACGTTCGCAAGCTGCGCCTTCCGCAGCACCTCGCCAAGCTTCGCTTCGCTCCCCGCATCCACAGTCTCCGACATCACCAGCATCACGCGCCGCCGCCCGGGCCGCTCCGCCGTCGGCTGCGGCATGCGCCCGCTGAGCATGTCCACGCCTACCGCCATGGCGTCGTAGAGCCTCGAACCGGATGTCCCCGTCTGCAGGTGCGTCACAACATTCTCGATTGCGTCGCCGTCGTTCGTAAAATCCTGCAGTTTGTCGACGGCATCGTTGAAGCCCACCACCGCTGCTTCGCCTTCCGGCCCCATCACCGTCTGCGTAAAGATAATCCCGGTCTTGCGCATCCCCGGCAGAAGCGGATCGATGCGCGAGCTCGTCTCGATCAAAATCACCAGTGAAAGCGGATCTCCGCCCATGTCGAAGTGCGAAATCTTCTGCTCCACGCCATTATCGGTTATGCGAAAATCCTGCGCCTCCAGGTTGTGCACCATCTCGCCTTTCGCATCGCGCACCGTCACTGGCATATCTACCAGCGCGACTTGAACCTTCAGCTTGGCTTGTACGTCCGGCGGCACTTGCTGCACTGGCTGGCCAGGCCTGGGCGCCATGGGTCCTTCGGGAGCCTGCGCCCGCAAGCTTCCCGCACCCGCAAGCAGAACGGCGAGTAGCAGCGCGTATTTACCAGAGATTTGCTTCATTCCGTCTCCCCGACAGACCACCGATAGAAAAGGCCCGATTCCGCAGTGTACTCAATTCGACGCACCCTCGCCGGAAGACGTTGCCGCGGGCACCCGCGATTCCCACAATGATGGTTTGCATCTCTCGGAGAGAACAGCCCATGTCCGCAGGTCAGCCGAAGCTCAAGCCCCAGCACGCGCCAAAAGCGCCCCATGAAGATCACCGGTTTCTCGAAAGTACCCCCGCCCGGCCTCTTAGAATTCTCGCGGAGTATCTCCATCCCCTTGTGCAGCTCAAGAGAGAAGGGATCGCCGACACTATCGTCATATTTGGTTCGGCGCGCATCGAATCTCATGAAACGGCGCAGGCACGTGTCACCCGGCTAAAGAATGAGAACATTCGCAAGCTTTCCTCTGTGGCGCAAACGCGCCACCGCGGCGAGCTGCGCCACGCAAAAAGTTTGCTCGAGATGTCCCGCTATTACGAGGAAGCGCGCGAGCTCTCGCACAAAATTACGTCGTGGTCGCTCACGCTCGGACCCCGTCCGCGACGCTTCGTCATTTGCTCCGGCGGCGGCCCCGGCATCATGGAAGCCGCCAACCGCGGCGCCAGCGAAGCCGGCGGCAAGTCCATCGGCCTTTCCATCGAGCTGCCTCACGAACAGTTCGCCAACGCCTACATCAGCCCCGAGCTCAGCTTCAATTTCCACTATTTCTTCATGCGCAAACTCTGGTTCGCGCAAATCGCCAAAGCTCTCATCGTTTTTCCCGGCGGCTTCGGCACCATGGACGAACTTTGGGAAATGCTCACGCTGCTGCAAACAGGAAAGCTCGCCAAGCACAACATCATCCTCATCTACGGCCGCAAATACTGGGACAAAGTTTTGAATTGGAAAGCCATGGTCAACTGGGGCACCATCAACGAGGAAGAGTACAAAATGCTTCAGTTTGCCGACAGCGTCGACGAAGCCTTCGACCACATCCGCGCCGGCCTCGAGAAATATCACATGGAAGTCGATCCCTTTTTGCAGGCTTACTGAGCCACGAATTCGTTTTCTTCTACTACAGTTTCCTCCCCCGTTCGCTAGGGTTTTTACCCGATGGGGCGCACAACTCGCGTTGATTACGCTGGCTTGGTCAGTTCGAGGGAGGAAAAAACAAATGCAATTTCGCTGGAAATTTCCGTTGTTTGGCAAAACGCTGTTGGCCGGAACCATCCTTGCCTGTGCGCTAACACTTTACGGTACGCCACAATTGCGGGCGGAAGACTGTCAGGATCGCATCGTTCACGCCGATCACGATCTACACGAAGCTGCCGCGAAGCATGGCTGGGACAGTCCCCAAGCCGCAAAGGCGCGCGAACGTCTGAATGCCGCCCGCACGTGGTGCTGGGATCATAGTCATCGCTGGTGGGACGAAGATGCCAAGGCGTGGCGTACCGAGCGGTGGGACGATCACGACCACGATCATCCACCTCATTGAGATGGAGTTTCTCACTTCAGAGCGCAGCGGGAACCCGCTGCGCTCTTTTTGTTTTTCTAAAGAGCTTCCGAATGTCGTCGCCGCGGCCCCCCTCTCTGCACCGCGCAACATTTGGGGAGCGCAAGTGTTTCATAGACTATAGGGCGCAACCCGAGAGCAGTCCTGGAGACGCCCGGGAGGACGCAATGTTTAGCAATATTTTGAAGTCCATGCTTGGCAAGGCAGTTCTAGCAGCTGTCGTATTGGGTGGCGCTCTATCTTTTGCCGGCGCGCCTAATGCGCAGGCCGCCGAGCGCATCGTTCGCCGCGAAGTCATTGTCCATCGCGACTTTTACGGTCCGCGCTTCGACCACCGCTTCGAGCGGCGCCCAGTGTTTGTCCGCGGCTACTATGATCGCTTCGGCTGCTGGCACCGCTACTAAATTACTGTCAATCCAAAAAGAAGAACGGGGCGCAATCAATTGCGCCCCGTTTCCATTTTAAGCGTTTTTCTGATTTCGAATCGTCGAACGAATTAATTCTTCGATGCACCAGCCAATTCGTCCGAAAAGACCGCTTCAAATCGCCGCTCTTCGTCCTGGTCGTGCAATAGCACCACCGGAACCACGCGCAGCGATCTCTTGCAAGAATGGCATTGCGTCACTTCGCCCTGCAAATCCTGCAGAAAGCCGTCCGTAAAATGATACAGCGCCCGCTCGCGCCTGGCGTTCTTCTCGTCCCGCGCCCCGCAGTACGGACACACAAACTCAACCTTGTCCTGCTGCGGATCGCGGTCTAGAGCAGCCCAGCCGGTGCGGCGCACGCCAATCGTCTCGACATTACGCCCTTCCATCGGGATAACCCTCCTTCAGATCCACGTCCACATGACATGGGATGCTCCAGCGTGCGTTTTCGGTTCATTCAAATAAAGCCATTAGAATCAGAGACTTGATAGCGTATGACCAGGCGTCCCTGCCCCCGGTCCCGCGTACGCATTGCCGTTCACCACCTTGTTAGACACCTTAGACACCGGGTCTTAACCCTCAAAACGGAGGCTCAACCCATTTGTCTCCTTGAATCAGTCTGGGCCATTTGTTGTTAGTAGGTCGAGATGCCCGCTCTCGATAGCAAGTGATGTGAAGGCTTGCATTTGCCTTCTCGTTTGCTCGAAGCAACACCGCAGGGTTGTTGTTGAGACTGTGGGAAAGCGGGGCTCCCGCGTTCTCTGCGGGATTTTCAACCCTTTTCCTCCTGCCGCCACAAGCACATCTTCCTGCTCGGCGAGTCTCAGCGAATTCTGCGCCTCTGCGTTATCTTTTCTCTTCGCGCTCCGACTGTTCGCTATTCGCCACCCAGCACTCACTTTCCTTTCCCCGTATAATGTGCGCTCCAAGACTAGGAGGCACTCAGCGATGCATTACCGCAGATTCGGCCGCACCGGATGGAACGTCAGCGAAATTGGTTACGGCATGTGGGGGATGGCAGGCTGGAGCGGCTCGGAAGACAAAGAATCACTTGCGTCGCTGCAGCGCTCCGTCGATCTCGGCTGCAACTTCTTCGACACGGCCTGGGCCTATGGCGATGGCCACAGCGAACAGCTCCTTGGAAAAATTCTTCGCGCCAACCTGGGCAACGCCGCTGCCGGCGGACCCGACAAAAAACTTTACGTCGCTACAAAAATTCCGCCGAAAAACCGCCGCTGGCCAAGCCACCGCGAATTTTCTCTCGACGATTGCTTTCCGCCCGATTACATCGTCGAGTACGTCGAAAAAAGTCTCGCCAACATTGGCGTCGAAACTTTGGACCTCATTCAGTTTCACACTTGGGAAGACAAGTGGCTCGACGACGAACGCCTGCCCCGCGCCATCGAAAACCTGCGCAGCAGCGGAAAAGTCCGCGCCGTCGGCATCAGCCTCAATCGCTGGGAGCCGTGGAACGGCGTCCGCGCCGTGCGCTCCGGCCTCATCGACGCCGTGCAAGTTATCTACAATATCTTCGACCAGAATCCCGAAGACGAACTTTTTCCCGCGTGCCGCGAAAAAAATGTTGCTGTCATCGCCCGAGTCCCCTTCGATGAAGGCTCGCTCACCGGAACGCTCACGCTCGATAGCACTTGGCCAAAAGGCGACTGGCGCAGCACTTATTTTGTCGCCGAAAATCTCAAGTCCAGCGTCGCCCACGCCGACGCGCTCAAGCCTCTTCTCAAGGACGGCATGACCATGCCCGAAATGGCCCTCCGATTCATCCTCAACAACAAAGACGTCGCCACAATAATTCCCGGCATGCGCAAAATCAAAAACGTCGAATCCAACATCGCCGCCAGCGCCAAAGGCCCGCTACCCGCCGCGCTGCAAACGGAGCTCGTCAAACACCGCTGGATCCGCACTCCCACGAGTTGGAGCCAGTGAGATGAGTTTTCTAGTTTCGGATTGTCATTCTGAGCGAAGCGAAGAATCTACTTTTGCTGCAAGTGTGTTGCTCGACGGAATTTCCAAACGCAGACGGAGAGTCCTTCAGGCAGTTTGTTTCAAAGCGCGTTCAACGAGCGTCAGGCAGCGCTCGGCTTGTTCGCGCATCAAATCTTCGCGATCGCCGCGGTCTTTCTGCGAGCTGTGAAGTTCATCGGCAATCGCCAGCGCGGCGAGGACGGCAACTTTTTGCGTGTCCACCGTCGCTGTACCCGCCGCGATGGCGTGCATTTTATCGTCGACGTATTGCGCAAGTTTATGGACATACGCTTCGTCCAGATCGCCGCGAATCGCGTACGTCTGCCCGAAAATCTCGACTTTTACTGGTGTGCTCATTGGTTTCTTCCTGGCTGGCCCTGGCGCAAAGATACCACAATCGTAGGGGCACGACACGTCGTGCCCGTCTTGCCGCCAATGAAAGTCGGACCGAATGTATCGCCGAGGATGCTAGCTAGTGCGGAGCTGGGCGCCGAGTTGCTTTTCGAGGGCGGAAATAATTTTGGCGGAGAAATCGCTGGTCTGCGCATCTGTTAATGTCGCTTCGCGGCTTTGGAACGTTACGCGGACTAGCAGGGAATATTTTCCGGCAGGCACATTTTTTCCGCGGAAGAGATCGGCCGATTCGATCGATGCGATTTCGCTGATGTTGAGCGAGTGAATCGTATTCACAACGTCAGAGAACGCGGTGCCGTCGGCCAGCAATAGAGAAAAATCGCGCTCGACAGCGGGAAAGCGCGGAAGCGGCTCGTAGCGCCGCGCTTCTTTCGCCGCGCGGATTTGTGCGTAGAAGGTTTCGAGTTCAATTTCCGCCAAAAATATTTCCTGACGCAATTTGAATTTGTCCGCTACGCGCCGCGCGAGCTGGCCGGCCATGCCGAGCGCTGCGGAATTCGGCGTTGTGCTCGCATCTGCAATCAAGCCTGGATTCTTCGCTCCGGTCAGAATGACAGAGTTCAGATGGATTGTGCCGCGGCGGGCGGCGTGAGTCCAGGTGGCGCCGCCTTGCTGCCATTCGAAACCGCAGGCGAGCGCACCTATGGCCTCGAGATCGCCTTTGAGGTCGGCGAATTCGTACTCGCGTGGATTTTCGTAGATACCTTTTTCGCGGGCTTCGCCTGTCGCGCCGATAGTAAGGATCGGAGTTTCAACCGAAGTGCTTCCTTCCAGGCGGTAGCGGCGGCCGATTTCGAAGAGGCGGACGTTGCGCTGGCCGTGGTTGAGATTCCATTCGAGGGCGGCGGCCATGGTGACCAGGCCGTTCGAACGGAGGACGCTGGCTTCTTCGGAGAGCGGATTCGCGAGGCGCGCGGGCGTGATGCCTTCAGCGCGGAAGAGCGCATCTCGTTCTTCTGCGACGTGGGGGATGGTCAGGATTTCGCGATAGCCGAGGCCGATGAAGCGTTCGCGGACGCGCAGCTCGGGTTCGAATTTCGCGAGGCGCTGCGCGCCCTGACGGGCGGCTGGCAAGCGTGGCGGAAATTTATCGAGGCCGTAGATGCGCGCGACTTCTTCGATGAGATCGATTTCTCGTTCGACTTCGGCGCGCCAGCTTGGCTGCGTGCATTCCCAGGCGGCAAGCAGTGAGCCGTCCGCTCCACGATTTTCGCCGACTCGAACGGGGGTGAAGCCGAGCGCGCTGAGGATGGCTTCGATTTGCTTGTCGGGGACGTCCGCTCCCATGACGCGAAGAAATTCGGCGCGCGTCAGTTGAATTTTTTTCGGCGCGCGTTTCCCGGGATAGACATCGACCACGCCCGCGAGCAGCTCCCCACCGGCGAGTTGCAGGATAAGTTCGGCGGCGCGGCGCGAAGCTAGTTCGGCCGTTTCGGGGTCGACGCCGCGGCCGAAGCGGGTTGAGGCTTCGGTGTGAAGTTTCAGGGAACGCGCGGCTTTGCGGACGGCGATCGGTTCGAACCAGGCGCACTCGATGAGGATGTTTTTCGTGGAGAAAGAGATTTCCGTGTCGGCGCCGCCCATGATGCCGCCGATGCCAACGGCGCGGGAGCCGTCGCCGTCATAGACGACCGACAGTGAGGAGTCGAGAGTGCGCTCGAGGCCGTCGAGAGTGCGGATTTTTTCGCCGGCTCTTGCGCGACGGACGCCGATGCGATGATCGCGGACTTTGTCGTAGTCGTACGTGTGAAGCGGGTGGCCGAGCTCGAGCATGACGTAGTTGGAGACGTCGACAGCGTTGCTGATGCTGGCGACGCCGCTCGCTTCCAGGCGGTCTTTCAGCCATTTTGGAGATGGCTGGATTTTTACGCCGCGAATAACGCGCGCGGTGAAGCGGCCACAGAGTTCGGGAGATTGAATTTCGACTTTTACAGCGTCGGATGCTTTTGCTGTGCCTTCGGCGGGCTTTGAAGAGATCGGCTTTAGCGGGAGCTTGTAGACAGCGCCCAGTTCGCGTGCGATTCCGTAGTGGGCCAGGCAATCGGGTCGATTCGAGCCGACTTCAGCGTCGATGACCGCGCCATGCGGGCCGTTTTCGACGCTGCCGATGTTGGTGCCGGAGAGGGCGAGGCGCGAGGCGACGTCGCTTGGCGGAGCGGTGACATCAATGAATTCCTTAAGCCAGTTGTAGATGACCTTCATTTGTCAGCTTTGCTCCGTTTGGCGAAAACCCAGCTTCGTTAGAGCGCGAAGACCCACCCTCAAAAAACGAGGGCGGGGCACCCGCGCCGACAGAAGCCTGGTGCGAGTAGGGACTTCGTTCATGCGAGGTTCCAGTCCGGCGTAGCCGCGGGAGAATCGAGATGAGCGTTCAGGCGGCCGAAATAGACGCGCGTGGAATATTCAAGACGGACGCGGCCCAGCTGATTATGCTCAACAAAAAGTCTCTGCGCTTCGGCCATCATGGGCTCGAAATCAGGGTGGCCTGGAGCGGGAATGAAAGAACTGCTGCGGAGGCGTCCGGCGAGCCCCTCAAAATCAAAATCCTGAAAATTCGGAAGCGTGCGCGCGGCGAAGGAATTGGCACCAAAGAAATCGCGCATGTGCTGCTCGTTGGGGTAGGTTTCCTTCACTTGCGCGTAGTCGGTGCCGAACTTTCGAAGGAGGGCTTCGTAGTCGCGGAGAAAGGGAGTGGTGTCCGTAAGGCGCTCGTTCCAGATCACGACGAGCCAGCCAGCGGGTTTGAGGATGCGGATGAACTCCTTGCGGGCGGCGTCTCGGTCGAACCAATGAAACGCCTGGCCAGCGGTTACAAGATCGACGCTCGCGTCATCCAGAGTGGTGGATTCGGCTGAGCCGTTGATGCTGGCGAAGCCGTCGTAGGAGGCGAGATATTCCTCGCCAGCTTTGCGCATTTCTTCGTTGGGCTCAATGCCAAGGACGCGATTGCCATTTTTGAGAAAGAGTTCGCTTAGGAAACCCGTGCCGGAGCCGATGTCGGCGACGAGATGACCCGGCCGCAGGCCACACTCGGAGCGGAGAACGTCGCGGACGGCCGTGGGATAGCCTGGGCGATAGCGGATATAGTCCGCTACGCGATTGGAGAAGCGTTGTTTGGAATCGGTAAAAGTCATGGTGAAATGACGGCCTCTTTGTATCGCATGCACTGCGGAACTGCGTGACCAAGCGACGCCGCGTCAGGCTTCGGGCATCTCCTCCTCAAGAAGCGCGCCGAAAGCGTCGTACCAATCGTAGACGCGCTCGTAAAAATGAAAAACACCATCGAGCAGGAAGCCGACGCGGACGGAAGCGGTCTGCCCGGCGTACTGGCGAAATTCTTCGAGACGGCTGTTGCGGTCATTGAGCCAGTCCGCTTGCGACGCGGCCAACTCTCGCCCTTCTTCGGCTTGTAGCACGTTCTGGTCGATGGTTTCCGCTGTGAAAGGAACCCAATTTACGTAGACGACGCGAAGATTTTGCGCTTTGGCGAACTGGAAGAAACCTTCGGGGTTGGGCTCAAGGTCGGAATTCCAGGCTAATTGGGGCGTGTTGTCGGTGGGAAACGCGCCGTAGAAAACGGTGAAGTTCTCTCGCCGGATGGAGTCTAGGAGTCGACCTTTTAGAATTGTGATTTCATCGGCCACAGTAATTCTCCACGCGTTTGCGAAACCTGCCGGGCTAAAGCCCGGCACCTACAAAGGCCGGGCGCTTCTTACGGGAACTGACGCAGGAAGCGGACATCGTTTTGGAAAAAGACTTGGATGTCGTCGATCTGATATTTCAGCATGGCGAGGCGGTCGATGCCCATGCCGAAGGCGAAGCCGCTGACTTTTTTGGCGTCGTAATTGACGAAGCCGTAGACGGCGGGGTCGACCATGCCGGCGCCGAAGAGTTCGATCCAGCCGGCGCCTTTGCATTTTGAGCATGTGCCACCGCCGGCGCTCGTGCCGCTGCCGCCGCAGAAGATGCAGGAGACGTCGAACTCGACGCTCGGCTCAGTGAAAGGAAAATAGCTGGGGCGGAAGCGGGTTTTTACGCCGGGGCCGAAGAATTGTTTGACGAAATATTCGATCGTGCCGGTGAAGTCGCAGAAGGTGATGTCGGCATCGACGGCCAAGCCTTCGACTTGATGGAAGATGAAGGAATGCGTGGCGTCGGGATTATCGCGGCGATACACCTTGCCGGGAACGATGACGCGGACCGGGGGCTTGCGCTTTTCCATCGTGCGGATTTGCATGGGGGAAGTGTGCGTGCGGAGAAGCAGCGGCGTGGCGGCACCTTTTGGGAGGTCGAGATAGAAGGTGTCCATGTCGTCGCGGACCGGATGGAATTCGGGGATGTTGAGCGCTTCGAAATTGTAGTAGGGCGTTTCAATTTCGGGGCCTTCGACGACGGAGAAGCCGATGGACACGAAGATGTCTTCGATTTCCTGGAAGACTTGGCGGATCAAATGGTGCGAGCCGATGGGGCGTTGCACGCCGGGGAGAGAGAGATCGATGTGATCGTGCGCGAGGGCGGATTGGTCGGCACCGGATTCGATGGCTTGGCGGCGGGATTCGATTTGGGATTCGACGTGGGCGCGTAGTTCGTTGAGACCGGCGCCTACAGCGCGTTTTAGATCGGGAGGGGCGGGTTTCAACCAGTTATCAGTGATTTGGGCGAGTACGCCGGATTTACGGCCGAGCCACGTCACCTTGGTTATGTTCCACGTTGGATCGTCATGAACACGGACAATTTCCGCGTCGAAGCGCGCGCGGACTTCTGCAAATTTTTCGGCGACGGACCCAGCTGTGCTGACGTCGAGGTCCGCGAGAGTCCTGGCCGTCGGGTTGTCGATGTTAGGCATATTCGCAAGGTACATTACACCGGACGGGCACGGCGTGCCGTGCCCCTACGGGAAAATGCAAAAAGCTGGGCGGGGCAAGCCCCGCCCCTACAGAGTTTGAGAAGGCTACGCCTTTTTGGCTTGGGGTGGCGCGGCGGCTTTGGCGCTGGCTACCAGGCTTGTGAAGGCGGCGGCGTCTTTCACCGCGATGTCGGCCAGGATCTTGCGATCAAGGGAGACGCCGGCAGCTTTCAGGCCGTGGATCAGTTGGCCGTAGGTCAGGCCGTTGTTGCGAGCGGCTGCGCCTATGCGCTGAATCCAGAGCTTGCGATATTCGCGCTTCTTTACGCGGCGGTCGCGCTTGGCATAACGATCGGCGCGATTCGCGGCTTCTTGCGCGGACTGGTAGAGCTTGCTTTTTGTTAGAAAGAAGCCTTTTGTCCGTTTGAGATACTTTTTACGACGGGCGCGGCGCTTTGTGCCGCGTTTTACGCGTGCCATGGGTTTTTCTCCTTAGGTTGGAGACAAAAGCGATGCGCGCACGCGAAGAAAAACGCGTTCGGCAGCGGGTTTGTCTCGGATTTGTTGCTGGCCGCTGTTGTTTGCCTTGCGGCAAACTTTGTTGCGGCTTATCGGCCGGCAGGCACCCGTGAAGCGCTGCCTGGCACGAAGTCGAGAATCGAAAAACGAAATTCGAAACTCGAAGATCGGTGAAGCTTACGGCGAAAACTTTAGCCGTAGGGAAGCATCTGTCTGACGGCGGCGACGTCTCTGGGACTGACCAACGTCAGCTTTTTCAGTTTGCGCATGCGGCCCGGGGCTTTTGTGCCCATGAGGTGGCGCTTGCCGGAGTGCATGCGTTTGATTTTGCCGTTCGCGGTGATTTTGAAACGCTTGCGGGCGCCGCGATGGGTTTTCAGTTTCAGTTTTGGCTTCGTTGAATTTCTTGGCATCGCTTGAAACTCTCCTAAGATTTTTTGGCGTTGAGAATTTGCGATTCCTACGCCTTGCTCAAAAGTGCGCGCAGCATGCTGCGCCACTACAAGTTCAAAAACAAATCCAAAAAATTACTGCGACTGCTGCGCGTTGGCCGCTGGCTGGCCGCTGGGCTTAGCTACCGTGGCGCCTTTTTTCGGCGCTAGCAGAGCTACCAGGACGTTGCCTTCCATGCGCGGCATCGTTTCGATCTGGCACTGGTCGGCGATTTCCACCAGCAAGCGGTTCATCTTGGCGCGGCCGACTTCCTGGTGCGCCATTTCGCGGCCGCGATGAAAAATCATCGCGCGAACTTTGTGGCCGTCGCCGAGGAAGCGGATGATCTGGTTTTTGCGAACCTGATAATCGTGCTCCGCGGTGGCGGGGCGAAATTTTACTTCCTTCAGTTGCGAGCCACGGCTGCTCTTGCGCTGTTCGTGCGCTTTTTTGTTGGCCTGGTAGAGATACTTGCCGTAGTCGGTGATCTTGCAGACTGGAGGATCCGCCGTGGGCGAGATTTCCACTAGGTCAAGACCGCGCTCGCGCGCCAACTTCATGGCCTCGAATGGCTGCATGACGCCAAGCTGGCCGCCTTCTTCATCAATCACCCGGATTTCGCGAGCGCGAATCCGCTCGTTAACGCGGATGCGATCGCTCTGCCGGAAGCTGCGTTCTGGGATATTCCCCCCTAAGTGCTGAAAGGCGCCTTGCTGCCCGCCTCGCCGGGCTGGGCCCGAATCATTGTGTATCCGCCCCCACAGCCGAAAACGAGCCGGGGACGGGTTTCAAAGTATAGCACGTAGAACGGCCTTGACGGCAAGGGCAACCAGCGCTAGCGTCCAATCGCGAGAGCGTCGGCTAAGGTAAGGGTCAACTATGAGAAGGCGAGCCCTACGACTTCCGTTATGGATCGCTGCAATCCCTGTCTTGACATGCTGTGCGGGCTCGGCTGCGGGGCAGTGCGGTCCCCACACGCTGGCCTTCAATTACGTCGCGCCTGTACTGGGAAATCCGTTCCAAGCAGAAAGAGTTTCGATACGAACCGGTTTCAATTCGTCATCGGATGACGAAAAGCAACCCCTGACCGAGCTGATTGCGCGGGACGGTCAGGGCCGCGTTCGCATCGAACGGGCTGGCGTAACTTACAAGATCAAGATGGGCACCGAAGCGGACAGAGAAGGGAAAACACGCACAATTGTAATTTGCGACCCAACTGCTCAAGCCGTCACGCAACTCGATACGTTCAATAAGACCGCCACAGTCTTTCGAGAAGAGAAGGAACACACGCTAGCCTCACCTCGGCCGCGGCCGGAGTTTTGCGATTCGTTCAAGGGAGTCGGCCCAGCGAATTTGACGGTGGAAGATTTGGGACACCGGGTCTTTGAGGGGGTCGACGCAGAGGGGCTGAGACTTACGAGTCAGAGACCTAGTTTGATTGTACGTGAGCAGTGGTGTTCGAAGGAGCTTGAAATCATGGTGGTGTCGATTTCCACGTATGCAAAGACGGGTGCAAAGGAAGAGGCCACGCTGACAAAGCTAGAAAGACGTGAGCCAGACCCGACGCTGTTTAAAATTCCGCCGGACTACACGGTTAGCGAACGCGTTCTGGCAGAATCTAGCCCCCCTGCGCCTCCGAAGCTCCCGTAGCCTGCCAGACTAGAGGTTTTTACCCACAATATTAGAGAGATTGATTCCGTTACTTCGAGTGTCGTCGTTCAGAATTAGGAAGTCACTTGCATGACGGGGCCGTCCGGGCCTGCGATGCGGGCGCGGAGTTGTGGCGTTTCGCCTTGCTCAACGGGAACATCGAGGTCGAGCTGGCTGCAGGCGCGAACTAACTCGGCGACGTTGAGAGCGGACAGCGAAAAGTGGGCGATCTTGCAACCGGCAGGTGCATCGGCGGAAGGATGTAGGGTGCCGGCGCTCCATTCGATGAAGAAGGGGAGCAGGCCGGAGTGATCGTCTTTAAGATTGAGAGTTTTCCATTGGAGGAGGCGGCCGTCGGGACGCTTGCGCGAGCCGGGTGTGGGACCTTCGAAGGCGAGACTGGCATTGCGCAGACGAATTGCGAAGGCATTGAGGTCGCCGGGATGAGCGGCCCAGCCGACGAGGCGCGGTTCGATGAGTTTCGCCAGACCGTAGTGGTCTGGTGCACCGGATTGTTGAGGATCGAGGGCGATGATTTCGAGATAGTGTTTTTCGCCGAGAGAAAGGAGAGCGTTGCGCGTGCCGCGTCCTGGATGGACGCCGCCGAATGCAGCGCGGACGCCAGTGTGCTTTTCAACGAAGTCGATGCCGCGATCGAGATCACTGCAGCCGAGGAGGATGTGGTCGAGAGAAAGGGGCATCAGTTCTTCCTCTGCGGAAAACAAAGAGCGCGGACGTGCAGCTGAGGCAGTAAGCATCGCGGCCCCCGTTGAAACAAATTTCCGCCGAGAGATTTGGTGGCGCATGAGGTCCTCCGTTTGTGGCCGCCGCGGGTTAGCGCGGGAGCAACTCCCCAGGGATTATATAGAGGACTGCGCCAAGACCGATGAGGAGAGATGCGTAGTAAACCGCAATGCGAGGGCTCGGGAAGGGAGGAAAATCTTTCTTGAAGAGACGATAGGTGATTCCGGCGGCGACTGCGAAGAAAACTCCCTGACCAACGTAAGCCCAGAGTGCGAGAGTCAGAGCGAGGAGGACGAAACGTTCCGCTTTGGAGAGAGCGTTCATGGCTTGGCCGCCATCGAGAATCCAAACGGGCGTTAGATTCAAAAGGTTTAGCACGCCGGATACTTTTGCCAGCGCGCTCCACAAGTCGTAGCCCGTGCGATGCCAGAGGTAGGCGCAAACGGCGGTGCCGAGTAATCCGGCGAGCGGACCAGCGAGACTAACGGCGGCGCGGGTTTGGCGAGTGACGCCCATCGCTTCCCAGCGAACATAGGCGCCGAGGCCTGGGAGGAAGACGGGCATGTCGGCGGGAAGGCCGCGGCGGCGGATATCGATGTAATGGCCGAGTTCGTGGACGAGGATCAGCACGCCGAATCCCATGCCAAATTTGAAGCCGTACATCTTCCAGTAGATGGCGAGGAAGGTGAAAAAAGTGAAGAGGAATTTTAGTTTGAAGAGAGCAAGGAAAAGGCCCTTGCTCTTCACGAGCAAAATAGCAATGGGAGCGAGAGGCCCTAGGCGCTTCGTCCAATCACTTTTTGGCGGTTGCGAGGCTGCATGTTTTTCGGTGAGTTCGAGCTTGTAGATTTTGCCGCGAATCCATTCGGCTTGATTGGAATCGGGGGGAGAAGGGCGAGGGCTTTGCGCCATTCGTCGCGAGCTTGCGGGAGGGCATTTTGCTCTTCAAGCTGATTTGCTTTTGTGGAGATGCGAACGAGGTCTTCACTGTGAAGCAGCGCGTGGCATTGCGGGCAATCGAGCGCGCCGAGCGGCACGGATTGGCCGCAGTTGTGGCAATTGCGGATGGGTTCAACGATAGGAGGTGAGGACACGGATTGAGGCTAAGCGGTTCAGGTTGCGGCCGCTGACGTTGGCGCGCGGTTCTGGAATGGCCCGACGATATCGATTTTGGGTGCGCCGGTTTGTTGCCAGGCGAAGCGTATGCCGACGAACAAAATGATCAGACCGATCGCGCCGTGAAAGGGGTCCTGCAATTCGATAAATGGAGAAGCCAACCCTATTAGTGCCAGGAGACCTATCGCGCTGAAGAAGTTCATCTTGGGCTTCGCGCTGCGCGCTGGCGTCGCGCCTCCAGATGAAGAAGCTGAGTCGTCCGTATCGGCGTCATCGGCAGTCGCACCTGGATTGGCGGGCGCCGTCTTCACTTGAGGAGGTTTGGTAGCTTTGTCTTTGCTGATTTGAGAAAAGTAGATCGGAATGGCGGCCATTGAGACAGCGGCATAGGTGAATAGCGCAGCGGCAATCTGATAGCGGCGCCCACCAACGCCTCTTGAGCCGGTACGCATGGCTTTGCCTATCAGCCAGCCGACCCCGAGAGAGATGTAGCCGATCATGATGCCGGTAATGATCGTGAAGGCTGCGTAGCCGATGAGTCCGAGAATCGCGGCGCCAATTCCGAACATCAGCGCGCGGACGAATGCAGCGTGCGAATCTTTGGGGAGTTGGGCTTGTAGCTGCGTGGTGCAGCGCTCGCATGCGAGCGAACCGTTGATTCGGTAGTACGATCCAGAAATGACTTGCTTGCAAGACTTGCAAACGTCGCCGCTGGTGGCGTACTCCGCCGTGGCGAATTGCGGCGTGGGATTGGCTGGAGGGAAGCCCATCGGAGAGGAACCGTAACACAGCGGCTACTTCCCTCAAAGAGAAATTTGCGCCGCGAGTTTCCAGGGCCGCGATACGCTTTTTGTCAGTGCTGTTCGAAAACGAGCTTTGCGAGAAATTCTCAACTGAGCGCGCGGGAAGTGACTTCGTCTTGCAGTGCGGCTACGACTTCGGCGAGAGGTTTGGGGCCCTGGTCGCCTTTGCTGCGATGGCGGACGGAGACGGTGCCGGCTTCGGCTTCTTTGGCGCCGACGATGAGCATGTAGGGGATTTTTTGGAGCTGAGCGTCGCGGATTTTTGCCGGCAGCTTTTCGTTGCGGTCGTCGAGGTGGACGCGAATGTTGTGGCGCTTGAGAGTTTCGGTGACGTGCTTGGCGTAGTCGGCAACTTTCTCGCTGACGGGGCAAATTTGGACTTGTACGGGCGCGAGCCAGAGCGGGAAGGCGCCGGCGTAGTGCTCGATCAAAATACCGAAGAAGCGTTCGACGGAGCCGAGCAGCGCGCGGTGGACCATCAGCGGTTGATGCTTGGCGCCGTCTTCAGCGACGTACTCGAGGCCGAAACGCGCGGGCAAGTTGAAATCGAACTGGACAGTGGTGAGTTGCCAGGGCCGTCCGATGGCGTCGATGAGCTTCACGTCGATTTTGGGGCCGTAGAAGGCCGCTTCGCCGGTGATGGTCTTATATGGAATGTTGAGCTTCTTCATGGTTTCGGCAAGGGCGGCCGTGGCGCGCTGCCAGTCTTCGGGTTTGCCGGCGTAATTTTCGGGGTGTGCGGCGTCCCAGTCGGAGAGTTCGACCTCGTATTTGTCGAAGCCGAAATTCTTCATTACGGCGAAAGCAAAATCGATGCAGGCTTCCACTTCGCTTTCGATTTGCGAAGGTGTGCAGAAAATGTGGGCGTCATCCTGGGTGAAGCCGCGGACGCGGAGCAGGCCGTGAAGAACGCCGCTGCGTTCGTAGCGATAGACGGTGCCGAGTTCGGCTAAGCGGACGGGGAGATCGCGGTAACTGTGGAGCTTTGATTTGTAAATGAGAATGTGGCCCGGGCAGTTCATGGGCTTGAGCTGGTAGTCGGCTTTTTCGACTTCTACCGGGCCGAACATGCTGTCTTTGTAAAAGCCCGTGTGGCCGCTGGTTTTCCAGAGGTCGAGTCGCATGATGTGGGGAGTGTAGACGAGGTCGTAGCCGCGCTTGAGGAGTTCCTCGCGGAGCCAGTCCTCCACAATTTTGCGTATAAGGCCGCCCTTGGGATGCCAGAAGATGAGGCCGGGGCCGGCTTCCTCCTGAATGCTGAAGAGTTCGAGTTCGACGCCGAGCTTGCGATGATCGCGGCGCTTGGCTTCTTCGAGGCGATTTAGATATTCGTCCAGCTCTTTTTGCGTGAAGAAACATGCGGCATAAATGCGCTGCAGCTGCGGATTACCTTCCTGACCTTTCCAGTAGGCGCCGGCGACGTTCATTAATTTGAACGCGGTGATGCGCTTGGTGGAAGGAATGTGCGGGCCGCGGCAGAAGTCGAGAAATTTTCCGGTGGTGTAAAACGAGACCATGAGCTCGTTGGCTTTTTCTTCGACGAGTTCACACTTGAAAACTTGGTTGGACTTTTTGTAGAGCTCGATGGCTTCCGGCTTGGGGATGAGCTTGCGCTCGTTGGGCAAGTCTTGCGCGGCGAGCTCGTGCATCTTTTTTTCGATTTTTGCGAGATCTTCCGGAGTGAAAGGCTCGTCGCGCAGAAATTCGTAGAAGAATCCGGTATCGATAGGCGGACCGATACCGAGCTTGACGTTGGGATATAGCTCCATCACGGCTGCCGCTAACAAATGAGCGGCGGAATGACGGAAGACGAAAAGCGCGTCGGGATCCTTCTCGGTGAGGATTTGCAGCTTGACATTTTCTTCGAGCGGACGGCGCAGATCGACTAGCTCGCCCAGATCGGGAGCATTAGGTAGAGAAGTGCCATTGGTCGCGGTAACGCGTGCTACGAGCGCGGCGTCGGCGAGGCGAGGCGAAATTTTACGCGCGATATCCGCCGGAGTCGTACCCTTGGGCACCTCTTGGATTTTGCCGTCCGGCAATGTAACTAACACTTGCTCCATGATTAGCTCACCTGGAAGGAGAAACTCTAAGCTTATCGGCGCGGTGTACTCGGGTCAAGGCGGAGCGATTTTTATGGTTGAGAGGTCGGCCCCAGGAGGGCGCGGAATTCGGGGGTATCGCGAAGCTTGGCGAAGGCAGGCTCTTCGTTCAGCCACGCGGAAAACGCAGCATGGTCCTCTGCCTTTTCTTTTACGTGGCGAAGAGCGTCGAGCGTGCCTTTGCGGTCGCCGTCCATGGCGCGGGCGACGGCTACTTGGCCCAGGACCCAAACCGAATCGGGGTCCGCGTTGGCCGCCAGTTCAAAATAGATGCGCGCATGGGAGAGGTCTTTGGCCTCCAGGCGCCCCTGACCCGTCTCCATGGCTTCGACGAAAATGCCAGCTAAGGCGCGCTTGGCTACGCGGAGCTCTTGCGGATTTTTTTCGTGTTGGGTGCGGGCGCGAAGCTGGGAAATCTGCTGTTCGACCTGGCTGCGGGTATCCGCGCGGTTGGGGGCGTCCTGACGAAGTGCGGCGAGCCCTGAAGAAATGTCAGTGCTCAGGCGGGATTGTTCTTCGATATCCTGTTGCTCACGCTTCGCAGCATCGCGGACGGCCTTTTCTTTTTCCATGGCGACCGCGCGTTCGCGAAAGGCAGGAGCTTCTCCAAGGCCGTCAAACGTGTCGGCAGCCTGACGATACTCCTTCCATGTGCCGTAGGGATCGCCGGCAAGTTCGAGGGCCCTCTCGCGTTTTTCCACTTCGGCGGCTTGAGCTTTCACGAAACCCATGTCGCGTTCTTCGCGGCCCTCCTTCATGGAGATCAGACGAAACCAAGCCAGTGCCTCGTCCATGACGTTGGCGGGCGCCCATTGATGCGGGCCATCGAACCGGCGCAACGAATGGGCGTAATGAAGCGAGCTGAGTGTCGCGTCGAGATCGAGTACCTCGCCATAGTTGAAGTCGAGGTTGCCAACGGCCGCAAACACAGAAAATGTTGCGCCCGCTGCCGGGGGCGTCGAGGGCGAAAATCCAGCGCCGTTCAACAGGACGCCTGCGGCGCAATTGCACCGTTGCGCAAGCGTGGAAGCGAGGCGAGCACCTCCAGAAAACCCGGCGAAATAGATGCGTTTATTATCGATGGAAAGCCGTGCGTGCGTGTCTTGAAACATCGCCTGGGCGGCGTCGGCCTCGGGTTTCCACGCGCCGTTGTGCGAATTGTTCGAGCCGACGACGATATAGCCGTAACGTTCTGCGGCGTCCTTCATCAATGCAATCGGCATGCTTCCGCGAGCCCCGGGATCGAAAGCATAGACAATCGGCCAGCTCTTTTCGCGAGTGTAGTGAGAAGGAAGGTAAAGCGCATAGCTCTGGTCGGATGGTGTCGCACAGGAGACTTTCGGGAGGAGAACACCAGCCTGTAAATCCTGCTGAGGAGGATTCGGGGGAGTGCTTTGTTGCGCCACGGCCTGAGCCGAAAAGGCGGCCAGCGCAGTGCAAAGGAGAGCGAGCTTTGACATGGAAATAGTATAGACGTGGCAAACCCGCGGCGGGCGAGCAGACTCTGATCCGGAAATTCGCTGCGTGAGAAACGGAATATTGGTGCGACGTTCTGTGGGAGATTTCCGACGGTTCGATATAGAATTCTTCGATGCGCCCATCCTTCGAAACAACAAGTTTTCTCTTGCCAAGACATTTTGTTGCGGGAAAAAGCTATCGACTTTACCGGCACAAAGTGACACGCGCAACGATTCGGTTCAGTCTTCTGTCGATGCTTGGCATCCTGATTTGCTCGTCTATTTTGACGATCGCGCGAGCGCAGGCGCCTGCAAGAGTTCCACAGGCCGATGAGCGCTACAAAGTGGACATTCTGCTTGTCGTGGCGCATCCGGATGACGAGGGAGCCGCCACTCCGTATCTGGCGCGGGCGATCGATGAGGGCAAGCGCGTCGCGGTTGCTTACGGCACGCGCGGCAGCAGCGGAGCAAACGAGGCTGGTGCCGAACAGGCCACAGCGCTTGGCGATATCCGCGAAATCGAAGCGCGCCGCGCCAACGCCGTCCTGGGGATCGACAAGGTTTGGTTCTTGGGCGGAAAAGACACGGCGTCGCAAGATGTTTTGCAATCGCTCGCCAACTGGGACCACGGGATGGCACTGGAGAATCTGGTGCGGATCGTGCGTCTAACCAGGCCCGAAGTGATTTTGACATTCTTGCCGGGAACGTTTATCGGCGAGGATCATGGCGATCATCAAGCCGCCGGTGTTCTGGCGACCGAGGCGTTTGATCTCGCAGGTGATCCAACTGTGTTCCCCGAGCAAGTCTCGGCCCCACTGCGACGTCTAGAGCCTTACTTGGAAAATCTGCGCCCCTGGCAGACAAAGAAAATCTATTACTTCCCGGATGCGGACAAGGAAGAGATTTTTCGCGACAAAGGACCCAAATATTCAGTGATAGAAATATCGAAGTCCGCAAAGCAGGCCTACTGGCGCGTGGCTCTGGAGTCTTTTCGCAGGCATGAAACACAAGCAAAGGGCTTCATCGATTCGCTCGCCAAAATGGACGAGGCGCAAATCGAAAAGTTGCTCACGTCGGACGGTTTCTGGAACAGCGGGATAAGCTTCGTGCTAGGGAAATCGCTGGTGGGCGGGAATATGACCGGAGATGTTTTTGAAGGCATCACGCCGGGTGCGATTCCGTTTGCGCGGCCAGAAGTGGTACCTGACCCGTCGCAGCCGGAAGTTTCCGTGGGGCTAGCCGGGCCGTGGAATTACTACGCCGAATTTCGCCGCGCGCACAGGCTTACGCATTTGCCTCATCCGGAGCCACCGGAAATCGCTCAACAGGCAGGCGGGACATTCGTTATTCCTTTGTGGCTGCGCAATCAGACGGCAGAATCACGAGAATTCACTCTTTCCGCGAATCTGCCGCCGGGCTGGAGTTTGCAAATTGGCCCTCTGAAATTCACGGTCGGACCCAAGCAGACAGGAGCAGCACGCGTAGAAATAAATTTGCCTGCGCTTAGTGATCCAGCGCCGAAAAATCCCGAGCCGCAGGAGATCAGCGTGCACGCCGAAGCAAACGGTCAGACGATTGGGGACGTGAAGATACGAGTCGAGTTGCGCAAGAAAGCTCTGCCGGAATAGGCGGAGTCAGGATTTTTTGGTTCGAGCCGCTTCGAGAGCTTCCCAAGCGGCTTCCGGCAGCATGAGCAAATCGTTGAACTCGCCCGCGCCGCGGAGCCATTGGCCGCCGTCGATGACGACGCACTCGCCGTTAATGTATTCCGCCATATCGCTGACGAGAAACGCCGCGAGGTTGGCCAATTCCTCGTGGCGCCCGAAGCGCTTCATGGGGTGCTTGTCTTTGGCGTGATCTTCAAACTGTCTCGAGGGCATCAGGCGTGACCAGGCGCCTTCGGTAGGAAACGGCCCCGGCGCAATAGCGTTCAGCCGAATGTGATATTTGGCCCATTCGACTGCCAGCGAGGTGGTCATGGCCAGCACGCCTGCCTTCGCGCATGCCGAGGGCACGATGAATCCTGAACCGCTGTTCGCGGCGGCGTAAGTGGTTACGATGCTCAGGACATTGCCGCCGAGCTTCTGAGCGATCCAGCGCTTGGCGAAAGCCTGGGTGCAATGGAACGAGCCGTTGAGGACGATGCCTACGACGGTATTGAAGGCGTTGGGAGAGAGTTTTTCCGTGCGCGCGATAAAATTTCCTGCGGCGTTGTTGACGACCGTGTCGATGCGGTCAAATTGTTGCTCAGCTTTTTCGGCGGCGGCTTCGACCGCTCCGTAATCGCGCACATCGCAAGTGGTATAGGCTGCCGAGCCGCCAGCGCGATGAATCTCCGCGCAAACTTCTTTCAGTGGCTCTTCGCGACGCCCTACTAAGAACATGCGGGCGCCGAGTTCGGCAAAACGCAGCGCCATGGAACGTCCCAAACCGGTTCCGCCACCCGTCAAGAAGATCGCCCGGCCTTTTAGCAGGTCCTGTTGAAACACAAGCCACCACCCTTTGTGAAGGATTGCCGGTTCGGGGCTGTCCGGGGAATCAATTCTAATTCATTCCTGCATGAGCGCGGCGAAATTTGCATCACTCCAATATGAACAACCTGCGAAGTGCAGTATCTAGTTCGGCTTCATCTCCGCTGGAATGGGCCGGCCCTGGACTTTTGCGTATTCCGCAGCAAAGAGCGGACTGTCCGGAAATTCCTCTGTCAATTCACGCAAAAGTTTCAACGCTAGGGCGTCCTGTTTTTCGCGCCGCGCCGCAAGCGCCAGAAGAACTTTCGCAAAGGGCTCGAGATAGCGGCCTTTGTCGGCCGTTTTTCCGACCAACTCCATGCCGAGCTTTTTGTCGCCGTGAATGCCGCCGAACCACAAGACCATGCGAGTGCCGCCAGAGAGGCAACCGATAATGTAGTCGGCCGAGCCGGGCGCAACCCACGCATCGTTCGCATCGGGGCGCTGCGCCAGCAGCAGCTTGGCGTGCTCGTTGGCTTCTTTCATTCTTTTAAGGCCATCAATGTGCTTTTTTTCGAGGATGCTGTCGGCGTTGGATTCCATGCCAGCAGCCATGGTCAAGGCAAAAAGCCCCGCAGCATCATTTTTATCCTTAGAGAGGCGGGCGCTGGCGAGCTTGCGGGCCTGCGCCAACTCCATGTCGAAGTTTTTAAGGCGCTCGGGATCGGGCTTACCCTCGATGCCGCGAAGAAACTTTTTGTCATCCAGAAAGAAGTCGCTGGTCAAAACGCTCTGGCGGTAAAACTCCTCAAAAAGATAGCTTGCGGCGGTGGCCACAAAACCAAACGGATCGCTGGGGTGCACGGAAGTCCATCCAGAAAATTTTTCGCGGGCTTCGGGGTATTTCTGGACATAGAGCAAGTGGAAGCCCTCCTTGAGCTCCGGTACTTCCGTGAATGCGGAATCGCTGCCATCGGTGGGTGTTTGCGCGCGGGACACGGCGGGTGCAAGCAAAACAATCACGGCGAGCGCTGAAATACAGCTAAACGGCCGCGATACTTGCCTCAGAAAACACCGGGGATGAATCTCGGCTTGTTGGCCATCGTGGCCTGATACTCGGGATTCGCCAAAAGGACGCGCTCTTCCGTGGATAGGCGCATCGAGAGAACGGCGATGTGCGCGAGCGAACCGACCAGGGCGGTAATCCATGCCGTGTGGATTAAAGGCAGCGACAACATCTCGGCAAAAACCGCGGCGTAATTTGGATGACGAACGTAGCGAAACGGTCCCGTGGAAATGACGCCGAGGCTGGTCGAATCCATCACTTGGACGTTCCAATGATTTCCCAGAGTACGAATAACCCACCATCGCACGACATTCGCCGCCAGAAAGATCGCGAACATGATCGCGGCGAGAATGGGGATAAACGGCCGGTGAAGAAAAAGGACTTCAAGGGCCGCGCCAATCAGCACCGCGGTGTGAAGCAGAACCATCCAGCGGAATCTAGGTTCTTCTACCTTAGCGGCGCCGCGCGCGATCATCTCGCGCTGATGGCGACGAGAAATTTGCAGCTCCACAATGCGAAGGAGAGCCACGACCACCAGAAGGCCGAGAAACGCGATGACGCTTAGGTCCATTGCAGCAGGAGAAATTCGGCGCTGAAACCAGGGCCGAAAGCGGCTGCCAGCGCATATTCGCCCGATTTGAGCGGCCTTTTTTCCAGCCACTCCTGCAGGATGAAGAGGATCGTGGCACTCGAAAGATTCCCAACGTTGCTGAGAATATCCCAGGAGGGCTGCGTATCACACTTGCAGAGTCCCAGTTCCTTTTCGACGTTGCCCAGCAAGCGCGCACCGCCAGGATGCAGAATCCAGCCTTTGATGTCTTCCTGTTTGCGGCCCTGCCGCTCGAGAAAACCGTCCACGAGGCCCCGAATTTTTAGGCCGATCATCTCGGGCACATCTTTTGAAAGCAAAATGTGAAACCCTGAATCGCGCAAGTCGAAACCCATGGCGCCCAAGGAATCGGGGAAGGTGTAAGTTTCCGAGACGAGAATCCTTGGTCCCTTTTGCTCTCTCCCCGTCACTAAAACGGCTGCCGCGCCGTCGCCAAAAAGAATCGAAGAGATCAAATTCGCCTGGGAGATATCTTTACGCTGAAAGGTAAGCGAAGGCAGTTCGACGGCGATGATCAAGACATTTCCGCCGGGGTGAGCTTTCAAGTAATCCGCGGCGCGTGCGAGGGCCATGGCGCCGGCTGCGCAGCCGAGTTCCGTGAAAGGCATGCGGCGCACATTCGAACGGAATCCCATGAGATTGATCAGGTGCGCGTCGAGGGAAGGGATCATGAATCCAGTGCAGGAAACGGTAATGATGAGATCCACTTCGTCAGGACGCAAACCGGCGCGCTGCAAACATTCTTCTGCCGCTTGGCGGCCGAGCTTCACTGCGTGCTCGATGTACTCTTCGTTGGTCTTCGAAAGCGGGCGCGGCTCAACGGTATATTCGATGGGGAAGATCGAGTAGCGTTTATTCACCTGCGCGTTGTCCGCGATGGACATCAGCGCTTCCAGCCGCCGGTCGGGTATGTCGAACACGCGCCCCATGTAGTACTTCACTTCCTCGCGCGTCATCGTATACGGCGGCAAAGCCGTGGCCGTTGCGGCAATCGTGCAGTGCGAGTTTGAGGCCCCGTTCGAGGGTCCAATATTCACGTATTCCACCTTTAACCCTGTGTGAAAGCTCCGCCAGAGAGCGCTACCTGTTTGCTAAACCATTTCGTCACAATGGTTCAGCGGCGGACGATACATGAGCGCTAGACTTTACAACATTCCATGCGCTAGGAACAGTTTGAATTGGACTCCTGCTCACCTGTCAGGTCCAGCGCTGTTAACATCCAATTTATCCTTCTGCGGCGACTTTGTAAAATCCTCATCGCGGTTTGGAGTATGCTTTTGCGCATCATGGACATCTCTCGGAGTTTTCCGGTTTTAAGGCTGCGACGACTTCGCTTTCTCTTTGGCTTGGGACTTTTTGAACTTGCAGCCATTTTTTTCTTTCTGACGAGCGGTTTGGCACAGCAGCTGTCGCCACCTTTGCTTGTAATGATCTCCGTGGACGGGATGCGGCCGGACTACATCACGGAGGCGGACGCGCACGGGGCGAAGGTGCCGAACTTGCGGCGCTTCCTGAAGGAAGGCACCTACGCGGAGGGCGTCGTGGGAGTTGTGCCCACTGTGACGTATCCCAGCCATACGACCCTGGTCACGGGCGTGTGGCCGGCGAGGCATGGGATTCTTGCAAATACTACTTTTGATCCGCTGCAGCAGAATCAAGGAGGCTGGTATTGGTACACGGAAGACTTTCGCGTGCCGACACTTTGGGACGTTGCCGCGGCGGCGGGGCGCACGACCGCGAGCATTCAGTGGCCGGTCACCGTTGGCGCGCATATCACCTGGAACATTCCGGAGTTCTGGCGTGCGAGCACGCCGGATGATGCAAAACTGCTGCGCGCTGTGTCGACGCGCGGATTGCTCGAAGAGGCGGGTGCGGAGCTAGGTGAATACCGCGGAGGAATCGACACTTCGGCGGCGGGGGACGAGAACCGCGGGCAGTATACGGAGTGGATTCTCGAGAAGAAGCATCCGGCGCTTTTGACGCTGCATCTCAGCGCGCTCGATCATATCGAGCATGAGACCGGGCCGTTCAGCCCTGAGGCGATCGCCGTTCTTGAAATTGTCGACGCCACGATCGGGAAAATTCGGGCGACGGCGGAGCGTCTCGCGCCAGGCCGAGCGTACATCGCGGTTGTCTCCGACCACGGATTTGTTCGAACGGATGCGCAGTTGAATTTGTTTCCGTTATTTCGCGAGGCCAAGCTGATCACCGTGAATGAGAAGGGGAAAATTACCGACTGGAAGGCGGTACCGTGGCCAACGGGCGGGTCTGCAGCGATCGTGCTGAAGGATCCCGGCGACACGGAGACTTTGTCTCAAGTACGCGAACTGCTCGCCAAAGTCGCGAGCGATCCTGCGAACGGGGTCGACCGGATCCTGGAAGCGGAGGAGCTCCACAAGCGAGGTGGGTATCCGCCAGCATCGTTTTTTGTGGGGCTCAAGCCGGGATGGCGGACAGGATCGACGGTTGACGGCCCCGTGCTTTCCAAAACAAAAATTGGCGGCACGCACGGAGCGATGCCGGACTTGCCTGATTTGCACGCTTCTTTCTTTTTGATTGGGCCGGGCGTTCCGGCGGGCAAGTCGCTTGGCACAATTGACATGCGCGATGTGGCGCCGACGCTGGCGCACGAAATCGGATTATCGCTGCCGAGCGCGGACGGAAAAATTCTACTGCCGTAATCTCAAGAGGCAGGCTGCGGCGCTACCGAATCGTGTTCGGTTCTTCCGTCCTCTTAGCGCAGACCGACCATTCCTTTCACGGAATCGATCAGTTTGGCGGAATCGTAGCCGACGCCATCCTTGAACACGATTTCCACTTTCTCGATGTCTTTGATATTGGCGGACGGGTCGCCCAGCAGCACGACAATGTCCGCCGCTTTGCCCACTGCTAGCGTGCCGATTTTGTCCAGCTCGCCGAGAAATTCAGCCCCGTTGGACGTCGCGATGTGAACGGCTTCCACTGGTGTGAAGCCTGCTTCCACGAGCAATTCGACTTCGCGCTGGTCGCCGAATCCGGCGATCACGCCGCCGTAGCCAGTGGGATCGAGCCCTGCCAGCAGCAATCCGCCCTGCTTTGAAAACTCGTGTTCGAATTCCAACTCTTTCTTGAAGATGCCTGGGGCATCGGAACTTGCGGCGTTGTCGGAGACACGCGCACGCCGCGACAAATACGCAATGCGTGCTTCGGGTGTCATGGCATCAAGGACGCGACTGTCGAGCGGAGCTCGGCCCGGCACGGATGTTTCGAATACCGGCAGCGTGGAAGTGACCGCGACGTGATGCGCCATGAGATCGTGAATCATGTCCTGCATGGGCTTGCTGGCGATGTCGACGGAAAGCAACGCTTTTGCGGCTGCCTGCGGATTGGGGCAGACGCCCGGTTTTTTGTCCGGAAGAAATTCGGTGTCCACTTCAATGCCGTGCTCCAGGTCGTCGATCCCGAGCGCAGCGGCTTCGCGAAAACCGATCGAGCAAAGATGGCCGGTAACTTTGATTCCGTGCGCGTGCGCAGCTTTTACGGCGGCGGCCAGCTCGTCGGGCGTGATGTTCATGTAGGCTTTGAAAGAAGTGGCGCCGCGCGCAATCCAGAACTCTACCATCTGCCGCGCGTCTTCCGCATCTTTCAGCTGGTGCATTTGCAGTGCGAAAGCGCCTTCACCTTCGAGATAGGGGCCCGTCACGTGAATTTTCGGGCCGGCAAGTTTGCCTGCATCGATGGCTTGCTTGAGTTCGAGGTCAGCATAGGGTTCGAGGCTGCCAGTGGTTCGAATCGAAGTGACGCCTCCCGCAAGATAAAGCCGAGGAAAACTCGACGCATGCTCTGGATAAAGCGGCAGACCGCCGCCGGGCGACGGATAAAACATGTGGTCGTGCATGCCGACGAGTCCTGGAATCACCGTGCGGCCAGAAAGATCGAGCACTTTTGAGCCGTCGGGAATTTTTGTGGTGGCGAAATCGCCCAGCGCGACGATTTTTCCATCCGTGATGACGAGCGTTTGATCCGCGCGGGGCGCGGTGCCGGTACCGTCCACCACGCGAACGTGAGTTAGCGCCAAGACGGCGGCGTCTTCCTTCACGAAGGCACTCACGGCTGGAGAAAGCTTCGGCTTCGACTGGCACAACGAGAGAGATGGCAAGAACAGGAAGCACAGACCGGACAGAACGACTCTTCGCATCGAACCACCTCGCTGATTGGCAATGGTGTGGCGCGTTGCAGTCTATTCACAGCTCCGCAGCAAGACAAGAGGTGCGTGGCGATGGCACGTGGAAGGCTTTGCTCATGAATTCGTGATAGATTTTGGCTCGAAGAGGTGAGAGATGCTCCAGACCTTCAAACATTTTTTTGGTGCGGCGTTTGCGTACGCGATTCTGGCCGCCATTCCCTGCGTTGCTCAGCAGCCCCCCAGCGCCGCAGCTACGGAAGGCGACTTCGTCATTCACAATTTTCAATTTCATTCTGGCGAGTCTCTGCCAGAGCTGCGGCTGCATTACACGACGCTGGGCAAGCCGGTGAAAGACGCGGCGGGACATACCACCAATGCCGTGCTCGTTCTTCACGGAACGGGCGGCACCGGGCAGCAGTTTTTCGCGCCGCAATTTGCCGGCGTCTTATTTGGTCCCGGCCAGCTTCTCGATGCTTCGCGCTACTACATTATTCTTCCCGACGGCATCGGCCACGGAAAGTCGTCCAAGCCCAGTGATGGCCTGCACGCACACTTCCCGCAGTACGACTACGACGATATGGTCGCCGCGCACTACCGCCTCCTTACGGAAGGACTTGGCATTAACCACGCTCGGCTCGTGATGGGTACTTCAATGGGATGCATGCACTCTTTCGTTTGGGGTGAGACGTATCCCGATTTTATGGACGCACTCATGCCACTAGCGTGCGTGCCGGTGCAGATTGCCGGCCGCAACCGCGTCTGGCGCAAGATGGTGATGGATGCGATTCGCGAAGACCCCGAATGGAAAGGCGGCGACTATAAAGAAGAGCCTAAGCAAGCTCTGCGGACGGCCCTGGATTTTCTACTCATAGCGGGAGCAGCGCCCATCCCCATGCAGAATGCTCTGCCAACACGGGATGCCGCCGACAAGTATCTCGACGACTATTTCCGCACGCGCTTCAGCGCGCTGGACGCGAACGATCTCCTGTATCAGGTCAACGCGTCGCGCAATTACGATCCTTCGCAGCAGCTCGGCAAAATCAAAGCGCCGGTGATGTACATCAATTCGGGCGACGACTTCATCAATCCGCCGGAGCTGGGCATCGCCGAGCGCGAAATCAAGAAGGTCCAAAACGCAAAGTTCGTATTGATTCCGGCCAGCGAGAATACGCACGGCCACGGCACGCACACCTGGGCCGACCTTTGGAAGCAGTATTTGGCGGAATTGTTGGAGAAGTCAGGCCACTAATAGCCGCTTCCAACGAAAATCGTCAGCGCGTTGCTTCGTGGCTGGCGCGAATTTCCTGCCAGCGGCGCGGACGCTTGTTGGCCTGCAAAACCTTCTTGCGAAGGCGAATCGATTTCGGCGTAATTTCGACGTATTCATCGTCGGCGATAAATTCAATCGCCTGTTCGAGGCTTAGCTCGCGATGCGGAATCAGCCGGATCGCTTCGTCCGCGCTCGAGGAGCGCATGTTCGTTTGTTTCTTTTCCTTGGTGACATTCACTTCCATGTCTTGCTCGCGGGAATTTTCTCCGATGACCATGCCTTCGTAGACTTCGATCGCGGGGCCAATGAATAGCTCACCGCGTTCCTGAAGGTTCCACAACGCGAATGCCGTCGAAGGTCCGGGACGGTCCGCAACCAGCGCACCGGTTGGCCGCAGCGCCATCTCGCCCGCATAATCCGTCCAACCATCAAAAATGGAGTGAATCAACGCAGTCCCGCGCGTATCGGTCAGCAACTGGCTACGCAGTCCGATCAACCCGCGCGAAGGAATTTTGAAGTCCATACGCACGCGCCCGGAATTGTGATTGCTCATCTTGAGCATTTCGCCGCGCCGGCTGCCCAGCGTTTCCAAAATGATGCCGATGAAACTTTCGGGGACGTCGATGACCAGCCGCTCGAGCGGTTCGAGTTTCTTGCCGTTTTCCGTGCGTACGACGATTTCCGGCTTGCCAACCATCAGCTCAAAGCCTTCGCGCCGCATCGTTTCAATCAAAATAGCAAGTTGCAGCTCGCCGCGCCCCAGCACGCGAAACGATTCCGGCGTGTCCGTGTCTTCCACGCGAATCGAAACGTTGGTCAGCAATTCCTTCGCCAGCCGGTCGCGCAAGTCGCGCGACGTCAAATAGCTGCCTTCTTTTCCGGAAAGTGGGCTGCTATTCACCGTGAAAATCATGGCGAGCGTCGGCTCGTCAATTAACAGAGGCTCGAGAGGCAACGGCGCCGCAAGGTCGACAATGCTTTCACCGATCTGAATTCCCTCCACGCCCGCAATCGCAACAAGATCGCCCGCGCCAACCGCTTCAGCTTCATCCCGTTCCAATCCGCGGAACGTGTACAGCTTGGTGATGCGCGTCGAAATGATTTTTCCGTCGAGCTTGCTGATGCCCACGTCTTCACCACGCTTTAGCGTGCCGTTGAACACACGCCCAATCGCGATGCGCCCAAGAAAATCGCTATAGTCCAAATTCATGACTTGAATCTGAAGGACGCCATCCGGATCGCCCGGCGGCGCAGGAATGCTTTTCACGATAGTCTCAAAAAGCGGGAGCAGGTCCTTCGAGCTGTCTCCGATTTGCCGGTGCGCGATACCCTCGCGCGCATTCGTGTAAACTACCGGAAAATCCAGCTGGTCTTCCGTCGCATCCAAGTCAATAAACAAATCGTAGATTTCGTCGAGCACTTCCTTTGCGCGCGCATCCGTGCGATCAATCTTGTTCAGCACGATCACCGGAGGTAGCTTGGCCGCGAGAGCCTTCTGAAGAACGTAGCGCGTTTGCGGCAGCGGCCCTTCGCTGGCATCCACCAGCACGACGACTCCATCCACCATGCGCAGCGCGCGCTCGACTTCGCCGCCAAAATCGCTATGGCCGGGGGTGTCAACGATGTTGATCTTCGTATCGTGGAAAAAAAGCGCGGTATTCTTCGCGAGAATGGTGATTCCCCGTTCGCGTTCGAGGTCGTTGGAATCCATCACGCGCTCGACGAGCGCTTCGTTGGCACGGAAAATTCCGCTTTGGCGCAGCATGGCGTCGACCAGTGTCGTTTTGCCGTGGTCTACGTGCGCAATAATAGCGATGTTGCGAATATTTTGGCTCATGATTTCTGCGTCTGTCTGCGGACTACTCTTGCGGCAGTCACTGCGAAGACAAAAATAGCTGCTGAAACAACCAGCAGCCCGGACGAATCTCCTTTATTCTCAGGTGCGGTCGAGCAACCTATAGTTTAGCAGACAGGCCGCACGCGGGACAGCCATTCTTGGCTGTGCCTTGCTAAGATCCCCGCTTGGTGCCGGGACCAAATTGAAACATCTGTTTCTACCAGCGTTTCGTGTACTATCCTCAGCCAGATTGTATCGACTGGCCCTGCACCGAACTTGTTGGAGGAAATCGCAATGCGATTCGCGCGTTTATTCTGGAAAAGCAGAGTCTATCTGTGGGCAGTGGTCATTGTGCTTCTCTTTATGCTCACCGGCCGCGCCCAAGCGCCGAACCCTCCGGACTATTCCCTCCTTTTCGACAAAACGGACGTCATGATCCCCACGCGCGATGGCACGAAGCTGCATACGGAAATCTACGCTCCGAAGAATTCCACCGAGCCGCATCCGATCATCATCGAGCGCACTCCATACGGTCTCGCCGATGATGAAAAGGGCTACAGCCGCAAGCTCACGCGCTACGCCGAGATGATTCCCGACGACTACATTTTCGTCTTCCAGGATATTCGCGGCCGCTACGGTTCCGAAGGAACCTTTGTGATGCAGCATCCAGTGCGCGACCCAAAAGATCCAAAAGCGATCGACGAAGGCACGGATACCTACGACACCATCGACTGGCTCGTGAAAAACGTCCCCCACAACAACGGTCGCGCCGGTCTTGTGGGAATTTCCTACGGAGGCTGGCTCACCGTCATGGGAATGCTCGAGCCGCATCCCGCGCTCAAAGCCGTCTCCGAACAAGCCTCTCCCGCTGACATGTTTCTCGGCGACGATTTTCATCACAATGGCGCATTCCGCCTGAGCTACGGTTTTGAATACTCGACCATGATGGAGACCGGCAAAACGAACTTCGCCTTTAAGTTCGATCAGTTCGACACGTACGAATGGTATCTGCGACTAGGCGCGCTCTCCAACGCCGACAAAAATTACATCCACGGTACTCTTCCCACCTGGAAAGATTTCGTTACGCATCCGAATTACGACGCTTTTTGGAAAAAAGAGGCTATGCCGTACATCCTGACCAAGCCAACGGTGCCGAATTTGAATGTGGCGGGCTGGTGGGACCAGGAGGATGCGTACGGCCCGATGAAAATTTACGAACTTCTCGAGAAAAATGATCCCGATCATTTGAATTATCTCGTGGCCGGCCCCTGGAATCACGGTGGCTGGGCTCGCAGCACGGGCAAATCGCTTGGCGCGATTCCTTTTGGCAGCGACACCTCTCTCTATTTCCGCCAAAAAATCGAAGCGCCGTGGTTCGCTTACTGGCTCAAAAACAAAGGCAGCCTCCCGTTGAAAGAAGCCCTTCTCTTCCAGACTGGCAGCAACCAGTGGGTGCAGTTCGACTCCTGGCCTCCGCGAGACTTGAAAACTCGCGAGCTATATTTCCATGAAGACGGCAAACTTTCTTTCGACGCTCCGCAAACAACCGCTCCGCAAACTTTCGACAGCTACGTTAGCGACCCGGCGCATCCCGTGCCTTATCGCCATCGCCCAATCGACATGACGTATCCCGACGATCATCCCGGCAGCTGGTCCACGTGGCTCGTCGAGGACCAGCGTTTCGTCGACAATCGCCCCGACGTGCTCACGTGGCAAACCGGCGAACTCACCGAAGACTTGACGCTGACCGGAAGTGTGACCGCAAGACTTTTTACGTCCACGACGGGAAGCGATTCCGACTGGATCGTAAAATTGATCGATGTCTATCCGGAAAAATATCCCGACGACTGGAAACTCTCCGGCTACGAATTGATGATTGCGGACGAAGTGTTCCGTGGTCGCTTCCGCAAATCGTTTGAAAAGCCGGAACCCATCACGCCCGACGCCATAACGCCATTCACGATCGATCTGCACACAGCCAATCACGTATTCAAAAAGGGCCATCGCATCATGGTGCAAGTTCAAAGCACTTTGTTCCCCATCATCGACCGCAATCCGCAGAAATTCGTTCCAAACATTTTTGAAGCCAAGGAGTCCGATTACCAGAAAGCGACTCAACGCATTTATCGTTCGAAGGAATATCCTTCGGGCGTCGTGCTCTCGCTCGCGCCGGCAACGTCGGGCAACTAGTTATGCTCTATCAGCCAACGTGATTTCGCGCGGCAACGGCGCGCTGAATCCCTTGTGGTATTCTCAACGACGCTGAAAAAGGCCAATCATCCGCGTTACTCCGGGAGAATTCCCATGCGTTCCATCCGCCAGACAGCCAGTGTCACCGTTTTTCTCGCTCTAACCGGGCTATTATTCGTGCCGCGCTTTGGCGCCGCGCCGCAGCGCCAACGCCCTGACTTTTCCGCGCTCTTCAATAAAACCGAAGTGATGATCCCCATGCGCGACGGAGTCAAGCTGCACACCGAGTTCTACATGCCGAAAAACGCCACCTCGCCGCTCCCGATTCTCATGAATCGCACTCCCTACGGAATCTCCAGCCCCGACAAAGGAATCAGCAGCATGATCTACCGCTACTCGGACATGGTTCCCGAGGGTTACATCTTCGCGTTTCAGGATATTCGCGGGCGCTACGGCTCTGAAGGAAAGTTCGTCATGCTTCGCCCGCTGCACGAACCGAGCGACCCCAAAGGCGTTGACGAAAGCACAGACACCTACGACACCATCGACTGGCTCGTGAAAAATGTTCCGAACAATAATGGCCGTGTCGGTCTCGACGGCATTTCCTACGACGGTTTTCTCGTGACGATGGGCATGATAAATCCGCACCCTGCGTTGAAGGCCGCTTCCGAACAAGCTTGTATGGGCGACACCTGGCTTGGCGACGATTTTTTTCACAATGGCGCCTTCCGCCTCAGCTACGCTTTTGAATACACGGCCTTACTCGAATCCTCGAACGAAAATTTCAGTTTTGCGTTCGACCGTTTCGACGTCTACGATTTTTATCTCCGCCTCGGCGCTCTTTCGAACGCCAACGCAAAATATTTCCATGAGAAATTGCCGACCTGGAATGAATTCGTCGCTCACGCAAGCTACGACGATTTTTGGAAGCATCACGCGGTGGCTTACGGTTTGAAGGAACCCACCGTCCCCAATCTCAACGTCGCCGGCTGGTGGGACCAGGAAGATTTTTACGGCCCGATGTCGACGTACGTGCGCCTTGAAAAATCGGATTCGAAACATCTCAACTATCTGGTCGCCGGCCCATGGAATCACGGCGGCTGGGGCGGCGGCGCCGGCAAGTCGCTCGGGGCGATCCCCTTTGGCAGCGACACCTCTGTTTATTTTCGCCAAAAGATCGAAGTTCCCTGGTTCGAATATTGGCTCAAGGACAAAGGAGCGCTGCCGCTTAAAGAAGCGTTGCTGTTCCAAACTGGGAGCGACAACTGGGTTCAATTCGATTCCTGGCCGCCGCGCGAAGCGCAAACCAAAAATCTCTATTTCCAGGATGACGGAAAACTTACTTTCGATTCGCCGCAAACCGATTCCGCTGACGCCTTCGATAGCTATGTCAGCGACCCGGCGCATCCGGTGCCATATCGCCACCGCCCCGTCGACATGACCTATCCCGAGGATCATCCTGGCAGTTGGTACACCTGGCTTGTGCAGGATCAACGCTTTGTCGACGAGCGCCCCGACGTGCTCACATGGAAGACGGATGAATTAACAGACGACATCACGCTCGCCGGCCAAGTCACCGCCAAGCTCTTCGCTTCCACGACCGGCAGCGACAGCGATTGGGTTGTTAAATTGATCGACGTCTATCCGCAAAAATATCCGGACGACTGGAAACTCTCGGGATACGAACTCATGATTTCCGACGAGATTTTCCGTGGACGTTACCACAATTCTTTCGAAAAGCCTGAAGCGCTAAAGCCGGGAGAGGTGACGCCCTTCACCATCGATCTGCACACGGCGGATCACGTTTTCAAGAAAGGCCATCGCATCATGGTGCAAGTACAGAGCAGTTGGTTCCCACTATATGACCGCAATCCGCAGAAATTTATTCCCAATATTTTCGAGGCGAAAGAGTCCGACTACCAGAAAGCGACGCAGCACGTGTATCGCTCGAAGCGATTCCCCTCGAGCGTCGAAATCATGACTTTGCCGCACAATGCCGCAAGCGCGGGAAATTAGGTGGCCCAGGAATCTTTGAGCGAGAAGACCTCACCACTCGATTCTCGCAAGCGAGAAGCACGCGTTACCGGCGAGGAATGCACGTGCCCGGGACGAACTAAACGAAATTGCATTTGAAGTACCTTGAGTCGTGTTTGGATGACGGTAGAGTCCCAATAGCGGACAATCGTTCATATCCGGCCAATGTTTATCTATAAATTCGTAATCTACAAAAAATTGATTTTTTCTAATACTCGAAACCTTCGAAGAGCCTGTTTCGTCTTTCCATAGTGGATTGAAGCTAATGAAACGACAAACGGGAACCTCTTCATCAAAATTTCGTATTCTCCAGTAAACACCCGGTCGTTTTCTGCGTCTAATGTCTATAAAGGATTGGGTGTATGACTCCAAACGTTATCTCAACACTGGATACCGGGATGGACGAACGATCAAACTTCGCGCCTCCTTCAGGCCCTCGTTTTATGCGTTTCGGTCCATTTCAGGTCGATCAACAACGGCAAGAAGTAACCAAGAACGGCTCGCGCCTGAAGCTACAGGGAAAGGTGTATCAAGTCCTGGTCGCGCTTTTGGACAAGCCGGGTGAGGTCGTAACCCGCGAGGAATTGCGGCAGCGCCTCTGGCCCGCCGACACGCACGTCAACTACGACGCGAACGTTAACACCACCGTGAATAAGCTCCGTCAGGTGCTGGGTGATTCCACAGACAAGCCTCTTTACATCGAAACGATTCCGCGCAAAGGGTACTGTCTTTTGATGTCTTCGGAAGCCTCTGATGTTCCTAGCCCACCGCTTGCAGCGGATGCCGTTTCAGAGATAACTCTTGCCGAGACAGTTCAAGTCCTCTCGAAGGAACCCGCAGCTGGGCGTTCCGGGTTTTGGGTGCCTCTCGGCGTGGTTGGGCTTATCCTCGCCGGAATGCTTCTCGGCGCCGGCATCACCATCACCACTCTTTTGATCGGTCATTTTGCGCAAGCCACTCGTTGGCCGTAGCAGAATATGCCAAGCTCATCTTCGGAATAGGAAGCGGTCGTCTTCGAATCGGCTTCCTAGCTTGAGCTTCCTCTCGCTCACTACTATTTTTGCGGACCGGCAGTTTCTCCGGAATGAAACTCTGTCCACGGGCCTGCTTTCATGTCACGCAAATAAGGTTCCTGCCAGGCGTATTCCGGATGAGCCGCCAGAAACGGCTTAGCTAGAAAATTCTCTCCACAGGGATGTCCAACCCGCGCCACCAGCTTCATCTCTTTGGTCATGCTCGAATCTGTCGCTTTGGCTTGCACGGCGCCGCCGGGATAATACGGTGTCCATCCCCATACATCCACTCCTCGCGGCGAGGAATCCACATGCCCGCAGAGTGTTCGCTCGTTCGTTTCCGGTTTTTGGTGATAGCTATCGACGTGGTCGCCAAGCATCTTCTCCGCAATGTTCACGTCGATTTTGCCTTTGTTCTCTTTCAGCAACTCTTCCCAGCGTACGCGCCGCGCATTAGGTGAAATTTCCAGATTGTTCGGCTCGAATTGCGGCGCATCCGCTTTGATCACTTTGGGATCGCGCGCCCAGTTCGAGCCCGCGAACGCGCCGTCCTTCGTGCGCCACAATTTATAAGCTTTCAGCCCCAGTTCGAGCTGCGCGATCTCGCCGGTCTTGCTGTCGCCCAGCAGCCAATCGTTGGCGTAGCCGCCGTTGTTCCCATCCAGCATGATCTTTGTGTACTCGTCGATCGACCCTGCATACTGCAGCGCTTTTCTTGCACGCACGAATTCCGCTTTCCCATTGGGATCCCAGCCTTCGAACTGCGTGATCGTCGTCTCCGTCACCATCAATCCGTCGTTGTTGATGCCGAAGTCATCGTCGCTAGCGATTACTCCCGGAAAACCGTCCATCAAAATCCTGTGGCCGTTCTTCGGCACTATGTCGAAAACGATGCGCCAGCGCTCGCCGTTTGCGTAGTTCGTCCAGTTGTTGTGCGCCATGACGATCTTTCCGTCTTTCGTCCAGCTTCCCGTGGCCACAAACGCGCTGCAATTTCCCGGGCTTTTCAAATTTGGCGCATGCGCCACTTTCTGCTGCTTGTTGAACCACGGCACGTAGTAATCCGGCAGCTCTTCAAACGCGTTCATCGCCACAATGTCGTCCACGTCCAGCTTCGAACCGGTCCGTGCTCGCAAACCTTCCACGATTCCCTGCAACTCCTGCTGATACTCCTCGTCGATTTTGGGCCAGAGCATTTCATGCGCAGCCTTACGGAAGAACGCCCAGTCGCGCTGCGACTCATGAGTCATTCCCGCACTGACCGCCGCAAACCCATCCTCAATATCCGCCGCCAGCAAGTAGCCGTGTTGAAACCCGACGCTTCCCGGATCGCCTTCCAGATGCACGTAAATCCAGCCGCCGTCTTCGAAGCGGTGCGCGCCAGCAAGTCGCGGATCGTTCGCGCCAGTTTGCTTCTGCCCTGCAGCGATATCTCCGTACAAAGCATCTTTGCTAGCCCCAGCATCCGAACCGTTGCCGCCGAGCCACCAGAGCGTGCCTGCTCCCAAAAGAATTATGGCAATGGCCGTCGCCCGCCTCATCGAACTCGCTCCCGCTTCTGCTTCCATCAATCCTCCTACTTCTCCGCGCCATCTCGCCGCGTAAAAACCATCCCCAGCGTCCGCCCCGCATCCAGCGTGAATCCGCTGGGCGCACCCTTGGCATCTCGCACGCAGTGAAAGGTGCGCTCCTGTCCGATTCGGAATACGTCATGCGATCCCGCAAGTAAACCGTCGGGCGGAATGTTTACCGAACGAGGGCCACCATCTGCGCCGATGATGTTTAGCCTCAGCCTGCCGTTCACCATAGAAAAGCGGTACGTCACCTCTAACTCATCACTCCAAAAGTCGCCGCTAAACTTCGCCAAAGAATCCGCTCGCATATCAACAATATTGATGATCTGCTCCTTTTCCTCTTTATGAGCTTCGTTCGATCGTGGTTGCATCATGCTACCCAGATAAATGTCCGCAACCTGATGCGCGCGCCTGGTGGGAGCCGCATCGCCCCGGTTGCACAAACACGCCACTGAAAAATGCTGCTCCGGGAATCTTAAGAGTTCTGCGCGATACCCACCCCAAGAGCCGCCGTGGCTCACCGTATGTAATCCACGGTAATCGGCAATGCGCAACCCTTTCGCATAATCGAGTACTTTGCCGCTGTTCAGCTTGCCCGGCTCCTGAATTTCCGTCAGAAAATCTCTCCCGCCAACTTGCCCGCTATAAAAATTCTCATCCCATTTCTGCAAATCTTCCACCGAGGTATGCACCGCTCCATCGCCAGTTTGTTCGAAGTAGGAAACATTCAGCGTGTACCCATCCTTTAATTCTTTGGGATCGTAGGCCATCGCGCGATTCGCAATCAGCGTGGTGTGGTCGTCGCGAAACTGAGTGTGCGTCATCCCCAGCGGACTGAAAATATTCTCGGCGGCAAACTCGCGGAGCGTCTTCCCGCTCACACGCTTCACGATGATGGACAGCAGGAAAAATCCCGTGTTGCTGTAGAGCCAGTCGCTCCCCGGCGCAAAATTCAGGGCCTTCTGCCGGGTGATGATCTGCAGCGCGTCCTCGTCCGTCGTCACGCTGTCCGTGTTGATACCCGCGAGATCCATCAGCGTCAGGTAATCGCGCAGCCCGCTGGTATGATTCAGCAAATGAAGGATGGTGATTTTCGGTCCGTAGTCGGGCAATTCAGGAATGTATTTCCGTACATCGTCGTTGACCGATAGTTTTCCCTGTTTTTCCAGCAGCAAAACGCTCGAGGCCGTAAATTGCTTCGAAGTCGAGCCGATATCGAATACCGTCTGAGGTGTAATCGAAACATCTTCTTCGATATTCGCTAGTCCGTAGCCTTTGCTGTAGCTGACCCTACCATTCCTATAGACCGCCACCGCACATCCCGGCGATCCCGCCTTCGTCAAGTCGGCAAACACCTCATCCACGGCGGAAGCAGTCTTGTCCTGCGCAGGGATTGCCGGTGGAACGCTGCAAGTCCCCAGCACCAATGCACACACAGCAACGCTTCCTCCCACGCTTCGCAATACACTCATGCCTTGTCCCCTCACCAGTTCCTGCGCGCCGAGTCTATCTTCTTCGCACCCGGGCTTCAATCCTTCGCGGAATTCTCGTGTACACTCGCTCTTCCGTCATGCTCACAGCTATCACTCGCGCCGTCAGTCCCGCCATCGTAAATTGCGAATTAAGTTTCATTTCGCGCCAGCCGATCAACCTGCACATCGCCTGCGCGCAGCATCACGCCTACGAACAGCTCCTCGAAAAGCTCGGCGCCCGCGTCATTTCTCTTCCCGCTGAGCCAGCTCTTCCCGATTCCATGTTTGTTGAAGACCCCGCCATCGTTCTCGATGAACTCGCCGTCATCTTCCCGCTCGGTACGGCATCTCGCCGCCCCGAAGCGCCGTCGCTCTCCCAAGCCCTCTCCAAATTTCGCAAGCTCGAGCACGTCGCACTTCCCGGCACTCTCGAAGGTGGCGACATTCTCCGCATCGGTCGCAAACTTTTCGTCGGCATCACCAAACGCAGCAACCCCGAAGGCATCCGCCAACTCAAGGCCATACTCGACCCATACGGCTACGAAGTGATCGGTGTGGAGGTGACGGGCTGCCTGCATCTCAAATCCGCCGTCACCTGCCTCGGCAGCAATACACTCCTGGCCAACCGCGCCTGGTTCGATCCATCTCCCTTTTCCGGCTACGACTGGATCGACGTCAATCCCGCCGAACCCCACGCCGCCAACGCTCTGTCACTCGCCAACACCGTCATCTTTCCCGCCTCCTTTCCCCGAACGCGCGCCCGCATTGAAGCCACCGGCTTCCACGTCACCCCCCTCGACATCTCCGAGCTCCAAAAAGCCGAGTCCGGTCTCACTTGCTCCAGTCTGCTCTTCGAAGCGTAGTCTCTGATTTGCTCAGGCTCGTGCTCTTAGGACTATCCATAAAAACGAAACGGCCACCCCAATTTCTCGGAGTGGCCGTTTCAGTTGAATTACTTCTCTTGTTTTCTTAGTTCGTTAGCTCCGTCACGCTGCGTGCCACAAACACCGGCTGCCCGCTGATCGGATCCTTCAGCACCACGCCGATCACACGCAACGTGTTCGTCGGATTGTTCGTCAGGTCCTGCAGACTCGTCAGTCCACCGCCAAACCGCGTGAACGGCGTCACATAAACGGTTACCGGCCCGTTGAACAACACTCCCGCTAGCCCATTTGAATTGAACAGGAACGTGCTTGTGCCGGTGTTCGCACTGTTTGCGACCAACGTACCCGTGTGCCCTTCATGCCGCAGCACCACGCGCTTCACCGTAACCGTGCCATTCGAAAACGGCCCGCCGATGCTCACGTGCTGTCCGGGAACCAGAAGCGACGAGTTGAAAAAGATATTGCTCCATCTCGGATTCACGAAAACATTGTGCATCCAGTAGATGAAGTACTTTTCGTTGCCCGTCAGGTTGATCGTCGAGATCTGCCCGGAGGTGAAGCCGCTGCCCGCCGGTAGCACGTCGCGCGCGTATAGATCAAAGTCCTGTGCCGTGCCCGTCGGTGGATCCACGTAAGTGATCAACCCTCCCGCATAGAATTTGTCCTGCGAGAGAATCGCCACCGTGTCCGCCAGAAACGTCCCGTCGGTCCGGTCCAGCGTTCCGGAGATCATCACGATCGATGACATGGTGAGGTCGTTGATCGTCTCGCTGCCTTCCCATTCCGTCTGATCGTTCACGTTCACCGTAAACGCGTGCCCGTGCGGCCCCTGAATCGTAAACGAATTCCCCGTTGCGTTGATTGTCGTGACTCCAGCGATAAATTCATCGATATACGCGTCCGCATCGCTCGGCGTGATCGCATTCACGTTGATTGTCGGGTTCACGGCGCCTGTGATCTGCCCGTTCGTATCCAGCGCCAGTGACTTTCGGATGTCGAATTCAAAGCCCAGTCCAATCACGTTGCCTGTGCTCACCACCAACGGATTGGTCAGGCTGATCGTCGCCGTCGACATCGAAAGCGTCGCCGGCGGCGTGCTCGTCGAAGTCAGCGCACTGATCGTCGGCCGCGTCGGCGGATTTGTCTGTGGATTTGCCACGTTCAGGTAATCGATCTCCGGATTCGCCAGCGTCACAATCACCGTGTCATAGGTCCCCGCCGGAATCGTGTTCAGATCCAGCAGCGTATGGAGCCCGTTCAGTTTGGCAAAATCCACCGTCTGCTGACCGGTCGTGACTGTGATAGGAGTGCTCGTGCCTTGCGCAACGGCTATGCCCATGATGTTCACTTTGAACGAAACGACGCTCGGCAAAGGCGCGTCACCGCCGGACACAAAAACCGTTCCCGACTGTTGCTGTGCGACCGGCGGCGTGCTCATGTTTCCCGCCCCGCACCCCACTGCAAAGGCGATCAGCGCAAGCGCAAATAGCCCACTTAACCACTTCATTGCATTCATGGCTTTCATTCCTTTCCTGCTTGATTACCCCGGAGGCGCACCCTGCGCCCACCGACCCTTGCCAGTTCTAACCCGTCCCCCTGAATTTAGTCGCTGCCTGTAAGTTATTGAATATATGTTAGTTAATGGCACAGTGCGAGGAGTCGAGCCAGTCGCACGCGCTGCAGCGCTGGAAACCGCGGACCCCATCAGAACTTCCTGGTTACGGCCCCGACTCTCCTTTTCAATCTTTCCTTTGCCTGCGCTTTTTCTTGTGCTAGTCTTTATTCCAGTATGATTTCCATCGCGACGAAGCGAATTACCACGACGACGTCTATGTCGATTACCTCGACTAAGGCGAAGTCCACTATTTTCGCTTCCGGCGCGTGGAGAAACATCTAGCAATCTAGAAAAAGTTTCCAACCCACCGCCTGAAGCGAACCTGGCGGTGGGTTTCTTCTTTTAACCCCTCGCCAGAGACGCTCCAGCGGAAACCAGGAGCGGATGTCATGAGTCCCGAACACGTGCAGGAAAATGTGGAAGCGGAACCTTCCTTAAGTGGCGGCTTTGTCGTCACCGCGAGCGCTACACAGGCCAGCCCTCGCCAGAATGTCGTCGCGCTGAAATTCGGCGGCAGCTCTCTGCTCGGAGCCGAGCGCATGTTGCACGCCGCAGATCTGGTCCGCTCAGCCGCCCAGGACGCCAGCGTCATCGTGGTGGTCTCCGCGATGAAGGGTGTCACCGATCGTCTGCTCTCCATCTCTCGAGCTCTCGCCGAAGGCAAGCTGTCCCACGCCCGCAATGAAGCGGAAAGCCTCGTGCATCTCCACTTCAATGTGCTGCTGGATCTTCAGCTCGGCGAAGAGCAGCACGATCGTGTTCGCCGCGGCCTCCAGCTCCTCGGCCACGATCTTCTCCACGAAGTCCCATCTCAGGGCCGCGTCGTTGCCACAGCGGAACTCGCCGACTGTCTCGCTTCCTTCGGCGAGCGTTTCTGCGCGCGACTCTTTGCCGCTGCTCTCGAAAAATCCGGAGTCGCCGCCGTTCCCGTTTCCTCTTCCGATTTCGTACTCACGTGCGACACGTTCCGTGACGCTAAGCCTCATCTCGAACAAACCCGAGAACGCGGTCGCGACATTCTTCTTCCGCTTCTGGAAGCTGGCCTTGTTCCTGTCGTCACCGGCTTCATCGGTGCCACTCCCGACGGCCGCATCACAACCCTCGGCCGCAACAGTTCCGATTTTTCCGGCGCCATCATCGCGCACGTCGTCGACGCTGAAGAACTCGTCATCTGGACCGATGTCGACGGCGTTTACACCGCAAATCCGCACGATTCCATCGAGGCCAAACTTCTTCACGACCTGAGCTATGATGAAGCCCACGCGCTAGCGGCCAGCGGCGCAAAGGTTCTTCATCCGCACGTTCTGCCACTTGCCGCGGAAACGGAGATGACTATCTGGATTCGCAACACGTTTAAACCGCACGTTCGAGGAACGCGCATCGGCATGCCGCAAAACACAAATGGCCGCGCACAAGTCGGAGGTGCGGCATGAGCACGCATCCTTCTGAAAATGGCGACAAGGCCGACATGGCCAAGCGCGCCGCCCAGCAAGCGGAAACTCCCTTGCCGGGCGGCGTCGCGAAAAAATGGCGCGCAGGAGTCCTAGGGGCAACAGGCCTGGTAGGTCAGCGCCTGGTAAAACTTCTCTCCAATCATCCCTGGTTCGAGCTCGCCGAAGTTGCCGCGTCCGAACGCTCCTCCGGCAAAAGTTACGCCGAAGCCGTCCGCTGGCACCTCGACGGTCCCATCCCCGAAGCCGCGCGCGGCCTCGTTGTCAAAAGCCTCGACCCTAGCCTCGATTGCGATTTCGTTTTTTCCGCGCTCGATTCGAGCGTAGCCGGCGGCGCAGAGGAAGATTTCGCCCGCGCCGGATATCCCGTCGTCAGCAATTCAAAAAATCACCGCATGGATCCCGACGTCCCGCTCCTCATTCCTGAGGTAAACGCCGCGCATCTCGACGCCATTCCCACGCAACAAAAAAATCGCGGCTACGACACTGGCTTCATCGTCACCAACCCGAATTGTTCGACAGCCGGTCTTGTCCTCGTCCTTAAGCCGCTAGCCGACGCCTTCGGTCTCGAAAAAGTTTTCGCCGTCACCTTGCAAGCCGTCTCCGGCGCGGGCTATCCCGGCGTTGCCTCCATGGACATTCACGCCAACGTCATTCCGTTCATCAGCGGCGAAGAAGAAAAAATGGAGTCCGAGCCGCAAAAGCTCCTCGGCAAATGGGACGGCGCCCGCTTCATCGACGCTGGCCTCGGCCTCAGCGCCCACTGCAATCGCGTCCCCGTTCTCGAGGGCCACCTCGAATGCATCTCCCTCAGCCTAAAAAAAATTGCCTGCCTGAAAGAAGTCCGTGAAGCCCTGCGCAATTTTGAAGTCGACGCCGAGCTAGCCTCGCTGCCTTCCGCCGTCCGTCATCCCGTCCACGTCCTCGAAGCCGACGACCGCCCGCAACCACGCCGCGACGTCAACGCCGGAAATGGCATGGCCGCCGTAGTCGGCCGCGTCCGCGAATGCCCGCTCCTCGACATCAAGCTCACGCTGCTGTCCCACAACCTGGTCCGCGGAGCCGCCGGCGCCGCTCTCCTAAACGCCGAACTCCTCGCCGCCCGCGGCTTCCTAAATCGTCGCGTCCAAGCCGAAGACGAAAAACAACTCTCCGAGCCTGTCACTCAATGACTTAGAGCGCAATTTCGAGTTGGATATTTTTTCCTGTGGCGTATTTCTGCAGAAGCTCTGTCATTATCTGACTCCAGCGCGGCAGAGTTTCCGCGCCGCCAAACGAAATGATGATCTCAATCACCTGCTTAGTCGCCAGCGTCACCATCGTCCGTTCCGAATCGCTCGTCGGACTCCCGTGCGGCCCCACCGCATCGCAAAACACCGGCAACCCCTCCAGATTCAAATCGTATTTCCCAATCCCCTTATACGTTTCTCCAGCCCGCCCCGCGCGAAAAACAACATCGCCCTGCACATGTGCCAAATCATAAAGCCCCACCGGCAACCGGCTCTGGACGCTCACCAAATTAATCACGTCCACTACATTATTAATCCGCGGCAATCCCTTCCCTGCAATCACCCTCCGCAAAAGCGCCTCCGCCGATCCTCGATACCTCGCTGGATCCTTCCCTAACGCTTTATACCCCGCTCGCGTAGCTAAAATCGCCCCCGCTTCCAACACCGCCTTCGGCTCGGCCAATTTCAAAACATTCTCTTCGCAAACGCGCAACTCCTGATCCAATCCTTCCGGCGTAGGCCCCGCTTCCACTTCCGCCGTAACGCACGCCAGCGCCACCCGTGGGCACTTCGCCTTCAACTCCGCATCAATACTCACTTTCATGATTTTCCAGCTGAGGAACTTTCGAAATTTCGCTTCAAAGTATGCAAACGGGGACCATCGCGCAACTTAGAGAAACAGAAGAATGGTAGGCTCGTGGGGACTCGAACCCCAGACCTCCACCGTGTCAAGGTGGCGCTCTAACCAACTGAGCTACGAGCCTACGGAGGCCTTAGTTTAACACGAGTGATGCGGTCCGTGGGCGGGCCGCACAGCGTCTCTCTGTGGCGATGCCGCTGCTTTGACTCCGCACGGGCCTGCCAATTTTCGTTGCCGCCGTTGCACCTTCGATCATAAAAAGACATCCCACCCCAACAATCCGTAGTCTAATGATTCCAGGCCCAAGCAAAACGGGTGCGGTATGAAGTTCCTTCGCCTACTTACTTCCGCCTTCGCCTGCTTCGTTGTCCTCGCGCTCACGCCAATTCGCGCGGCAGACTTAGCCACCTGCTCGACCGTCGTTTTGGATGAAAACAATGTCCCCGTCCCCGCCGCTCAGATAAAACTTGAAGACGCCTCCGCCCACGTTTACCGCGCCGAAACCGACGCCTCCGGCCGCTTCACGCTAAAAAATCTGCCCGCCGGCGATTACAAACTCGAAGTCCGCAAAGAAGGCTTTTTCGTCATCGCCGCTCGCCCCGTCACTCTTCAACCAGGCCCCAACGAATTCTCTCTAACTCTAAATCACGCCGAAGAACTCCACGAACAAGTCCAAGTCACCGCGCCCGCCAACCAAATCGATCCGCAAGACACAGCCCAGCGCGACACCCTCACCGCGCGCGATATCCGCGACATTCCCGTCCCCAGCCCTCACGTCCTCGCGGAAAGTCTCGTCGCTCTCCCCGAAGTCACGCAAGACAACACAAACAATCTCCACATCGCCGGCGCCCGCTCCGGAGAAACCCAATACCTCCTCGACGGTTTCGAAATCGGCGATCCCGTCAACGGCCAGCTCACCGCGCGCTTCAACGTTGACGCCACCCGCGCCGCCGAAGTTCAAACCGGCAATTTCAGCGCTGGCTACGCGCACGCAGGCGCCAGCATCCTCAGCCTCGAAACTCCCGACGGCGACGACCGCTGGCGCTTCGGCACCACCAATCCCTTTCCCGGCATCAACGTTCAGGAAGGCGTTCACCTCGGCAACTGGTACCCACGCTTCACTTTCTCCGGCCCCATCCACCGCGGCCGCTTCTGGTTCTCCGATTCCATCAGCATTCAACACACCTTCGCCGTCGTCAAACAACAGCCTGCGGGCGCCAATACTTGGGAAAACTGGTCGGGCGATAATCTTCTCCGCCTCCAATACAACATCACGCCCAAGCACATCCTACACGCCACGCTTCTCTACAATCGCGCCCGCTACACCAACATCGGCCTCGACGCACTCGATCCCATTTCCACCACCGTCACCGGCAACCAGCAGCGTTTCTTTGCTGCCGCAAAAGATCAAGTCTGGCTCGCCGACACTCTCATCGATTTTGGCATCGCTGCCGACACCGGCACTCTCGACTTCATCCCCCAAGGCACGCAACCTTACGTCCTCCTGGTGAACGGCTCCGCCGGCAACTATTTCCAGCGCCTCCATCAACAAGGTCGCCGCTACCAAGCCGTAGCCGGAATGCCCGCCGCCACGCGCCATTGGCATGGCACTCATCAACTCGCCGCCGGCGCCAACGTCGCCGCCCTAACCTATTCCCTCACCGCCCAGCGCACCGAAATCCAAGCCCTGCAAGCCTTCGAAGGCGGTGTCTCAACCAACCCCGCCTGCACAGCACCCATCCCCGGCTGCTTAGTCCGCACTTCCACCTTCACCGGCCCCGCCGCGCCGTACGTCTCCAACACCCAAGCTGGCGCCTACATCCAGGACACTTGGTCCCTATCCAAATTCTTTGTTCTCCAGGCAGGCCTCCGCACCGACTGGGACCGTTTCACGCAAAGCGCCATGGCCGGCCCTCGCCTTTCCGCCAACGTCCTCCCCTTCAGCGACGACACCTCCAAAATCACCATCGGATGGGGCATCTACAACGCCCCGCTCAATTTATCCCTGATCGGCCAAGCGCTCGACCAGCGTCAGATCGACACCTTCTACGACAACGCCGGCAACGTCGTTGCCCCCAGTCCCGTCATCAGCCAATTTGCACTCCCCGCCTCGAGCCTTCAACAACCGCGCTTCAACATCTCAAGCGCCGGCTGGCAGCAAAAATTCGCTCACGGCACACTCCTCACCTTGAGCTTCCTCGCTCGCAACGGCTACCACGGCTACGCTTACGTCGATCAGCAACCCACGCAACCCGGCGGCATCTTCCTCCTGGAAGACACCCGCAAGGATCGCTACCGCTCCGCCACCGTCACTGTCCGCCATGTCTTCTCCGAATCCACCGAAGCCTATGTCGCCTACACACGCAGCGTCGCCCACTCCAATGAAGTCCTCAACCCCGCCCTCGGCTCCATCTTCTACGCCGCCCAGCAATCCGCCCCCGAAGCCTGGGACGCTCCCAACCGCATCGTCACCTGGGGCTGGGCCCCCACTCACATCTGGGGCATCCAGCTCAGCTATTTCCTCGAGTACCGCACCGGCTACCCCTACAGCGTCATCAACCTCGAGCAGCAGCTCGTCGGCCCCGCCAACTCCGCGCGCTTCCCCGCCTACGCCAGCCTTAACATCGGCCTCGAAAAAAAATTCCCCTTCCGCGGCTACCTTTGGGGCGTCCGCGTCGAAGCCGTCAACGTCCTCGACCGCCAAAATCCCAACACCGTCGTCAACAATATCGACGCCCCTTCGTGCACGAGCACTCTTACTCAGGGATGCTTCGGCGCCTTCTCTGGCGGCCAAGGCCTGGCCTTCACCCTCCGCGTCCGCTTCATCGGCCGCAAATAATCCCATAAGCTCGAGACGAGTCTCTGGCAACGTGTCCACACAACGAGCCCAGTAAATTTTCCGTGCGAATATTCCAGCTCCAAAGCTTTGGGCTAAGCAACGATAGACCCGGCGTAATTGGTGGTGCTAAAGTCGGCACTCACGAAAGCTGTCACGAATACCAGACTCAGTGACATGAGCTTCTCGGAGCTCTCTAAGAAGATGGACGAATTGCCTTACCAGATTTGTTGAGTAAGAATAAGCGAAGTTTTGATCTTATGATCGACTTGCAGATCGGCTGTGAGCATTTTTTCAGGATCTGCGCAGCGTTCTAGATTCCCGGGCCTCGTTTTCAAGCCTTCTCGGAGAGACGCAATGATGGTCACGCCCTCCGTGCCCCGCAGACTTCGGTTTCCGCTTTCTTTGTGGTCCGCTGTGCTCGTTGGATTCCTTGTGATCAAAGCCGTCCTTTCATTCGGCTTGGGGCTGGGTAACAAGCTGGCTCTCTACGGCGGCTGCGCCTATTTCCTGTTACTTCTCCTGGCCACCAGTTTCGCCATCCTGAACGCCGTCGAGAGAACGCACGGGCGCCGTCTATTTTGGGTCTTCATCTCACTTGGTTACGGGCTTTGGTCCTTGGATCAATGGCTTTTTATTTACTATGGGGCTATTCGGCATATCGACGTTCCGGACAATTCCATTGCTGATCCCGCTTTGTTTCTTCACCTCGTACCGCTCATGGCGGCCATCGCCATGCAGCCACATCTGAAGCAACCCGACCAAAAGTCCTACCGGGCAACACTGAACTTTCTTTTCCTATTGGTCTTCTGGATTTTTCTTTATGCCTATCTGCTGTTTCCCTACCAGTTTTTATTCCCGAACCCCGCGATCTACAATCCGCGCTTTACGACGCTCTATGCTGCGGAGAATGCCGTGCTCGTCCTGATTCTGTGCATGATTATTCATCGTGCCCAAGCTCCGTGGCGATCCATCTACTACCATTTATTGGGAGCGTCCGCTTTGTATGCGATAAGTTCCACCCTGGCGAACATGGCCATCGATGCGGGAAGGCCTTACAACGGAAGCCTGTACTCCTTGGCTCAAAACGCTGCTGTTTGCTGGTTTCTCTGGGTACCCCTGTCTGCGAGGCAACCGGCGCAGGAAAGAATCAATGTGGAGGAACTCGATGCCCGACGATAGCAAGTACACTTCGCTCTTGGCTATGGTCGCAGTCGTGGCGGTCCCCTTAGTAGGCGTGTGGGAAGTATTTCGACAGGATGAACCCCCCAGCCTGCGAACATTTCGCCTTCTCGTCGTCCTTGCTTTCGGACTGTTTCTGGCGGTGCTTGCCCTCCTGGCAGAGCAACTCACCAAAGCTGGCTTGAAGAACAATGTAAAGAAGCTTGAAGCCTTTAATATCGAACTCGTCGCGATGCTCCGCGCCATCTTGCGCCGCGCGGACCCGGGCACTTTCCGGATTTCGGACGATGGCAAATACATTTCGCTTTTGGCCATGCTCGCTTTGGCGGCCGTCCCCGTCATCGGGGTGTGGGAAGTATTTCGACGTAATGAACCTTCAGACCTGCGGACCTTTCGCCTTCTTGCCGTCCTCACCTTTGGCCTGTTTCTCGCGGTTCTTGCCTTTCTCTCCGAGCAGCTCGCTAAGTCCCGCTTGAAGAGCGAAGCGAGAAACCTGGAATTCCTCAATAGCCAGCTCGTGGAAACAGTTCGCGCCATCCTGCGCCGCGCAGACCCAAATACTTTCCGCACCACGTTTGTGAGCAAGCAGGTGGAAGACATCCTTGGATATCCAATGTCGAGTTGGCTCGGTGATTCGTCTTTTTGGATCTCTCATCTTCATCCCGAGGATCGCGAGCGCATCTTGGCCTCCACCTCAGCGGCCATCCAGGAACAACGGAATCACGAGCTTGAGTACCGCATGATTGCCGCCGATGGCCGCACTATCTGGCTGCATGAAATTGTCAACGTCATCGTCGAGAAGTCTGTGCCCATCGGGCTGGTGGCCGTCACCGTGGACATTACCGCGCGCAAGCTCGCCGAGGAATCCATCGGCTTGTTTCGAAAATTGATGGACGGTTCCAACGACGCTATCGAAGTCCTTCACCCTGGAACATTGCAATTCCTCGACGTCAACGAAAAAGCTTGTCTCGACCTTGGCTATACCCGCCAGGAAATGTTGTCCATGACTGCCTACGATATCAATCCCACCCTCGACGATTCTGTGCGCAACCACGTTGACCAGAGATTGCGCGAAGCAGGCTTCGTGATCATCGAGGCTCGCCACCGCCGCAAGGACGGCTCGACCTTCCCCGTCGAAATCAACATCAAATATGTCCAGTTGGACCGCGGCTACATCGTGACCGTTGTTCGCGACATTACCCAGCGCAAAGGCGCCGCAGAGGCCCTCAAGAAATCGGAAGAGAAATTCTCCAAAGCCTTTCGCGAAAGCCCTCTGGTGCTCACTTTGACGAGCGCCCGAGGCGAACGCTACATCGAGGTCAATGAGAATTATGAATATTGCACCGGCTTTCGCCGTGAAGAGGTAATTGGACGCACTGCGGCTGACCTTGCCGTCTGCGTGGACCCTGGCCAAAGAACGGAACTGATTAACCGCCTTCTGGCCGGCGGCACTGTCCGCAACGTGGAATGCCAGTTCCGCGCGAAAGATGGAAACGTGCACATCGGTTTAACCTCCGCCGAACTGATTGAAATCGAGGGCGAACCATGCGTTCTTGCCGCCACTGCTGACATCACCCGCCGAAAGCGAGCCGAGGAAGCGCTCCGCGAGAGCGAAGAGCGCTTGCGTCTCGCCACCCAGGCCGGAAAAATGTACGCCTCGGAATGGGACGTCGCAAGGAATGTCATCGTGCGATCGGTCGAGAGCGCCGATATTCTTGGCTGGGAGGATGGGCCGCAGAACGAATCCTATGAACAAATGTTGGCCGCCGTTCATCCAGACGACCGCGACCAGTTCCTCACCAACGTGGCCGCGATTACTCCTGAGAACTCCGCCTTTCGGATGACCTATCGCGTTATCCGCCCCGATGGCACCGTTGTTTGGCTCGAGGAAAGCGGGCGAGCCTTCTTTGACCCCAAAGGCAGCTTGCAGCGCATGGTGAGCCTGGTGGCGGATGTCACGGAGCGTAAGCTTGCGGAAGAAAGGCTTTCCAGTTTGAGCCGCAGGTTGATTGCCGCGCACGAATTGGAGCGCGGCCGCGTCGCCCGGGAATTACACGACGATTTGAATCAGCGCATGACCCTCCTGCAAATCGGCCTCGGAGAATTCGAGCACGACGTTCCTGGCCTTTCCTCTCGAGCCCGCGATCAACTCCGCAACATCGCGGAAGTCGCCGTAAAAGTTTCCTCCGGCCTCCGCAATCTCTCCCAGCAGCTTCACCCGTCCAAGCTGGACATCCTGGGTCTGGTGGCTTCCCTGGACGGGCTCTGCCAGGATCTCGCTGGTCAGCACAGCCTCCAAATTCAGTTTGTCCATCACGGTGTTCCACGGCTAATCCCGAAGGATGTCGCCCTGTGCCTGTTTCGGATCGCGCAGGAAGCTCTGAAAAACGTCGTGCAGCACAGCGGAGCGGCAGCGGCCACGGTCGAGCTATCCGCTCATGACGATCGAATCGAGCTTTGCATCTCTGATTCCGGCGCGGGATTCAACCCCGAGTCCGCGAAGCTGGCTTCCGGTCTTGGTCTGCCCAGCATGCAAGAGCGCCTTCGGTTGGTAGGTGGGCAGCTTTCGGTGGAATCCGGCTCGTCGCGTGGTACGCGCATCCATGTTCGGATTCCGAAGCGCGCTATCGATCCGCTCGTCGATATCAGTGGCTTACCCTAAGGACGGTTTTGTCAGCCACCGCGCCTATGTTTTTTTCCACACCAATCGGGGTGCTCGTTTCTCGATTCTTCCAATTTCTCGCGGAACTCTTCCATTGACCGCTCGCGCCATTTTTCGTGCATCTCGATAATTTTGTCATCGCTGAACGCGTCGATCCGCTCGGCCTGCTCACCCATTTGCGCCTTCAATTTGGCGCGAATTATCTTCGCGTAGGCCGGTTTCGATTGTTCATTGAATCGCACAGTCCCCCGACTATATCGAAATTCTCTCGAGCGTCCATCAAAACGAAAACTTTTTCAGCTCCTCATTCCAGCCATCCCTGCTGTGCGCCATCCCCGCAGAAAATATTCGGCTTCCGCGGCTACTTCGGTGGCGTCCGCGTAGAAGCCCTCAACGTCCTCAACCGCCAAAATCCCAACGCCGTCGCCAACAACGTCGACGCCCCCAATTTCGGCGCCTTCTCCGGCGGCCAAGCCCTCGCGTTCACCCTGCGCGTCCGCTTCATCGCCAGCAAATAGCAGCGCAAATTCGCCGGCGCAAACACAGCGTCTTAAACAATCAAGCGATTGCGCGCCCATCCCCATTCAAGCTTGGTTCTGAGTCAGCCTCGGAACGACTATCGCTCGTGACAAGGGATCTCCTCCGAGTCCGCTGCAAGATATTTAGGCGCTGTTTAGGTTGCGCGCCGTACAGTGATCATGTCGGGGCGTTTCTTCCTGCAATTCGGACTGGCGGACTCTTGCGATGAAATCAGTTGTGTGGCTATGGATGCTTTTGTTGAGCTGTGCTCCGGCGTTCGCTCAGACAGGAACGCTCAAAGGGGTAGTCACCGACGAATCAGGGGGAGTCGTTGCTGGAGCGAAGGTGACGCTAACCAGTTCCCTCCGGCAAGTTCGAGAGACTGTTTCCAATAAGGAAGGCGCGTACTCGTTCTCTAATCTGCCGTTTGGCGCGTACTCGGTCCAAGCGTCTGCTGCGCAGCTCGCGCTGGGAGAGCCCGTGCAGGTCACACTGAGTTCCGCGGCGCAGATTCTTAACCTGCAGCTCAAGGTCGCGGAGATGCACGAACAGGTGAACGTTGGCGATCAGGCTGGCGAAGCGGTCACCACCGACTCGGCGGGGAACGCGAGCTCCGTTGTGTTGCGGGGGAAAGATCTGGATGCCCTGGGCGACGACCCGGAAGACCTCGCCGCAGACCTTCAAGCCATGGCCGGACCTTCGGCTGGACCAAACGGAGGAGCTTTCTACATTGACGGTTTCAGCGGCGGACAGATTCCCTCCAAAGATTCCATTCTTGAGGTGCGCATCAATCAGAACCCGTTCTCGCCGGAATACGACACGCTGGGTTACGGACGAATTGAGATACTGACGAAACCCGGCGGAGAGAATTTCCATGGGAGTCTTTACAACAACTTCGGGGACAGCTTCTGGAATTCGCGAAACCCTTACGCGGCTGAGAAAGCACCATTCTTTCTTGACGAATACGGCGGAAGTTTAGAAGGCCCACTCAGCACGAAAGCATCGTTCTTCATCGCGGCCGATGGAGCGGCAATCAACAATGGCGCGATCATCAACGGAACGACGCTCGATCCAAACACGTTTGCCATCATCAATCCGTTTACTCAGGTCTTCACGATTCCGCAGCGACGCACCACCGTTAGCCCGCGAGTCGATTACCAGCTCACGCCCAACGACACACTTTCGGTGCGATACGCTTTCCAAACCGTAGACATCCAGCATTCGGGCGTTGGATCGTTCAACCTCGTTTCCACCGGCTTCCACAACGAAGGCGAGGGCAACACCCTTCAAATTTCAAATACCAAGGTTCTGGGCTCGAGCATCATCAACCAGACGCGATTCCAATTCGACCGCCAAACCATCACCAGCATTTCGGACAATGCGGGGGCGCAAATCGATGTCTTGAGCGCGTTCGTCGGCGGAGGAGCGCAACTGGGCACGTCATCGAACGTGTTGAACAGCTTTGAGTTCCAGAATTACACAACGATTTCTCATAATGCGCATACCTGGCGTTTCGGCGTACGCGTTCGCGCAGCGGTCTTGAACAACGATTCCCCAATCAATTATGGCGGCACCTTCGCATTCAGCGGTGGTCTGGCGCCGGAACTGGACGCCAACAATCAGCCTGTCCTCGACTCTTCTGACAACCCTATCCTTGTGAACATCGATTCCATCGAGAGTTACCGCCGAACGCTGGTATTCCAGCAAATGGGGTTTTCGCCCAGTCAAATTCGGACGCTCGGCGGCGGCGCTTCGCAGTTTTCCATCAATGCAGGAACTCCTGCGCTTTCCGTCAACCAGGAGGAGGTTGGCGCCTTCGTCGGCGATGAGTGGCGGCTGAAAAGAAACCTTACGATCAACCTTGGACTCAGGTACGAAGGACAGACGAACATCACCGACTGGACCGACTTTGCGCCCCGCTTGGGGCTGGCGTGGGCGCCGGGAGGCGGCAAGTCCGGATCGAACGCAAAGACTGTGATTCGCTCCGGCTTCGGACTGTTTTATCAACGCTTCGATATCGCCAACTTCCTCACCCTCGAACGGTTCAACGGCGAAACTCAACAACAATATGTTGTGACCAATCCAGATTTTT